>Ga0233380_1000386_pt1 | contig 23746 bp, 22 predicted proteins | sample ElkDunMinimDraft_9_FD_191541 | JGI IMG/M metagenome (GOLD analysis project Ga0233380, IMG submission 191541) | Fecal eukaryotic communites from dung pellets of Tule Elk in California, USA - Elk Dung F36 | ecosystem: Host-associated > Mammals > Digestive system > Large intestine > Fecal | place... | reverse complement strand
GACGCGCTCGAGGAACACAGCCTTGATCGCGGTCTGCCACGGCCAGAGGCTCAAGGGATAATAGCTGAGCGGCGTATAGTCGGCATTGAGGACAAGCGCCGGACAATTTTCCGGGTGCCGAATGAGGTCGGGATGGTACATAAAACCTTTCTTCCCCCCGCTGGTCGCCCGCCTGATCGCTCATATTGGTGACGCAGGCATGACAGCATCACCAAGGTTGACCGTCAATAGTTTCTGTGCCGCCCCGCATTGCCCCTCTGAACGCGCAGAATAAGCCCATGTTTCGCTTCGCGCCCAGCCCGACCGGCAAGCTGCATGTCGGCCACGGCTGGTCGGCACTGATGGCGATGGACATGGCGCGCGCGGCAGGCGGGCTGCTGCGCCTGCGGATCGAGGACATCGATGCCGGGCGGAGCCGCCCCGAACATGTCGAGGGCATAATCGAGGATCTCGCCTGGCTCGGCATCCACTGGGACGGGCCGATACTGTTCCAGTCGCAACGGCTGGACGCCTATAGTGACGCACTGGACCGGCTGCGGGCGATGGGCCTTCTCTATCCCTGCTTCTGCACCCGTGCCGACATCGCCGCGAGCGCCAGCGCGCCGCATGGGCCGGAAGGGACGCTCTATCCCGGCACCTGCCGCGCCCTTGCGGAGAATGAACGCGGCCAGCGGATAGCCCTTGGCGTGCCGCATGCCTGGCGCATCGACATGGCGGCAGCGGTGGCGCGCACCGGACCTTTGTTCTGGCGATCCGCCTCCTTCATCTCGCCCCGCATCACGACCACCGATGTGGCGACGCAGGTAACTGCCGAGCCGCTGGCGGCAGGCGATGTCGTGCTGGCACGCAAAGATGCGCCGGCAAGCTATCATCTCTCCTGCACGCTCGACGACGCACATATGGGCGTCTCCCACGTCCTGCGCGGCGTGGATCTTTTCGCCGCAACGCATGTGCATCGGCAGCTTCAGGCGCTGCTTGGCCTGCCCTCGCCCCTGTACGTCCATCACCCGCTGCTGGTCGACGCGCAAGGCCGGCGGCTGGCGAAGCGTGACAAGAGCCTGACCCTCGCAGAACTACGGGCCTCGGGCATCGACCCCGCAGCGCTCGCAGACGATCTGCGCGCCGCGCGCTTTCCGGTTGGAATCTCCCTCCAGAAACCTTAAGTTCCGCCGATGACCGTCATCCTCGTCATCGCCCTCGTCCTTGCCATGGCCGCGACCCTGTTCGCGCTGGTCCGAGGCATCATCGCCTTCCTTCAGACTACGAAGGACGATCTCAACGCGCCCGAAGGCGCTGGCCCCAGCCCGGCCCGCCTCAAACAGAATAAGATGATGATGAACCGCATCCTGTTTCAGGCAGCGGCGATCGTCATCGTCGTTCTGCTGCTGTTGCTCAAGGGCAATGGCTGAACATGGTCAAACTCAACAAGATTTACACCCGCACTGGCGATAGCGGGACGACCGGGCTGGTCGATGGATCCCGCCTGCCCAAACATGCGCCCCGCATGGGGGCAGTTGGCGACGTGGATGAGGCGAACAGCGCGATCGGCCTTGCCATCCTCGCTATCGGCGACAGGCCCGAATCGGTGTGGCTGACGACGATCCAGAATGACCTGTTCGACCTTGGCGCCGACCTCGCGACGCCGATCACCGATGAACCGGACGCGCCCTGGGCGCTGCGTATCATCGAAAGCCAGGTCAAAAGGCTGGAGGAGCAGATCGACGCGATGAATGCCGATCTCGCCCCGCTCGACAGTTTCGTGCTGCCCGGCGGATCGGCCGCAGCCGCCGCAACGCATCTGGCGCGGGCCATCACCCGCCGCGCGGAACGCAGCGCGACAGCGGCGGCAACGGAGGTCAAACTCAACCCCCAGGCACTCGCCTATCTCAATCGGCTGTCGGACCTTCTGTTCGTCATGGCCCGCCGACTTAACGACAATGGCGCACAGGACGTCAAATGGGTGCCGGGCGCTTCGCGCTGATCTGCTGGAATCCGCGCCACATCACACGTGGTTGCGGAACCTAACCCCGGTTTCAGACGCTTTCCCCACCTCAGTGAGGGATTGTCTTTAGCATAGGGGGAAGGATGGACGGCCTGACGGCAGACCGCCGGGATGCGCTCGCGCAGGCATATTCCACGACGCGCGCGCTTACCGAAGCAATTGCCGCTCCCCTGTCGGATGCGGACGCCACGGTCCAGTCCATGCCAGATGCCTCGCCGGCCAAATGGCATCTGGCGCATAGCAGCTGGTTTTTCGAGACTTTCGTCCTGCGCGATCATGTAAGCTGGTATCGCGCCTATGATCCGGCCTACAGCTATCTCTTCAACAGCTACTATGAGGGCGAAGGCACGCGTCATCCCCGCGCTGCCCGGGGCATGCTGACGCGACCGTCGCTTGAACAACTGCTGAGCTATCGCGCCCATGTCGATCAGGCGATCGCCGCCGCGCTCCCCACATTGCCCGACAATGCCTGCGCCCTCATCGAGCTTGGCCTCCAGCATGAGCAGCAGCATCAGGAGTTGATGCTGACCGATATCCAGCACCTGCTTTCCCTCAATCCCATCGAGCCCGCCCTGTTCGAGCCCGCATACATCCCACCCGCGCCGCAGGTCGGCCCGCTGCACTGGGTCGAGGGGCGCGAGGGACTGGTAGAAATCGGCAGCAAAGGTCCGGGCTTCGCTTTCGACTGCGAAGGGCCGCGCCATAAATGCTGGCTCGCGCCGCACGCGCTCGCGCACCGACTGATAACCAATGGCGAATGGGTCGCGTTCATGGAGGACGGCGGTTACCGCGAGGCGACCCATTGGCTGTCGGACGGCTGGAGCTGGCTGCAGGCCGAAGGGATTGAAGCCCCGCTCTACTGGCGCAAGGACATGTCGGGCTGGACCAGCTTTGCCCTCGACGGCCGCCGGGCGATCGATCCGGCAGCGCCCGTTACCCATATCAGCCTTTATGAGGCCGACGCCTATGCCCGCTGGGCCGGTGCCCGCCTTCCAACAGAGGCTGAGTGGGAAAGCGCGGCGCAGAACATACCGGCCGGGGGCGGTGTGCAGCTTGACGGCGCGGCCTGCCCACGCCCGGTTGCCGCGCAGGAACAGGAAAGCCTGACACAGATGTTCGGCGACGTCTGGGAATGGACCGGCACCGCCTATCGCCCGCATCCTGGCTTCAAGACTGCACCCGGCGCGGTCGGCGAATATAATGGCAAGTTCATGTCCGGTCAGTACGTGCTGAAGGGCGGCAGCTGCGCCACGCCGCGCGGTCATGTCCGTGCGAGCTACCGCAATTTCTTCTACCCCCATCAACGCTGGCAGTTCACCGGCCTGCGGCTGGCGCGGGATTTGTGACGATGCTGCGTACGGACATGCCGCCGCCAACCACGAACCAGGCCGATCCCGCTTTCTGCCGCGACATTGTCGAGGGCCTGTCGCGCACGCCCAAGGCGACGCCCCCTATCTGGTTCTACGACCAACGAGGGTCGGAACTGTTCGAGCAGATCACCGACCTGCCCGAATATTATCCCACCCGTACCGAAATCGGGTTGCTGGAGGCGCATGGCGCCGATGTGATGGAGGCCGCCGGGCCGGGCCGCGCCGTGGTCGAGTTCGGCGCGGGGAGCGCGCGCAAGACTCCGCATCTGCTGCGCGCGATCGCCCCGTCCGCCTATGTCCCCATCGACATTAGCGGCGATTTCCTGCGCGCGAGCAGTGCGGCGCTGGCCGGCCTGTTTCCCGGCCTTCCCGTGCTCCCGCTGGTAGGGGACTTTACCGGCGATCTTTCATTGCCAGCTGCGGTCGAGGGGCGTGCCCCGCTTGGCTTCTTCCCCGGTTCCACCATCGGCAATCAGGAGCCTGCCGCCGCCATCGATCTGCTGCGCGCGATGCGGCGCCTGCTGGGTGACGACGCGATGCTGCTGATCGGCATGGACCGGATCAAGGACCTTGGCCGGCTGATCCCCGCCTATGACGATGCGGCGGGCGTGACGGCAGCGTTCAACCTCAATCTCATCGTGCGCATCAATCGGGAGCTAGGCGGAGACATCCCTATCGACGCGCTTGCCCATCGCGCCCGCTGGAATGACGACAAGGCACGGATCGAGATGCATCTGGAAGCCCTGCGCCCGATCAGCTTCCAGGTCGCCGGGCACCGCTTTCACATGGACGAGGGCGAGACGATCCATACCGAGAGCAGCCATAAATATGATTCCCGCGACGCCCGTCTGCTGCTGCGCGGGGGCGAATGGGAACCGATCCGCGAATGGACCGATGGCGAAGGGCTGTTCTCGCTGATCCTCGCGCGCGCAGCTTAGGGGCTATTCAACCACCTTCGCGGTCCAGGTCGGTATCCAATGCCAAGCGCCGCGACATTCCCCCATCGCGCGCGCGCCGACCAGGCGGAAACGCATGCCGTCCCAGACATAGGCTTCGCTGCCGCCACAGTCGCCAAGGCCCCGCCCCTTGGCGAAGCTTTCCAGCCGACTATGCTCCGGCGTCCAGGCAGCGTTGACGAGAAGCGGCTGGTCCGGGCTCTCGCTCCAGCCGGGCGGGTAGTCGAAACTCGCCATGCGAAAGTTGCGATGGCCCGCTGCGCCGGTGGCGATGAGCGCCATCGAAGAGAAATTATAGGCACCCGATCCGCAAGGGACGAGCACCAGCGTTTCGGTCCTGCTCACCCTATGGAGGCTTGGCTTGCTGTCGGACTGCTTCATTTCCTGCGCGCAGTCCGTGATCCGGCCCACAATAGCCAGTTCCTCACGCGTCAGAGCGGCGGGCGCAGCGCCAGATGGGGCAATCGCGCGCCGCACGACCGGCGCCACCGGCGGACGGCGCATGGCATGCGCGGCTATGGGACCGGTGGCCACCAGCGCCGTTACCGTCCCGGCCCGCCCCTGCGCGGCATCCATGTAGCGCAAGGCCGCGCCCGAGCCCGCGAGCGAGGGCCTGGCCACTACCTTACCACCGAAGCGGATTTCCATCGTCCTGCCGCGCGCCATTTCAACGACCAAGGCCGACGCCTGCGGGCCACGCACCATGGCCGCGCCGTTGGTGGCGGGCGCAGTTGCGATCCGGCGCCCATCGACGTGGAAGGCATAGCTGCCCGCATCTTGAGCGTCGCGCTCCACCCAAAATTCCGGCGTGGCGTCGATCGACGCCACGCGCGACACGCCCATCGTCAGCGCTACATCAGGCATCTCCCCATTTTCGGGGAGCAGCGCCACCGCTTCACAGCGGCTCACATTATCGCAGCCTATGGTCCAGTCGCGATAGGTTTCCAATGTGCCCGGACGGGGCGTCTGCGCAGCGGCCGGGATGCTGGCGGCACCCAGCAGCAGGATGGAAGCAATGGTGAGCCGGATGAACATCCGTTAACCATAACTTAGTCGAAGCGACAGCGCCATGGCCGTTGCGTTCAAGTAACGACTTTATCAGAGGCTCAGCATCAGTCCCGCGAGCGCCGCACTCATGAGGTTGGCTAGGCTTCCCGCGATCAGCGCCTTGATACCCAGCCGCGCGATCATCGGGCGCTGGTTAGGCGCAAGATTGCCCGTCACCGCCATTTGAATGGCGATGGACGAGAAATTGGCGAAACCGCAGAGCGCAAAAGTAATGATCGCGACCGTCGCCGGCGACAGCGTGTCCTGCACCTGACCAAGATTGATGTAAGCGACGAATTCGTTGAGCACGACCTTCGTCCCGAACATCCCGCCCGCGACCTGCGCCTCCGCCCAGGGGATGTTGAGCAGGAACATGACCGGCGCGAAAAGATAGCCCAGCAATTGCTGGAAGCTGAGGTCGGCGTATCCGAACCAGGCGCCGATCCCGGCGAGCAACCCGTTCGCCAGCGCGACCAGCGCGACGAAGGCGAGCACCATGGCACCCACGGCGACGGCGAGTTTGACGCCTGTCTGTGCGCCTTGCGCGGCGGCCATGATGATATTGGCCGGCTTTTCCTCATCATGCGTCGCTTGCGGGAGCGGCTCGCCCGGTACGCCCTCGGGCGTCAGGGCGGCTAGGCCAACGCCGCTGACCCGCGCGGCCGGCAGAATGACCTCAGGGTCATCGCCCAGCGGCAGTTCGCCCTGCACCCCGATGCGCGGGTCGGGCATCATGATCTTGGCCATCAGCAGCCCGCCGGGCGCAGCCATGAAGCTTGCCGCCAGCAGATAGTCGATGCGGATGCCCATGGAGGCGTAGGCGGCGAGGATCGTCCCCGCGACACCCGCCATGCCGCTCGTCATGACGGCAAAGAGCTGCGAGGGGGTAAGGCCCGCCAGATAGGGCCGGATGACCAGCGGACTTTCGCTCTGGCCGACGAAGATATTGGCCGCCGCGCAAAGGCTCTCGACCTTCGACACGCCCGTCACCTTTTCGATCGCGCCGCCGACCCAGCGGACGATGAACTGCATGACGCCCAGATAATAGAGAATCGACACCAGGCTGGCGAAGAAGATGATGACCGGCAGAGCGGCAATGGCGAAGCTGGTGCCGCCCATTTGCGGCGAGGCGAGCGGGCCGAAGATGAAGTCGGTGCCCGCCTGCGCATAGCCGAGCAGGTTGGAGACGCCGCGCGACATGCCCGCGATCACCGCGCGTCCCGCCGGCACATAGAGCACCAGCACGGCGATACCCGCCTGCAACAGAAAGGCCGCGCCCACGACGCGCGGCCGGATGGCGCGCCGATCGGATGACAGGGCAACAGCGATCGCAAGGATCAGGAGGATGCCGGCAAGGCCGATCAGCAGATGCATGGCAGCTTTCGCGAGAGGGGCAGTCGATGGCCTATACCGCCCCGACTGCCCCTGGCCAAATATTTAGCGGCGCCCCTGCCCCGCCTGGCGATTACCCCAAACGCGCGAGCGCCTCGCGAAGCCGTTCGGCCTCCGCACTCTTCTCGCCATGGTCCTCGCGCGCCTTGGCGACCGCTTCGGGCTTGGCCTTTTCGACGAAGGCAGGGTTGTTGAGCCGATTGCCAAGGCCATCGCGCTCCTTCTCCGCAGCGGCCAGTGCCTTGGCCAGACGCGCCTTTTCCGCCGCAATGTCGATCACGCCTTCGAGCGGTAAGATGAAGGTCGCCTCATCGACGACGATCTGCGCCGCGCCGCCCGTCACCTCTTCGCCAAAGGACAGGCTTGCGACGCGTCCCAGCCGCGCGAGCGCCGCACCCTGCCGGTCGAGACGGCGGTGTGTATCCTCGCTCGCATCGCGTACCACCATCGGCAGCTTGGCACCCGGCGGCACATTGAGTTCGGTGCGCGCGGTGCGCAGCGCGCTCACCAGCCGGATCAGCCAGTCGATCTCGCCCTGTGCGTCGCTGTCCACTTCATGGAGCGCCACCGGCCAGCGCGCGACGATAAGGTCGCTTGTCCGCGTGCCGGTCAGATGCCAAAGCTCTTCGGTGATGAAGGGCATAAAGGGGTGCAGCATCACCAAAATCTGATCGAACGCCCAGCCTGCAACGGCGCGGGTTTCCTCGTCCATCTGCCCTTTGGTAAGCTCGATATACCAGTCGCAGAACTGGTCCCAGACGAAGTGGTAGATGGCGTTCGCGCCCGCGTCGAAGCGCAGTTCGGCCATGGCGGTGTCGATCGCCTGCACGCATCCGATGGTTTCCGCGATGATCCAGCGATTGACCGGCGCCTGCGCGACCGGCGGCTCATGGGCACTGGAGGCGGTGACGCCATTGGCCTGTAGGAAGCGCGCGGCATTCCACAGCTTGGTCGCGAAGTTGCGATAGCCCTCGACCCGCTTCTCGTCCATTTTGACGTCGCGGCCCTGGCTTTCCATCGCCGCCATGAAGAAGCGCAGCGCATCGGCGCCATATGTGTCGATCAGACCCAGCGGATCGACGACATTGCCCTTGGACTTGGACATTTTCTGCCCGTCCGCCGCGCGCACCAGTCCGTGGAGATAGAGTTTGCGCCACGGCACCTCGTCCATGAACTCCATCCCCATCATCGCCATCCGCGCGTTCCAGAAGAACAGGATGTCGAAGCCGGAAATCAGCAGGTCGCCGGGATAATGTTTGGCAAGCGCCAGCGTCTGCTCAGGCCAGCCCAGCGTCCCGAACGGCCATAGCGCGGACGAGAACCAGGTATCGAGCACGTCGGGATCACGGGTAAGGGCCTTGTTGCCCGCCTGTGCCTGCGCCTCCCCTTCCGTTTCGGCGACATAGGCGTTGCCGTCCTCGTCATACCAGGCCGGGATCTGATGACCCCACCAGAGCTGACGCGACACGCACCAGGGTTGGATATTGTCCATCCAGTGGAAGAAGGTCTTTTCCCAGCTTTTGGGCACGATCTCGATCCGCCCGTCCCGCACCGCCTGCGTGGGCGCGACGGCGAGCTTTTCGGCGTCGACATACCATTGGTCGGTCAGCCAGGGCTCGATCACCACGCCCGATCGATCGCCATGCGGCGTCTGGACCGTGCGTGGTTCGAAATCGGCTTCGACCTCCTCGCCTTCCTTGTTCTTGGTGACATGGAGGACGAGCATCTCCAGCGCCTTCATTTCCTCAACCACCGCCTTGCGCGCGTCGAAGCGATCGAGCCCGATGAAGCGATCGGGGATCAGGCCATCGGCGGTCTGCACAACGCAAGCATCCGCATCGAACATGTTGAGCATGGTCGCGGCCTTCATCCCCGCGCGCTTGCCTACCTCGAAATCGTTGAAGTCATGGCCGGGCGTGATCTTGACCGCGCCGGATCCGAGTTCCGGATCGGCATGTTCGTCGCCCACAACCTTGAAGCGCCGACCCGTGATCGGCTGGAGAATGTCCTTGCCGATGACATCGCGATAGCGCGGATCGTCGGGATGAACGGCGACCGCCATGTCCGCCAGCATGGTTTCAGGCCGCGTGGTCGCAACGACGATATGGTCCGCGCCGTCGGCGAGGCGCATGCCATCGGCGAGCGGATAGCGGAAACGCCAGAAGCCGCCCTGCACTTCCTTGGTCTCGACCTCCAGATCGGAAATGGCCGAGCGGAAATGCGGGTCCCAGTTCACGAGCCGCTTGTCGCGATAGAGCAGGCCGCGCTTGTGCAGCTCGACGAACGTCCTGACGACAGCATTGGACATGCCTTCGTCCATGGTGAAGCGTTCGTTCGCCCAGTCCATCGAACAGCCCAGCCGCCGCAGCTGCCGCGTGATCGCGCCGCCGCTCTCGGCCTTCCAGTCCCAGACCTTGGCGACGAAATCCTCGCGGCTGAAGTCGGTGCGCTTCTGACCGGCGGCGTTCAACTGCCGCTCGACCACCATCTGCGTCGCGATCCCGGCATGGTCGGTGCCCACCACCCACAGCGCATCCTTGCCGCGCAGCCGCTCATAGCGCACGACGATGTCCTGCAACGTGTTGTCCAGCGCATGGCCGATATGCAGGCTGCCCGTCACATTGGGCGGCGGATTGACGATGGTGAAGGGCTGCGCATCGGGGCGCGCCGGGCGGAACAGGCCCTGCTCCTCCCAATGGGCGTACCAACGGGTTTCGATTGTAGCAGGGTCGAAAGTCTTGGGCAGTTCGGTCATGGCCAAGCGCCTTAAAGCGCCTTTCCCGTCCGTTCCAGCGAAAGAATCAGCCGGTCAGAGCGTTCACCGCGTGGTGATGCGCGCGATTTCCTTGGCCACCATGTCCTCGACCAGCGCGGGCAGGCGCGCGTCCAGCCATTCCTTGAGCATGGGCTTGAGCATCGAGCGCACCAGCCCCTCAAGCGTATTATCCTCGCCATCCTTGCCCGAGACAAGCATCGTCGACAGTGCCGAAAGCGACTGGCGCGCGGCAATTTCGCTTGCGGCCGACAGGATTGTCTCACCCTGAACCTCTTCGTCCGGGGTCGCCCCGATATTCTGTGCGGGCGTTTCCAACGATGGCGAAGTCACGGAACGGGCGGCGCGAGCCGGTTTGGTTGAAGGCAGGATATCTTCGACTGCGGCGTCGTCGGTCAGTTCGAGCACTTCCATCTCAGCCGGCGCGGCGGGCGCCTGTTCGAAACCGGCGCGGAAGCCCGCATCGCTGCGGCCGCGCCGCGCCGCGGGCTGAACTGCCTCTTCGCCTTCCTCGGCGATGATGCGCTTAATGGAGGACAAGATTTCCTCCATCGACGGTTCCTTGCTCAAGTCACCCATGGACGTTCCCCAAACCGTCGCCGCATGACGGGTCATGCGTCGCTGCGCGCCCGGCCGATCCGGGGTTATTGCGCCGCTTGCCCCGTCACATTGGCATTTTGCGCGGGCGTGTCAACGGTGGGCGTTGCCTGGCGCGTTGGCGCAGGCCCAAAGTCCCAATCGCTCCATTTACCTTGAACGCGGCGATAATCGACCGCCGGATCGTAGAGCGCCCCGGTTTCGAGGTTGAGGTCGTCCGCTTCGGCATGCCCCATCGCCGCCAGCAGCGAGAAACCCGCGACATAGGCGTTGCGCCGCGCGGACACGAGTTCGACGCGGGAAATCAGCGCTTCCTGCTCCGCATTCAATATGTCGAGGATGGTGCGGGTACCGACCGAATTTTCAGCGCGCACGCCCTCAAGCGACAAGGATGTGGCATCGACCGCCTTCTGGCTCGATTCGATGGTTTCGAGCGATGCCTGCCAGCTGGCATAAGCAGCGCGCGTCTGAGCTATGACGCTGCGTTCGACCTCGATCTCGCGCTCCATCGCCTGCGATTCGAAGGCCTGGCTCTGCCGCACCTGCGCGGCGGGCAGGCCGCCCTGATACAGCGGCAGACGCGCAGTTACGCCGACGACGACCTGTTTGTTGGTGCCCAGATCCTCGTCGAGAAAATCGGTATAGGTGCCTTGCCCATAACCGCTGACCGTGGGCAACACGCCAGCCTTGGCGACACGCACGTCATAGCGGGCGGCCGCGCGCGCCTTCTTCGCGGCGACAAGGTCCGGGTTGTCGGCAAGTGCTACGCGCACAGCGTCCTGGGCGGTTGCGGGCAGTCCGGGGAGCAGCGGCGGCGGGTCCAGCATGCCGGGTGCCTCGCCCACCAGCGCGATGTAATTTTCCCGGCTGGCGATCAAATTGGCCTGCGCCGTCTGCAAGTCCGACTGGGCGAGAGCGAGGCGCGATTCGGACTGGGCGACGTCGGTGCGCGTCAGGTCGCCGACCTCGAAGCGGTCATTGCTCGCCTGAAGATTCACATCCAGCACGCGCACATTCGCCTGATTGAGCGAAACGATCGCGCTATCGCGGATCACGTCCATATAAGCCGCGACGACCTGCGAGAAAATGCTGGCCTCCGTCCCGCGCAAATTGGCCTGACCGGCCTCAACCCGCGTTTCCGCCGCCTTGACCCCGTTACGCACGGCCCCGCCCCGATAGATGGGGACGTTCAGCCCGCCCGAAATGGTGCCTTGGCGATGGGGGGCGAGGAAGCTGCGCGTCGGGCGGATGACGATTTCCTGATATTCTCCCGTCGCATCGGCGGTGGGTCGGCCTGCCGATTTCTGGATGGCCACATTCTCGTTCGTCGCGCGCTGGCCCGCGCGCGCGCCCGTCAGGGTCGGGTTGCTGCGATAGGCTTTGGCGAGCGCGGACTGAAGCGTCTCGGCATGGGCCGCCGGCGCGCCTGCCGTGAGGAGCAGCAGCACGGTCGCGACCGATCGCGAAGAGAAAATCGACCTGGCCTTCACACGAAACCCCGTCTCAATGCATTCTGGGCCTCGGCTGAATCAGCCGGCAGCACGCAGAACGCGGTCAATATTTCCAACCGCGCGGGTCGATCCAATCGATCGGCCCGCGCTTTAGAAGGTGAATTGTTTTGGCCGGGCAAATCCCGGCAGGACGACCATTTCCATGTCGGTCAGGCTGATGAGGCCAAGAACACCCCCCGCTACCCGGCCCCGGCACGTCCGTACCACACCATTTTCGACCAGGCCGGTCACGACCCGACCGCCATCGACAAGCTGTGCCACGAGAGCCTCGGGCACTTCCTCGACCGCGCCATCGATCACCAGCACGTCATAGGGCGCTCCATCCGGTGCGCCTTCACTCATCGGGCCACGCACGGCCGTGACGCCGATCATGTCCCCCTGCGGACCATCTTCTTCCTCGACCGCTGTGACGACAGCGCCAAGCGCGCGAAGCAGCGCAGCGGTATAGCCCGTCGCGGCGCCGATCAGCAGGACGCGATCACCGGGCACGATCTGCGCTTCCTTGAGCAGCCGGCCGGTCGCGAGCGGCGGATTGAGCGCACGGCCATTGCCCAGCGGCACCGCGCGGTCGATATAAGCCATGGCGCGCCGATCCGGGGCCAGGAAATTCTCACGCGGGACGCTTGCCATTGCGGCGATTACGCGCGGATCATCGACATCGCTCGTGCGCAGCTGGCTTTCGACCATGGCGGCCCGCATCGAGGAGAAATTCTGTTCGCTCACGACAGTTCCTTAGCTTGGCTCAGCTGTATTGCCAAGGCAATACAGGAAAGATCATCGCGTGTGTCTAGATCAGCCTGCCCGATGCGCCAAGCCGCTTTGCAAGGGCAAGCCACAGATTCTACGGCGGCACCGGCCCTCCCGCTTGACTTTCGGGGCGAAGGGGCACATCTGCGGCGTCCCACGCTCCGAGGCCCGATGGCGGAGTGGTGACGCAGCGGACTGCAAATCCGTGCACGCCGGTTCGATTCCGGCTCGGGCCTCCAAATTCTCAGCCGCCCTCGACTTTCCGCCACCTGCGGCTAGATTGGCGGCATGATGAAGCTGTTCATTGGCAACAAGGCCTATTCGAGCTGGTCGCTGCGCGGCTGGCTGGCGTGCAAATTGTCGGGCCTGCCGTTCGAGGAGGTCGTCGTGCCCCTATACGACGAAGCCTGGGAAAAACGGCGGGAGGGGGATGAGTTCGCGCCCTCCTCCGGCAAGGTACCGATCCTTTGGGACGGCGACGACATCGTCGTGTGGGACAGCATGGCGATCATCGAATATCTCAACGATCGGACCGATGGCACGCTGTTCTGGCCCGCCGATCCCGCCGCGCGCGCCATGGCCCGGTCGATGGCGGCCGAAATGCACAGCAGCTTCGCGGCTCTCCGGCGCGAGCATGGTATGAACATCCGCCAGATCTACCCCCCGGCCACCCCCTCTGAAGCAGCCGCCCACGACATCGGGCGGATCATGCAGCTCTGGGCGGAGGCACGCGCGCGCCATGGTGGCGACGGCGAATTTCTGTTCGGCGCGTTCGGCGCCGCCGACATCATGTTCGCGCCGGTGGTAACGCGCTTCATCACCTATCAACTGCCCGTCGCGCGCTTTGCGGAGGGCTATATGCGCGCAGTCATCGCCCACCCGTGGATGCAGGAATGGATCGGCGGCGCACAGGCGGAGGATTGGGTGATCGACCGGTTCGAGCACCCGCAGCAATCGGTCTGACGCGCGTGGCCGCGGACGAGGAGCAGCCGCAGCCCAGCGAGGCGCGCGCTCAGGAGGCTGCTGCGATCCGGCGCCGCTGGATTACGCTTGGCGAGGGCGTCGCGGTGCTGGCGGTCCTCATTTCCGGGCTGACGCTCTATCTGAACTGGCAGGATAAGCGCGACGCGCGCGCAGATCAGGTGGTGCAAAGCCGCAAGGAAGACGCACGGGCGCAGGTTCTGGTCCTGACCGCCGCGCAGGTCGAGGATCAGCGGATCGATCTCGCCACCGTCGACCAGGACCAGCTGATCCAAGGCCAGACGGTCCATTTCCCTGCCGCGCTGGGCCTCACGCCGGTGGAGACCACGGGTAAGCCGCGCATCGAAGCGCGCTGGTTCGCCGAAGCGCTCAAACGAGCCCGCGACAAGGCAGGCCTACCCGACGACAGCGTCGGCGACGAACGATTGCCTATCGCGATAACCACGCGCTTTCTGGTGGATGGGAAGGCGCATGAAGATATCGCGCTCTACGACATCGGCTATGGCATCGCCGGCCGCTTCCTGGCCGGGCACCGGCTCGAACTACGCGGGCTGTCGCGCGTGACGGGCGTCAAAGCCGGCGGTGCGCAGGGTGAAGTGGATCGGCGCTGGCGCGAGAGCGTGAAGCGCTGACGGCAGACATGAAAAACCCGGCCGCTCCGCCAAGGGAGGGCCGGGTCTTCAACAGGCTATGCGCTTGAGCGCTTAGCCGACGATTTCTTCAGGCTTGAAGAAATAGGCGATCTCGATCGCCGCATTTTCTTCGCTGTCCGAACCATGGACCGAATTTGCCTCGATCGACTCGGCATATTCCTTGCGGATCGTGCCTTCGTCGGCATTGGCGGGGTTGGTCGCGCCCATGATGTCGCGGTTGCGCTTGACGGCATCCTCGCCTTCCAGAACCTGCACGACCACCGGGCCGGAAATCATGAAGGCGACGAGATCGGCGAAGAAAGGACGTTCCTTATGAACGGCGTAGAAGCCCTCGGCCTGTTCGCGGCTCATGCGGATGCGCTTGGACGCGACGACGCGCAGGCCCGCTTCTTCCAGCTTCTTGGTGACGGCGCCGGTCAGGTTACGGCGCGTGGCGTCGGGCTTGATGATCGAAAAGGTGCGAGTGACGGCCATGGCCTTGCAAAGCTCCGGAGTATTTTCAGGAAAGATGGCGCGCCTTAGACGCCGGCCGGGCGGGCCGCAAGACCATTGCGCCGTGGCGGCCGCCGATCATGGCCCCTGCACCCATTTGCGCCCTTCCTGTCGCCAGAAGCGTGGGCTGACCCCGTCGCGCTTGGCCAGCGTGCGCCAGCTTGCCCGCGCTCCCTCGATCGTCTGCGCGTCGAAAAAGTAGAAGGCACGGTCGAAGCCAAGCGCCTCTTCCCGCCACAGGCCATCGGCCAGCGCGACATGACGCGCGCCATTGGCCGCGTCACAGGCAGGCGCCAGCAGGATCGGCTGGACGGACGCCAGCGCTTCCCCTGCATGACCATGCGCCAGGAAGCTGTCGGGCGAGCCGGCCCATAGTCCGTCAGAGATACGCGCGCGCTGCGCGTCATCACCGGCCACCACCAACAGCCGCTCGCCCAGCCCGAGCACGCGCTCCGCGATCGCGGGCAGCACCTGCTCTACGGGATCGCGGCTCAGCTGGTAGAAATCGACCTGCATCAGCCCTCGAACCGATCCGCCACCAGCCGGTCGATCAATCGCACGCCATAGCCGGTCGCGCCCTTGTCGAAGGTCGTGCCCGGCTTGTCCGCCCACACCATGCCGGCAATATCGAGATGCGCCCATTTCACGCCCTCCTCGACAAAGCGCTTGAGGAACTGGGCGGCGGTGATGGAGCCCGCATAACGCGCGCCCATATTCTTCATGTCGGCGATCTGGCTGTCGATCAGCTTGTCATAGGCGGGCGACAGCGGGAAGCGCCACAGTGCGTCGCCCGATGCTTCCGCAGCAGCGTTGAGGTCGGCAGCCAGCCCTTCGTCATTGGCGAAGAAGCCGGCATATTGATCGCCCAGCGCCACGACCATCGCGCCGGTCAGCGTCGCGAGATCGATCACGACTTCGGGCTTGTATGTGCGCTGCGCCCAGGTCAGCACATCGCACAGCACCAGGCGGCCTTCCGCGTCAGTGTTGATGACCTCGACCGTCTGACCCGAAAGGGTGGTGACGACATCGCTCGGACGCTGCGCATTGCCGTCGGGCATATTCTCGACGAGGCCGCAGATACCGACCACACGCGCCTTAGCCTTGCGCAGCGCCAGCGCCTTCATCACGCCAGCGACCGCGCCAGCGCCGCCCATGTCCCACTTCATGTCTTCCATGCCCGCGCCGGGCTTCAGGGAAATGCCGCCCGAGTCGAAGGTCACGCCCTTGCCCACGAAGACGACGGGCTTGGCATCGGCATCCTGCCCGCCATTCCATTCCATCGCCAGCACGCGCGGCTCACGCGCCGAGCCTTGCGCCACGCCCAGCAGCGCGCCCATGCCAAGCTCGGTCATCGTCGCCTTGTCGAGCACGGTGATCTTGATGCCCAGGTCGGCGAGATGCGCGCAACGCTCGACGAAGCTTTCGGGATAAAGATAGTTTGCCGGCGCCGCGACCAGTTCGCGGGTGAAGGCCACGCCTGCCGCAACCGCTTCCTGCTCGGCCCAGGCGCCATTGCCGACGCCCACCAGCGTGATCGTCGTCAGCGTGGGCTTGGCCTTTTCAGGCTGGCGCGTCCGCAGCGCATCGAAGCGCCAGCCGCGCAACTGCGCGCCCAGGGCAAAGCGTGCCGCGCCCGCGTCGGACACAGCACCGCCAAATTCCACCGCGGCGTGGCTCGCGCCGCTGGTCAGCAGCTTGGCCGACACCGCGCCGCCGGCCTTTTCAAGGTCGCCGTCGGCGCCAGTGCCCGTGCCGACCAGAAGGATACGGACAGGGCGACCATCCTCTTCACCGAACGTCTCGAAAGTCGCGCCTGCTTCCCCGGAAAAGCGCGCCATCTGCGCGCCCGCCTTCACCGTTGCAGCGGATCCCAGCGGCAACGCATCGACCGCACCCTTGGCACAGGCAATGACCAGGGTGTCGGCGGCGGCCGGGCGGCTGGGGCTGAAGGCGATTTCCACGGGCTGTTCCTCTATTATCCGCAAAGGCAAGGATATCGCAGATAGTGTGCCCGCCCCCGTCTGGCAAAGCCGTTCGCGCGAATTTGGCAGGGCCGACACCCACGGGCGATTGCAGCGGGGGCCAAGCAGTGCGATAGGCAAGGCCACGACGTGCCGCCGCAAAGAGGCCCCGACCGCTTGTTCACGCCTGCTTCCCCGACCCGCCTGCCCCGCATCCTGCTTGCCGGAACCGCGCTTGCCGTGCTCAGTGGCGCCCCCGCGCTTCACGCGCAGACGCTCAATGAGCCGCAGGCGCCGGTCGCCGCGCCCGATGCGCCCGTGCCCGCCAATGACGATCAGATCGGTTTTGCCGCCGACAGCCTGTCCTATGACAGCGAGACGGAGATCGTGACGGCGAACGGCAATGTGCAGTTGCTGCGCGAGGGCAATCGCCTGCGCGCCGACAGCGTCAACTGGAACCGCACCACCGGCAAGGTGGAGGCGCAGGGCAATGTCTCCGTCACCGACCCCGACGGCAATATCGCTTATGGCGACCGCTTCGACGTTACCGATACGCTGAAAGACGGGGTGATCGACAATCTGCTGGTCGTCCTGCAATCGGGCGGCCGCCTCGCGGCGGTGAAGGGCGATCGCAGCAACGGCATCTACACGCTGAGCCGCGCGGCCTATACCGGGTGCGCGGTCGAAGACAGCAAAGGCTGCCCCAAGGAACCGACCTGGCAGATCAAGGCGGTCAAGGTCATCTATGACCCTGTCCGGGCGCGCGTCACCTATACCAATGCGACGATCGAGATTTTCGGCCTGCCGCTGATCCCGCTGCCGGGCCTTTCCCATCCGGTCGGCGGAGGCGGCAGCAGCGGCCTTCTGGTCCCGACTCTCCGCTACGACCGCAACAATGGCGCGGAAGTGGCGGTCCCTTATTATTTCAAGATTGCGCCCAATCGCGATCTCACCATCACCCCCCACGTCTACAGCGAAGTGCTGCCCATGCTGGAGGGCAATTATCGCCATCTCTGGGACCGGGGCGCCTATGAGGTGACGGGCTATGTCACCTATGGGCGGCGCGTCGGCTTTGCCGACAGCCTGCCCGGATCGACGCGGCCGGCCGATTCGTCGCGTGACCTTCGCGGCTATCTCGACGCCAGTGGCGCGCTGCAGCTGACTCCTGAATGGAGCGTCGACGGCTCCATCCGGGTGGCCACCGACAAGACGTTCCTGCGCCGCTACGACATCAGCCGCGACGACCGGCTGCGCTCGACCCTGGGCGCGCAGCGGATCGGCACCAACAGCTATTTCTCCGTTCGCGGTTGGGCGGTACAGACGCTGCGCGCAGGCGACAAGCAGGGCGCGACGCCCATCGCGCTACCCGCGATCGACTATCGCCTGCGCCTGACCGACCCGCTGCTGGGCGGGCGGATCCAGCTTCAGGCGAACAGCCTTGCCATCATACGGTCCGAAGGACAGGACACGCAGCGCGCATTCGGCGCGTTCGAATGGAACCTGCGCAAACTGACCGGCATGGGTCAGGAAGTGACCTTCACCACCTATTTGCGCGGCGACCTCTACCACAGCAGCGACAATGATCTGGCGACGATCCCCAGCTATGCCGGCGATCCGGGCTGGAAGGCGCGCGGTATTGCGGCTGCGGCGGTCGATGTCCGCTGGCCCTTCATGGGCGAAGCCTTTGGCGGCGTTCAGCGGATCGCCCCGCGCGTGCAGATCGTCGCCGCGCCGCATCTGGCCAACCTCGCGGTCCCCAATGAGGATGCGCGCGCCGTCGACCTTGAGGACAGCAACCTCTTCGCGCTCAACCGCTTCGCTGGCTATGACCGCTTCGAGGATTCAACGCGGATCACCTACGGCCTGGAATATGGGCTCGACCTACCCGATTTCACGCTGCAAGCGGTCGTCGGCCAAAGCTATCGCCTCAACCAGCGCCCCGCCATTCTGCCCGACGGCACAGGCCTGTCCGGCCGCATGTCCGACATCGTCGGCCGCACGACCGTCCGGTTCAGGGATTTCGTCAGCCTCACGCATCGCTACCGCGTCGACAAGGACAGCCTGGCGATCCGCCGGAACGAGATCGACGCCACCGTGGGCACCGACAAGACCTACGCCCAGATTGGCTATCTTCGGCTCAACCGCAACGCGCTGTTCAGCCTGGAGGATTTACAGGATCGCGAGGAATTGCGGATCGGCGGCCGGGTGCAGTTCGCGCGCTTCTGGTCCGTATTCGGATCGACGGTCATCGACCTGACCGACACGAAGGAAGATCCGCTCAGCATTTCCGATGGCTATGAGCCCGTCAGGCACCGCCTGGGCGTCGCCTATGAGGATGACTGCCTCACATTGGGCCTTACCTGGCGGCGCGACTATCAGACGGCCGGCGACGCACGACGCGGCAACCGCTTTTACCTGCGGCTGGCTTTTCGCAACATTGGGATATAAGGAACGGCGTTTGCCGCCGCTTGCTCAGCGTCGGTTCAGCCGCACGGGCGCAGGAGGCGTCCTATCTTTTGGAGAGTTGCGCCAACGATGCTGCCCGTGCTGAATTTCCCCGCCCTGCGATCAGGGATCGCCCTACTGCTAATCGGAACCACGCTCGCCAGCGCCGCTGCCCCTGCGCAGACGGTGGATGATGATGCGGGCGCTTCCGCGCAGCAGCTCAACCTGCCCAAGGACGTCACGCTTTTCGGCAAGAGCGATCCCAATGTCCGCAAGGCGACGGCGATCATCAACGGCCGGATCATCACCGGCACCGATATCGACCAGCGGCTGGCGCTGATCCTGGCGGCCAATGGCGGCAAGGTCGATGCGGAGGAAAAGGAGCGGCTGCGCGTGCAGGTGCTTCGCAACCTGATCGACGAGACGCTCCAGATTCAGGAAGCGGCCGCCAACGACATCCGGATTGCGCCCGAAGAAATCGAACAAAGCTATCAGCGTGTTGCGGGCAATTTCCGCCAGTCGCCAGCCCAGTTCGAGGCCTATCTGCGCGCGCAGGGCAGCGCGCCCGCCAGCATCAAGCGGCAGATCGAGGGTGAACTCGCCTGGTCCCGTCTGCTGCGCCGTAACATCCAGCCCTTCGTCAATGTCAGCGAAGACGAAGTGAAGTCGATGATCGACCGGATGAATCAGGCCAAGGGCAGCGACGAATTCCGCATCGGCGAAATCTACCTGTCGGCGACGCCCGAAAATCAGCAGCAGATTCTGGCGAACGCCCGCAACATCATCGACCAGATCCGACAGGGTGGCAGCTTCGCAGCCTATGCGCGGCAGTTTTCCGAAGCCTCGACGGCGGCGGTCGGCGGCGACCTTGGCTGGGTTCGCCCCGCGCAGCTTCCCGATGAACTGGCCCAGGCCGCGAGCGAAATGCAGGTCGGACAGATGGCCGGCCCGATCCCCGTGCCCGGCGGCATGTCGATCCTTTACGTCATGGACAAGCGCAAGGTCCTGACCGCCGATCCGCGTGACGCGCTGCTCAGCCTCAAGCAATTGTCGATCAATTTCGGCGCCGGCACGACCCGCGAACAGGCGAGCGCGAAGGCGGCCGCCTTTTCCAACGCGCTCAAGGGGCTCAAGGGCTGCGGCGCGGCCAATGAGATCGGCGCCAAGGTCGGCGCCGACGTTGTCGATAATGACAATGTGAAGGTCCGCGACCTGCCGCCGCAGTTGCAGGATATCCTGCTCAACCTTCAGGTCGGCGAAGCGACGCCCCCCTTCGGCTCGATCACCGAAGGCGTGCGCGTCCTCGTCGTCTGCGGTCGCGACGATGCCAGCTCCGCCTCGGCGCCCAATTACGAACAGATCATGGCGCAGATGGAAGAAGAGCGGGTCAACAAGCGTGCGCGCATCTATCTGCGCGATCTGCGACGCGATGCGGTCATCGACTATAACTGAGCCGCTTTCCCCTGACGCCGGCATCCCGCCGCCGCCTTTCGCGGTAACCTTGGGCGATCCGGCGGGCATCGGTCCTGAGATCGTCGCCAAAAGCTGGGTCATGCGCAAGGTGCGCGGCCTACCGCCCTTTTTCGCGGTAGGCGATGCCGCGTCCCTACGGGCGGTGTGGGCCGGGCCGATAGAGATCATCGGTGCGCCCGAGGAAGCCTTGGACGTGACGCAGCGCGCGCTCCCCTGCCTTCAGGTCGGATCGGCGGGCAAAGTCATACCCGGCGCGCCGACGGTCGAGGGCGCGCGAGTCGCCTTCCAGTCTTTGGAAACCGCCATCGGCCTCGCGCACGCAGGCTCAGCGGGCGGCGTCGTCACCGCGCCCGTCGGCAAGGAACAGCTTTACGGGGTCGGCTTCACCCATCCCGGGCAGACCGAATTTATCGCAGAACGCTGCGGCGTGTCGGCCAATAATGCCGTCATGATGCTCGCCGGCCCGTCACTCAAGGTCGTGCCGATCACCATCCACATCCCGCTGGCTCAGGTGCCCGCCGCCCTGTCGATCGAACTGATCCGCGCCCGTGCAATCACGACGGCGCGCGGCCTGCTGCGCAATTTCGGCATCGGTCGCCCGCGTCTGGTGGTGGCTGGGCTCAACCCTCATGCAGGCGAAGGCGGCGCGCTGGGACGCGAGGAGGTGGAGATTATCGCACCCGCGATCGAGGCGCTCCGAGAAGAAGGGCTCGATATCAAGGGGCCGCTGGCTGCCGACGGCCTGTTTCACTCGCGCGCGCGGGAAAGCTATGACGCGGCGCTGTGCATGTATCATGATCAGGCGCTGATCCCGATCAAGACGCTGCATTTCGACGAAGGCGTCAACATCACGCTCGGCCTGCCGATCGTGCGCACCTCCCCAGACCATGGCACAGCTTTTGGCATTGCCGGCACCGACAGCGCCAATCCGGGCGCGATGATCGCCGCGATCCGGATGGCTGCCGAAACCGCGCGCGTCCGCCTCGCCCATGCCGACTGAGGCCCACCGCGCCCTTCCCCCCTTGCGAGACGTCATCGCCGCGCATGGTCTGCAGGCAAGCAAGGCGCTTGGGCAGAACTTCCTGCTCGACGAACAATTGCTTGACCGCATCGCCGCCATTCCGGGGCCTCTCAAGGATGCCAGCGTGTTCGAGGTCGGTCCGGGGCCAGGCGGCCTCACCCGCGCCATCCTGCGCACCGGGGCGCGGCTGGTAGCGGTCGAGCGCGATTCGCGCTGTCTGCCCGCTTTGGCTGAACTGGACGAGGCCTTCCCGAGCCAGCTACGTGTCATTTCCGGCGACGCGATGGCGATCGATGCGGAAACAGAGGTGGGCATTGGCTCCCATGTCATTGCCAACCTGCCCTATAATGTCGGCACCGCCCTACTGATCGGCTGGCTGTCGGCGGCATGGCGTCCGTTGCCATGGTGGCAGAGCTTGACGCTGATGTTCCAGATGGAAGTGGCAGAACGCATCGTCGCCCAGCCGGGCACCGACCATTATGGACGGCTCGCCATCCTGTCGCAGTGGCGCTCTGACGCCCGCATCGCGATGAAGGTGCATCGCAGCGCCTTCACTCCCCCACCCAAGGTGATGTCGGCGGTCGTGCACCTGACGCCCAAGCCGGCGCCCGAAGGCGTGTCACTCAAGGTGTTGGAGCGCCTTACTGCCGCCGCCTTTGGCCAACGGCGCAAGATGCTGCGACAGAGTCTGAAAGGGGTTCCGGGCGCACTCGGCGTGCTGGAGGCGCTAGGCATCGACGCGCAGCGCCGTGCCGAAACGGTAAGCGTCGAGGAATTCGTCGCGATGGCACGCCTGCTTAGCACGCCCAATCCCCAAGCGTCAGCTGGGACAGGAAGCGCCTATCCCAGCTAAAAGCTCAGGCGCGCGTGCCCGTGACCGGCGCGCTGCCAAATGCCCCCAGCTTGGCTTCGCCATTCAGCTGGTCTCCATCTACAACCACATCGAAATCGACTTGGATGGGCATGGGCTGCTGTACGTTGACAGACCAGGTCAGCTGATCGCCGTCGACCGTGCCGTTAACCTCTTCGGACCCCATGGCGCCTTCGACCCGGCCGGTCAGCGCGTCGCCATCGGCATCGAAATGGGCGGTGAACTGCTGCGGGCCCATCGGGGTCTGCACGGTGATGTTCCAACTGCCGGTCGCGCTCATAGTCTCAATTCCCTGTGGCTGGAGGACCGCGCATGCGGTCTGGAAGGATGCTGCGCCAACGAGCGCCGGGCCGCGCCGTTCCGTCTGGCGGCACCGGAGCTGGCGATCAGGGCGTTTTAGTGACTGGAGCGTTGGGCTCGGGCACCTTGTCCTTCATGGCGACGGCAGGCGGTCCCTTCTGGATGGCAGCGGCCAGCTTGCCAACCGGGCCGCATTGATCGCGGCACAATTGCTGCGCCTGAGCGAGATTTTCCTTCGCCTTGGCAATGGCGCCTTTCTCGACCATGGCCTCGCCCTGCCCGACCAGTGCCTGCACATCGGCAGGCTCAAGCAGCAGCGCTTCCTTGTAGAGGCGTATGGCTTTCCCCTGGAGCCCCTGCGCGCGGGCGACCTCGGCCAATTCGATATAGGCGGTGCGGTTGCGCGGATCGACGGCGAGCGCGCTTTCCAGGGCATCGGTAGCACCCGACAAATTGCCGGCGCGACGCGCGGCCTCGCCCGCCCTTTGCCACTCGATCGAGAGCGGCGTGATCTGCGCATCGGGGCGCTGGGACAGGCCAACGCTGGAAACGGTCGTCAGGAGGACGGCTAGGGCTATGGAGGCCGGGGTGAAACGCATCAAAATCTCCAGCCATGTTTCAGGCGATGTCTGAGCGTCAGTGTCGCGATTTCCCGGGCGCTTGTCCATGCCCTGTTTTAGGCGGCTTTACGCAGTCGTGCGAAGTAGAAACCGTCCGTCCCGTCATGCCCAGGCGTAAGCAGCGTTCCGGGGCCATGAACGCGGCCCAGGCCAGTCTCGAACCGGTCCACCTCCCATCCCGCGTGCCGCTGCAGAAAGGCATCGACCTGTCCGCGCCCTTCTCGATCGGTCAGCGCACATACGGCATAGACCAGCCCGCCACCGGGCTTCACCAGAGGCGTCGCAAAGTCGAGGATCCGCGCCTGCTGCGTCACCAGTCGGTCGAGCCGTTCGGGGGTCAAACGCCAGCGCGCTTCCGGATTGCGGCGCCACGTGCCCGTGCCAGAACAGGGCGCATCGACCAGCACCATGTCAGCCTGCCCTGCGAGGCTGCCGAGCGCCCGCTCCTCACGTCCCTGATCGAGTAGCAGCGTTTCAATGAACGTCGCCCCGGCCCGTTCGGCGCGCGGCGAGAGCCGGGCCAGGCGCGAGCGG
>Ga0233380_1000379_pt1 | contig 24037 bp, 20 predicted proteins | sample ElkDunMinimDraft_9_FD_191541 | JGI IMG/M metagenome (GOLD analysis project Ga0233380, IMG submission 191541) | Fecal eukaryotic communites from dung pellets of Tule Elk in California, USA - Elk Dung F36 | ecosystem: Host-associated > Mammals > Digestive system > Large intestine > Fecal | place... | reverse complement strand
CGAGGCTGTTCCGCGCGTCAGTATGCAATTGTCAGATCAATCCCGTAGCTGCGCGCCGGGATGAAGTTCAAACCGCCAATAACGCCAAGGTCGAGCGCGTAGCTAGCCGACCGGTTATCCGCGATGTTTCGTCCCCACACCGCCAGCTCGGTGTCCACGCCTGCGACATCCAGATCCCTGAGGGCGATGCGGCCATTCACCACCCAATAATCGGAAACTCTGTCCAAGCCCCGGCCCCATGTTCGATATTCAGGCCTGTCAGGGTTGGCGGCGAAGAGCATTTCTGACTGCCACCGCGCGTCTGCCCGGAAAGAAAGGTGCGCCTCTTGGCCAAAGACGGGAGGTGTATCGTACTGCGCCCACAAGTTAGCGGTCCAATCAGGCGTGAACGTCGGCTTGTACGTCCCGCCATTGGCCGCGACTAACAACTGATTGGCACGGGTGTACTTGGAATCGTTGTAGCCTAGTGAGCCACCGAAGGTGACGCCGCGCCCCGGCGCTGCGGTGAGGTCAAACTCCACGCCTCGTGCTCTCAGGTCCCCGTTGTTGAATGTAAATACCGTGACCACCTGAGAACGATTGGGGTCGCCTGTAATGGCGTTTACCACCTCCGCCATGCCTGGCGTAGTTGTCGAGTTAGACCCTTGCAGGCGAGCATATTTGGCCTGGTACAAAGCTAGATTGGCCCGGAGCCTCCGATTGAACAGTGTTGCCTTGGTCCCACCCTCCCATGACTTGACGGTCTCAGGCTGGTAGACGATTCCAGCCGTACTGCCCCCCGAGATATACCCAGTAGAATACTTGGCATATAGCATGACATCGTCCGTGACGTCGTAATCCGCACCGATCAGGTAGGTGAACTTCGATTTCTTGTAGGTAGGGGCAACCAAGAGCGTCGCTGTGCTCAGATCGGCGCCGTAAAACAGGCTTCCATCCTTTTTATCCTGGGTGATCCGGCCGCCCAGGATGATGTTGAGGCGGTCATTGGCATGGTACTCCAGCTGCGCGTAGCCGGCCCAAGACGTCACTTCGTTGCGGGTGCGGCCGATGTTGGTGTTGGTGATAATCCCGCTGGGGTAAAGGGTAAACGCCGAGGCATTCTGTTGCAAATGCTCGTTGGTGTAGTCTTTGGCGTTGTACCACAACCCTCCGATCGTCGCGGTGAGATGTTCGGAGATATAGTTGAACTGAATCTCGTCACTGATCTGCTTAGTGCGGCCTTGCGAAGAACTGGCGATGCCGAGGAGGGGGGAGCCTAGAGCCGGTAGCAGTCCGGTGGCAATGCCGGAGATCGTCGCTTGCACGAGTGCGGCGTTCGCCGGATCGGTGACGTCTACGCCTTGGCCCGCCAAACCGCTGATGCCATATAATGTAGCGAGGGGCGCGAGCGCCTGCGGCGTGAGTGGTAGGGCACTCACTCCGTCCAGGGGCGAAGTTGCGAAGATGAAGGACTTCCGCAAGGCGAAGATGTTCTTCACCGAGAGTTGGTCCGTGATCTGGTAAGTGCTGGTAAGGCTATGGCCCTCCGCCCGCTGTGGTGTTTCGACAGTGAAGCTGTTGGCGACGGCCTCGGGCCGCTTGCCATCGGTCACGAACGGAACGGCAAAGCTTTGGCTGCTAACCAGGGCGCTCAAGAGGTTGCCAGTGAGTGCATTCATACCACTGGTAGGAAAGCCCACCGGAGCCGTGCCGGCGGCCGTTTGGGTGGAGCGCAGGCGATCGTACTTATAGACGGTGACAAAATCGCCGCTCTCGAACTTGAGCGCGCCGAACCAGCTGTCAGTGTTGTGACTTCCTAGGCGGCGAGTCGACGGCAGAACTTCGGCCAGCCGTGCCACAGCAGAAGATCGCCGATCCCAGAGCGTCCCGGGAGCCGTGTTTCGGATGTCTCCGTCCCGCTCTGTGTGCAAATAGCTCATGTACCCGCTGAACGGTCCGATTTGCGGCAGGTCGACGCTGACGCCAAACCGGTACTCGTCCTGGTTGCCAAGGGTTGCGGTGGCCTTTGCCCCGATCTCGCCCGTGGGATCGCGCGTGACGATGCTGATGGCGCCGGCTGTTGAATTTCGACCGAAGAGCGTCCCTTGTGGTCCGCGTAGGACCTCAATGCGCTGGATGTCGGGCATGTCGAAGATCGCCCCACGAGAGGCAGCGACGTATACCCCATCGATGTAGATGCCGACGCCGCGATCGGATCCTTGAACGGAGCCATTCGTGGTTGTGCCACGCATGGAGAACTGCGGGATCTGTGCGCCGCCGGGAGCGGGCATGGTGGTGAGCCCAGGCGCGAGGCCCGAGAGGTCTGCGACATTCATCAGGCGATTGGCCCGCAGCGCTTCGGTCCCGATAGCGGTGATTGCGACCGGCACGTCCTGCAAGCTCTGCTCTCGGCGCTGCGCCGTAACAATGATCTCCTGAAGCCCTTCGTCTAACGATGTCTGCGCAAAAGCGGCGGTCGGGGGCGTCAAGCTAAGCAAAATTACCTGAGAGGCACGCAGACAAATACGTCCATGATCCTGGAACATTTCTCTCTCTCTCCCGCTGCTATTTCTATTTAAGTTATTACTCTAATAGTATTATCATCATTCCCGTTTTGTATTTTATCGACAAGAATGCGGTTATAGCTTGTGTATGTCCTAAATCTGCGCAATCTGTGTAATTGCACGTTATTGTGCTATATAACGGGTGTGTCGTGCGGATCGGTGCCAGCGCGTGCTTGGGAACGGGCCGGTCACCCCGCGAACATTCTCGTCCCTCGCGTGGCGGCAGTTGGCGGTTTATCCAACATAGCCCGGCTGCGCGGGTTCACCGAACTCGGCCAACAGTGCTCGCTGACGCCGCTCCACCTCGGGTTTGACGGAAGGGTGAGTGATGATGTGCTCCCGGTTCATCTCGATCGCGTTGGCAACCGCTCGTCCTAGCCACAGTGGGTCCATCATCTCGGCCATGCGAGCGTCAGGGGGCATGTCCGCCAACAATGCGGCCGTATCGCTCGATAGCGACATGTAGCTGCGGGTCAGGCCTGGATAGAGGGTCGAGACCCCGACACTGTACGGCGCCAGCTCTTGGCGGAGGGCGTCCGTCATGCCGGTTACCGCGAACTTGGTCGCCGAGTAGGCGCCGAAGGTCCCGTGCGCCAGCAGCCCGTTGAGGGATGACGTGTTGACGATATGGCCGCGGCTGCGTGCCTTCATATCCGGCACGAAGGCGCGAATGCCGTTGAACACACCGCCTACGTTAACCGCTAAGATTTTCGCGAAGAGCTCGGGCGAAGTTTCGTCGAGCAGCAGGGGTGGGGTCGCAATGCCCGCGTTATTGCAAAGCACGTCAATCGGGCCAAGCTCCGCTTCGACCTCTGTCTTGGCCTCTATCCAGCTCCGTTCGTCTGTGACGTCGATACGGACGGCGCGAGCGACCCGTCCAATAGTCGGCGCTGCCTTGCGCGCGCGATCTATATCGATGTCGGCAAGTGCGACGCGCATGCCGCGTTCTGCCAGAGCAGTGGCGATACCCGCGCCAATACCCCCGCCCCCACCAGTGATGAACGCGACTTTGCCGGACAGTTCCATAGCAAGCCCCCTTTGCCCTGGTTCAGGTAAGATCAGTGGCTGAGCGGGTTATTATCATCGCCTCGCGAGCCTCGGCATGCCGCGGCTCAAGCTCCCTGTGCACTTCTACGGCCATCTGGATGTGGCTCAGGGCTAGCATCAAACTTAAGAGCCGCTTATCCGCAGCGTCATGCTCCGCCAGCGGTTTGGCGTCGAGGTGTGCCAGCGCCCGCTCCAGCAGCGGAGCGGCGCTGTCGAAGAAGGTGCGACGTTCCTCCTCCGTGCTGCTGCCACGACGTCGGTCGCGCTCTAGGCACGTCGGGGCGGCCCACCTTTCGACGAATGGCTGAAGCATCTCGAACCCGGCGGGCAGGATCTCGGAAGGGCTCATGCGTCGACCTGCCTGGAAGCCTGTTCGCGCTTATATTGTTCAACCATCTCGCGCGACTGCAGATAGAGGTGGCGACACAATCCCTCCATTGCTTGGAAGTGGATGTGCTCCAGCGCTCCGCTGTTAAGCCCGCGCTGACCGGCGCGAATGACATTGACGTCCTCAGTGTGAATGTCACGCGCCACCACGAAGGCGTATTCACGGGCCAGCAGTTCGCTTGCCGAGCGGGGCTCTCCCACCCAGTAAAGCCGGATGACCCCACGGCATCGCCGCGCGGACAGTGGATAGACCGTATGACTGAAGTGCTGCGTCGGGGAGCCGAATAGGAAAAAATTTGGAAACAGGGCGTAGTATTGGCGATTTGTGGGCCCGGGCATTAGCCCTCGTTCAACTGCAAAGCTGGCCTGCCTTGCGGATATGAAAGCCTGAAGTGCAGTCGCCGCATCAACATCATAGCCCGGCCAGAATGTCTGCGTACGGTGAGGTCCAAAGAAGCCAAAATCCTCGGGATATCCGAACGGATTTTCCGTTGTGAAAGACGGTGCGCCACTACGTGAGTGAATAAACTTAAGATGATAGCTTTCCTGGAAGTTGTCGTAGTCCAACTTCCAGTTAGCATCAAGATCATACGTGTATTCGCTAAACTGTGTTGCCCGAGCGCAGGGCGCCTGCTCAAGCTGATCAACCAGATGATCTCCGAGGAAGTCTTTAAGTGACTGTCCAGAATGGCCAATGTTGAGAAATATCAGTCCGCCACAGGTGTCGACGGCGACCTGTCGCAGGGCGCAGTCTTCCTTGTTGGCATAAAAGTTCGCAAAGTCAGGGGCTGAGCGCAGTCGACCCTCGAGGTCGAAGTTCCACATGTGGTACGGACAGATGAATGCATTGGCCCGTCCCTCGCTTTCACTGGTCAACTGAGTGGCGCGATGTGTGCAGACATTGTGAAATGCCCGGATCTTCTCGTCCTTCCCGCGTACGATGAGAATTGATGCTTCGGCAAATTCCAGCTCGCGGCGGATGAAGCTTCCAGGATGGGGCAATTCACAAACATGGCCAATCTGGAGCCACGTTCGCATAAAGATCGCTTGGCGTTCGAGTTCGAAGTAAGCCGGATCATAATACGCCTTGGCTGGAATCGGCTCTGTCCCAAGCCAGGCGGTTCGATCAACTGGTGGACGATAGGCCGTAGCGGCTTCCGCGTTCATGCGCCGGTCCTTCTTGTACCTGTTCGCCCTTGGGGGCTCGCTGAGTCTCTCCAGGTCCAGAGGGTAGTCCGACCCCCAGCATCTGCAAGATGTTTTAAGACAGTGCTGTATAAAAACATCTTGCTCGGCTTGGTAAGCCTCGCACAATAGCCGCACACCGGGGGACGCAGTGATGGAACTCACGAGGTCAACGCACGCTTTATAACCGGAGGAGCGAGCGGGCTGGGGCTCGGGATCGCCGACGCCCTAGCAGCGCGGGGTCTCAGGATTACAATCGCCGATATCCTGCCCGATCTGCTCGGAACCTCGCTGTCTCAACGCTCCGAGTGCTTCAACGGTGTAACGCTGGACGTACGCGACCGGGTTGGTTGGCGGCGAACAAAAGAGAAAGCCGAGGCGAGGTTTGGTCCTGTCGACATCCTCATTAACAACGCCGGGATTGCACCGGACGGGCGTCCGTTCGCCGATATGAACCCAGAATCCTTTGACCGGGTGCTCGGGGTCAATCTTGTTGGGGTGGCTAACGGCGTCTTTGCGTTCGCGGATTCCATGCGCAGCCGTGGGCGGGGGCATATCGTAAACACGGCGTCCGTCGGCGGCCTTTCGCCCCCTGGGGCAGGCCTGACGGCTATGCGGTTGCGAAGTACGGCGTCGTCGCTCTTAGCGGGACCTTACGCGATGAGCTTGCGCCCTATGCGTTGGCGTATCGGTGCTTTGTCCGGACTGTGTCGTGACAGGGCTAGGTGAGAACACCATCCGCATCGGGGGCGAGTTGTCGATGATTGGGCGCACGCCGCCATCCACCGACGTGACATCCGCCGACGTCGGAGAGAAGGTCGTCAGCGGTATCGAGCGTAACGCCGCGTACATCTTTACTCACCATGACAGTTGGTTGCCGATCGAGCAGCGGATGCGGAAAATCGAGGAAGCGTGTCGTCTGGTATAGCCTGCAACCGGCCTCGCATCTTCGGACATCAAGGACAGCACTGGCCCGGCGCGTTAGCGGCCGCTAAGCCGCTTGCATGAACGCGGTGAATCAACAGAGCCATCGGCGGCCTCACAAAGGCTATGATCAGACGCATCGCGAAATGATTGAGACTGCGGTGCGGCTCATTTCGGAGAAGGGTGTCGATGCGCTGTCCGTCTCAGCGCTCGCCCGAGAAATGACGATCAGTCGCGCTAACGTCTATTACCATTTTGCCAATCGCGAGGCCCTGATCGCAGCTGTGAAAGACTGGGCGTCAGAGCAGTTGGCGCGGGGCATGGATGAAAGCTGGCCCATCCCTGATAGAGCCGTGGGGATTACCAGTTTTGTTCTGGAGAACCCGGAACTCGTGAAGCTGTGGATTGATGACTTCATTTCCGGTGATGACGTAAGGCAAAGCTACACCCGCTGGGATCCGCTGGTCGAAGGACTGCAGCAGCGATTCGACGAGAAGTGGCCCGACGAACATATTGATGCAGAAGTCTATTGTACGATCTTGCTGACCTCTGCGCTTATAGCTCCACGCATATTCGCACGTAGTATACGACCCGATCTTCCGATGCAGACGATCGTCGCTAAGTTCGTCAAGGAGCATCATCGTGTCCTCTTGCGCGACGGGCTCGATTGGGATGGATGAAGTCTGACAATGTCTTCGCTGGGCCCAGACTGCATAATCCGGCAGCTTCACCACTTAAAATTCCAGAGAGTTTCAATCCCAACGCACCCCTCTTTAGAACACGCTTGCCTCCTCAGTTCCATTGCTAGCAAAGATTGCGTTCCGCTTTTTCGTTGATGGACTGGGCGACTGATCCGACGAAATTCAGTGCCTTGCATCTCACGTGGGTTCGAATGCCAGGATAGGAATCACACTCATCAAGTTTGGTTCGGTAAACAGAAGAAAAATTTGTCCGAGGTACAAGTCAAGGTATTTGGAAGAGAGCTCACGCTTATTTCCATTTTGTTTCAGGTTGCGGAGCCCGTAATTAGGGTCCCACCCTCTGGGCCACGACTTTCTTAAGCGATTGTTGTTCCTCAACCTTCTGACAAAGCGTCGCTTTCACCGTCCGGGTGCTACACAATGCGGTTGATGACGCATGTTCGAAGATCGAGCGATGGCGGATCCGCGGTCCGCATCGTGATCCCCCTTGGCCTTCGCTCCACGATTGGAAAAACGAACCTGACCCGACGCCTCGGGCGGCTCTCGAAATCGGACGCCAATCGTTTGGCCGCGTTGTACTCATGCTCCTCCGGGACCAACGTGTAAGTCGGCATCGCCCTCTTCTCCTGTCTTCGAAGACCGAACCGGCTCGGGGGGCGGCTCCAGCGACAATTCCCTTCGGATCATGAGTGCGGGACCGCGCCGTTGCCTCCGTCATTCGCAAGGCCGTGGCAGTAGGCCCATGTCGCCGCCTGGGTGCGGTTGCCGACGTGGAGTTTGCGCAGTATTGCCTTAATCTGTACCTTCACCGCCGCCTCGGTCAGGCCTAGAGCTTCGCCGATGGCCCTGTTGGTCTGGCCGGAAGCGACCAGGCGTAGGATGTCTTGCTCTCCGCCGCTCAGCTTGATCGAAGGCGCATCGAGGTTCTGCGGCAGCGCGATGAAGTGGCCATACTCGGCCAGGAGCAGTTCGGGCAACTCCGAGGGCATCGCCTTCTCACCCAGCGCGATCAACCGGATCGCCACCGCCAGCGCCGCCGGGCGCATCTCTGCGGGAAGCACGCCATCGATGTTCATGGCAAAGGCGCGCCTGATCGAGTTGAGATCGAACGCATCGCACAAGATCACGACGCGGGCATGCGCAAGCTCCGCGCGCACCTGGGCACTCACCTCCAAAGCCTGGTTCACCGACCCGCCATCGACCACGACTACATGGCTCGAACTGTCGTTCCAATCTTGGAAGTCGAGCTTCTGATTGTACGTCACGCAACGACCGAGTTCGAAGCCATTGTCGAGGAGGATGCGCCGCAGCCCCTCGCAGCCGATGGCATTGCGACCGACTATCGACAGGATCAATCGATCAGCCATCTAGTGCCTCTATCCACGCAGCCGCCTCCTGCTCTTGTTCTGAGCCGACCCGTCCCGGTCCGACGCAGCAACGTGTCGGCCAAAGTTTCGCGGCAATCTGGACGCCATGGGATCACCCGATAGGCGGGCTGTCCAATGCCCATGGGATGGAGAAACGCGGCTGTCGCGGCTGTCCATTAGGAGGATCGCGCCTAGCCGATTGCGCCCGGCCGAGCGCATCCGCTCAACCCCGGGCTCACAATCTCATTTGAAACCCACCCTTCCAGATCGCAGGATTGCCGCGGCATTTTCTCGGGGCGCTGACTTCATCGCGCATGGCTGGAGGGTTCTACACCATGTCTCGTACCGTTACCTCATCCACGTCGTTCGCTCCGCTTGCACCCAGAGGCGGCTACAGGGCCCGCCCCATACGCGAGGACAGTTCGCAGGAGCGCGCGCGTGGCGACCTGATCGGCGCAACCCAGCTCGCCAACATCTTGCGCCGCCACTGGGTGCTTGTGGCCTGCATCATCGGCACATGCATGGCCTTGGCCGTCATCTCGATGGCCATGGAAACCCCGATGTACCGCGCGACCGCGACGCTGCGCCTCGATACGCCCATGGCGGGCGATGGCGAGGAACGTGCGATGACGAGCACGGAGAACGAGACGCGGGTGGAGACCGAGACGCGGACCCTGTCGTCGCACAACTTCGCCGCCGAAGTGGTGCGTGGGCTGGAACTGCTAGACAATCCGGCATTCTCGGGCCGCAAGCTGAGCCAGGGGCGCACAAAGGCGGCCAGCAAGGAGCGCATAGACAAGGCCGCGACCGACCTGATGTCGATGGTCTCGGTCCAGCGCGTGCCGCATACCCAACTCATTACCGTGACGGCGGAGGCGACCAATCCCAAGTTCGCGGCCACGCTGGCCAACCGCTTCGTCGAGGTCCGCCAGAAAGAGGGGGTGCTTGAGAAGCTGAACCAGCAGGATCGGATCATCTCGGCCCTGGATGCGCGTGTGAAATCCTCCGGAGAGGAGTTGCGCAAGGCCGAGCAGCGCGTGGCCGATTTTCGCCGCGATCACCGCATGCTCGTGGGCGCGGGCGGCAACGACGACCTCGCCAGCGTCAACCAGCTTGCCGCCGAGGCTGCCTCCGCAGCCAGCCAGCGCGCCGGCGCGGCCGCCAGAGCGGCAGGGGTGAGCGCCGCCACGACGGCGCGCACGGACGGTGACAGCGCCAACTCACCACTGCTGGCGGCGCAACAGCAGCGCTATGCCGAGCTTCAACAGCGCCAGGCGGAACTATCGTCCTTTTACGGACCGGGCTACCCGTCGCTGGCGAACGTGGCTGCTCAGATCGAGGAAGTGAAGCGCAACATGGACGTCGAGAAGGCCCGTGTGCAGCGCGCCGCCGCCGCCGATGCGGCCGCCGCCGCCGCGCGCGAGACCGGCCTGGCCCGCAGCGAAGCGATGGGCGCGGCCGCCCGCGCCGGAGTGCTGAGCGGATATCTGAAGGCGACCACGTCGAAGGCCTTCGCCAACACCGCGGCCTCGGTGCAGCTCGCCGAGCTGGAGCGCAATGTGGAAACTCAGCGCGCGCTTTACGTGGGCCTCGCAACCCGCCTCAAGCAGATGAGCACGGGCCTTGTCACCGGACCCGGCCTGGTTATGCATTCCGCAACGCCGATCCCGACCAGCCCGTTTCGACCCGCTCCGCGCAAGACGCTGGCGCTCATCCTGCTCGCGTCGAGCATCCTGGCCTTCGGTGTCGCGTTCGTGGCCGAAATGCTCGACCGTCGGATCCGCAGCGCCGCGCAGATCAAGCGCCTGTTCAATCTGGAAAGCTTCGCCACGGTGCCGATGATCTGGTCGGGCCTCAGCAAGCGGCGGGCGGCAGAGCTGATCCGCTCGCGTCCAGGATCGACCTACACCGACGCGTTCCGGGTGCTGCTGGGCGAAGTCGCGGATCGGCGCAGCGGTAGCGGCGCCCACGTGGTGCTGATCACCTCGCCGCTGCCAGACGACGGCAAGACGTCCGTGGCGCATGGCCTGGGTGCCATGGCCGTCGCTGCGGGGATGAAGACCGTCCTCGTAGACCTCGACCTTCGCCGGTCGTTCAGCGCCGGCGGGCAGGATGGCGCGGTCGATCTGGTCGCATGCATGAAGGAGCGCGAACTGGGAACCGGCCTGCTCGAGCAGGCGCGCGAGGATGCCGACACCTCGCTGGTCGTCGTCGCTCCGCACGAGAAGATCCAGGATCCCAATGCGCTGCTGACATCCGCCGACCTGACCGGCTTCTTCTCGTCACTTCGTGACCGCGTGGACCTGGTGATCATCGATGCCCCGCCGGTGCTGGCGGTCAAGGATGCCAGCAACATGGCGCCGTTCGCCGACACCAGGCTGCTGGTCGTCCGCTGGGGCTGCACCAAGGTGGAAGAGGTGGCGGACAGCCTGACTGCGCTGAAGCGCGGGATCGATGGTGTCGTCCTCAACGCCGTCGATTTCGCCACCCAGGCGCGGGGACGCTATGGCGACGCCGCGCAGTACTTCCGCCGCACGGGTGCGTACTACCGCGACGACAAGGATCTGCTGCGCCCCTCCGTGCTGATGCGGTGGAAGGAAGCGCTCCGTCTCAGGACTTCGTAGTGGGGCGGCCTTCCGCCGCTTCCGCCAGTGAATGGCGGAAGCGGCGGCGGGTGACCCACTCCATCGCCAGGGCATTGAGCAGGGCGAGGCCGACGTGTGCGCAATTGGCGCCCACCGGCCCGCCCAGGGACGTGAGGCTCACGAGCAGCACCTGGAAGACCACTGTCGTCCAGAGTACAATGTGGAGCACGGCCCGCTGTTCGCCCATGGCCAGCAGCGCCGAGCGCAACGGCGCTGCATGCATCGTCAGGGCGAGGGCCACCATCTGCACGACGAGCAGGGGATAAGCATCGGCGAACTCCGGCCCGGCTACCAGGTGGAGCATGGTGCGTCCGCCCACGGCGATGGCGGCGATGACGGAGATCGCGAAAGCATCAAGAACCCACTGAACTTGTGTAACGGCACGCATGGCGGCCGTGACCGCACCTTGTGACCACAGGCGCGTGAGATCGGGATACAGCACCGCCTGCACTTGCCCGCACAGCTGCTGCACGGCCTTCGCCACTTGCTTGGCAATTGCATAGAGCCCGGCCGCCGCAGGGTTGCAGAGCGCGCCGACGACAAGGACGTCGAACTCCATCGAACTTGCCCGGATGCTGATCGAGAGGCTGGAGGACCAGGCGAAACCCATGATCCCCGGGAAACGGTGCGTGATGCCGCGCAGGGGCACAGACAGCAGGTTGGCAAGGCCCTGTTTGTGCAATTCGAACAAGGCTATCGCCACGAACAGCAGCGAGCCGAAGATCTGGCTCACCGTCCAAGCGGTGATGAAGAACAGCAGCCCGCTACCGGTCCACGCCCCGATCATGCACAGCAAGATGCGCATCACGCCAGCGGACACCTGCACATAAGCGATCGTCGAGAAGCGGCCCGACAGGCGCAGGACGGCAGTGGGCATCCCGTTCACGTTGAACAACAGCGCGGCGGCGTTGATCACCACCAGCCACATGTGCGCATCGCGCAGCCCGAACAAGGGCGCCGCCACCAGGGCCAGCGCGATCGACGTCACCGCTGCAGCGAAGCATGCGCCCAGATCGAGCGATAGGCCGAATGCGAACAGCGTCCGCAAGTAGGCGGCACGCTCCTCTTCCGGCACGGGCTGAGCGGCATATTTGATCAGCGGTTGCCAGCTTTCGAAGCGCATGAGGCGATCGAAGACGCGGCCGTAACTCATCACCAGTGCCATCAGACCGTAATCGGTCGCGCCCAGGGCATGTGCGGTGAGACCCGCGCCGAAGATCGCGAGGGCGCCGGTCACGCCGGTGCCCGAAAGCAAGTGGCCCACATTGACGGCGCGGCGGCGCAAGTCGATGTCGAGGAAACCGGCCAAGCGGCCCGTCACTCGGCCGCGGTGCGAGGGTCGAGTGTCGCTGTCGTGGGAAGCCATGGCGCACTCCGGGAATGTGATGTGTTCAGGGCGAGCGGCGAGGCACCCGATCCCGATGGGGAAGGGCGGGTGTACTTCAGCCGCTTCGTCTTGATGCCCGCGGGCAGGGACCTCGCGTGGTCGCGCCTAAGCGACGGCCCTCAGGGCAGAAGCGGAGTCGAGGATGATCGACTGAACTCCATCGGAGTCATAGCCAATCAGGCCGTGTTGCACCGCCCAGATGGCCGCTTGCGTCCGGTTGGAAACGTGAAGCTTGCGCAGCGCGGCCTTTACGTGGACTTTCACGGTCGCCTCGCAGATGCCGAGTTCCCGGCCGATGACCTTGTTGGCAGCGCCGAGGATCAGCAATTGAAGTACCTGCACTTCGCGTTCGGAAAGGTTTACGTTGGCCAGCTGTGTGGACCAGCCTACGGGATAGGAACGTGTGCCTAGAAACATGGCCATCTCAGACGGCATCACCTTTTCGCCCAGCGCGACGAGCCGAAGTGACTCCACCAAAGGTTCTGGCGAAATATCCTTAATAATGTAGCCCGAAACGCCGTCGCGAAAGGCGTTAACCATCGGCTCAAACTCGAATGCGTCGGCAAGGACGACAATCGCCACCTCGGGTAGTTCCTGATGTAAACGCCCGTATACTTCATTGTCGCCGTTGATGACGCCTTCATCCAACAGGATTACGCTATACTCAGGGCCTCCGCGTGAAGCGGTCGGCCAGATGTCGCCTATTTTTTTTGTCGATAGAGCGACTTTAAATGAGTTTTCCGATAGAATGCGGTGAAGTCCTTCCCGAAGTATACCACTGCCCACGAGGGCCACTGAAATATCTTCCATCGAAGCGTCTTTCCCTATCCGAAGAGATCAGAGTCTCTTTCTCATGATCGAATGCATAGCCCTGAATTGACCATGTTACTAAACCGCAAACTCGTTCATTCCGCTATGGAAATTTGGGGGTAGCATTGCCGCCGCACTTGCAGGACCTAGCACGCTTTTGAGACGCATGTGTTCAAGTCAGCGTGCGGCCGGTGTCTCTCCAACAGCCGGCCTCAGCCGATTTCGCGGAGCAGCATGAAAGCTTCGGCAGCGTTTCGATGAACGGTCGAACCGCGCAAGCGTGCCAGGGCCGCGATCGTTTCCACAGAGCGCTCATCCGGGGCAGCCCGGATTTGCGAGCGAAACATGGTAAATGCGGCGATCTTTGCTGCCACCGTATCGCCGATATCGAAATAAACGTTGGGAACAAACGCAGGCGTCAGTCCGGGCGCGTACCAGTTGGTCTCAGATAGTGTTTCATAGGCGTAGACGCGAGCCGGGCCCTGTCCCCCTCTGGGACGCGCGGCGACCATCGCAGAGAGGAAAGTCAGCTGATGGTCGAGGTGTACGTCACCCAGGAAGGGCACGAACAAGGTATCCGGACACAATGACTGCATGAGTCGTCCGAGCTCGGCATTCATCGATGCATGGGGCACCGTGTCGAGTGCAGCCGCCGGGAAGTCGAGGTAGTGCGTTGCATGCACGCCCAGGTGCGCGTGAGCCCGTGCCGCCTCCTCCCTGCCGATCCTGGCGACATCGGGTCCGAACGCTTCTACCCCCGCTTTTGTCACGATCACCACGTGGACTTGCGCGCCGTTGCTAGCCAGTCGCTTCATCGTGCCGCCGCAACCCAGCACTTCGTCGTCAGGATGTGGGGCTATGACAAGGGCGCACCGTGTCTGGTCGAGCGCCATGTCAGGACTGTACCGCCAGTTGTGCGTGAAGCGGTGGCATGCTTGCGCTTGCGGACTCCCACTCGGTCACCTCGATCGCCGTGCTGTCGCCGCAGAGCACGGTAAAGCTGCTGTCGCTTCGCGCGATGACCTGGCCGGTGCGCGCCTGGTGGCGATGGCCTTCGGACGCCACGCGAGCCTGCCACACGATCAGATCCTGGTTGCTCGATGCGATCCTCGTCCTGGCGCCGGGATATGGCCGGGCCACGGCGCGAACCAGGCAGTCGATGCTGCGCGCGTCCTGCGCCCAGTCGATCCTACCGCATTCCTGCGTCCGCCGGGCCGCCCATGTGGCGAAGCGCTCGTCCTGCACCTGGCGGGGGGCGGCGCCGGCCGAGATGGCCGCCAGTGCGTCACCCATCAGCCGTTCCAGCAGCTGCATGTGGCGCGCATAGAGGGTGGTCGCGGTCTCGTCCGCCGCGACATGGAAGAAGCCTTGCTGCAGGATGGGGCCGCTGTCGACGCCTTCGTCGATCCAGAACAGGGTGCCGCCGGTGATCGGCTCTCCGGCCAGTATCGTCCAGGGAATGACGGCACGCCCGCGCATGCGTGGCAGGGCGGCGGGATGATAGCCGATGGAGCCGAACCGAGGGATCGAGGTCAGCTCGGCCCTGGCGATCTGCGACCAGCCGATGATGAAAAGATAGTCCGGATCGGCCGCCCTGATAGCTGCCAGGCTTTCGGCGGCATTAGCGTTTGCTCCCGCAAACAGTTCCGCGCCCGCGAGGCGTGCCGGCTCCGTCAGGTCGACGAAGTCCGAGTGACGATGCGCAAGGCTGAGTGGCAACGTGGCCACCAGAGGCAGCGACCAACCGGGCGAACGGGCGATGCACTCTATGGCAATACGGGTGCTCTCAACTGCGCCGATCACGACTGCCCGCATAGGCTCTCTCCAGGTTGACGGTGTCGATCTTCTCGCCACGCATCATCATCAGCGGCGTGCGCAGGACGATCGCGAGATCCAGGAACACGCTGCGCCGGCGGATGTAGAACAAGTCCATCGCCAGTTTGTCGGGCATGGCGAGCAAGGTGTTGCCGCTGACTTGCGCCAGTCCGGTGATGCCCGGCCGGACGGCGCCGCGCGCCTTCCCTTGCGACCCCAAGGCTGCAATGGTCTTCGGCAGTAGCGGGCGGGGACCGACAATCGCCATGTCGCCGCGCACGATGTTCCATAGTTCCGGCAGCTCATCCAACCTTGAGCGGCGGAGCAGGGCACCGAACCGCGTCATGCGTTGGTCGTCGGGCAGCAGTGCCCCGGCTGCATCGCGGCGGTCGTTCATGCTGCGGAACTTGACCAGACGGAAAGGGCGTCCTTCCAAGCCGCTGCGGTCCTGGCGGAACAAGACCGGTCGCCCCAGGAAAACCTGTACGGCGAGTCCCACCATTATCATCAACGGTATGCAAACGATCAGCGCGAGCAACGCGAGGATCTGGTCGAGCAACGTCCTCACAGTGCCGCCCTCAACGCAGCGTTCGGCATGTCGGATGCCGCAACGCGGCTCGGACCGGCGAGGTTCATTGCGGTCAACAAGTCGCGATTGACCAGTTCGACATCGAACCTCTCGGCCGCGAAACGCCGCGATTGCTCGCCGAAGCGAGCTGCCAGCGCCGGATCGGCGAGGAACAGCCGCATCGCGTCGGTTAGCGCGAGGACATCGCGCGGTGGAACCAGCAGGCCGTTGACGCCAAGCCGCACGGTCTCCCGGCATCCGGGCAAGTCGCTGGTGACGAGCGCACGGCCGGTCGCCATCGCCTCCAGCAGCGTGCGTGGCAGCCCCTCGCGATAATAGGAGGGGAGCACGAAGACCGATGACGAGGCCAGCAGCGGGCGCACGTCGCGCGTTTCCGCAAAGTATTCGATCACGCCCTCGTTGATCCAGCTCGACAGGTCGTTTTCGGCAATGCCGGTGGGGTTTTTGTCGTCCAGGCGGCCGAGCAGACGAAATATTGCGTCCGGGTATTCCGCCTTGAGGCTCCGGGCTGCTTCGGCATATTCGATGACGCCCTTGTCGCGCATCAGCCGGGCGATCATCAGGAACACCGTCGGTCCTTCAGGCAGCGGCTCTGCGCGAAAGTGCGCGAGGTCGATCCCGGAGCCGGCGACTTGCGTCACCCGCGTGCCGGGCTCGACGATGCGATGCTCTTCCATCATCCGGGCGTCGTCTGAGTTGAAGACGAAGATTGCCCGTGCCCGCTTGATGCCGACCCGGTACAGGGCGCTCACCGCCTTGCGGAGCAGCCGGCGCTCATCGGCCACAGGGCTGAACACGTAGCCCAGGCCCGTGACCAGCGCATAGAAGCGCGCCTTGCCGAATACCCGTGCCGCAAGGCCACCGTAGATGATCGGCTTTTGCGTGTAGGCGAGTATGACGTCCGGCCTCTCGACGCGGATCGCCTCGCCATAACGCCAGCACAAGGCGACATCCGCCAGCGGATTCATGCCCGCGCGCGCCATTTCGATGCACCGGTAGCGGGCGCCCCTGCGCTCAAGCCATTCGCGCACTTCGGGATCATGGTCCGGTGCGCAGGCGACCACTTCGTGTCCCAGGCGCAGCATTGTCTCGATCAACTTGCCGCGGAAGTTTACCAGCGAGAACGCGAAGCTGGAGAGGATCAGGACTTTCACGCTGCGAGACTCGGCTGCGCTTGCGCCACCAGCGATGAACGCCAGTGCGCAAGCCAGTTCTGGAAGGTGAGAATGGTCCAGAGCTGGAACGACCAGTCGCGCGTTCCGCTCAGATGCTCGGCCCAGGTGCGCCGGATGGGCCCTGGGTTCAGCAGTCCGTCGGCCAGCAGCAGATCGGTGGCGAGCAGGTCTTCCGCCCAACCGCGGAGGGGCCCACGTAGCCAGTCGGCAACCGGCACCGAAAACCCGCGCTTGGGCCGGTCGATCAGCTCTTGTGGGATGTGCCGGGCGAGGAGCGCCCGCAGCGGCCACTTGCCGCGTCCGTCGCGTCGCAGGGTTTCCATCGGCATGCTCCAGGCCGTTTCCACCAGGCGATGGTCAAGCAACGGCGCGCGCGCCTCGAGCGCGACAGCCATGGTGGCCCGGTCCAGTTTGACCAGGATGTCGTCCGGCAAGTAGCGCTGGCCATCGCACAGCATCATGCGCCGCCATGGGTCGCTCAGTGCGGCGCCGGTTGGCTCGGCGGCTTCCCGACCGCCGGTGACTAGGTCCTCGGGACGATCGTGAACGCTGGTCATCTTGCGATAGAGTTCGTCGAAGCTGCCGCTGCGCAGGAGTGCGGCAAGCTTGCGCATGCGATCGCTGGACAGATCGCCGCGCAAGTCCGTGCCGGCGCCGATCGGCACGAGGCGCAAGATCCGGTCCCAAAGCGCGGTCGGCACCACGTCGATGCTTCCGGCAAGGATGCTGCGCAGCATACTCGGGATCGTGCCGAGGCGATGCGCAATGCGGTAGCGGCCATAGCCGGCGAAGAGTTCGTCGCCGCCATCGCCCGAGAGGCAGACGCTCACGTGTTCGCGGGCGAAGCGCGCGAGGTGATGGGCGGGGATCGCCGAAGGATCCGCGAACGGCTCGTCGTAGATCTCGGGAAGGCTTGGGACCGTGGCGAGGAAATCGTCGGCCCGCAGGCGGACGACGTGATGTTGCGTGCCGATCACATTGGCGACGGCTTGGGCCTGTGCGGACTCGTCGAACTCCGGCTCTTCGAAGCCGATCGTGAAAGTGCTGACCGGTCGCTGTGCTTCCTGCCGCATGATTGCGGTCACCAGCGAGGAATCGACCCCTCCCGAGAGAAACGCGCCGATGGGAACGTCGGCGATCATGCGCCGCCGCACCGCCCCCCGGACTTCCGCTTCTAGGACGTCGAGCAGCGCGCCGTCGTTCTTTGGGGCGGCCTTGGGCGCCCTGGTGCTGGCGACCTCATCGAGCGACCAGTAGCGCTCCGGCTTGCCGATCCCGTCGGCGGTCACGCGCAGGGACGTGCCTTGTGGGAGCTTGCTGATGCCGCTCAGGATCGAGTGCGGCGCAGGCACGTACTGGTGACGCAAATACCCGACCAGCGCGTCACGGTCGACCGCCATGCCGCCTTGGGAGCAGGCCATGATGGCCTTCAGCTCCGACGCGAACAGGAACTTGCCCTCGTGCATCCCGTAGTAGAGCGGCTTCTTGCCGAGCCGGTCGCGAACGAGGTGTAGTTCCCGCAGCTTGCGATCCCACAGCGCGAAAGCGAACATGCCCGCACAACGGCGTACGGCTTCGCCAAGGCCGAAATGCTCGATCGCCGCCAGCAGGATTTCGGTATCGCTGCCGCCGTGGAACGCGTGATGGGGAGCAAGCTCTGCCTGCAACTCGCGGAAGTTGTAGATTTCGCCGTTGTAGCTGATCATGTACCGACCGCTTGTCGACGCCATCGGCTGCAGCCCGTCCAGCGACAGGTCGATGATCGCCAGCCGCCGATGGCCGAGCGCGACCTGTCCCTCGGGGTCGACCCATTCGTCGCCCATGTCGGGACCGCGATGGTGCAGCGACTGGTTCATCCGCGCCACGATCGCGCGCAGCTCGGCCGGCGAGCGGCGCGCGAGGACGCCGCTTATCCCGCACATTGCGATGCACCCATGGCAAGCGGCCTCTCCGACGTGGATCGCAGCACCGTCTCGTAGAGGCGGGCGTACCGTTCGGTGATGGCAGGCAGGGAGTACTGGGTCACGATCCGGTGACGCCCGCGCACACCATAGTCGCGCCGGCCGTCCGGTCCCGCTTCGCACAGGGCGGCAATGGCGCTCGCCATGGTGTCAGGCTCGCCATTGGGCACGCAGATGCCGCCATCGCCGATGATCGCCTTGCTATCTCCGACGTCGGTGGCGACGCATGGCACGCCCGAGGCCATCGCCTCCCCCAGGATGTTCGGAAACCCCTCTCCCCAGGCGGACGACAGCACGATCACGTCGCAGCCAGGCAGCCACTCGGCGACGTCGCGCCGATCGCCGGCCAGCGTCAACCGGTCGGCGGGAATCCAGCTCGCGTAGGCAGCCCGGACTTTAGCGGGCAATGCCTCGGTTCCCGCTCCCGCCAGCAGGAGGTGGATGTCGTGCCCTGCCTCTCGCGCGCGGCCGACTGCCTCGATGGCCGTGGCATGATCCTTCATCGGATGGCTGCGGGCAACCATGGCGACGAGGATCACCGTATCTTCGATGCCGAACATTTCATACAGCCGCCGGCGTGCGCGCCGGTCCTTGTCATCGAGCTCGAAGGCGGTGCAGTCGAAGCCGTTGGGGATGACGACCGCCCGCTCGGGACAGTAGCCGTAGGCAGCGTGCTCCTTTTGAGACGTGGCCGAGTTGTAGATCGTGGCATGGGGCTGTTTCGACATTTGCGCTCCCAGGCGGATGACCGCGCGGCTCATCAAACGCTCCGCGCTCGGCCGGCTGAGTGAATGGCGGATGTTCCAGAGCATGGGCGCGCGCCTGCGTGCCATACGGCCGGCAAGGCTGGCGGCGATGTTCCCATGGTACATCCAGCCCTGAATGAGGTCGGGATCGAAGCGTCGCACGACCCGGCTCAACTGTGATGCAGCGCGCGGCAGGTGCCAGGGATGGTGCAGGTCGAGCGTCTCCACCGCAATCCCGCGAGCGATCATCTGCTTGCCCACGGTCCCCGGCTTCATGAGCGAGACGACGAGTGAACTGGTCTGGGCAAGCGCGGACTGCTGCTGACCCAGGAGCTTGGCAAGCATCGCTTCAGCGCCCCCGAAGTTCAGCGCTGTGATGACGTGAAGGCTTTTCACGCAATTGAGACAGTGACAGCAGGTGCACTGCACGATTTACAGGTCATATTGGGGTTGCCCTCCGCTACGTAACTACGCGGCTTCGAGTTCGAAGTCCGGATCAGGCTAACATTGCCGCCTTGTTCGCCCAGAGGTGCAAACGGCTTAGTGTCACCCACGTTTGTCGTCAGCGAACTAGACCTTTGGATGATGTTAAGGCTGTTTGGGCGCATCTGCCCACATCGGGTCAATCACCCGCTCAAAGGTATGTACTCCCCCGGAAAGCTTACGCCGTGTTTGCGCCAGTGGCAGGTTGGCACCGGGGCCAGCGCACACTTGCCGACAATCACCTTGTCGACCGATCACCTTGCGCTCTGGGAACAATGCGAGGATCCGATGGACACTGTCAGAACGCAATTCGGGCGGCGGCGCGCGCGCTACTCGAGCATGATCCTACTGGATGCGAGCGCATTTGCATTGTCGTTGCTGATCGCGCTCGAACTGCGGATTGCCGGCCCGTTGCCCCCCGCCATGCTTTCGTTGGGTCTTCACAGCGCGATTGTCGGCGCGGTGATTTCCGTGGGCGTGTTCCATCTTGCCGGCATCTACCGTGACGTCTGGCGCTATACTTCGGTGCGCGACCTGCTGTTCCTGGCGGAGGCCTCTATCCTTGCCGTTGTGTTGTCGACACTTGCGACCGCGCTGTTCCTGTCTGACACCATCTCGCTTCCCCACTCGGTGCCCGTGATCCAGTGGAACGTACTCGTCGTCATGCTGGTCTCCCTTCGCGTTGCGCGCCGCCTGGTGCGCGAAGTCCTGAATGCCCGCGCGTCGATCCAGGTGAGCGCCGCTTCTTCGCCCGCTGCGACGGAGGATGCCAAGGGTGCGCTCCTGATCGGGGGCCTCGACTGGGCCGAATCGCAGCTGCGCGCCATTGACAAGCCTGCCAGCGAAGTGGTGGGCATCTTGTCGCACGATACGCGCGACCACCGCCTGCGCGTGCGCGGCGTCCAGGTGCTGGGCACTGTCGACGAGTTCGAGAACATCGTCGCCGCCTTGATCCTTGCCAGGCGCAAGCCGCAACGCGTCGTGATCGACGCGCTCGATCCGTGCCTCACTGGCGCCCGAACCGCCAACCTGGCGATCCGCGCCAAGCAACTCGGCCTCGAACTGGTGCGCTCCACCGCAGCGGGGCGATCCGGTGACGTCGACAACGGCGTTCGCGATCTTGCCGCGCTCAACCTGAACGACCTGATCGAGCGCGCCGAACTCAACCTGGACAACTCCGTCGTGCGCGAGGCGGTCGAGGGCAAGCGTATCCTGGTCACCGGTGCAGGCGGCACGATCGGCAGCGAACTCGTGCGCCAGATCGCCGCCATGGACCCTGCCGAGATCATGCTGCTGGAGCATGCGGAATACAGCCTCTATGCAATAGACCTTGAATTGCGCGAGCGGTTCCCGGCGATCAAGAGTACGCCGTTGCTCTGCTCGATCCGCCAGCGCGAGACGCTTCGCCTGGCCTTCTGCGAGCACAAGCCGGAACTCGTGTTCCATGCGGCCGCGCTGAAGCACGTGCCGCTCGTGGAAACAAACATTTGTGCCGGCGTCCTGACCAACGTGGTCGGTACCCGCAACGTCGCCGATGCTGTCCTCGCGTGCGGGGCCAAGGCGATGATCGCGGTGTCAACCGACAAGGCGGTGAACCCGGTGGGCATGATGGGCGCCGCCAAGCGCCTGGGCGAGCTATACTGCCAGGCGCTTGACCTTGCGACGCCCGACAGCGCGGGTGCCTGCCGCTTCCTGACGGTCCGCTTCGGCAACGTCATGGGCTCCAGCGGGTCGCTGATCCCGCTGTTCCTGCGTCAGCTGAGCCGCAACGGGCCGCTCACCGTGACGCATCCGGACATAGAGCGCTTCTTCATGACCGTGCACGAAGCTGTGGAACTGATCCTGCACAGCAGCGCGGCCACCCTGCAGAGCGGCAGCCCGGAAGGCGGCAAGACGCGCGGGCGGATCTTCGTGCTCGACATGGGCAAGCCGATCAGGATCATGGACATTGCCAAGCGCCTGATCCGTGCGGCCGGTCTGGTGCCCGAGGTGGATATCAAGATCGAGATTGTCGGCCTGCGGCCGGGCGAGAAGCTATTCGAGGAGCTATTCGACACCAACGAGAAGCGGCTCCCCTCGACCCTGCCAGGCATCTTCGAGGCCGAGCCGAATGCGATCCCGCTGGATCAGCTGGACGCGATCTTCTCGCAATTGGAGGAGTTGACCCTGAAGGGGCAGGCGGAGGCGGTGCGTGCGCTGATGCGAAGCGTGATCGACTTCCACGAGTGCGAAGACGCACCTTCGACGAAGGTGGCGACTAAGCGCCCGGCAGTGCCGGCCAATACCGCCGCCGCAGCGACACAGCCGGCGTCGCTGATGCCGCCCGTGCCGGTGCTCGCGGATACTGCGGGCGAGGCGCGCCACCTCATCGAGGCACGTCCATGAGCGTGGCAGCAGGCAGCCGCGAACTACGGGACCTTGCGACAACGCCGGCGCAGGACACGCTTGCTCCTGTCAGGTCTGCGTGGCCACGCTATGGCGACGACGAGATCGCCGCAGTGCACGGCGTTCTGCGCTCAGGCCAGGTCAACGCTTTGGTTCATGGGGAGAAGTGCCGCCGCTTCGAGGCAGCTTTCGCGGGCTACATCGGGGTCTCGCACGCGATCGCGGTTGCGAACGGCACTCTCGCCCTCGAACTGGGGCTGCGGGCCCTGGGGGTCGGGCCCGACGACGAGGTCATCGTCACGGCGCGCAGCTATTTCGCGTCGGTGAGTTGTATCGTCGCCCTGGGTGCTCGTCCGGTCTTCGCGGATGTCGACCCGGTGAGCCAGAACATCGATCCCGAAGCGATCGAAGCGGCAATCACTTCGGCGACCAAGGCGGTGATCTGCGTGCACCTGGCAGGATGGCCCTGTGACATGCCGCGGATCGTGGATATCTGCCGCCGGCACAAGCTCAAACTGGTAGAGGACTGTGCGCAGGCGCTTGGCGCTGCGATCGACCAGCGCCGCGTCGGCTCGTTCGGGGATGCCGCGGCGTTCTCCTTCTGCACCGACAAGATCCTCTCGACCGGCGGGGAGGGGGGCATGCTCGTCATGCGCGATCGTGCTGTCTGGTCACGGGCCTGGTCCTACAAGGATCACGGCAAGGATCATGACAAGGTCGTCGCGCCCACCACGGGCGGCACCTTCCGCTGGCTGCACGAGAGCTTCGGCAGCAACTACCGGCTGACCGAAATGCAGGCGGCGATCGGTCTGTTGCAGCTGGGCAAGCTGCCGGCGTGGCTGACATGGCGCAAGGACAACGCGGCCGTGCTCGATGCCGCGCTCGCCGGTCACCCGCGCCTGCGGTTGGCGCGCCCGCCCGCGAACATCGACCATGCCTATTACAAGTACTACGCATTCCTGCGAGACACGCCGCGCGGCGACGATGGGGCGGCGCGCGATGCGCTGGTGGCAAGATTGCAGGCCATGGGTGTGCCCTGCGGTTCGGGCTCGTGCCCGGAAATGTATCGCGAGAGGGCGTTCGCGGGGACGGGATGGGCCCCGACGGCACGCCTGTCCGTCGCGCGGACTCTGGGGGCGACCAGCATCATGCTGCCGGTCGACCCCACGCTTAGCGTGGAGGACATGGCTGTCATGGCCGAGCGCATTGTGCGCGCCCTGGAGGGGTGATTTCGATGAACGAGCTGGCCGGCAAGCGCGAGCACTTCGACTATCGGGGGCAGGGCGAGGCTTCCTTCGAGCCCGATGGTATCGTCGCCTTCGCGCAACGGCTCGTCCAGCCGCTGCTGACGATTGCGGTGCTGTTCTTCTGCTTCCACCTCTGGAGGGTGGGGGAGGTGAACGTCACCCTCAGCGATACCATGTTCATACTGGTGGTCGTGATCGAGCTGGGCCTGGGACACCTGAACGGGCGACCCTTTCGCGACCTGACGCCGGTTTGGCTCGCCAGCCTGCTCGTGATGCTTGGCGGACTCCTGGTGGGAAGCTGGCTCAACGGCGATCCCGTGCGCTGGCTGATCGTCGCGGCCCAGTACATGTTCAGCTACATGCTGCTCCCCATGGTGCTGATCCGCGAGCGCACCATGCTGGAGCGCATGGTAGTCGCCCTGATCATCGGCCTGACGGCGATGGAGAGCCTCGGCATCCTGGTGTATTATACCTTCGACCACGTCCAGGCGACCGAGACCTTCGGGCGTGACTTCCTCACGGGCGGCCAGCGGCTGGGGGCGATGGTCGGCGATGCCAACTGGAACTCCGCGGTGATTGCCATGGCGCTGCCGTTCACGATGTATGCCGCGATCAGGCGACTGATCCCTCCCGGCGCAGC
>Ga0233380_1000373_pt1 | contig 24079 bp, 20 predicted proteins | sample ElkDunMinimDraft_9_FD_191541 | JGI IMG/M metagenome (GOLD analysis project Ga0233380, IMG submission 191541) | Fecal eukaryotic communites from dung pellets of Tule Elk in California, USA - Elk Dung F36 | ecosystem: Host-associated > Mammals > Digestive system > Large intestine > Fecal | place... | reverse complement strand
CCAGACCCCGCCGGCGCCCGCGCGAACCGCCTTCCGGGCCGATGATCCAGCGGCGCAGTTCGATCGCCTCCTGTCCCGACAGCGCGACGGAGAAGGTCGAATCGGCCGCATCGAACAGATGATGGCCTTCGTCGAAGACGATGCGCTGCGGTCGCTGCCCTGTTTCCCGTCCGCGCGCGGCGTTGATCATGACGAGCGCATGGTTGGCGATGACGATGTCGGCGTCGGCCGACGCGCGTGCCGCGCGTTCGATGAAGCATTTGCGATAGTGAGGGCAGCCGGCATAGATGCACTCGCCCCGCCGGTCGGTGAGCGCGGTCGAGCCGTTGCGGCGGAACAATGTCGGCAGCCAGCCGGGCAGGTCGCCGCCGACCATGTCGCCGTCCTTGCTATAGGCGGCCCAGCGTGCGACCAGCTGCGCCAGGATCGCCGCGCGACCGGCAAAGCCGCCTTGCAGGGCGTCTTCCAGGTTGAGCAGGCAGAGATAATTTTCCCGACCCTTGCGCACGACCACCCGACGCGCCGCCGTCGCCGCATCAGGAAAGAGGCGCAGCGATTCGCGGTCGAGTTGCCGTTGCAGCGCCTTGGTATAGGTGGAAACCCAGACCGTGCCCTGCGCCGTGCCGGCCCACAGCGAGGCGGGGGCAAGATAGCCCAGCGTCTTGCCGATGCCGGTGCCTGCTTCGGCCAGCAGCATATTGGGTTGGTCCCGCCGCGCGCGCGGGCGGAACACGGCGGCAGCTGCCGTTGCATAGGCACGCTGCCCCGGCCGCGCCTCTGCCCCGGCCCCGGTAAGCGTGTCGAGCCGGTCGAGTACCGCGCCTTCTTCCAGAGTCACGGTGCGCGGTTGCGGGCGCGGCGGCGTCTCTTCCCATTCGGGCAGGCGCGTGAAGAGCCAGCGCTCCGCCTCACGTGGCGTGGGGATGTGCGGCCCGACGATCGCCGCCCAGGGCCATCGCAGCCGGTGCAGCGCCTGCGCCGACGTCCATGCGCCCTCCCGCTCGCGCCATTCTGGTGATTTCAGGACGGTTAGGAGCGCGGCCGCCGCCTGCTGCAGCAGCTCGGGGGTCGCAGCCTCATCGACCGGACGTGGCAGGCCTAGCGCTTCGGCGAGGCCCTTGGGCGTCGGCACCAGGAAGCGGGCAGGATAGATGAAGGCCCAGAGTTCGAGCAGGTCGAGGCCGTTGAGGTCGGGATAGCCCAATCTTTGCCCGGCGAGCGGCGCATTGAGCAGCAGCACCGGCGTTTCGGCGGCGCGGGCGACTGCTTGCCCCCTCGTCAGGGCGAGCGTGCGCCCATTTTCGCGCAACCAGATGCCGCCATGGCTGGCGTGGAAGGCAGGCAGGGCAGCAGGATCGATCACTTGGTCGGCCTAAGCCAGCCGGGAACAAAAAGGAAACTGAAAAATATCGGCCGATCAGGCAGAGCGGCGGCCGAACCCCCCTTGATGCGCGGCAGCGGCCAATATCGGAACGCGCGGTTGGAAGACCAAGGGCGCAGCCTGGCTGTCGCGCACGGCCTTGAGCAGGTCGAACAAGGGTCCTTCGGTAAGCTTGTAGGGGAAGCGGATGCCCATGCGGTCGACCTCAGACCAGCGCACCGTACCAAAGACGATATGCCCGTCCATGTCGAGTTGACACTGGGTACGCGGCGCCAGGGTGCAGCCGACGACTTGCGCGCCGCCCTCGCTCAGATCGACGATCGTCCCCTCCAGGCTATCGAGCACCGTGGTGACGGTGATGGGAATATCGACGGTGAAGCGCTCATAGCTGCGCGGTGTCTGCATAGGGGTCTCCAAGAGCCATGATCGGTCATCAGGGTTAATCAATATTGAAGGCCTCGTGCAATTCTTAACAGCTTATGCTGGCGAAAGGCCGTTTTCTTTCCGCAACTCTCATATTAGTGGCGACGGATGACGATTTCCCCGATCCTGCGCACCGCCGCAACCACATCCAAAGCCTGGCCCTATGAAGAGGCGCGCAAGTTGCTGAAGCGCTATCAAAACGGGGCGCCGGATAAAGGGCATATCCTGTTCGAAACGGGCTATGGCCCATCGGGCCTGCCGCATATCGGCACCTTCAACGAAGTGCTGCGCACGACGATGGTGCGCAACGCCTTCCATGCGCTGTCGGATATTCCGACCCGGCTGGTCGCGTTCAGCGATGATATGGACGGGCTGCGCAAGGTGCCGGACAATGTACCCAATCAGGCGATGCTGACGGAACATCTTGGCAAGCCGCTGACTCAGGTGCCCGACCCTTTCGAAAAATATGAAAGTTTCGCGCATCACAATAACGCGATGCTGCGCGCGTTTCTCGATCGCTTCGGCTTCGATTATGAATTTGTGTCGGCGACCGAGCGCTATGGCGCGGGCGTATTTGACGATGCGTTGCGCCAGGTGCTGCGCCGCTATGACGCGATCATGGACATCATGCTGCCCACCTTGCGGAAGGAGCGGCAGGCGACTTATTCGCCTGTCCTGCCAATCTCACGCAAGAGCGGGGTCGTGCTTCAGGTGCCGGTCGAGGTGATCGATGCGGAAGCGGGCATCGTGCGCTTTGAGGACGAAGGCGAGACGATCGAACAGTCGATCCTGTCGGGCGCGGCCAAGCTGCAATGGAAGGTCGACTGGGCGATGCGCTGGTATGCGCTGGGCGTCGACTATGAAATGGCCGGCAAGGATCTCATCGACTCGGTGACGCAGTCGTCGCGCATCTGCAAGGCGCTGGGCGCGCGTCCGCCCGAAGGTTTCAACTATGAAATGTTCCTGGACGAGAAGGGGGAGAAGATCTCCAAGTCCAAGGGCAATGGCCTCAGCCTCGACCAGTGGCTGACCTACGGGCCGCAGGAAAGCCTTTCCTTCTACGCCTATCGTGAGCCGAAAAAGGCCAAGCAGCTGCACATGGGTGTCATTCCGCGCGCCGTGGACGAATATTGGCAGTTCCGGGGCAATTACTCCAACCAGCCGATCGAGCAGCAGCTGGGCAATCCGGTGCATCATATCCACGATGGCCCCCCGCCCGAAGGCAAGCTGCCGGTCACCTTCGGCCTGCTGCTCAACCTTGTGGGCGTGATGGGCGATGCCACGCGCGAGCAGGTCTGGGGTTATCTTAAAAACTATGTCGCCGACGCCAGCCCGGACACTTATCCCGAGCTGGACGCACTGATCGGGCATGCACTTGCCTATCATCGCGATTTTGTCGCGCCCACGCTCGCGCGCCGGGCGCCGACCGCACAAGAAGCCGAAGCGTTGCGGCGCCTGGACGCTGAGCTGGCAGCGCTGGCACCCGGCGCTACCGCCGAGGATGTGCAGAACATCGTCTACGCGATCGGCAAGGATGAAGCACTGGGCTTTGGTGAACTGCGCGACTGGTTCAAGGCGCTGTATCAGACCCTGCTCGGCGCCGATCAGGGACCGCGCATGGGTAGCTTCATCGCGCTGTACGGCATCGAGAACAGCCGTCGCCTGATCGCAAGCGCCTTGGCGCAGGCCTGAGGCTCGGCCCGGCGGAACATTAGCGCGGTGTGAACGTTTCCCGCCATGGTCCACCCCTTTCGGACTGATGGCGCCCTCGGCGCGCTATCGGCCGCGCCGGCCCGGAAACGGGTGGCGCGGCTATGGACCAGGATAAGGCTGTCGGGCCAGGATACATACGAACGGCCCCGAAGCGATCGCTTCGGGGCCGTCGTTTATCCGGTCTAAGCGCGAAGAGCGTTTACCAGAAGAAGCCGCGATGCACCTCCATCACACGCCCGTTGCGGACGTTGACCAGCATCACATCATTATAGTGGCGCACCCAGCGCAGGTCGCGACCGGCGGCAGGCAGGCGATAGCGATACGGGTCGGTGATGTAATAGCGCGAGCTATAATAGGTCGGGCGCAGCTTCTGCCCGCGGTTCCATGCGGTGTAGCGGAACGGCGCGCGCCAGTTGCCGCCGCGATAGACGTCGCGGTTCGAGCGGCGATAATCGCGCCAGTCCTCGCGCACCTCTTGTCGGGCATCGCGTACGTCGCGGCGCGCTTCACGGACATCGCGGCGGTCGCCATAGCGCTGTGCGTTGCGCAGATCCTGCCGCTCACGTTCGAGCTGGCGCTCGCTCTGCCGAACTTCGCGCGCCGACTGCGCCGACGCCATGCTTGGCAGGGCGGTCGCGGCGATCAGGCCCAGAATGATGAACTTACGCATGATTTTTCTCCCATCAGCGTGGCAGCTAAACCCTTCACAAGTCCTGGAGTTTCGCTGCCTACTGACGACCTTATGCCCCCGCCAGGCTGAACCATGCGGAAATGCGGCAGTCAGAAACCAGTCATTTTTGTCGCATCTTGTATCAGGTCTTTGTCGGCGACCAGCGCCTCTCCCTGAACCATTTTGTGACGACATATTTGGTGCCGCTCTCGACCGGCCGGGCGGCGTGCAGGCTGTTTTCGTTGGGCGTGCCATCGCGGCCGAGATTGTTCCACATCAGCAGCATGCCCTCAATCGGCGGCACCATGAATTCGCAATATGGGAAATGCGTTTCGCCGCCCGCCTTGACCGGGGACAGGTAGATCATGGCAGTCCAGCAGCGCTGCCCGCCGCTGCGCCGCATCGCGGGCCAATAGTCAGCAGCGACCGGGAAATAGTCGCAATGGGCCTTATATTCCTGACCGGGTTCATATCGCTGGCCCTGGAGCGTTTCGCCCTGCTCGACTGGTAGACCCATGAGGGCGCAGATGCGATCGCTTATCCGCAAGACGAGATCGTCGCATGGGTCGAGGTTGCAACTGCTGCTGGTGCGATAGTCCGCGTTCGCGCTGCCTGAAAACAACGTCGAGGGGCGCGCGTTGGCATCGATCATCACGCGCAGGTCCGCGCACTCCTGCGGGCTGAGAAAATCATGGCGGCCGTAAATGTCGAGTTTGGGCGTATCGATGCGGCTGACCATCGGGTTGCGCTCCAGCCTGCTGCGGACCGCTTCGCCTATCGTGGCGCGGGCGGCGGACGGGACGCCGCCATCGTCGATGAAGTCGCTCATGCCGCCAGTCCTGCATCGGCCGGGGGCGACAATGCAATGGAAAAGGCCCCGAAGCCCGCACGCTTCGGGGCCTTTTCCTATCAGGCGGCGCGCCTCACCAGAAGAAATCGTGGATCACGTCCGCCACATAGCCATCGCGTGTGTCGACAAGGAGCGCGTCGTCATAATAGCGCACCCATTGCAGGGACCCGTAAGCGGGCGGCAGACGATAGCTCCCCGGATCGTTCAGCCAATAACTGTTGGAATAGAGCATGCTCGAGAGGAGGATGCCGACCGAAAAGCGCTGATAGCCATAATCCCATCCGCGCGGCGCATAATAGCGGCCGGCACGGAAGCGGTCGCCATGCACGGCGCGATAGTCGCGCCAGCCATAGCGACTGTCCCGGCGCCAGCCGTCGTCCCAGCGACGCTGATTGTTCCAGCGGTTGCGATCGTCGAAACGGCGCTGCTCGACCCAGCGCGGATCGGCGCTGCGGCCCGTCTGCCGGTCTCTCCAGTCCTGACGCCCATCCCGACGCCAATCATTGCGCTCGTTTCCGCGCCGGTCGTTGGTGGCGCGTCGGTCCTGCCAGTCTTGACGGCCATTCTGCCAGTTGGCGCTCTGCCCGTTCCTGCGATAGTCGGGCGTGCGGTCGGGCTGAACGCGCCGGTCGCCGCGCCAGTCGTTCCGAGCCTGAGCAGGGGTGTCGCGCCCTTGCCGATCCTGACGCCACTCGGCGCGCGAAGCGTTGCGGCCTTCGGGACCGCGCTGGGCACGATCGACGCGCGGTCCGCCGCTCTGATCGCCGACGCGCGCGCCGCGCTGCGGCCCATCGGGGCCACGCTGTGCATAAGCGGGGGCGACGCTGCCCATCAAGGTGGCGCTCATTACCCCGGCCAACATCCATTGCCGTAATGTCATGGGATTATCCTCCGCGGGCAGTACCCGCTGTGATGCCGGTTTAAACCCGATGCCATTTCGAGAGGCTGAACTGAGTTGACAGGCGACAGACAGCATGTCGCGGCTTCGCCCATTTTACGCGCATAGTGAAGCATGAACCAAAAATGCGGCGGAGCGACGAAAACTATTGATCCAGATTAAGGCAATGGCGAGATACAGTGCTTAAGGGACGAAATAGTGACGCGACCTTCAGAAGCAGGCCTTGCACGACAGGCCCTCAAGCACGCTACAGCGGCTGATCACGAACGGGTCGACGATCTTTTCGCGGAATTTCGGCTGAGCGATGCGGACAGTTATGGCGCCTTCCTGCGCGCCCATGCACGCGCGCTGGCGCCCTTGGAAGCGATTGCGAATGTCGACGTGCCGCGCCTGCCGCTGCTGAAAGGCGATCTGGCCGCGCTGGCTTCGCCCTTCCCTGACGTCGCCTCTTTTTCGACGGCGCCTGAAAGCGAGGCGTTTCGTTGGGGTGTGCGCTATGCGCTCGAAGGATCGCGACTGGGCGGCGCCTATCTGGCGCGCAGTGTCCCGGACGGCCTGCCGTGCGGTTATCTTTCGGCCGCGCATGAAAAAGGCGGCTGGGCCGCGTTTCAGGCGCGGTTGGAGAATGCGGCGCGGGACGAAGCTTCGGATTGGATCGATCAGGCCATAGAGGGCGCACGCCATGCCTTCGCCCTGTTCGAGGCCGGGGCGAGGAGCGAGGGCGCTGGCCATGGCTGATGGCGCGGACGCGGCAGCGGTCGATATCACCAACTGCGATCGTGAGCCCATTCATGTGCCGGGCGCGATCCAGTCTTTCGGTTTCCTGATTGCGGTGACGTCGGACTGGCTGGTCGCACATGTCTCCGCCAACAGCGCCGACTATATCGGCCTGTCCCCCGAAGCGCTGCTGGGGCGACCGATTGCCGATATCTTCCTGAGCGAAGCCATCCATACGCTGCGCAACCGTATCACGCTGCTGCGCGGCCCGGACGCTGTCGAGCGCAGTTTCTCCGTGACGCTGATGGAAGGCGGCGGCGCGTTCGATGTCGCGGTGCATTTCTCCGGCTCGCTCGTCGTGATCGAGGCGGAGCCGGCGAACGCGGATGAAATGGAAGCGGCCAGCATGGTGCGTTCCATGGTATCGCGTCTTGCCCAGACCGATGCGATGGCGGCATTCCTGCGCGATGGCGCGCGGCAGGTGCGCGCGCTGACGGGCTTCGATCGCGTCATGGTCTACCGCTTCGCCGATACGGGCAATGGCGAGGTGGTGGCCGAGGCGCTCAAGCCCGGTATCGACAGCTTTTTTGGCCTGCATTATCCGGCGTCCGATATTCCGGCACAGGCGCGCGCTTTGTATCTGCGCAACGTCTTTCGCATCATCGCGGACGTAAAGGCGGCGCCGGTGCCGGTCGTTCCAACGCTCGATCCCAATGGCGGCGCGCTCGACATGTCGCTGTCGCTGCTGCGCGCGGTTTCGCCCATCCATGTCGAATATCTGCGCAACATGGGCGTGGAAGCGTCGCTGTCGATTTCGATTATCGTCGATGGCCGGCTGTGGGGCTTGTTCGCATGTCACCACTACAGCGCCCGGCTGCCGAGCTTTGCACAACGCAGCGCGGCGGAATTGTTCGGCCAGATATTCTCGATGATGCTCGAGGGGCGCGAGCGCGCGCAGACTGCCGAATATGAGGGACGCTCGCGGCAGATCGCCGATCGGCTGATGTCGGCGATTGCGCAGGACAACAACTTGCTGGTCAATGCCCGGTGGCTGGCCGACATCATCTTCGACACGATTCCCGCCGACGGCGTGGGCGTTTATATCGACGGACGCATGACCTTTTCCGGCCTGACGCCGAGCGAGGAGTCCTTTGCGGCGATCATCCAGATGCTGAACCGCGCGGCTGCCGGGCAGGTCTACACGACCGACAGTATCGCGCGCGTCATGCCCGATGGCAGCGGCCATTCGGATCGTGCGGCCGGACTGCTCGCCATCCCGTTGTCGCGTCGTCCCCGTGACTATGTCGTGCTGTTCCGCGCCGAGCAGCTCCGTGCGGTACGCTGGGCCGGCAATCCGGAAAAGGCCATCGAATATGGGCCGAACGGCGCGCGCCTGACGCCGCGCAAGAGTTTCGAGGAATGGTCGCAGCTGGTCCGGGGCACGGCGGTCCCCTTTGCGCCGGCGGAAATCCGCGTGGCCGAAGCGTTGCGCACCGCCCTGTTGGAAGTTGTGCTGCGCCTCGCCGACTCGGTCGATGCCGAGCGGCAGCGCGCGCACGAGAAGCAGGAACTGCTGATCGCGGAGCTCAACCACCGCGTCCGCAACATCCTGGCGCTGATCCGGGGTCTTATCTCCCAGACGCGGGATAGCGTGGGCACCGTCGAAGCCTTCGTCGCCACGCTCGAAAGCCGGGTCCAGGCGTTGGCCCGCGCACATGACCAGATCACCGCCGACCGCTGGGCGCCGGCGCGGCTCTATGACCTGATCGAGGTGGAGGCAGGCGCCTATTTGGGCGAGCGGCGTGACCGGATAAAGCTGACCGGCCCCAATGTGCTGCTGACGCCTGCGGCCTTCACGGTGCTGGCACTCGTCATTCACGAGCTTTTGACTAACGCCGCCAAATATGGCGCGCTGTCGGATGGCGGCACGGTCGCGATCGACTGGCACGTGGACGAGGATGGCAGCTTGCTCATCGACTGGGCGGAATGCGGCGGTCCTCCGGTCATAGCGCCGACCCGGCGGGGTTTTGGATCGACCGTTATCGAACGCTCCATCCCCTATGATCTGGGCGGCCATGCCGAGGTCAATTACCGGCTGGCGGGGCTGGAGGCACATTTCTGCGTTCCCTCGGCGCATGTCGCCTCCGTCCTGCCTGACCTTGTTGGGGGCGAGCGGCCCGTATCCGTGGCCGCTGCTGTGCCCGGTTTGCTCAAGGGGCGCTCGGTCCTGCTGGTCGAGGATAATATGATCATCGCAATGGATGGCGAGGATGCGCTGCGCGACCTGGGCGCCGATGTCGCGACCGCAGGCAGCGTGGGACGCGCTCAGGAGGCGATCGCGCTTCGGGCATTCGATCTTGCTGTGCTCGATTTCAATCTTGGCAATGAAACCAGCCTGCCGGTCGCCGATATGCTGGTCGCACGGGGCGTGCCATTCATCTTCGCGACCGGCTATGGCGATGGTCTGGATCTGCCCGCGCGGTTCGGGTCGCTGACCTTGCTCAAAAAACCTTATTCGGGCGCGAGTCTCGCCCAGGCGCTGAACCCACTACTGACGGGCTGATCGGCCCGCCACTGCTTGTTGCCGGCTCAGGGGCGTCACAGCGCGGGCACCGTGCGGGCTGCATCCTCGGGCGCGACGCCTGGCGGCGGGGCGGCCGCGACCTGTTCCTCGCCGCGCATGATTCGCCCCGCCCTCCGGATTGCGCCGCGCAGACGAGGATATATGCCGCATCGGCAGATATTGGTGATGGCGGCGTCGATCTCCGCGTCCTCAGGACTGCTGGTCTTTCGCAGAAGAACCGACGCCGCCATGATGACGCCGGGAATGCAGTAACCGCATTGGGACACATTGTCGGCGGCGAAGGCCTGTTGCAGCGGATGCCCTCGATCGGGAGACAGCGCCTCGATCGTGGTCACGAAGCGGCCCTCGGCCTCGCCGATACTGATCTGGCAGGATCGGACGGCATCGCCATCGACATCCACCGTGCAGGCGCCACAATCGCCCGTGCCGCAGCCATATTTGGTGCCGGTGAGGTTCGATGCGTCGCGCAACGCCCAGAGCAGGGGCGTCGCCGGGTCCATGCGATATTCCACCGGGCGGTCGTTGACGGTGAATTTGGTCATGGAGCCGCATCCTCCTCCTCTGCCTGATGGTAGAGCACCTCGTTGCGGATATGGATGGTGCGCGAGGCGAGGCGGATTTCCTGAATGAAGGTGGCGAACGCCGCCGCCTGAAGCATCATGGAAACGCTGAAGAGCACCGCGATCGGCGTGCCGAGATGCGCGCCGAGCAGATTGCCCGCAAACAGCAGGATGACGACGAGACATACCGCGCAGGCCGACGCGACCGACAGGAAAATAGAGACGTTCACCACACTCATCCGTCGGTCGAGCATACGGATTTCATTGACGAGCCGGTCATGCTCCTTGCCGCGCGAAACCAGCACCCGTTCTTCCACCTTGCGCGCGCGATCGATGACGCGCGCGAGGCGGCCGGTGCAGACGTTGAGGAATGCACCGATGCCTGCGAGCAGGAAGACTGGTGCGAGCGCGAGCTGGATGGTCTGCGCGACCTGGCTCACCTGAGGCAGGGGCATCATTGCCAGCGTGTCCGCACAGCCATGGATCGTCCCTGCCTCACGTCGCGAATGGCGCGTTTCAGGCGGCGCCCTTCGTCGAGGGCGCGTTGACGCCCATCGACTTCAGATATTGTTTGATGTTGCGCGCAGCCTGCCGCAGCCGCTGCTCATTTTCCACCATGGCGATCCGGACGAAGCCTTCGCCATCCTCGCCATAGCCGACGCCCGGAGCGACCGCGACCTTGGCATGGGTGAGCAACTGCTTGGAAAATTCCATGCTTCCCATCTCCTTGAGCGCCGGAGGCAGGGGGGCCCAGCAGAACATCGACGCGCGCGCAGGCGGAATGTCCCATCCGGCGCGGGCGAAGCTTTCCACCAGCACGTCGCGACGCTTGTGATAGAGCTCGCGGTTCTTCTGCACAATGTCCTGCGGACCGTTGAGCGCAGCGCAGGCGGCCGCCTGGATCGGCGTGAAGGCGCCATAGTCGAGATAGGATTTGACCCGCGTCATCGCCGCGATCAGCTTTGGATTGCCCACGGCAAAGCCCATGCGCCAGCCGGCCATCGAATAGGTTTTCGACAGCGAGGTAAATTCGATCGCGACGTCCTTGGCGCCCGGCACCTGAAGGATGGAGGGCGTGGGAATGCCGTCATAATAAAGCTCGGAATAGGCAAGATCGGAAATGACCCAGACCTTATTCTCCTTCGCCCAGGCGACCAGCCGCTCGTAAAAGGCAAGGTCGACCGTCTCGGCCGTCGGGTTGGACGGATAGTTGACGACCAGGATCGACGGACGCGGCACGGTAAAGGCCATGGCGCGATCGAGCGAGCGGAAATAGGCTTCGTCCGGCGTTGTCGGGACCGACCGGATGGTTGCGCCCGCGATTATGAAGCCGAAAGTGTGGATCGGATAGCTTGGGTTGGGCGCGAGGACGACGTCGCCCGGCTCGGTGATCGCGGTGGCGAGGCTGGCCAGCCCCTCCTTCGATCCCATGGTGACGACGACTTCACGTTCCGGGTCGATGTCGACGCCAAAGCGACGGCCATAATAATTGGCCTGCGCCCGGCGCAGCCCGGGGATGCCGCGCGACTGGGAATAGCCATGCGCGCTCGGCTTCTGCGCGACTTCGATCAGCTTTTGGATGACGTGGTCGGGCGGCGGCAGGTCAGGATTGCCCATGCCCAGATCGATAATGTCCTCTCCCGCGGTCCGCGCGGCGGCCCGCATGCCGTTGACTTCGGCGATGACATAGGGCGGCAGGCGCTTCATGCGGTAGAATTCGTCGGACATTTTCGGGGCTTTCCTTGCGGCTCCTGGGATGAATAATGGACCGCGCGGCCTTTCTGCGGCGCGTGCGAGCGGCTATATACACTGCACCCCGTGCGCGCCAGAAAAAGCCGCGCGGCCATAAGGACCAGCGAGGCGGCAATGGCATTGAACGGAAATGACGCGGGCGAAGCTGGCGGGGAAAAGGGCGCACCGGCCGATCCGCGTCTGCCTTCGCTGGATCAGATGCAACAATGGACCGCGACCCTTGGTAGGGCGCAGCAACTGCTGCTGGAGCAGGCGGCTGGTCTAGCCGACGCCCTGCCGTTCGATATGGGCGCTATGACCCGCGTCCAGGCGCAGTTTGCCGAAGAAGGGATCGCGCTGTGGCAGCGCTTCCTCGATGGCGGGGGGCTATGGCGTCAGGCGCCCGATCCGCCGCCCGCCGAAAGCCCCGCCGCGCGCAAGGATCGCCGCTTCGCGGACCCGGCGTGGGACGCACATCCCTATTATGACTTCATCCGGCAAAGCTACCTGGTAATGTCGGATTATCTCATGGGTCTCGCCGACACGGTGGACGGCACCGACCCCAAGCAGAAGGCGCAGCTGCGTTTCGCGACGGCCAATATGATCGATGCGCTGGCCCCCAGCAATTTTCCGCTGACCAACCCCACCGTCATGGCGCGCACGGTCGAGACGGGGGGCGAGAATCTGGTCAAGGGCATGAAGCAGATGCTGGCCGACCTGAAACAGGGGCAACTGACTCAGACCGACACCAGTGCCTTTGAGCTTGGCCGCAACATCGCGACGACGCCGGGCAAGGTGATCAAGGAAACGCCGCTCTACCAGCTTATCCACTATGCGCCGACGACCAAGCAGGTGATGGAAACGCCGTTGGTGATCTTCCCGGCCTGGATCAACCGCTTCTACATATTGGACCTCAACCCCGAAAAAAGCTTCGTCAAATGGGCGCTGGATCAGGGGATCAGTGTCTTCATGGTGTCGTGGAAGTCGGCCGATGAGAGCATGAAGGATGTCGTCTGGGACGATTATATCCTGCGTGGACAGGTCGATGCGATCGACACGGTGCGCGAACTGCTGGGCGTGCCTGCGGTCCACACCATCGGCTATTGCGTCGCGGGCACCACCCTCGCCGCGACGCTGGCGCTGCTGGCGGAGCGGGGGGAAGCGGACAAGGTCGCGAGCGCAACCTTCCTCACCGCGCAGGTCGATTTCACCAAGGCGGGCGATCTTGGCCTGTTCGTCGGCGACGAGCAGATGAAGATGCTCGAGAGCCTGTCGGGCAAGGGCTATCTGGACGGACGCTATATGGCCGCCACGTTCAATCTGCTCCGCGGGCGCGATCTCATCTGGAACTATGTCGTCAATAATTACCTGCTGGGGCAAGATTATCCGCCCTTCGATCTGCTCCACTGGAATGGCGACACTACCAACCTGCCGGCGGTGTGGCACCGGGATTATCTCGCGCGGCTTTATCGCGATAATCTGCTCGTCGTACCTGGCGCGATCAGCATTGAGGGCACGCCACTCGACCTGGGCAAGGTGAACACCCCCGCTTATGTCCAGGCCGGGCGCGAGGACCATATCGCGCCTCTCGAAAGCGTGTGGATGCTGACCGAGACTATGTCCGGGCCGATCCGGTTCGTGCTGGCGGGCTCGGGCCATATCGCCGGCGTCGTCAACCCACCCGCTGCCGGCAAATATAAATATTGGACCTGTGACAAGCCGCAGGCGTCGCTCGACGACTTCCTCGCTGCGGCGCAAGAAACGAAGGGTAGCTGGTGGCCCGATTGGGTCCAATGGCTGCGCTCGATCGATTCGCGACTCGTCGCCCCGAAGGGCGCGCGCGTTCCCGGTGGCGGTGCTTTGAAGGCTATCGAGGATGCACCTGGCCGTTACGTAAAGCTGCGCTAACGTCCTCTTTTGGCGCAGACGGGGCAGGGCGCCTCGCTCCTGCGACCAGTTGCCGACGCCCTTTGTTGCACTGCACAAAAACCCTTGTGCGATTCGCATGTCGAGTGTATTGTGCGTTGCAACAAAGGAGATGTTCATGGCTGAGGTAGGAAAGCCGAGCCGTCGTCGGGCGTCGACGACCTTGTCTGCGGGCGAGGTTTTGAAGGCGGCTGAAGATGCGATCAGTACAGCACCTGTTGCGTCGGCTCCCCGGTTGAGCGCCTCCGGCACGTCGCCGACCGCGCTCGCTGCCGCGACGACCGCCGTTGACGCGGCGCCCGAACCGCCGGTTGCGTCCGTGACGCAGGATGCGCCCGCCGAAAGCCTCGTGGCCGCGATCGAGCAGGATCAGGCCCAGACCATCCCCGTAATAGAAGGAACGACGATCATGAACGAGATGTTTGAAACCAGCCGCAAGTTCGCCGACGATACCAAGGCGAAGATGGAAACCGTTTATGCCGACCTGAACGGCAAGGCTCGCGCCGGCGTTGAAAAGTCCACCAAGGCTCTGAGCGAACTGAGCGACATCACCAAGGGCAATGTCGAAGCTCTGGTCGAATCGGGCAAGATTGCCGCCAAGGCCGCCGAGACGATCGGTCAGGAAGCCGTCGATTACAGCCGCCGCAATTTCGAAAAGGCTACCGCCTCGCTGCGCAGCCTGTCGACCGCCAAGACGCCGACCGAATTCTTCCAGCTGCACAGCCAGTTCCTGTCGAGCAGCTTCGATGATTTCGCCAAGGAAGCTGCCAAGAACAGCGAAGCTATGCTCAAGCTGGCCGGCGAAATCGCTCAGCCGCTGACGGCGCGCGTCGGTGTCGTCACCGACAAGGTCAAGGCTCTCGCCGTCTGAAGCATTCGCTTCCAGCCATTGCGATTAACGAAATGGGCGTCCCTCTGTGGGCGCCCTTTTTGTTGTTCCGTTGTGCCGGCTTCACGCTTCGTCCCGCTCGGCCCTTGCCATGCGCGCGCGAAATGCCATATTCCGGTGCATCATGAGCAGCATCGGCACAGCATCGACAGCGCGCGTCCTTATGACGGGCCAGGACGGGGAAGATTCGGGCGATGGCACGGGTGGTCCCGGCGTCGGCGTTGCCACGCGTACCCGGACCCGAACGAAAAAGCCCTCGCTCTATAAGGTGTTGCTGCTGAACGACGATTACACGCCGATGGAATTCGTCGTGCATGTGCTCCAGCATTTCTTCCGCATGGACATGGAGGAAGCGACCCGTGTGATGCTGCACGTGCATCAGCGCGGCGTCGGCGTGTGCGGCATCTTCAGCTATGAAGTGGCCGAGACCAAGGTCAACCAGGTGATGGACTTCGCCCGGCAGAACCAGCACCCGCTGCAATGCACGCTGGAAAAGGCCTGAAACATCTTGCGGGTAGACCCTCGCTACCGCGCGGGGTTTAGCAGGATCGCTATGTCCGGGCCGACATGATGCCGGACGCTCCAGTTTTCGACATCGCGGTCATCGGTGGCGGGATTAATGGCTGCGGCATAGCGCGCGATGCCGCCGGTCGCGGCCTTAAGGTGCTTCTGCTTGAGCGAGGCGATCTCGCGCAGGGCACTTCTTCAGCTTCCACCAAGCTCATCCATGGCGGGCTCCGCTATCTGGAGCATCGCGAATTCGGACTGGTGCGCGAGGCGCTTGCCGAGCGGGAGCGTCTCTGGCGGATCGCGCCGCATATCATCCATCCCATGCGTTTCGTCCTGCCGTGGATGCCGGGGCTGCGGCCGCGCTGGATGCTGCGGGCCGGCCTGTTTCTCTACGACCATATCGGCGGGCGGCGCGCCTTGCCGGCGACCGAGCGAATCGATCTGCGCGTCCATGCTGCCGGCGTGCCGCTGCGGCCCGGCTTTTCGCGTGGCTATGTCTATTCCGACGCGTGGGTGGACGACGCACGGCTGGTGGTGCTCAATGCCCGCGATGCCGCCGATAGGGGCGCGACCGTGCTGACGCGCACGCAGGCTGTGGCGATGCGGCGCGAGGGCGGCGCCTGGGTTATAGAGGCGCGGGATGCAGAAGGCAGGATGGCCGCCCACCGCGCCCGCATCCTCGTCAACGCTGGCGGTCCATCGGTGCTCGATCTCATCGCCCGTGCGGGGCGCCCGGCGACCAAGCGCCTGCGCCTGGTGCGCGGATCGCATATCGTGGTGCCGCGCTTGTTCGACCATGATTTCGCCTATTTCCTGCAACTGCCCGACGGCCGGATTTTCTTCGCCATCCCCTATGAGCGGGACTTCACGCTGATCGGCACGACCGACCGCGACCATCCCGACGCGCAGACCCGCCCGGAGCCGAGCGCGGAGGAGATCGCCTATCTCTGCGAGGGCGCAAATACCTATTTCCGCAAGGCAATCACGCCTGCCGATGTCGTCTGGTCCTATGCCGGGGTGCGCCCGCTGGTGGAGGACGGGTCGAACCGGCCTGAGGCGGCGACGCGGGGCTATCGATTGGAGTTGGACCAGGGCGACGACGGCGACGCGCCGCCGCTGCTCAACATATTCGGCGGCAAGATCACGACTTATCGCCATCTTGCCGAAAGCACGCTCGACCTATTGGCGCCCTTCATGCCTCAGGCGGCGCGAGGGCCGTGGACCGCCGATGCGCCGCTGCCGGGCGGTGACATGGCGATGGATGGGCTCCCCGGCCTGATCGCGGCGCTGACTAAGGCCTACCCATTTCTCGGGCCGGAAACGGTCGAGCGGATTGCCCGTGCTTATGGGACGCAGGCGCGGGAATGGTTGGGCGATGCGGCCTCGCTGGCAGCGCTGGGCGAGGATTTTGGCCATGGACTCAGTGAAGCGGAACTGCGCTGGCTGATCGATCGGGAATGGGCGCGGGCGGCTGAGGATGTGCTGTGGCGCCGTACCAAGCTGGGCCTGCGCTTTGATGCCGCGCAGACGGTGCGACTGGCCGCATGGATGGAGGCAAGGCGACCATGAGCGAACCGCTTCTGCTGGTGCTCGACGAAGGGACGACCTCCGCCCGCGCCATGCTTTTCACGCCCGATGGCGCGCGTGTCGCCACCGCGCAGGCCAGCCTCAATCAACATTATCCGCGTCCCGGCTGGGTCGAGCAGGACGCGATGGAGATATGGACCCGCACCCTCGACTGCGCGCGGCAGATGGTGGCGTGCGCCGGCGGGCCTGATCGGATCGCCGCCATCGGCATCACCAACCAGCGCGAGACGGTCATCGCCTGGGACAAAAGAAACGGCCGTCCTCTGTCGCCCGCCATCGTGTGGCAGGACCGGCGCACGGCCTACCGCTGTGCGGTGCTGCGGGCGGAGGGGCATGAACCGATGGTGCAGGCGGCGACCGGCCTCGTCATCGATCCCTATTTTTCTGCGACCAAGATGCGCTGGCTGATCGACAATGTGCCGGACGTGGCGCAGGCGGGCGAGGCGCTGGCGTTCGGTACGGTTGAAAGCTGGCTCATCTGGAACCTGACGGGCGGCCTGCATATCAGCGACGCCAGTAACGCCAGCCGTACCCAGTTGGTGAGACTGGACGGCGATAGCTGGGACGCGGGGCTCTGCGACCTGTTCGGCGTGCCGATGCACGCGCTGCCCGAGATCGTCGACAATGCCGGCGCATTTGGTGCGGCGAGGGCTGACGTGCTGGGTGGTGAAATCCCGATCTGTGGGCTCGCCGGGGATCAGCAGGCCGCCTCCATTGGGCAAGGCTGTCTGGCGCCCGGATCGGTCAAGGCGACCTTCGGTACCGGAGCCTTCATCCTCGCGAATAGGGGCCATGAGGCGCCGGTATCGACGCACAGGTTGCTCGGTACGTTGCTTACCCGGATCGGGGGCCAGCGCATGTTCGCACTTGAAGGTTCGATCTTCACCGCCGGAAGCCTGATCCAATGGCTGCGCGACGGCCTGGGCATGGTGGCCGATGCCGCCGCGACCGAGGCGATGGCGCGGTCGGTCAGCGACAATGGCGGCGTGGTCATGTTGCCCGCGCTGTCGGGACTGGGCGCACCGCATTGGCGGCCGGAGGCCAAGGGCGCGATCGTCGGGCTTACGCAAGGGGCGACGGCCGCGCATATCGTGCGGGCCGCGCTCGAATCGATCGCGCATCAGACGCATGATCTGGCTGGAGCATTTGCTGCCGATGGGGCGCCGTGGCAGACGCTGCGGATCGACGGGGGGATGAGCGCGAACGACTGGATTGCGCAGGACCTGGCCGACATATTGAACATGCCGGTCGAGCGCCCGGCCGATGTCGAGACGACCGCCTTGGGTGCGGCGATGCTGGCCGGGGTAGGCGCCGGTCTATTCCCGTCGCTGGAGCATGCGGCGGTCATGCGCTCTTCGACCACATGCTTTAAGCCCGCAATGGCCGACGCGGTGCGTCAGGTGCGGCTGGCGGGGTGGCGCGGCGTGTTGGCGGCGTGCTGATCGGCGGGCGCTTCAGCCCGCCATCTGGTCGACGCGCGCCTGTAGCCAGTCCGCCACCGCAGCGATTCGCGCCGTTTTGCGCAGATCCTCATGGATCACCAGCCAGAAGCTGCGTGTGATCGCAACGTCGCTCGTCAGCAGCGGAACGAGCGCCGGGTCATGGGCGGCGATGAAATCCGGCAACACGCCTATGCCAGCCGCTTCAGCGATGATGCGATGCTGCATATTGATGCTGGTCGCGCGCAGTTGCGCTTCCAGACCATCATGCACCTCGCCCAGATAGTCCAGCTCTGGCGAAAACAGGAAGTCCGGCACATAGCCGACCAGCGTATGGCGCATCAGCGCAGCGGGATCGGCCGGCGTGCCGTGCTGTGCGAGATAGGCTGGCGCGGCATAGAGGCGCAGCCGATAGTCGCCCAGCCGGCGCAGCACGAGCCGGCCCTTTTGCGGGCGCGCCAGCATCACCGCCATGTCGGCTTCCCGCTTCGATGGGTTGAGGAAGCCCGAAGCCGACAGCAGGTCGAGCCGGATGCCGGGATGTTGCGCGCGAAAAGCGGCCAGGCCGGGCGCCAGTACCCAAGTGCCAAAGCCCTCGGCCACCGACAGCCGCACTTGGCCCGACAGGATATGCCCATGTCCTGTGACCTCCTCCATCGCCGAGAGCATTGCGCTTTCAGCCTGTTCGGCGTGGACGAGTAACGCCTGCCCCCGTTCGGACAGCTGCCGTTCGCCTGCGCTCAGTTCAAACAGATTGCCGCCGACTGCGCTTTCCAGCCGGGCGATGCGACGAGTGAGGGTGGTGGGGTCGATCCCGATAAGCCGGGCGGCGGGCGCGATCCTCCGCGTGCGGGCCACCGCCAGGAACAGGCGCAGATCGTCCCAATCGAACATGTCTCTTTCCTCATTCCTGCATTTTTGCAGCGCGTGCATGCAGCAATGCCCCATTGCAGGCAATAGTGCGTTGGGGGCACAAGGACGGCATATCCAATGAAATGGTCTGCCGGGAGAGTGAACGACCATGCGCGACATCAACCACCATCTCGCCGTCGCGGCGACGCAAGCGACGCGTTACGGCGATATATTCGATCCCAACAAGGGCGGGGTGCAGGCACGCGTTGCGCTGGGTGACCGGGCGCTGCTCGACCGCGCGGTCGAGGCGGCGAAGCAGGCGCAGCCAGCCTGGGCCGCGACCAACCCGCAGCGCCGCGCGCGCGTGATGTCCGCCTTCAAGGCGCTGGTCGAAAAGAATATGGACGAACTCGCGCATCTGCTGAGTTCTGAACATGGCAAGGTGATCGCCGATTCGAAGGGCGATATTCAGCGCGGGCTGGAGGTCATCGAATTTTGCTGCGGCATCCCGCATGTGCTGAAGGGCGAATTCACGCAAGGCGCCGGGCCGGGCATCGACGTCTATTCGATGCGCCAGCCGATCGGCATCGGTGCCGGAATCACCCCGTTCAATTTCCCTGCGATGATCCCGCTATGGATGTCAGGCGTCGCGATTGCGACGGGTAATGCCTTCATCCTGAAGCCCTCCGAACGCGACCCTTCCGTACCGGTACGGCTCGCCGAATTGTTCATGGAGGCGGGGCTGCCCGAGGGCATCCTTCAGGTCGTGCATGGCGACAAGGAAATGGTCGACGCGATCCTCGACCACCCCGATATCGGCGCGGTCAGCTTCGTAGGTTCGTCCGACATCGCCCATTATGTCTATCGCCGCGGTGTCGATAACGGCAAGCGCGTGCAGGCGATGGGCGGCGCGAAGAATCATGGCATCGTCATGCCCGACGCCGACCTCGATCAGGTGGTGAACGACCTGACAGGCGCTGCGTTCGGTTCGGCGGGCGAACGCTGCATGGCGTTGCCGGTCGTGGTGCCCGTGGGGGACAAGACGGCCGCAGCCTTGCGCGAAAAGCTGATCCCCGCGATCGCCGCGCTGCGCGTGGGCGTGTCGACCGATCCCGATGCGCATTATGGCCCGGTCGTGAGCGCCGCGCACAAGGCTAAAATCGAGAACTATATCCAGATGGGCGTCGATGAGGGCGCGGAGCTGGTGGTCGATGGACGCGGTTTTTCGCTGCAGGGGCATGAGGAGGGCTTCTTCGTCGGCCCGACGCTGTTCGACCGGGTGACGCCGGCCATGCGCACCTACCAGGAAGAGATTTTCGGGCCTGTGCTTCAGATGGTGCGTACGCCTGATTTCGAAGGCGCGCTCGCCCTCGCCAGCGAGCATCAATATGGCAATGGCGTTGCGATCTTCACGCGAAACGGCCACGCCGCCCGCGAATTTGCCGCGCGCGTCAATGTCGGCATGGTCGGCATCAACGTGCCGATCCCGGTGCCGGTCGCCTACCACAGCTTTGGCGGCTGGAAGCGTTCGGCCTTTGGTGACACCAACCAGCATGGCATGGAAGGCGTCAAATTCTGGACTAAGGTCAAGACGGTGACGCAGCGCTGGCCCGATGGCGGGGCGAGCGGCGACAGCGCCTTCATCATTCCGACAATGGGGTAAGCGGACAGACGATGAGCCAGTTCGACCTGACCGACGAGCAGCGCGAGATACAGGATCTCGCGCGCCGTTTCACCGCCGATGCGATCACCCCGCATGCGGCGGAGTGGGATGAGAAACATATCTTCCCGCGCGATACGGTTAGGGCGGCGGCGGCGCTGGGGTTCGGCGGCATCTATGTTTCGGAAGAGTCGGGCGGCATCGGGCTTGGGCGGTTGGAAGCGGCGCTGATCATGGAGGCGATGGCCTATGGCTGCCCCTCCACCAGTGCGTTCATCTCGATCCACAATATGGCTGCCTGGATGATCGACCGTTTCGGCGATCAGGCCATTAAGGACAAATATCTGCCCGACATGGTGCCGATGGCGCGCATGGGCAGCTATTGCCTGACCGAGGCGGCGGCCGGGTCCGATGCCGCCGCGCTTCAGACGCGGGCGGTGCGCGACGGCGATCATTATGTGGTGAACGGCGCCAAGCAGTTCATTTCCGGCGGCGGCGAGAATGAGATTTACGTCGTCATGGTCCGCACCGGCGGCGAAGGGTCCAAGGGTATCTCCTGCCTCGTCATCGAGAAGGATATGCCGGGCGTTAGCTTCGGCGCGCAGGAGCGCAAGCTTGGCTGGCATTCGCAGCCGACCGCGCAGGTCAATTTCGACGAGGTGCGCGTGCCGGTCGGTAACCTGGTCGGCGCGGAGGGTGAGGGCTTCCGCATCGCGATGACCGGCCTGGATGGCGGGCGGCTCAATATCGGCGCCTGCTCGCTTGGCGGCGCGCAACGCTGCATCGACGAGGCGGTGCGCTACACGCTGGAACGCAAGCAGTTCGGCCAGGCGATCGCCGACTTTCAGAATACGCAGTTCATACTGGCCGACATGGCGACCGAGCTGGAGGCGGCGCGCACCTTGCTCTACGCCGCTGCGGTCAAGGTGACGGAGGGCGCGGCTGACAAGACCCGCTTTGCCGCCATGGCCAAGCGCTTTGCCACCGATACCGGATCGGCCGTTGCCGACCGCGCTTTGCAGCTGCACGGCGGTTATGGTTATCTGATGGACTATCCCATAGAGCGGTTCTGGCGAGACCTCAGGGTCCATTCCATCCTGGAAGGCACCAATCAGGTGATGCGCATGATCATCGCGCGCGACATGCTGAAGCCATAGAATTGCCCTGACGCGACAGGTCCACAGACGGAGCGCACATGACCGAGCAGGTCCTCACATTTCTAGAACATAGCCCCAACGGATCGGTAGGCCGCATCCGCCTCAATCGACCGCGGGCCATCCACGCGCTGACCCCGGAAATGTGCGAGGCGATCATCGCCGCCCTGCTCGAATGGGCGCAGGATGATGCGGTGCTGGCGGTGATGATCGACCATCTGCCCGCGCCGGATGGCGACCCCAAATTGTCGCGCGGCTTTTGCGCAGGGGGCGACATCGCGCTGATCGCCAATAGCGCGAAGGCGGACTGCGTCGAGGCTGAGCGTTTTTTCCACGCCGAATATCGGATGAATCATCTGCTGTTCGTCTATGGCAAGCCCATCGCCGCCTTTATTGACGGCATCGTCATGGGCGGGGGCGTGGGGCTGTCGCTGCCGGCGCGCTATCGCGTTGCGACCGAGCGGACGACTTTCGCCATGCCCGAAACCGGCATTGGCCTCTTTCCCGATGTGGGCGGCGGCTGGTTCCTGCCACGCCTGCCGGGGCGGGCGGGTGTCTGGCTGGCGACGACAGGCGCGCGCATCAAGGGCGCGGACTGCGCGGCGCTGGGCATTGCCACCCATTATATGGAATCGGCCAAGCTCGACGCGGTCAAGGCGCGCATCCTCGCCGACCCAACCGGCCTGGCCGATATATTGGGTGAGATGGCCGATCCGGTGCCGCCCTCCACCTGGGAGGCGCATCGCGACGAGATCGACCGGGCCTTTGCTTCGGATCGCTATGAAGAGATCATCGCCGCGCTGGAGGCGGAGGATACGCCCTGGGCGCGTGAGCAGCTAGCCGTGCTGGCCACCAAATCGCCACAGACGATCAAGGTCGCACTGCGGCAACTGCGGGAGGGCGCGGCTTTCACGGACTTCGCCGACAATATGCGCAACGAATATCGCATCGCGGTGCATGTCATCCGGCGCCCCGATTTCGTCGAGGGCGTGCGGGCCGTGATCTTCGACAAGGATAATGCGCCCCGCTGGAACCCTGCAAAGCCGCAGGATGTGGACGATGCGTTGATCGACAGCCTGTTCGCGCCGCTTGGCGAAGAGCGGGAATGGACGCCCGTCCCTCAAGCACAGATGATGGAGTGATAATCGATGGGCTATGAAACGATCCGCGTGGAACAGCGCGACGCCATCACGCTGATCACGCTCGACCGGCCGCAGGCGCTCAATGCACTCAATAGCCAGATGCTGAAGGATCTGACGGCGGCCTTTGCCGCTTATGACGCGAACTCGAGCCAGCTATGCGCGGTGGTGATTGGCAACGGGGACAAGGCGTTCGCGGCGGGTGCCGACATCAAGGAGATGGCGGACAAGGCGTCGGCGGATTTCTATCTCGAGGATTTCTTCGCGGGCTGGCAGAGCGGCGTTGTCGCGACCCGCAAGCCCTGGATCGCGGCGGTGAACGGCTTTGCGCTGGGTGGCGGATGCGAACTGGCGATGATGGCGGATTTTATAATCGCGTCGGAAACCGCCAAGTTCGGCCAGCCCGAAATCAAGCTCGGCGTTGCGCCGGGCATGGGCGGATCGCAGCGCCTGACCCGCGCGGTCGGCAAGGCCAAGGCGATGGAAATGTGCCTGACCGGGCGAATGATGGGGGCGCAGGAAGCGGAAAGCGCCGGCCTCGTCGCCCGCGTCGTGCCCGCCGCCGAGCTGCTGGATGATGCGCTCAAGACCGCTGCCCTGATCGCCTCGATGCCGCCGATGGCCGCCATGGTGAACAAGGAAATGGTCAATGGCGCGTTTGAAATGACGCTGTCGCAGGCGCTCGTGACCGAGCGGCGCCTGTTCCAGATACTGACCGCGACGGAAGACCGCACCGAAGGCATGGCAGCGTTCGTCGAGAAGCGCGCCGCCGTGTGGAAGGGCCGCTAAGCGCCCGACTAATAAGGAGTGAGAGGATTATGAGCCAGACCATCGCCTTTATCGGGCTGGGCAATATGGGCGGCGGCATGGCGGCCAATCTGCTGGCCAAGGGTTTTGCCGTGCGCGCCTTCGACCTGTCGGCAGAGGCGATGGCCCGCGCTGTCGCGGCCGGGGCGACCGCCTGCGACAGCGCCGCGCAGGCGGTTGTGGAAGCGGATGCGGTGGTGACGATGCTGCCTGCCGGGCGGCATGTAGAGGGCGTCTATACGGAAGAGATATTCGGCCACGCCCGGCTGGGTACGCTGTTCCTCGATTGCTCGACCATCGATGTCGCGACCGCGCGCAAGGTGATTGCGGCGGCGAGCGACAAGAGCTTTGAGATGGTCGATGCGCCGGTGTCGGGCGGGATCGCCGCGGCGAATGGCGGCACGCTGACCTTCATGGTCGGCGGCACCGATAGCGCATTCTCGCGCGCGCAGCCGATCCTGTCGGCCATGGGCAAGGCGGTCATTCATGCGGGTGATGCCGGCAATGGCCAGGCGGCCAAGATCTGCAACAATATGCTGCTCGGCGCGACGATGATCGCGACCTGCGAAAGCTTCGTAATGGCCAAGAA
>Ga0233380_1000370_pt1 | contig 24160 bp, 16 predicted proteins | sample ElkDunMinimDraft_9_FD_191541 | JGI IMG/M metagenome (GOLD analysis project Ga0233380, IMG submission 191541) | Fecal eukaryotic communites from dung pellets of Tule Elk in California, USA - Elk Dung F36 | ecosystem: Host-associated > Mammals > Digestive system > Large intestine > Fecal | place... | reverse complement strand
AGTCACAGAAGAACGGCGGTTGCATCCACACAGTATCACCACCCTTTCCAAGCAGCTGCTGCAGGATTTGACGTCGCTCCTGCGTATCCGTTTCGCGCGTTGCGTTGAGACGCTGGAACAGATCGCGTGCACGCGTACGCGCCTGAGCGATTGCCTGATCATGCGGGTCATACAGTTCCCCCGCCACCATTTTTTCCCATTCCGATGTCATGACACCTCCTGAAGCGCGCTTCGTCATTTCCCCTGTAGTCTACAATTGAATGAGTTGAGGATGCATCGCTCAGTCGTGATCGTTCTCGACACCTGCGCGATCATATGGGACGCCCTCGAACCCCAGAGACTGACGCGTCGCGCCAAGAGCGCCATTGACGCGGCCGAGGAGGACGGCTCGCTGAGCATTTCCGATATCTCAATCTGGGAGATCGCCATGCTCATCAGTCGATCGCGCTTGAAGATCAACTCTGGCGCCGCCACTGCTGTCGACATTGTGGTAAGTGCAGTAAATGGCTTTTGAAATCTTGAGACTAAAACGGTAGGCTTGTGGCGTTCGCGTGAAGGCTAATAACAATAAACAAGCTCGATCAGGAGTGTGCAAGATGAAAAGGGCCATCAAGACCGTTTCAAGGTTCGTCCTCACCGTAAGTGCTTTTTCCTGTGTGTCCCTGGCATTTGGCCAGCCTGATACCAGCGTGTATGAAGGAGACTGGCCGGTTTATCACGGCAACGAGCTCTCCCAGCGATACTCCCCTCTCGATCAGATCAACGCGGCTAATGTCGCCTCCCTGCAGATAGCGTGGCGCTTTTCCACCGAAAGTTTCGGCCCCACCACCGATTTCACTAACCCCTCCACCCCACTGGAAGTGGATGGGATCCTCTACGCCAACGTGGGCACTACCCGCGATGTCGTGGCTCTGGACGCCACCACAGGCAAGGTGCTCTGGCTATGGAGACCACAGGAAGGTGTGCGCTTCGACAGGGCGCCGCGCAAAGGGTCGGGGCGCGGTGTCGCTTATTGGCGTGGCGATGACGAAACGCGGATCTTTGGTATCACTCCCGGATATCACCTGATGTCGCTGGATGCGAAGACCGGAATTCCCGACCCGGAGTTCGGCGACAACGGTATCGTCGACCTGATGGAGGGCCTGCGGAACTCCGCGGATGACCGCTACGACAATGTCGATATCGGCTCCTCCGCGCCTCCCTTCGTCATGAACAATGTCATCGTTGTCGGGGCGGCACACGCCACAGGCGGTCGGCCTCGCTCCAAATCCAACGTCAAGGGCGATATCCGCGGCTTCGACGTCCGTACTGGCGAGCTGCTCTGGACCTTTCATACCATTCCCGAATCGAGCGAGTTCGGCTATGAGTCCTGGCTCGATGGCAGTGCCGAGTACACGGGCAATGCCGGCGTCTGGGCTCCCATGTCAGGCGATCCGGATCTGGGCCTCGTCTACCTGCCGGTAGAGGACCCGACGGGTGACTATTACGGGGGTGATCGGCCAGGCTCCAATCTCTTCTCCAGCAGCCTCGTCGCTCTGGATATCCGCACCGGCGAGCGCCGCTGGCACTATCAGCTCATTCACCACGATATCTGGGACTGGGACCTGCCTGCGGCCCCGGTGCTCCTCGATCGAGCAGACGGCCGCAAGCTGGTCATGGCCGTCACCAAGCAATCGTTCGTGTACACCTTTGATCGCGCCACCGGCGAACCCATCTGGCCTATCGAGGAACGCCCGGTACCCGCCGGCGATGTGCCGGGCGAGTGGTATTCACTGACCCAGCCGTTCCCCACAAGACCCGCCGCCTTCGACAGGCAGGGCTTCGGTGAGGAGGACCTGATCGATTTCACGCCAGAGCTGCGTGCCCAGGCTCTGGAGGCGATCCAGGGTTTCCGCCTGAGTCCGAGCCTGTATACGCCGCCCTCGCTGACTGACGCCGCCGATGGCACGCGCGGCCTGCTCAGCCTGCCCTCCTCTACCGGCGGAGCAAATTGGGAAGGCTCTGCTATCGATCCGGAAACGGGCGTTCTCTATGTGCCGTCCCGCACACAGCTGCAGGCTCTTTCGCTGGCGAAGAATCCGGCGTCGGACATCGACTTCAGCCAAGGCACCGGGGTACGTATTCCGCGCATCGACGGTCTCGAAGTGGTCAAGCCGCCCTACGGCCGCGTCACTGCCATCGACATGAACTCGGGTGACCATCTGTGGTGGATTCCCAACGCCGACACCCCTGAACGCATCGCCAATCACCCCCTGCTCCAGGGCGTTGACCTGCCGGCAACGGGTGTTCCTACCCGGTCTGGCGTCCTGCTGACCAAGACGCTGCTATTCGTCGCCGAAGGCAACGGTTCCGCCGATGCCGGACCCCGCATGCGTGCCATCAACAAAGAGACTGGCGAGGTGGTCGCGGTGATCGAACTGCCGGACAACCAGATCGGCCTGCCCTTCACCTATGAGCACGACGGCAAGCAATATCTGGCACTGTTCGTGGGTGGCCGGACGACGCCTGCGCAACTGGTTGCCTACGCGCTGCCATGACCGGTTTGCCCCTGGCCGGAAGCTCTGGCCCGGGGCACTGGCGAATTAGCGACCGGGTGAGGCCAGCACATTGAAGCTGATGCTCACCCGATCGCGATCACTTTTGTTCTCCTCCACCCCATGTTCCATCCAGCCGGGAAAGACATACATCCGACCCTCTTCCGGCCGCATACGCACTTCCTCGGCGGTGAATTCGCTGCTCCTGTCGACAGGATAGGTCAGCATTCTCGATGCGACCCGCGGGTCGCGGAAGAAGATACTGCCGCACTCGGGCGCCACCAGGCTGACGTAATACACGCCACTGAAGTGACAGTTGGCATGATAGTGGATCTTGTTGGAGGCCCCAGGCGGGCTGACATTGAGCCATGACTGCACATGATAGTCATGGTTTTCCCGGAAATGCAGCGACTCGCCAATGCGCTGGCATACCTGCAGGATCCGGCGGTTGATGTCTTCGAACTCCGGCAGCGTCTGGAGGTTGTTAGGACTTTGCCAGCCCCTGACGTTGGTATTTTCCACGCCGCGGGGATCGCGTGCGCGCAGCTGGCTGGCAAGATTGAGCAGCCTCTCATTCACGCTTGCTCGATCATCAAAGAGGGTCGTCCAGACGATACTGGGAAAGAGAAACTGGGGAATGATTTCCAAGACGACATCCCTCGTATCGGTTGCCTGCTCATCGGGCCAGGGTTCAGTAGCACACGATATAGCGCCATTCCGCATTAGTCCACCGTCACACTTACGTGATTGCTGTCACAAATTATTGCAATCCATTCTCCGGTGAGAGAATATCTGAGACGGCCCATTCCGCAGTTGGACCCAGGCCTTGGCGATATTAACCAGATAGACCCGGATAGTCAGGTTAATACCCGAACTCGAGTGCCCGCACTATAAGTCAACTTCAGACAACAATTAGAAATATGGAGTGATATATGCGACTCAACGTTCCCCATAAGCGTACGCTATTGTACACAGCCATTTCCCTATCCCTGATACCCCTGTCCCACCAGAGCAATGCCCAGCAGAACGAAGCTGAGGTGGAGGAAGTGGTTGTCACCGGTTCCTACATTCGTCGCAGTGAAGGCTTTACACAGGCTTCTTCGGTCACCCAGCTCAACGCTGACGACCTGATGGATGAGGGAACCATGAACCTTGGCGAGGTCATCCAGAACATGTCGTTCGTGGGTGGACCTTCCTCGTCCATCACCAACACCATTCAGGGCACCTCTTCGCGCAGCACCAATATCGACCTGCGCGGTCTGGGTGAGCGGTCTACCCTGACACTGCTGGACGGCAAGCGGATTGCCAATGAGAACGTCAATGTGATGCTGCCCACCATTGCCATCCAGCGTATTGATATTGTGGCTGACGGTGCTGCGGCACTATACGGAAACGAGGCGGTGGCCGGTGTGGTCAACTTCGTTCCCTACGCCTCTTATGACGGCGTGAAGGTGGAACTCTACGGCGAGCAGGACGACGGTGGCGATTATGATGAAGAATCCGTGCAGATGCTGTGGGGTGGTGACATCGGCGGCCTTGATGTCGTGGTTGCCGGTCAATACAAAACCAACAGCAGACTTGGCTGGGATGAGCGCCCCTATCTCTCCCAGGCCGGGATGAACTACTCTTCCAACGCGCCGGGCAACTACGTGGTGCCGTTGCGTGACGCCGATGGGCTTTACACCGGCACAGCCGCCAACAGGGCGGATCCCGCCTGTGCTCCGGCCGCCGATCGCGATTCCTACAGAGTAGATGCGAATAACAACCCATACGGCATGCTGGTGGGCAGCACTTGCTACTTCGACTACGGTGATACCCGCAGCTATCGCGAGCCATCCGATACCGCCTCGGTATTTGCCAACGCCACCTGGGAGGTCAACGACGACCTGACCCTGCGCATGCAGGTGTTCCGATCTCGGCTGGCCGAAACTTCCTACACCTCCACCTCGAACCCGGGTAACTCGCGCATCGGCGAGCTCGGCGCACTACGCGGAGAACTGCCTGGCAACCCCTTCCTTGCCCGCAACGCTGCAGGACAACAGTTATATGGTGTTGACCTCGACGGCGATGGCCTGCCCGACAGGGGAACAGATGATCTCAACGGCGACGGCCTGATGGACTACATCGTCTCCGGCACCACGCCCAACGGCATCGCGCTGCATGAAGACGTGCGTGCCCGTACCCTGCGCCCGATCAACAAGACCCATACGATGTCTGAGGGCCACACATCAGACGGCGACAACATGTCCGGCAGCACAGACAGGAACAGCCGCATGCTGTTCCAGGCTGACTTTGCCGTCCCATTCCTGGAAGGCTGGGAAGGCATGGCCGCCTATGCGCGCAGCAACCGCGAGTTCCGCATGATGTCCAACCAGAACTATGACATCGAAGCCATGAAGCAGGGTGTCAACTGCGACGTCATCAGGGATCGTGATGGCTGCTACAACCCGTTCTTCGTAACGGATCAGGCTAACAACAACTCCATCCACGTGATGAACGCGATTGCCGCCCGCTCAAGGGAGTCGGAAGAAGTCTGGCTGAACACCATCGACATCGTGCTGAACGGCGAGATTCCCCTGGGTGACTTCGAACTGCCAGGCGGGCCGATCGGTGCGGCGGTGGGATATCAATGGCGTGATGACAAGTACACCAACACGCCCTCCATCCACGAGCTGCGCGGCGACACCTGGATCGGCAGCCCATTCGCGGAAACCGTCACCACCGGCAGCAGGGAAGTGGACGCCTACTTCCTCGAGCTGGCGGTCCCACTGCTCCCGGGCCTCGAACTGGAAGCAGCGGTGCGCAGCGAAGAGTTCAGCACCGGCCAGAAGTCCACAGACCCGAAATTCGGGATCACCTGGGCTGCTACCGACTGGCTGACCCTGCGCGCCACCACCGGCGATGCGTTCATTGCACCATCCCTGCCCCAGTTGCTGGATCCGGTCACCTGCGGCCTGTCCACTGTGACTGACCGCTTCTCGCCCTACTCGGCCTTCACCACCGCCTGCTCCGGCGGGAACCTCTCGCTGGAGAACGAGTACTCGACCTCCAAGCAGTTTGGCGCCGATCTGGTGTTCGGAGACTTCGACTTCTCCGTGACCTGGAACGAGACCGACTTCCAGAACCGCATCGTCGGCATCACCGGCCAGCAGGTCATGAACAATGACTTCGAGGCCTTCAAGGCGTGGTCCGGATTCACCGGAAACGGGGTCGGTCCGGCAGGCAGGCCTCCGATGGAAATGCTGATAGCCTGGCTGAACAGCGGCCTGAGCAATCCGGATATCCTGCGCGATCCTAACGACCTCGCCACCATCCTGCAGGTTACCTCGCCTGGCAACGTCAACGCGCAGAGCGTGAAGGTCACTGCGTACGACATTACTGCCGGCTATCGCTTCAGCTTCAACGATTGGGGTGACTTCCGCCTCAGCCTGCAGGCCACCATGATGGATGAGTTCCTGTTCCAGGACACCGTGGATGGCCCGACAGTTGATGCCGTCGGGATCACCAACCTGTTGACCGCCACAGCACCCGCTGTGCCGAAATGGAAGGCCAACCTGCGTCTCGGCTGGACCAGGGGCAACCACGCGGTCAGTGGCACGGTGCGATACGTCGATGCCATGGATTGGGATGGTACCAACTACATTCCCACCATCAGCCTGTTCGCCAACACCTTTCCCAACCCGACCATCGTCGGTGGTGAGATCAAGGCCTGGACAGACATGGACTTAGCCTACACCTACCGCGGCATCGATCTGATGGGCGGCCAGCTGGCGTTCAGCGTCGGCTCGCGCAACATATTCGACCGCCAGGCGCAACGTACTCCTGACTTCGCCGGGGTCATCGGCGAGCTGCAGGATCCGATGGGTCGCACGATCTACGGACGGATGGTTTACGACTTCTGATGTGAAGAGGTCGTGAGGCTGCCTGCGACGTTCGGGCTCGGGCAGCCTCAAGAGACAGAGAGAGGCCCTTAGGGGCCTCTTTTTTTGATGCCTCGTTGCCAGTCATGTAGTGCCCCGCCCATTAGGTCGTCCTGCTTTCCCAGTTTTCCACCAGATGCTCGGCAGTTCTCCAGGCCAGCGCCTGCGCTGTCAGGGTAGGATTTCTGGCTCCGCTTGTACCCATAACAGATGCGCCCAGAATACCCAGATTGGGGACTTCATGAGCGAAGCCGAAGGCATCGACAACATTGGTGTTGGGGTTATCGCCCATTCGGGTGCCACCGTAGGCGTGGGTGGACGTGCCCATAGTGGCGCCCAACCCGCCTTTCACGATTTCGATTGCGCCAGCTTCGCGGTACCACTCCTCCATGCGGTCTTGAGTAAAGGCAGCAATCTTAAGCTCGTTTTCCTTGTACTCCGCCGTAATCCTGATGACAGGGACTCCCAGCGGATCTTTCACCATGGGATCCAGATCCAGATAGTTGTCGGCATAGGGCAATGTGGTCTTCTGGATGTAGGAAGTATTAAGCCTGTCCGCATTCTCCATCAGGAACGCTTTCCATTTGCTGCCCCATAGCGGTGCCTTGTCGAACGTCATCATCTTCGCGGCCGCGATCGGCTTTCGATCTGTGTGTGCCCACAGGTTTCCTCCTCCGATGAAGTCGTAGTCGCTGTGATCGAAATTGTCATCTGCCCATTCGTCTATTGCGACTCCCTGTGCGGGAAGGCCATACCAATTGTTCAGGTTCCGGGGAAACAAAGCGAAAACCGGCGCCCCCTGGTGGTGACTGAAGTAATGTCTGCCCACTTGGCCGCTGTTGTTTGCCAGTCCGTTCGGGAAATACTTCGAACTGGATGTCAACAGCAAACGGGTATTTTCATAGGTATGGCTTGCCAGCATCACCACCTCTGCCGGCTGAAAGTAGGTGGTATTGCCTTTGAGGTAGGTCACACCCGTCGCCCGGCCGCGGGAATCGGTTTCAATATTCAGGACTCTGGCATGAGTCTCAACCGTCAACAGTCCCGTTTTCAAGGCTTCGGGGATTGTCGTGACCGCGGTCGAGCTCTTGGCATTGATGTGACATCCGCCCCTGTCACAGAAGCCGTGATAGAAGCAGCCGGGGCGCTGACCATAGACTTCGGTATTGATCGCAGCTGGTGCTTGAAACGGGTGCCAATCAAGATTTCTGGCAGCCTGCGCCATCATTTCCGTGAATGGCGAGCTGCGCAGCCCCGGCATGGGATAGTCTCGTTTACGTGGTCCCTCGAAGGGACTTCCGTTCGGCTGCAGTTTGCCATCGATGTTTCCTGCATATCCTGAAACACCAAGTGCATACTCGACACGATCATAATATGGCTCGAGATCTTCGTAGCTCAGTGGCCAGTCCTCCACCGTCGAGCCTTGGGGTATTCTGTGTGCACCGTACCTTTTAGTCGTCTCGCTGACGACCTTGAAGTCCCAAGGGCTCAACCTCCAACTCTGCGCCCAGTAATGTAGTGAAGTTCCGCCCACTCCGTTCATCATGGGATGCCCGGATCCTTGTACGGCTCCGTTATTCATGTTCGGACGCACCGTTGGGATTTCACTCTTCGCCTTACCGACCGCTTGGGGCCAATCCCTGATGTTGTTGCGAATCTCGTCCGGAGCGAAGTCCCTGGTTTGAAGCCAACTCCCTGCCTCGATAGCTTTCACCTCCAAGCCCGCTGTCACCAGTGGCAGAACAGCAACTCCCCCGACCGCCCCTAAACCTATAACAACGACATCAGTTTTGCCGAGTTTAATGGCCATGGACAGAGTCTCCCGACACTTGTGCGCGCGGTGACGTCCGCACAGGATCTTTGGTGTAGGGTGGGATGTCGTAGGCTGACTGACGGCTGGGCTCCAGAGCCTCGCCCTTGCTCACATCGTCTACCGAAGAGCCCATCCGTACTCCCGGATATCCCAGCATATCCCAACCCACGAAGTTGCGGTTTCCCCCATAATATGGGTCACTGAATGTTCCTTCTATGGTGTGAGTCCTTACCATATTGAAAAATTGAATGCCCGCCCCAGGATACGCGGCCAAGTCTCCTGACTCCATGGCTGCCAGAACCTCGTCCTGCTCGTCAGCCGTGAGCGCATGGAAAACTTTCGATCTGGTAGTCTGGGTATAATCATTCAAAGCAACCAAACCGTTAGCGTATTTCTCCCGCTCCGAAGCCATTGGCCCGGCAAGCGCGCGGTCAATGAAGTGCACTGCACGGGCCTCATATGCTCCTGGGCCATTCTCATCGCTGGGGAGTATTCTTGACACCATGGCATCAAGTGTCTCACTTTCCGTTGAGGTCAAGGTTTCGAACGCCTCCCTGACTCGGATTTGTGGTAACTCTGGTGCAGCGGCGGCGTTTGCCACTGGTGTATGTGATGCAGCCATACCTCCCAGCGCTACCACACCGCCTGCAAGACTCATGTGCTTCAGGAGATCACGCCGCGAAAAAGCTATCTTTGTATCCAACACCAACTCTCTTTCGATTTCTTGTTTTTCTTTCATTGCATGACTTCCGATTGTGGGTGTTCGCTTCGACATATATCTGCAGTTTCTGCAAGGTGTCGCCACGACAGCACCTGCAAAGCTGCCGTGGCGCACGCTCATTGCCTAAGATCCGCTATCGATTCACCCGAGACATCCACTGTGACATACTGGTCATGGTGAAGCCCGCCATCGTCGGCTCTCCCCAGAAGCACATAGGTTCCCGGCTCCTTGAACATGACTTTGGTTTCATAGATTCCATCTTCCGGTACGGGTGGTGGCACCCAGTAGCGGCTCCAGGGGGAGTTGTTGGAAGGACGGGTATCCTCCCACACAGCGATCTGGGCGGGATCGAACTCCACGGAATTGCCGTCGCCGCCATCGTCCGTCCGATACACGATCCAGGACAAATGCAGTCCATTGACCTTGTCTACAGTGGAAATCATCGGAGCCCGGGTAATCCTTGTCCACTCCGATTCCGGCGATCGCTCCTGTGGCCCTCGGCGAGTCTTGGGGTAACCGTCATCCTCAACCTGGGCCACCACGGTTATCCACTCACCTGTTCGTGCCTGCCGCATGGTGCTCTCGAGAACAGTAAGCGTTGGCCATTGGTTCATGTCTCCATCCGCAGAACCTCCGGCACCCCCGAAGGCTCCAGTTTCCGACTGGATGAGGTCCTTGTTAACGACATAGTCGGGCAGAAGGCTGCCATAGGCCTTTCGCGTCTCCCCGTTAGGAGAGGTCAAAGTCCAGACCAACTCCTGGTCTCCGAAGTCCGCAGGTACATTTGCCGTGAAGACAAAGCGGTTGCGTCTCGGTTGAAAGTAGGTGGGTTGCCCCTGATCTTCCAATCCTGGGGAGAAAAAGTTGTCACTTCCAATCGGAATTGTCGGCATCTCTTCCCAGTTCTCGTTGTGGTAACCGAAGTGCAGGTTAAAACTGCCGTCCGGCATTGCTTCCCAGCCCTCATAAGCGACCTCGATGTGTTGCCCTCTATTGTAGTTGTTCTGCCCATAGGCTGAGCCTACTAGCAACAAGGACAAGGAGAGGAATTTAGTTGCATTCCATATTATTCTGTTCATTAGTTTACTTCCCAATACTTGATCTGAGCAGGCGTCATATTTTTCTTGTCTTCTTCAGTAAGCTCAAGAGGATTAACGATCGGCATCATACAAAGCGGACAACCCGGCACTGTATCTCCTACGGTGAGATTGAGCATTTCTCTGCGAGCTACCATTTCCTCAAGGAACTGGTCTTCAGTCATTTCCAACTGAATCCCGAGATCAATGAACATGTTCGTTACGGTTCTGTTTCCAGCGCCCTGCCAGTTCCTTGGATCCAACACGTTCGGGTTGCTCTGGGAATTGTTCATGAAGGCTGTAGCGTGAAGAATCGTTCCAGCAGGAAGTAACGGTTGGGCATGATCCGCATAGGTGTAGTTGATCACCCAGTTATGATCGTAACCAACGCAGGACAGTGTTTCTGAGCTTGCACCCCATATCGCCTCGAGGCACATCCGTGCTCCCGGGCCGTGCAAGTGTGGCTCGAATGCGGAGATCTTCGTGGGTTTAGCCAATACGGCATAAGAGTGGAGTTCTGTTTCTGTAGAGTTACCAGGAATGCTCATGTTTATTCCATCTCCCAATGCTACTCGGGAAATGTCGTAATCAGGCTCATAACCTTTAGGATGCAGATACAGCGCAATTTCTATCTGTGCGGTAGTGTCGACACCATTTGAGTGCAAGTGAACGGTGTTGTTGCTGATTGCCCTGGCATTCGCTGGGAGCAGCCTTCCTGCCTTCGGATCGAAGATATCCGGCATGCGGCCAAGTTCGTGAATCGGCATGTTGGTTTTCTGGTCTTCGATAGGATTTCCGTCCTCGTCGAATCCCTGTATAGCCCACTGCATGTGATGCACAATGAACTGTCCGCCTACACTGGTGGCAATCTTGCTGCGGTCAACGTCATTGACTTCTCGAATTTCAACCTGCCGAATGTATCTATCCTCATCTATCGGAATCTCGATATCTGGAATAATTCCCCACCAGTCTGGTTGTCCCGCTTTCATGGTGATCGGCGCGCTGCGGATGACAATATCTGGGGTGCCGCTGCGCCACGCCAACTCGTCACTAAACTCAAGTGGCTCTGGAGCATCTGCCTGGTTCCCTCTGGGAGCACCATTCTGAGCCCAATCTGCGATCATTGCGATCTGGTCTTCGCTCAGGGATGGGTTACTCTTGTAGTCCTGAATTCCGTTGTCGCGCTCAATGTAGTACGGGGGCATTGCTCCCGTTTTGTCCTTCAGACCCGTCTTATACATGATCAGGCCCGCATATGGGGAGACTTCTTCCCAGCTGGTAAGCGGCATTGGCCCAGCCCCACCAACACGGTGACAGTTAACACACTTCTCTTGAATGATTGGCTGTATATCTTTGTGGAATGTGAGATCTGTATCCGCATGAGAATAACTTACCGCTCCAAGAAGACCGGAAACGTACAGAAAACCAATTCTACCGAAATATCTTAAACCTGATTTATTTGCAGAGTTCATCATAATCTCCTGCATGTTGATGTTGACGAAAACCCGAACCACCTCCTTGTGATCGGGTGATAGCTGAGTGGATTAGAATCCTGGTGTCCAGTCCAAGGATACGTAGAACTGTCTTCCCCACGGAGTCGACAGGCGTGTTTCGAATCCGCCCAGCACACCTAGGCGCTGCGGCATCTTATCGAAGACATTGTTTACTCCAACGCTGACGTTGAACTCGCTGTCGAAATATTGGTCAAGGATTAATCCGTACCTGGCATTCACAATGTGCTCTCCCTTTATGTTTCGGGGAGTCCCGATCGGGCCACCTGGGCGAATATCTCCATAGTAGTCAAATACCTTGGCGTCGAATTCCACGTCGTGCCAGTAGTTGGCTGTGATCGCGGCACTGTGGTTACCTCGGTACCAGCTAAGGCGCAAGCTGGCCTTGAACTCCGGAAGAGGTGGCACGATGTCAGTGCTATCATTCTGCTTACCCAACGCATCAATCACCCCGCCGCTGAGTCCTTCATAGCGGTAGTCCGTGTAGTATGAGGCCTGCAAGTTTGTCGAGAAGCTGCCGAAATTGTTCGTATCGAAAGAGTAATTGACGTTCGCATCAAATAGATCGATCCAAACCGAGCTGATATTGGCCGCTTGGCGATAGACTTTTTTGACTTCCCCCGTTGGAAAGCGGTCTATCTTGTTGCTGCCAGGACCTGCAGGAGGAAGCGTCGCCAGCCATGCGTTAGCAGCATTGCGCGTAGCAGAACCGGGAGTCGGATCGTAATTTGCCGCTGAAATTCCTGTCGCCGCCAGCATCAATTTGAACTGGTTATCCACTGTATCCACATAGGAGAGCGACATGATCCTATCCTCATATTCGATTTCCTGGTAATCCAAGGACACACTCAGGCCCGTCAATGCACCCTCCGGCTCCCATGTGAAGCCTACGTTCTGAATAACGGATGATTCAGGTTGCAAAGTAGGGTTCCCAGACGAGCAAGAGATCCCACCGGCCAGGTTGCTTCCTGATATTTCGTCTCTGCCCGTGTAAGTTTCCGCGCAGCTTTGATCAGGGATGAATGGCCTGGCGTCAAAAGGTGTTGGTGCCAGAAAGCTTTCTCCCCAAGAACCTCTTATTGCCAAAGTTGGCAATGCCTCCCATCTTAAGGAGACCTTGGGAGTGGTTGCGTCCAAATTGAATGTCTTGAAATTTTCATGACGGACTGCAAGCTGAGCATCCAATGACTCAAGAATTGGAATCTGCAGCTCCATGAAAACGGCATGAACTTCGGAACGGTAAGTTTCGTCTTCCGGAACAGGAGAGAGATATGAAGACCCGTTGTACTGAATCCCAGGGTGAGCAGTTCTATTTGGATCTGCAAATCGTCTTAGCCAGAGATCTCGATACTGATATCCTAGGGCCATCTGCGCAACGCCAGCTGGAAGTTGGTACAATTCTCCGCTTACAACCGATTCCAGGATTTCGAGCTCTTCTTCTTCGGACACAAATCCTGAATCATTAACCCATAGCCAATCTGTCAACTCTTGAGAATTATCTGTCACGCCCGCCTGGAAGTACGGAGAGCGGGGATCTGCTGACCCAAAGGGATTAAAGTATTCGTTTCCGTTGGGCCCACCCTGTCCTGCAAGCGCGAGTTGTAATTTGCCCGTATGAATATAATTCAGATCGGACATATCCTTTGTTGCCTGCTGACTATAGGAGGTGTAACCGTTCCACGAAGCTCCAATATCGTATTCAGCGTTAAATACAGCTCGATTCAGCGACTCGCGATCGTTGGTATGCCTGTTACCTGAATCACTGAGAATAGATGGGCGATGGGTATAGGCCTGTGCAAACACATGCCAAGACCATGGCACTATATCGAATCCGTAGGGGTTGGCAGGGTGGTCCGCCCGGATCAAGGCGACGTCGCGGTCGTTTCCGCCGTTTGAAGAGACGGGCAGAACCTCACCATCTCTCGCATGGTAATTATTGAAGAGAGTTGCGGAAAGACGCAGCCAATCGTTGGCCTCTATGGTGACGGTATTATAGAGACTGTAGTCCTCCTGCCCCGGTGCGTAAGGACTATGCAAGGTCCATTCGTAGGCGCATTGCCCGGAAGAAAGGAGGTGACCGGAAGGTATTGCCCCAGCTCCTTGACCGTGCTCCGGAAACCCTTCGTTGAAGGTTTCGCAGCTCGGATCTGTAAGAATGTTACCAACGAGTACGCCGCCGTGGTGGCCGTACATATTGATGCCCGGATCCGCACCCACTACTTGTTTGAAGGATCCTGGGTTGCCAGATGGGGCGGTAGTTGCAGAGACATCCATCATACGAGGTCTTTCGTACATCATCAGACTTGTCTTTTTGCGAACTTCCAAGGCCCCGGTGTAATGAATTCCGCTTCCAAGACTCGTGCCCCACATGGCGGCATTGGTAAAGTCTTCCATAGCCCCATCTTCGGTGCGCTGATAGTAGGTTCTGGCCTTGAAGCCTTCGAAGGTTCTATCTGTAATGATGTTAACGACGCCTGCTACCGCATCGGATCCGTAAGTTGCAGATCCGCCGTCGAGTACGACTTCTATGCGACTGAGAGCAATCTCAGGAAGATTACGGTTGACGTTCGATACTAGTGACCGTTGACCGTCGATCAGCATCAAAGTTGAGTTGGCCCCTAATCCCCTCAGGTTAAAACTGGCACCTGCGCCTACCTGTCCGCCAGGAGCCAGTATATTCTTGACCACATCGGTTGCCTGCGTATAAGTCATGTCACGAATATATTGAGACATGTTGGGGGCTCCAGACACCTGCAGATCTTCCTGCGTAACGGTCTCCACAGGAGAATTCTGAGCAAATGCGCTGTTTCTGATGTATGAGCCGGTCACGACTACTTCTTCAACTTCCGGCTCCTGCTGGGCTACTGTGAGCACCGGCGCTCCCAATGAGGCTATGAGGCACGCGCGAATAGCATGCCTGAGAGCCACGTTAGACTTCATTGCACTTGTTAAAACGAATTCTGATTTTTTTTTCATTCTTCTATGTGACTCCCAGGTTATTTTTATTTATAGAACGTAGATCACCTGGTCATACTAGCAATGGCTACTCATTTGACAGTGCCTGAAATGCAATACCTCCTACGGAAATTCAAGAATCAAATGCGCTTTTTGAAATTTGTATTTAGAAACTAGCGGATGCGGGGCGCCAACACTGAATATGTCACTAGCAAGAAGGCTTATCCGAGGATGGGGTTTTTAAGAACCAAGGCTTCAACTTCAAGAAACCTTCTGCTGATCTCCAGGAAAATCTCGTTTAGATCAAGGATTCGACAGTTATTTCTCTAAAACCGATATGTGATATTCCAGATTACGCATGGTCAAATGCGAGATCTGTGCAATGATGAAACTGTTTTACGTATGGTCTCTTCGTTTGATCTCCGGCTTATCACCGGCTTAGCACCTTGAGGAGAGTAATTCTCCCCAAGGTGTCTTTTTATCTCGGCATGCTGAAATTGAGAATTTTCATAGAGAAAATAGAGGAGTTTTTCCAAGCGTATTCGTAGATTCTATTTTTCGATTCAGTATTCTGAATTCCTTCGGGGTAATTCCGTGAGCTTCTTTAAATGCCTTGTGAAAAGAGGATAGCGATGTATATCCAACATCCAGGCCAATATTGAAAATAGGGTCATTGGTGGTGATCAACCGATTCTCCGCATCACTAATCCGATACTTGTTCAAAAATTGACTAAAATTGTTGAACTTCAACATCCTGTTTATCACAGATCTAAGTTTGTACTCCTGCACGCTGAGGTGCTTTGCAAGATATCCAATTGTAAGCCCCGATTGGCAGTAGATTTTCTCTCGCTCCATGACATCCAGTAGTTTGTCTTTTATCAGGATGTCCTTTGAATCATAAACCTCTAAACCAGGCTCTTTAGTCACTCGATTGGATTCAATGGCTTCAACCGTACCAAATCCAATGTTGGTGATTCTGAACAAAAGTAGGTTAACAGCCAGCAATGTGGGGAACATCAGTATGTCACGTGCCATTTGAATTGCCATGCTCGACTCATATACAGCACTAAGACCTCCACTCAACAGAACAGAGAAGGACACATCCAACGAAACCACCAGCCAGAACGTCCCCAGTACCGCCACGAAGGACACACGGAGTTGTCTCCGCTCCTCGATCAGATCCTGTTTATACTCGAGACCTGCCAAGCAGAGAGTGTGTATATAAATCCCGATATTGATCAGCTGTGGCACGATGTGCACTAGTGTGTGACGGAGGCCAAATCTGAGTTGCTCAGGATGCATATTGTAATACGCGGTCCCATATGCCTTTAGGAAGAAATAGGTGCCTATCAGCACCCAGGCATAGATGGGTACTTTCTTCTCATGCTGGAATAGCGCAAAAGCTAAGAGCCAAATTACTCCCGGGATGAGAAAAGAAATCCTCGCGAGAATATAGCCCTCCAGCGTACTTGATGTTTGCTTCATCAGGATGAAGTACAGGTAGGCGAGTGTACTTAGCGAAAAAACAATCAGAAGCTGTCCAATATATGTCCTTCGCTGGTATATCCATGCGGATATACAGAGAAACAGTGTCTGTGAGGCTGCCAATACTAACGTTATATCGAAGATGCTCATCTCTACGTTCCTTTCTTTATTATTTTAGTGGGATGAACCGCAGTGCTGCGCCTCCGGGGAACCCAGAGCGTTCCAGGCTCTCCTAGGTAGTAGCTATTCTCTGCATCCTGCAGCTTAGTCCGTAGGTACATGACAATCTAAACCACATACCCGCCTCAAGCACAGACTGAAAGGTTCGATTAGTTTCAGATGTCATGCGGATTTCGAAAATAGCATGAGATACCGAGATTTAGGTACTCATCACTTGAGGTGGATTGGGTATATTCGAAGACAACTTGGGGGACACATGTCTCATATATATAGCTTCGCAGTGGAGGTCACTGAAAGCTTTACTTGGTATTCATGAGTTGGGTGCTTCGGACTTCATTATGGTTGCAGTATTCAGATTGGTTACTACATTGTTGCTACTGTTACACATGCAGTCGGTGCTCGCTCAGCACAATCATGGCCGCCGCAACGTCTTGGCTATTGAATACGATACCGCTCCAAGACATGACGAAGTGCTTGCGGAGGCTCCACGCGATCTGCTACTCCGATTCAACGATTATGTGCGCTTAGTGAAGCTAACGCTGAAGAAGAACGATGTGGAGCCGATGGACATCGGCTTCCAGTTTGAACCCGTGGGGAACCGGGTTTTCATTCAAGAGTTGCCACCTTTGGGTCAGGCCGACTATTACACCGCCGAATGGGCCGTACTAAATGCAGACAACATAATGATTTATGGGTTCTTCTGCTTTTCCTTTGGTCCTGACGCCGAGGTCCCTACTAATATTATAAACTCACGACAGTTTCCTTCAGCTCCCGTATTCGGAGAAAGGCCGTGACTGCGCGGATGCGGTTCCCTCTTCTCTTGAGTTTTATCTCAGCACTGGGCGCCTGCAGTATGCCACTTTTCGCTAAGTCGATTACAGACTTTGGTCTCTACGATCAGAGCGGTCACTTCTACCAGATGAGTCGCGTCAGCTCCGACCTCATCCTTCTGATCGTTCAGCAGTTTGATGACCCTGCTTCTCGCCAAGCAGTGGCTGAGGCAGCGTCGCTGCAACAGCGATTTCAGGACGATAGCCTGTTCGTCGCCGCATTGAATCCCGGCACCAACGTATCGCGAGATTCTGCGCGGGAGGAAATGATAGCGATTGGCATGGATTTGCCAGTGCTACTTGATTCTGCCCAGGTTGTCTCCTCTAGCCTGGATGTCAAGCGCTCTGGGGAGGTTTTCCTCATAGACTCTCAACGCCTGAATTTACTGTATCGCGGCTCCATTAATGAGGCTGAGAACGCCGGCGGCCAGCCTACCCTCGAGGCTGCTATCGAAGCCGCTCTCACTGGCGAGACTAGCACCGTGGTAAGTTCCCACACGGAAGGAACACCTATCCATCTTACCTATCGGAACGAGTTTGAATCTCAAGGAGTTTCATATCAAGAAGATGTGGCTCCAATTTTTATCAATAAATGTGCCGGGTGCCACGTTGAGGATGGTCTTGCGCCATGGCCGATGACGAATCACCGCATGCTCCAAGGCTGGAGCCCCATGATTCGTGAGGTACTTTTAACCCGTAGAATGCCACCGGGTCAGATTGATGAGCAAGTCGGGGAATGGACAGATACTCATCAACTAACAGATTTCGAGATCGCTCTCCTGGTGTACTGGATCGACAATGGAGCCAGGAAAGAGGGGGACGCGGACCCTGTAGCAGCTCGCCCACTAGCGGTTCCCCAGTGGCCGCTTGGCGAGCCTGACCTGGTGGTTGATCTTCCAGAGTACAGTGTCCCAGCCACCGGAATCGTCGACTTCGTTTACGAGCGCTTGGACATCCCCCTCGTTCAGGATACCTGGGTAAAAGCAGTGTCCTACTGGCCCGGAGATGCCAGTGTCCTGCACAGTGTATTAACTTATGCAGTAGCCAGCGCCTCTCCTCCCGTTGATCCTTTCGAGTTGATTTCCGCCGGAGATACCGAGTTCGTCAGCTTATTCGTTCCGGGCAAGAGCACGGATGAATTCCTGCCCGGGTCGGCTTTCCTGCTATCAAAAGACAGTGACCTGGTTGTTAAGGTGAGGTACCTGTCTTCAGGCCGTGCCACAACAGACAGCACCAGGATCGGTCTGCATTTTATGGACACCGATCCTGAGATGGCAATCAATACTTTGGTTCTGGAGAATGCTGACTTCGTAATCCCTGCCGGGAAATCTAACGAGATTATCCAGGTAGCGAGCGCTCCTTTCGAAACCGACGTCCTCGTGGAAGCCTTCGCACCGCAGATGCACGGTCGAGGGGTCGGCATGTCCATCACTGCGCGATTTCCAGATGGTCATGAGCGTCAACTAATCAACGTCCCCAATTACAACTTCAACTGGCAGATGAACTATACGCTCCGGGAGCCGATCCAATTGCCGGCCGGAACCCGGCTTCTTTCCACAACAGTTTTCGACAACTCGGAGCTGAATCCGTTCAGCCTGGCGCCGGAAGAGGACGCAGTGGTTGGGCCGACCAGCTGGGATGAGATCCTCAAACACTACGTTCGGATTTATCTGAGGACACCATAGACAATAGACTCGAGAATGCGATTTTTGAAATCTGCACAAGATATCTGCTTTTTAACCCTTTCATTTTTTCTCTTGATTGACTAGTTTCCTTAGAGGAAACATACGTTATCTCGGCGGGAAAAGTCCTAAAAATAAGCTATGACAGGAGTTACAGAATGCAAAATATAATAAAGCGGTTGGCACCCATTCCTCTACTCGTCGCTCTAAGTCTAGGGCTACAGGTTTCTGCAACCGCTGATAATGATTCCATTCGGGTCACCAGTAGCGCCTTCACCCACGAAACGGCTATCCCCTTGCGCTTCAGTGCCTACGGAGACAACGTCTCGCCGGATCTCGCGTGGACAGGCCTACCGAGTGGCACCCAGGAGCTGGCCCTCATTCTGGATGACCCCGTCGTCGACATGCCGCAGCCGTTTGTTCATTGGGTCGCCTATAACATACCTGCCACTGCTTCGGGACTGCCAGCCGCACTTCCCACCGACGCAATTGTTACAGCAGAGGGACTGCAAGGCATGATCAATGGGATCAATGGCACCAATCGATCGGGCTATTTCGGTCCCAGGCCACCAGTGGATGGCAAGGTTCACAAGTATAATTTTCGTATCTACGCCCTGGATAAAAAGTTGAACCTACCAGACGGCATCAATAAGGAAGGCTTGCTGGAGGCCATGTCTGGGCACATCCTCGCGACAGGCACCCTCATCGGCGATTATCAGCAGATGGAATAGCTTATCGGGAATGACCAGCGCGCCACATCCGCAGATCTGCACTATAATGTCGCCTTCCACCCAGCCTTCTGAGTTACTCCGGACTGAGTTACTCCGGACCTGGAAGGCGACATACCCGGATCCTGCTTATGCAACGCAGCTCGACCAGGCACACTATTTCTATCGAATCCCAGCGCTGGGCTGATGCTCACATAATCACCCAGGACCAGGCTGAGCAGATTCGCGCCCTCTACCCGGCCGATGATGGACGTCGCGGCCAGGGGCTGTTGACCATCCTTGGCTACGTATTCATCGCACTTGCCCTGATCACCCTGATCGGCGCCAACTGGAATGAGATTCCGCGGGCCGCGCGCATGCTCGGGCTGGTGTTGTTGACGCTCGGCACTCACGGACTGGCGCTGCGCCGCCTGTTGCAGGGGCAGCGCGACAGTGCCATTCCTCTTTTCTTTCTGGGCAATGCCTTCTACGGCGTAGCCATTATCCTGATTGCGCAGATTTATCATCTGGGAGAGCACATGCCCGACGGGGTGCTGGTGTGGGCCCTTGGCTGTGCTCCTTTCGCCCTGCTGCTGCGCGATCCCTGGTTGATGCTGCAGACGCTCGCAGTGGCGGTGGTGTGGGCCGCGCTGCAGGTGTCCCTGGGTTATGACATCACCCTGTTTCCCGCGTTTCTGGCGTTGACGCTATATGTGCTCGCGCAACCGAGGGGCAGTCGAACGCTCTTCACCATCTTCGTTCTCAGTCTGGTGGCATGGGTCAACTATCTGGTGCTGCGGTTGTGGGCGGCGGATTATTACCTCGATCCGGAGGCAGAGCTGTTCTTCATCAACGGCAGCCTGCTGTTGGTGCTGGCCGCGCTGGGGATACGGTTGCGATCAGTTGCCCGGCTGTCTCCACCAAGCAAGTCACCATCAAGCGAGTTTCCGGCACATGAATACGGCACCATCCTGCTGAACATCGGCACAGGCGCATTGATGGCAGCGCTGCTGGTGATGACCTTTGCCGGCCCCTGGGAGGGGCTGCTCGGGGTACAGTGGCATCATCCCTACATGCTGGGGATACTCGTGATCCTGTCTGGTGCGGCAACCCTTTACCTGGTTCGCGATCTGGCAGCGCTGCCAGTCATGGTTGCGGTGGTTACCATTCATCTGGCCGTCACGGTGGCCGTGCTGCTATCCCGCAACGAAGAGCATGCAGTGATGTTCCAGGTCGCCATGAACCTGATCTTCGTCGGTCTGGGCATCATGTTGCTGTGGCACGGCTTGCGCTCGGGTAGCGCGCGCGCATTCAAACTGGGACTCGGGGCACTCTTGCTGATCGCCAACATTCGCTATTTCGACCTGGTGGGGAACTATGTGGGCGCTGCAGCGCTGTTCCTGGTATTCGCTCTGCTGATGCTGGCCGCGGCCCGGTTCTGGAAACACCTGCACGGGAGAGCTTCCGAATGACTCCGGCAAGCAGGAAACTCACCATTGGCCTCATCGCCGCCGTGATGCTGCAGCTGTTGATTCTGATCGGCATGCAGCTCAACGCTGCCCTGCCCCTGTGGACGGGCACTGAGGTACGTGTCAACACCGTGCCAGTTGACCCGCGCTCCCTGTTCCGTGGCAATTATGCCCAGTTGGGATACGAGTTCTCCCGCTTCCCCGCTGGCAGCCTGGACGAGGCGTTCTCCGTGCAGGATATTCGTGCCGGCCAACGCGTCTATGTCACCCTGGTACAGGATGCCGACGGCATTCATCAACCCACCTCAGTCAGCCTCGTGGAACCTGCGCAGGGATTGTTCCTGCGGGGACGGGTGGCCTACCGCCATCGTCAGGGCGATGATCTGGCGGTGCGCTACGGCATCGAAGCGCTGTTTGCTCCCAAAGAAGAAGCGTTAGCTCTGGAGCGCCAGTTGCGCGACGATGCGGTGGCAGTGTTGATGGTGTCTGACAATGGGCAGGCTCGCATTCAGAGCGTAGAGGCCGGGCGCGAGTGACCTTGCCCATCGAAACGGTGTTAAACGAGCTGCTGTCGGCTCTGGATACGCACAATCGCTGCATCCTGGTTGCCCAGCCCGGGGCGGGCAAGACCACCCGTGTGCCGCTCGCCTTGCTGGAGGCCACGACGCCCGATGCGGGACGCTGGCTGCTGTTGGAGCCCCGCCGGGTGGCGGCACGTCTGGCTGCCGGCTTCATGGCGGCACAATGCAATGAGCCTTTGGGCGAAACCGTGGGCTATCGGGTGCGCGGGGAATCACGGGTTGGCAGGCGTACGCGGCTGGAGATCGTCACCCAGGGCATCCTGACACGCATGTTGCAGGACGACCCAGGGCTGGACGGCGTTGCCGGCATCATCTTCGACGAGTTCCACGAGCGCAGCCTGGAAGCCGATCTTGGCCTGGCGCTGACCCTGGAAGTCCAGCAGGGGCTGCGCAGCGACCTGAAACTGTTGGTGATGTCCGCGACCCTGGACACCGGAGCCTTGCTGCGGGTCATGGGCAAAGACACGCCGGTGATCGACTGCCCCGGTCGCGTGTGGCCAGTCACCACCGTGCATCGACCGCTGCCGGCGCGTGACACTCGCCGGCAATCCGAGCGGGAACGGATCACCCTCCATCAGACGACAGTGATCTGCGAAGCATTGACGGACAACGAAGGCGACATCCTGGTGTTCCTGCCCGGCCAGGGAGAGATCCGGCGTCTGCAGCAGGCGCTGCAGCTGCGCTTGCCCGCCGACATCGACATCCTGCCACTGCACGGCCAGCTGCCCCTGGCGGAGCAACAGAAGGTCATCACGCCGACGGCCAGCACAGGGCGACGTCGCGTCATCCTGTCCACTTCCATCGCCGAATCCAGCCTCACGGTTCCCGGCGTACGAATCGTCATCGACGCCGGCATGGAGCGGGTGCCGGTCTTCAACTCTCGCTCCGGCCTCGGCGCGCTGCAGACCCGTCAGGTCAACCGTGCCAGCGCCGACCAGCGTCGCGGGCGGGCAGGACGCGAAGCGGCGGGCACCTGCTATCGGCTGTGGTCTGCCGAAACGATGCTGGCACCGCACCGCGAACCGGAGATCCTGCAGGCCGATCTGTCCGGCCTGGTGTTCGAGTTGCTGCGCTGGGGCATGCGGCAACCGCTGAGCCAGGCAGCCCAACTGCCCTGGATCGATAGCCCTCCCGCTACGGCCCTGGCCAGCGGCCAGCAACTGCTGGAATCACTGGGCATCATGGACGGCGAATCAGGAGGTCTCACCGGACTGGGGCGTCGCTGCAGTCGATGGCCAACGCACCCACGGCTGGCAGCAATGCTCGACGCGGCGACGCGCCACGATTATCTGCCACTGGCCTGCTGGCTGGTCGCGTGGGTGGAGGAAGCCATCGGCGGACCGGAAGTCGACATTCTGCGGATAATGGAGGCGGCGCCTTTCGAGTCTGCGCAGCATAAGGCCGACTTCCCTCGCTGGCAGCGCGCCGCACGGCAATGGGCCTCGCGGCTCCACTGCGATCTGCGGCCGCAGTCACTGCAACCCTTGTCGCTCCTGCTCGTCACCGCCTGGCCCGACCGGCTGGCCATCCGCCAGGGCGTGGTGACACAGGCAGGCCAATCCGCCGCGTCGATCCGCTACCGCCTGGCCAGTGGCGGACAGGCACTGCTGCCGGAGAATCATCCGCTGGCGCGTGCCCCGCTACTGGTGGCCGTTGATATGGATGGCGATGCCACCGGCGCGCGCATCTTCCACGCGGCGGCCATCGACTCCTCTACCATAGAGGAGGCACTGCCTCAGGCAAGGCAATGGCGCCAGGAGATTCGCTGGGACAATCAGGCGGGGCGCCTGGTCGGCGAGGAACTGCGGGGGATTGCCGCCGTGGTGCTGGAGCGTCGCCCGCTGCAAAAACTGCCCGCAGAAGCGGTGCGGGACGCACTGATTCAGGCATTGCGACAGCGCGGAGAGCTGCGCTGGTCAGAGGACGACCAACAGCTGCTGGGCCGGTTGCGACTGCTGCAGCGCACACTCGGCGCACCCTGGCCGGAGGTCTCCAGCACGGCCCTGCTGGCCGGGATGGAGCAGTGGCTGGCGCCGCGCCTGGAGGGTATCACCCGGCTCGATCAGCTCGATCGACTACCCCTGGCACGCTATTACCTCGAGTCACTGGACTGGGCCCTGGCATCGCAATTGCCTTCACTCGCACCCACCCATATGGAAGTGCCCAGCGGCAGCCGCATCGCCATCGATTATTCAGAGGATGAACCCGTGCTGGCGGTGAAGCTGCAGGAGATGTTCGGGCTGACCACCACACCAGCCGTAGTCGATGGCAGAGTGCCGCTGCTGTTGCATCTGCTCTCACCAGCTCGCCGGCCGGTGCAGGTGACCCGCGATCTGGCTGGCTTCTGGGCCGGCTCCTATTTCGAGGTGCGCAAGGATCTGCGGGGCCGCTATCCGCGTCATCCGTGGCCCGAGGACCCTTTGCACGCTATCCCTACCCGACGGACCAAGACGTCACGTTGAGTGGTGTTTTGATCAGCAACAATGACAGCCATCCACTGGCTTGCTATGGTATTCGCGCGTCGGCTTGAGGCAGCAGATTCTCCATGAGCGCTCCGATCAGATCCCATTACCAGGACAGCACTCCGGTTCATGATGAGCCGTTGGTCTGCGTCTTCGATGATTTCATTTCCACCCGCGAGATCCGCCGCCTCAAGGCTGCAGCCGAGGATCGGCTCGAGCCAGCGCGGGTCATGG
>Ga0233380_1000369_pt1 | contig 24222 bp, 27 predicted proteins | sample ElkDunMinimDraft_9_FD_191541 | JGI IMG/M metagenome (GOLD analysis project Ga0233380, IMG submission 191541) | Fecal eukaryotic communites from dung pellets of Tule Elk in California, USA - Elk Dung F36 | ecosystem: Host-associated > Mammals > Digestive system > Large intestine > Fecal | place... | reverse complement strand
ACCGACTCCGGTCGCGGGGAGATGTCACCGGGCTGTGGTGGCTGCGGGTCGAACCAGCCGGCCGCCGGTACGGGCGTCTGGTAGGACAGCACGGAGTCGGTCTCGACCCAGCCCACGACCGTGTTCGGTCGGAGGACGATTCGCACCGGGCCGCATCCGGCGAGCAAGGCCTCGACATCCGCAGGTACCGTTTCGACGCCGCCGCGCGACCTCACCTCAGCGGTCGGCAGCCCCCGCACAGCGGCTGCGCCGGAGAGGGTGAGAAGGCTCAGCGCCACGACCGCACCGATGACACCGCGCGCTGTCCATGCGCGGGCGCGCGAGGTCGTCGAGGTCCGAGCAGCCCACCAGGGTCGGTCGAGCAACGCGCACCTCCTTCATCTGAGAACAGTCCTACCTACGTATGTGCGGCAGGTGGCCTCAGGCCGGCCGGATCGCGGTGATCTGTGCCGGGTGCAGCCGCACGCGGGAACCGTCGGGCTCCTCCAGCTCGATGAGCCACCCGCCCACGTGCAGCTGCCCGGTGTAGGTGCTGCCATCGGTGAGGCAGGCCTGGGCGTTTCGCCCGTGGCCGGCTGCGAGGTCGACCCGGACACCGGTAGCAAGCGTGTACCGCTTGGATGCCGGGGTCGCCAGCCCTCGGTGCACCTGCGGGACCGGGAACGCCTTGCCGACCGCCTCCAGCACCATCTCCTCGCAGTAGTCGCGGGTGGGGCCGACACCAGCAGCGATCGCGACAGGTGTGTTCTCCGGGTCGGCGGTCACGTCCCAGGACCAGCGGCCGGACTCGCAGATGATGGTGGCCTGGAACTCCGAGGTGGGGTCGCCGACGTGGTCGGAGCTCCACACGTACTGGAGGTACTCCTCACCGGTTGCGGAGAAGTCCCACGGCACGGCGGAGCGGGCGTTGAGGTTGGGTGTGAAGACCATCGGTCAGTACCTCACTCGATAAGGTCGAAGACGGCGAACATGGGCATGTACATCGCCACGATGAGGCCACCGATCAGAGCGCCGATCATGACGATGAGGATGGGCTCGAGGATGGACGACAGCTGCTTGGTCGTGGACTCGATCTGCTGGTCGTAGAAGTCGGAGACCTTGACGAGCATGTCGTCGATGGATCCGGACTCCTCACCGGCTCGCACCATCTGAGAGACCAGGGTGGGGATGTGGTTGCCGTCGGAGAGGTGGTCCGACAACGGGCGGCCGAGCTCGACGTGCTCTCGGGCGGCCATGAGCGCGTCGGTGATGACCTTGTTGTTGGCCGTCGGGGCGGACTTCTCAATGGCGGTGACCAGCGGCACACCGGAGGCCAGCATGACCGCCAGCACGCGGGTGGCGCGAGCCACGGCGATACGGCGGATGAGGCTGCCGAAGATGGGCAAACCCAGCAGCGCCGGGTCGAGCTTGGCACGCACGCCGTCGTCGTTCTTGTGGCTGCGCCACCAGAATCCGAACACGACCCCGGCAACTGCCAGCGGGCCGATGGCGACCTTGAGGAAGTCGGACAACCCGATGGCGAGGCGTGTCGGTAGCGGCAGCTCACCGCCGAGGTCAGCAAACATCGTGGTGAAGACCGGCAGGATGAACAGCAGCATGCCAATCGCGGCCGCGATCCCGACGCAGAGCACGACGACCGGGTAGGTCGCCGCCGACTTGATGTCGGCAGCGAGCTTGACCTGCTTCTCCATGGTGTCGGCGGCGGAGATGAGGGCCGCCTCCAGGAACCCGCCGGCCTCGCCGGAAGAGACCTGAGAGACCAGTAGCGGCGGGAACACCTTGGGGTGGTCGGTCAGCGCGACGGACAGGCTCTGCCCGGCCTCGACCTTGCCGCAGATGTCCTCCAGCGCCTCCCGCAACGTCGGGTGGGTGGTCTCGGCCGTCATCATCTCCAGGGCGCGCATGATGGGCACGCCGGCGGAGACGATGGTGGCGAACATGCGCACGAAGACCGACATCTCAGCGTGCTTGACGCGCTTGGCCCCACCGATCTGCATCTGCATGCCGGTGCCGACCGGACTGATGCGCAGCACGGTCAAGCCGCGCATCTGGAGTGAGGCGCGCACCTCGTCCTCGTCGCTGGCCTGGGTGCGCTCGGTGATGATGCGCTGGTCCTTGGGGTCCAGGGCGCGAACCTCGAAACGGGCCATCAGGACTGCCTTCCTGTCGTGACGCCGTTGCGACGGCACCGGCTGGTGAACTCGGTCTGGTCGTGCGCCATGGCCAGGGCGTCGTCGTAGGAGATCTTGTCGGCCACGACGAGCCGCACGAGGTCGGTGTCCATGGTGTGCATGCCGGCCTGGGCGCCGGTCTGTAGCGCGGACTTGATCTGCTCGAGCTTGCCGGAGCGGATCTGGGAGCGCAGGCCGTGCTCCATGAGCATGACCTCGCGTGCCGGGACGCGACCGCGGCCGTCCTTGGTCTTGACCAGCGCCTGGACGATGACTGCCTCCAGGGCTGCGCCGAGGTTCTGCTGGATCTGGTTCTGGACCTCGTCGGGGAACATGTTGACCAGGCGGGAGACGGTCTCGTGGGCGCTCTTGGAGTGCAGGGTGCCGAAGACCAGGTGGCCGGTGTCGGCCGCCTCGAGCGCGGCCCGGACCGTCTCGAGGTCACGCATCTCACCGACGAGGATGATGTCGGGGTCCTGACGCAGCACCGCACGCAGCCCGGAGGCGAAGGAGTCGGTGTCGTCGCCGACCTCGCGCTGGCTGACCACCGACAGCTGCGACTGGTGGGTGAACTCGATCGGGTCCTCGATGGTGACGATGTGCGCCTTGCGGGTGCGGTTGGCCAGGTCGACCAGCGAAGCCAGCAGGGTCGACTTACCGGACCCTGTGGGGCCGCACACCAGCACCAGGCCGCGGGTCAGCCCGGCCAGCTTCTGGATGGAGTCGGGCAGGTCCATCTCCTCCGCGGTACGCACCTTGGTCGGGATGAGCCGCATGACGGCGCCGATCTTGCGGCGGTGGCGGAAGATGTTGACGCGGAAGCGGGCCTTGTCGCCCAGGGCGTGGGCCAGGTCCATGTCGTGGTGCTCCTCGAACACCCGCCGCCGGCGCTCGTCCATGATGGTGTAGAGCATCGCCTCCAAGTGCCGGGAGGCGATGGGGCCGTATCCGGGCATGTCGATGAGGTCACCGTGCAGACGCACACGTGGCGGGGCGTCAGCGGCCAGGTGCAGGTCGGAGGCGTCGTTGCGGTGGACCCAGGTGAGCATGGCGTCGAGGGTGATGCCCTCCCCGGGGGTGTGGGCCTGCTCGCTGCTGACCCGCTCGACGGTCGGGGTTGCCGTCGCTGCAGGTGCCGGCGCCGGGCGCGGCAGGGTCGCCGCGACCGGAGGCGGGGTCGGCCGCGAAGGCAGCGCCGGCGCCGGCTGGGCGTCCCGCGAGAAGTACGAACCTGTCTGAGCTGTCACCATGTCTCCTCTATGCCACAACCCTGAGCACCTCGGAGATCGTGGTGACCCCCTGTGCGACCTTCAACCAGCCGTCCGCGCGCATCGGGCGCATGCCCTCGGCGATGGCGACCTCGTGCAGTTCCAGCCCGGAGATGGAGCCCTTGACGATGGCCTTCTCCACTGCGGGCGAGCGTGACATCGCCTCGTGCAGGGCGACTCGGCCCATGTAGCCCTCTGAGCAGCGGGCACAGCCGACGGGGCGGAAGAACGCGGGCTCGACACCCTCGGGGAGCACGAAGCCGATGTTGGCGGCCAGGTCCGGGTCGAGCTCGTCCGGTGCCTTGCATGCCTCGCACAAGCGCCGCACCAGCCGTTGCCCCAGCGCGCACTCCACGACCGATGACACCAGGAACGGCTCCACGCCCATCTCGACCAGGCGCACCACGGCCTCGGGGGCGCTGTTGGTGTGCAGCGAGGACAGCACGAGGTGCCCGGTCAGGGCGGCCTCGATGGCGATGGTCGCGGTCTCCTTGTCGCGGATCTCACCGACGAGGATGACGTCGGGGTCCGAGCGCAGGATGGAGCGCAGCGAGCTGGCGAAGGTGACGCCGGCCTTCGGGTTGACCTGGCGCTGGCTGATGCCGCTGATGCGGTACTCGACGGGGTCCTCGACGGTGATGACCTTGACCTTGGGGTTCACGATCTTGGTCAGCGTCGCGTAGAGGGTGGTCGACTTGCCCGAGCCGGTGGGGCCGGTGGCCAGCAGCATGCCGTTGGGCTTGATGAAGCCGGCCGACCAGCGCCCGTAGGTGTGCTCTGAGAGTCCCAGCCTGGCGATGTCCATGTTGGAGGCGGAGTTGTCCAGGATTCGGATGATGACCTCTTCGAGGCCGGAGGCGACCGGTGCGGTGGCAACACGCATGTCGACGGTGCGCCCGCCGGCGGGGAACCGGATGCGGCCGTCCTGCGGCTTGCGCTTCTCGGAGGGGTCGATGTCGGCCATGATCTTGAGGCGGGAGATGACCGACTCGGCCAGGCTGCGCGGGATGACCTCCCGCTCGGTGAGGACACCGTCGATGCGGTACCGCACGTTGAGGTGGGCGGCGGTCGGTTCGAAGTGGATGTCGGAGGCGCGGTCGGTGATGGCCTGCTCGAGGTGCAGGTTGACCAGGCGCACGCCGGTGTCCAGTCCGTTGCCGCCGTCACCGACGGCCATGGCGAGGCGCTGCATCTCGGCTTCGTTGCGGTAGAGCGCGGCGATCTTGGCGCGGATGTCCTCGGCGCGGGCGATGAGCCACCGGTAGGGGGTGGCGCCGAGCTTGAGGCCGAGGTCGACGTTGACCTGGCTGTTCTTCTGCGCGTGCGGGGTGCCGGCGACGATGAGCGAGCTGCCCTCGAAGCGCAGCGGCACGACGCTCCAGGACTCGGCCTGCTCGCGGGTGAGGAGCGCGACCGCCTCGGGGTCGGCCCGCTCGGCGGCCAGGTCCTCGGTGACGTTCAGGCCGGAGGAGCGTACGACGGCGACGAACACCTGGTTCTCTGTGAGCCCGCCGAGCTTGACCGCGACCTTGGCCTGGGTGAGCTGGTGCTGCAGGGCGTGGTTCCGGATGAGCTCCGCGGTCTGGGCGTCCACCAGATGGGCGCCCTCGAGCACCGACGCGACGTCAGCCACCACCCCCTGCCACCACCTTTCAAGACACTCCAGTCAGGTCCACCGAACTCGCGCTAGTGTATGACACACTGTACCCGGAAGCGGCGAGTTGCACCCGCGCGTCGCCGAGCGAATCGTTCGCCGAGATGAGGAACAGCATGGGGTCGGTCGTAGGCCTGGATATCGGGACAACGGGCGTGCGTGCGGTCGAGACGACCACCAGTGCACGCGCGGTCACCGTGCGTCGAGCCCATGCAGTACCGCTGCCCAGCGGCACGTTCAGCGAGGGCGTACTGCGCGACCGTACGGCGCTAGTGGCGGCTTTGCGCCAGCTGTGGCGTCATGGTCGGTTCCGCACCCGACGCGCCGCGATCGTCATCGGCTCCCACCCCGCCGTCCTCATCCGACCGGCAACCGTGGACTGGCTGACCTCCCGCGCGGACATGGACGCCATCGTCGCCGCCGAGGCCGACAAGCGCCTGCCGGTCGGGACGAAGAACATGTACGTGGACTACCACGTCGCCGATGTGTATGACACGACGACCGAGGATGGTGGCGCCCACACGCAGGCGTCCGTCGCTGTGGTCGGGGTCGACAAGGTCACCCTGGAGGCCATCCTCGACTGCGTGTGGGAGTCCGGCATCCGCCCCTCCGGCGTCGATGTCACCGCCTTCGCGCTGGCCCGCTTCATCAACCAGGCCTCCTCCGGGCCCGGTGTGGTGGATGCCGTGGTCAACCTCGGGGCCACGACGGTCACCATGTCCGCCGTCGTCGACAAGCAGTTCGTCGCCGAGCTGCCCTTCGGTCAGTTCGCCGGAGAGAACCTCACCCAGGACATCTCCCTCAACCTCGGCATCTCCACCGAGGAGGCCGAGGCCCTCAAGCTGATCGACCCCTCGCAGACGCAGCGCCACCCCAAGTACCAGCCCGAGGACCTCCACGATGTCGCCCAGGCGATCTCCTCGTGGTCGACCTCGCTCGTGCGTGAGCTGCACCGTGGTGTCTCCGACATGGCCCACACCCTCGGCATGCCCGTCGGCCGGGTCTGGCTGACCGGCGGGGAGTCGCGGCTGCCGAACCTCGCACCACGCCTGTCCGCCGAGCTCGGCGGCTCCAGCCGCGTGGCCGTGCTCGACCCGACCGCCTGGGTCTCCCACCCCGAGAAGCTGCAGGCAGTCACCGACAAGACCGACCAGGACCTGACCAGCGCCGTCGCGGCGAGCGTCCGTTGAAGGGAACAGCCATGCAGCTCAAGCTGAGCCGCAAGAAGAAGGCCGCCGGTGGCCAGAAGTTCGTCGCCACACCGCCGCGGGTCGACGTCTTGCCGCCTGCGCATCGTGCGCGCCTGGCCACCATGCGCAACCGCGGGTTGGTCGTGGGCGCAACAGTCGCCTGCGCGCTCGGCGTGGTTGGAATCTGGGGCGCCGGCACGGCAAGCATCAGCGACCTCGAGGACCAGGTCGCCACGGCGGCCGAGCACGGCCGTGCGCTCTCCGAGCAGGTGGCCGTCTACTCCCCCGTCACCAACCTGGCCACCCAGACCGAGGCTCTGAACTCCACGATCCAGTCCCAGACCGAGCGCACCGTCGACCACGGCGCGGTGATGCAGCGGTTCCTGGAGGCTGTCGACCCCTACCTGCAGGTCACGTCCTTCCAGCTGATGACGGTCACCAGCGAGACCCCCGAGATCGACTGTGTCTCCACCGACCCGTTCAATCAGGTCCCGCTGGCCGGCTGCATCTCCTTCACCGGGGACCCCGTGGCTGGCGGCGCGACCCCCTCGGGTGTGCTGAGCGCCCTGGGCGGCGACTCCTGGTTCGCCGACCCTTACCTGCCCGCGCTGGCCGGTGACGGCTCGCTGCAGGGCAGCGTCGGCCTGAGCGTCGAGGCCTTCAACCAGATGCAGGACCCCACCGGAGACAGTTCCGACCCGGCCAGCGAGCTCCCCGAGCCCGAGACGGCCCCGACGCCCGAGGACGGCCAGTGATGAACCTGCTCAAGGACAAGACCACGGTGCTGTCGGCCATCGGCTGCCTGGCCATCGTTGGCGGCGGTTTCATGGGGCTGATCAGCCCGCAGCAGGACCAGAAGGCTGAGCTCGCCGAGACCCTCCAGTCGCAGGAGCAGTCCAACCTCTCCCTCAGCCATCAGCTGCCCCTGCTCAAGGCCCGCCTCGCCGGCATCGCTTCCCAGATCGACGCGCTGCGCGACCTGTCGGCTCGGGTCCCGTCACAGATCGACCAGGCGGTCCTGTACGACCAGCTCGGCGCCATCGCCGCGGGCGCAGGCATCTCGGAGGTCACCAACCTCTCGGTCTCGGTGCCGCAGATGGTCCCGGCAACCCAGGGTGAGCAGCCTGCACCGTCCGACGACGACCTCGACACCGCCGAGCCTGCGGCGCCCACGAGCCCGGCTGCGGCGCCGGTGCTGGCCTACTACGACCTGTCGATGTCGGTCCGTGGCAGCACCGAGCAGGTGCTCGCGTTCCTCGCCGGGCTGCGCGATGCCCCCCGCATCAACGTCGTCTCGAGCTCCTCCATCTCCGCCGACGAGGACGCCATCACGCTGAGCGTCAACATGCGGATGTTCCTGCAGCAGGTCGACGTCGAAGGGCTCGCCGCGCAGATCGAGGCGCTGGCCGGAACCGCGGACGAGGCCGAGGGCCTGTCGGACCCCGGCGCCCTCGAGGAGCCCGTGCTGCCGGACGACCTGAGCACCACCGGGCCCGACGGTGAGGACCTGCCGGGCATCGACCACGACACGGCCGTCAGCGACAGCTGAGCCCACAACACGAAGCGGCAGCCCCCGGTTGGGAGCTGCCGCTTCGTTCGTCTCGGGCGTCCCGTCAGCTGTGATCGTCGTCAGGGTGCTGCGGCAAGGTCGGTGCGCTCCGCTCGGCGATCGCCACCACAGGGGTGGTGATGCGCTGGGTGCATACCGCGTCCGCGGCCAGCGGCTCCAGAAGAAGCACTGCCCGCAGCCCCACACGCAGCTCGCCGACGGTGACCGTTCGCTGCTCGTCCAAGCCGTCGACGCCCAGCAGGCGCAGGGCCTGCCTGTCGCGTCGCATGGTCGAGCTCTCGTGGGGCGCACCGGGCAGGCGAGAGACGGTGCAGCCGTTCTCGTCGTGGTTCAGCTCATATCGGGTGCCGCTGGCGGTGCGCAGCTCCCAGGTGCCGTACCGACCACCCAGACGCAAGCGGGTCAGTGGCCGGCCCATATGCGGCACGGGTTCAGCGCTCAGGAATGCTCAGCCTCAACCGATGCCCACTGCACCACGGCACCGTTCCAGGTGGGCTCGGGTGCCTGGTCGGCGAGGATCTCGTCGAAGGTCACCTGCGGTGCGTCCTCGACCGGCATGACCTCGGTCTGCCCTGCGGTCGTGCCGGCGACCTGGTCCAGGATGTCGTCGAGCTCGTCGGACTCTCCGCTGTCGTCGAGGTCGGCAAGCACCTGCTCGAACGCGTCGACAGCATCGCTGTCAGCAGCGCCCTCGACCGGGTCGGCGCTGAGCGCGAGGCCCGCCGAGATATCGGCGAGGACCGGGTCGGCCTCGAGCTGGTCGAAGGTCGCCTGCGGGACCTCGGTGAACTCCTCGACCTGCGCCAGCTCGTCGGCGTGGTGCATCAGGGGCTCCTGCTCGACCTCGTCCAGGCCGACATCGGTGTCATGACCGACCAGCAGGTCCTCCAGAGCCGAGTCGATCGAGCCGTCGACGGCCGGGGCCTCGGCCTGCTCGACTGGCACCTGTGACGTCGCAGTGGCGGCGGGCTGTCCGGTGAGCTCCGGCATGCCGTCCAGGACCGCGGTCAGGCGTTCGTGGAGGGTACGCAGCGACGCGACCAGAGGGTCGGAGTCGACCTGGCCGGTGTCGTCCAGGTCGCGCACGACCCGCAACCCGAGCTCAGCCTCGTACCCGACCGTCATGACCTCGTCGACGAGGTCGGTGGCCGCCTGGCTCACCAGGACGACCTCGGCACTGACCCGGTCCAGGCGAGCCTGCGCGGGTTCGAGCACGGTACGCGTGACCTCGTCGCGCCCCTCGACCGCCAGGGCCAGCGGCAGGTGATACTGCGCCTGCGCGTCCTGGGAGACCGAGTCGAGCTCGCTCTCGGTGTGGGCGACATGAGCCTGTGCCGCCTGCAGGCTCTCCTGGGCGGCGGCGAGAGCGCGCTGGGCGGCCTCGACGTCGTCCTGGGCCTGCACGGCGTGGTCGCGTGCCTGCTCGAGCTGCTGCTGGACGGACCGTTCGGCGGCGAGGTAGACCAGCCCTTCGGCCTCGATGGCGCGCAACCTGGTCTCGGCGACCTCGACCTGCGCGCGGGCGGCATCGGCCTCGGCTGCTGCGGCCTCGACCTCCTGCTGTCCGGTCTGTGCGTCGGCGGCCTTGGCCTCGAGCTCGATAATCTTGGACTCCAGCTCGCCCAGCCGGGTGCTGGCCTCGGCCGCGGCCGCGACGAGCGCCTGCTGGTAGACCGACTCGCGCAGCGCCCGCTCACGGTCGTTGACGGAGGCGTCCACCCAGGTGCGCATCTGCGCGGCGCCGGAGCTGCTGAGCGCGTCCTCGGCCAGTGCGACGTCGGTGACGTGGGCGACCTCAACGGCCCCCTCCAGCGGGTTGTCTGTCAGCGTCTCGACGGCCGGTTCGGGCACGGACAGGTCCGGCTCGACGACCTCGACCCCCAGCTCGGCGTAGACGTCATCGAGGTCGGCGTCGTGCTGCTCGGTCTGCGGTTCCAGCTCCGGCTCGGCCTCGGCCTCGACGACGTCCTCAGGCGGCGCCTCGACAGCGGGGCGCTCCACCTCGGCGACCGCTTCGATGCTGGCCCACTCGTTGGAGGGGTCCTCCAGCGACTCCGGCACCGGGTAGACCGGCAAACCGCCCGACGTCGCCATCAGAGCAGGCTGCAGTGTTCCGCCGCTGAGCAAGACACGCGCGGCGGCGGAGAGCAGCTCGTGCCGGGTGGTGCCGAGTGTTCGGGCGACCTCGTCAACAGGTGCCTTGCCGACCAGCAGCGGGTGGCCGGGTGCTTGCAGGACGAGCTTGCTGCAGGCGACCGAGGCCGGCCGGGCGCCGCCTGCGAAGTCCTCGTGAGCTGCAAGGTAGTCGGTGAGGATGGCCCAGGAGGAGACCAGGTCGTCGACCCGGGCAGTCACATCGGCTAGCACGACCTGCCACGGGGTGGGGTAGAACTTGTTCGTGGCGACGGTGGCCTTGCGGTTGCGGCGCACCTTCGGGTTCCGCCACGTCAGCGCGGAGGCAAGCAGACCGTAGGACCAGTTGCGCACGATGCGGTCGACGTCGTCGGCGCCCAGGCCCTTGCCCTCGGTGTCGCTGTTGATGCGCTCGTAGAGCCACCGCAGATGGTCCTCGCCGGTCGGCTCGATCCCGGTGTAGGCGACCGCGAGCTCGTGGGTGGGGAAGGTGAACTGCGGGCTGTAGACCGCGATGACCTGTCCGGCCTCGAGGTAGACGATGACCTCCAGGCCGTTGGCGGCGGCCGAGATCGACCCGTCGAACCCCTTGCTGGCGTAGGTGCGCAGCTCGTCGAGGAACGGGCTCGAGGCGTCGACCCGGTTCGAGCTCGTCATCAACAGGCTCCTGTCGTAAGGCGGCGGGTGCGCCGATCGCGCACACCATCAGCACGAGTGTATGACAGTCATGTGGTCTACGCGTGGAGAACACGCGGATCAACACACAGACGTGTCCTACACCCACGGAGCGTCGGCAAGCCGGACGGAGTTGCGCCACGACCCACGCACAACCCCCTGACCTGCGAGAACGTCCCCGACCCGGAGACCCCGACGGAGTGCGACGGACTTTTCAGGACCCGAACTCCGTCGGGTTTGTAACACAAAGTCCCAGGTCAGAGGCCCTATTGGTACTACTTCTTCCTCCAGAACGGAGAAACGGAGTAAGTAGAGGGGATCGTGTATAGGGCACTGTTTGTGCAAACCACCCACCAGTGACCCAGGACCCCGGATGGGCCGGTTTTCACACACACAGCCCCCAGTAGGAGCCCCGAAAGCTACTCCGTCCGTCCGTTTCTCCGTTCATGCCCTCTGACCTGCGAAAACACCCCTGCACCCCAACGGAGGAACGGAGCAACAACTCCGTCGAGGCGCCCCAGCCCCGCCCGATCTCGCGAATCAAGCCCGAAAATGGGCTCGCGGAGCGGGCGGAAGGAGGCTTCCACGTCTGCGCGCAGACGTGAGAACCACCCCTCCGCCGCCAATCCCAGGCCCATCCGCACATCTAACGGACATGACGCTCACCGCGAACCCCACCACCGCCGCCCCGGCTCGCGTCCCCGCCGGGGTGCACACCGGTGGCCAGTTCACCACCATCGCCAAGGACGAGCCGGCCGTCGCGCTGACAGCGCAGACCTACCCCGGCGTCCCCGACCAGGTCGCCGCCACGCTGCGCACACTCGAGCAGCACGGTGCACGCATCACCCGCATGGAGGACAGCCACCGCTGGGAGGTCGCCATGCAGCGACCCGGGCACGGGGCGCTTTTCGAGGTCGACGTGCACGATGGCCGCGCCAACCCCGAGGTCTACCACCACTGGGCCCACACCGCGCGCGACCCGGCCGACGCCGACGACGGCGACACCATCATCACCGTCGACTGGCAGGACCCCGACAAGGTCTCCGACACGCTTCTTCGCTGGGCTGGCATCGCCACCGACTGAACCAGGGGCACGTGCCGCACATAGGGCCCACATGCCTCTCGTCCCCATCTCGGGCCGACCACGCCCGCCGGCCACCCCGCTGACACTGCGGCGCGCTTCGGTCCGCGCCACCCCCGGCGGCCCGACCCGCAAGCTCTTCTACTCGGCCATGTGGGTCACCGACATCCGTGGCGGCATCGCCGTGTGCCTGGGCCGCCCGTGGGCCATGGTGCGCACCCCGGGCGAGCCGACGCTGCAGGACTTCCTCGACCAGTTCGAGCCGCGCCTGTTCAGCGACGCCAACGAGCGCGCGGCACGCTACGACGGCAAGACCCTCGTCCTCGACGAGCCGATGTCGCCCAGCAAGCGTCAGGGCATCGGACGACTCCTCCAGGCCGCGCACGCCAGCTTGCTCGCCGCCCACAGGGCCAAGGATGCAGCCTGGCCGCTGCCCGGCACCGACTGGACGCCGTGGCTCAGTCCCGAGAGCGGCGCCCGATGAGCCGACCCGGCGTGTCCTGGCTGGCCCTGCTGGCCCGCTGCCGCGCCGACATCGACCGCGACGGGTTTGCCGTCGTGACCGCCTTCGACCCCGGGCTCGGCAGCATCTACAGCTACACCGTCGGCTTGGCTGCACACGAGCACCCTGAGCTCGTCGTGGTCGGGCTGCGCCGCAGCATCGGAGAGCCCGCGCTGCGTGCGGCGGCCGCCGACGCGAAGGTGCTCGACCGCGGCCTGCGCCACGGCGACCAGGTCCCCGGCATCCTCGCCGGGGTCGAGCTGCGGGTGGTCTCGGTCCTGGACACCGGACGGCTGCTCCCAGCAGCCAACGAGATCTATGCCCGGCCCGGCCTTCCCGTCGACGCGTTGCAGCTGGTCTACCCCGACAGCACCGGCCGCATGCCCTGGCAGGCCCGAGCCGACCAGAGCGTCCCGCTGCTCGGGTTCGGTGTCCTGGCCGAGGACGTCAGCATCGACCACCTGCCCGACGCCGCCTGGTAGGTCCCGCACATCCATGGGTCATGAGCACCACCCAGCTTCGAGTCCCCCGCGGGGTGCGTACCGGCGGCCGGTTCGCCGTCACGCCGCGACCCGAGCCGGCGGCCGACGTACTGTTCGGGCTCACGGAGGTCGGGTTCACCCCGCCGCCGCAGCGGCTGCACGCGATCGGGTTCAACGACGAGCAGACCGACTGCGACTCCTGCGGTCGCAAGGAACTGCGTGGCACTGTGGTGCTCGCCGACGATGACGGCGTCGAGGTGGCCCGCATGGGCACCGTGTGCGCGGGCAAGACGCTCGGTCGCAGCGTCTCCCGTGAGGACGCCACCCGCATGGAACGTCACCGCCGCGCCGAGGTCGCACGCATGCTCGACGCCGGCAAGAACGACCTCGAGCGCGGCCACCTCGCTGCCGCCCAGATGGAGGTCAGCGACGCCCGCCGCCGTGGTCTGCACCGCCCGCACGAGCTCGAGATGGCCGCGCACGTCGAGCACGGCGTGGAGCTGGCGCGTCGCGCCAAGCCCGAACGGTGGGGGTACCAGGTTCCTGGCCGGGCCGTCATCGAGCTGGATACGCGCGAGGAGGCTGAGGCTTTCGCCCAGCGGCTGGCCCGTCACGGCGCGCGACTGGTGCAGCTGACCGGGGCCGGGTGGCAGCCGAGCGCCGCCTGAGCGCCCGCACGCCTGTTCGATCAGGTTGCGACGACCCGCACATCTACCTGGCATGAAGGTGACCGAGAAGCAGTGTCGCGTCCGGGCTGGCGTCAAGGAGGGCGGCCAGTTCTCAGCGGCAACCCGCGCCGAGCCCGATTTCGCGCTCATCGCGCCCTCGAGGCGCCCGATCGACGAGTTCGGCTTCCCCACTACCGAGTGCGGCCGCTGCAACGGCACCGGCAAGTCCCTGTACAGCCGCGACCTGGGCCACGACCGCTGCTTCGTGTGCAACGGCTCCGGCCGCTCCTACGAGCGCGGTCTGGTCTCCAACATGGTCCGCGCCTTCGCCAAGGCGCAGATGGAGGCGTCCCGGCCGCGGGTGCGGCAGCTGCGCAAGGGAGACCTCATCTCGCACGTCTACCACGACCCCGGCAAGGCCAGGTGGGCGCGTGTGACCGGTGTCCTGGTCATCCCCTCCCGTCCGGTGAAGTGGGATGGCAAGGGCGAGCAGCGCCGGGCGGTGGATTTCGAGGCGCGCGTGGAGCTCGACGACGGCACGGTGCTACGCACGACGACTAACGCCGTCCTGGCCCGACGCGGCGCCCAGGTCGATCCCGAGCCGTTCCTGCAGGCGCTCGAGCAGCAGCGGCTGAGCAGCCAGCGGTCCAGGCAGCCGGTGCTGACCGCGAGCATCGCCTGAGCGCTCAGGCTCCCCGGCGGCGCACCCGACGGGTCCAGGCCTCGTCGGCCTCCTTGAGCCACCACAGCCCGGACAGCATCAGCACGATGGCCGTCCATGGGCGCAGGTCAGCCCACAGCAGCATCGCCAGCAGCGAGATGAGTGTGGCCAACGCCGCGGCCGCACCGGGCATGTTGATGACCAAGCCGGTGCGCCGTGGAGCCGTGTCGTCGGTGTAGGTCGTCATGCCCTTCGGATGTGCGGCACCGGCGCATGTTGAGGCCCATGCCACGTCCCGCCCGCAGGTCAGCCGCCAGCCGCAGCGCAAAGACCCCAGCGAAGGTCTCAGCTCAGCCGGCTCGACGCGCCCCGCGACCGCGACGCAGGACCACCCCGGAGAGCCTGCGTGAGCTGGGCGGCACCGCACGCCCAGCGGTGCTCGCCGAGCACGCCACGGTCCGGTTCGAGCAGCTCATGCCAGCCCTGATGGAGTTCATCGCCGGCTCAGAGGTCATCGTCGGAGCGGTGGCGTGGCTGAGCCACCCCGACGTGCTGGACACCCTGTCGAGGGTGCCGTGCGCGCTGGTGGTGCAGAAGGAGCCGTACCTGCGACCGGTGGCGCGCGACATTCGCTACGCACCGACTCGGCGACGCTACGCCGCGCTGCGCGGCGGCCTGGACCGTCGGTCCTTCCCCGACCCGCTGGGCAGCGCTGTGGACCCCGCGCACCCGCGCATCTGGCGGCTGGACCCGGTGCGCGTCGTCGGGACCGCCGGGACCGGCAACGGCAACGGGTCGCCGCTGATGCACCACAAGTTCCTCGCCCGTTGCGAGCTCGTCGACGGCAAGCTGGTCGCGACGGCAGCGTGGGCCGGGTCGGCGAACCTGACCCGTAACGCCGACCGGTCCCTGGAGTTCGCGATCGAGCACTGCGACCCGGTCGTGGCTACGGCCTTCCTGGGCGAGTTCGCGCGCGTCGCCGCGGTGTCGGAGCCGCTGGCATGGACCAGCACCCAGCCGGCCCCGCAGTGGCTGGGCCGCCGCCCGAGCCCTCTCAGAGGTTGAAGCTGACAGCCTCATCGGGGCCCGGTTCAGCTGTCAGCTTCATCACCGGCCCCGGTGTGCACCGTGGGTCTGGAGGCCTTACGGCGGGGGCAGCGGCCAGTGCCCCGCCAGCACCCGGCCCGAGCACGGAACGGCCGCCGTTCGCTCTGGCCCCGCACCGCGGCCGGGGGCAGGACGAGCGCCATCCGCACATGTAATGGATCCACCCACCCGAGACCACCACATGTAGGAGGCAGCAGACCTGTGAGCTCGCTGGTCTACTTCTCCTCGGTCTCGAGCAACACCGCCCGTTTCGTCCGCAAGCTCGATGTCCCGGCGCGCCGCATCCCGCTGCGTGCCGGCGACCCCGCGCTGCACGCGCAGGACCCCTACGTCCTGGTCGTGCCGACCTACGGCGGCGGCACCCACGGCGGCGCAGTACCCAAGCAGGTCATCCGGTTCCTCAACGACCCGGACAACCGGGCGTTGCTGCGCGCCGTGATTGCCGCTGGCAACACCAACTTCGGAGAGGCCTACTGCCTCGCCGGACCCATCATCGCCGCCAAGTGCGGCATCCCCTACCTGTACGGGTTCGAGCTCATGGGCACCGCCCACGACGTGGCGACCGTGCGCACCGGCCTGACCACCTTCTGGAACAACATGGAGACCCCACGATGACCGACACCGCTCTCGACTACCACGCGCTCAACGCGATGCTGAACCTCTACGACGACGACGGCAACATCCAGTTCGACGCCGACAAGCAGGCGGTGCGCCGGTATTTCCTCGACCACATCAACCAGAACACCGTGTTCTTCCACGACCTGCGCGAGAAGCTCGACTACCTCGTCGACAACGCCTACTACGACGCCGCCGTGCTCGCGGGGTACGACTACGCCGACATCAAGGCGACCTTCCAGCGCGCCTACGCCCACAAGTTCCGGTTCGAGACCTTCCTCGGGGCGTTCAAGTTCTTCACCTCCTACGCGCTCAAGACCTTCGACGGCAAGCGGTACCTGGAGCGGTTCGAGGACCGGGTCGTCATGGTCGCGCTCGGCCTGGCCGACGGCGACGTCGACTTCGCCGGCAAGCTCGTCGACGAGATCATCTCCGGCCGGTTCCAGCCCGCCACCCCCACGTTCCTCAACATCGGCAAGGCGCAGCGCGGTGAGCCCGTCTCGTGCTTCCTGCTGCGCGTGGAGGACAACATGGAGTCGATCGCCCGCGGCATCAACTCCGCGCTGCAGCTTTCCAAGCGCGGCGGCGGCGTGGCGCTGCTGCTGAGCAACATCCGTGAGCACGGCGCCCCCATCAAGCACATCGAGAACCAGAGCTCGGGTGTCATCCCGGTGATGAAGCTCCTCGAGGACTCCTTCTCCTACGCCAACCAGCTCGGCGCGCGCCAGGGCGCCGGCGCGGTGTACCTGCACGCCCACCACCCCGACATCATGCGGTTCCTGGACACCAAGCGTGAGAACGCCGACGAGAAGATCCGCATCAAGACCCTCTCGCTGGGTGTGGTCATCCCCGACATCACCTTCGAGCTGGCGAAGAAGAACGAGGACATGTACCTGTTCTCCCCCTACGACGTCGCACGGGTCTACGGGGTGCCGTTCGCTGAGGTGAACGTGACCGAGAAGTATCACGAGATGGTCGATGACGGCCGGATCAAGAAGAAGAAGATCAAGGCGCGCGAGTTCTTCCAGACCCTTGCCGAGATCCAGTTCGAGTCCGGCTACCCGTACGTGATGTTCGAGGACACGGTGAACCGGGCCAACCCGATCGAGGGCAAGGTCACCCACTCCAACCTGTGCAGCGAGATCCTTCAGGTGTCCACCGCCTCGACCTACAACGAGGACCTGTCCTACGCCCACGTCGGCAAGGACATCTCCTGCAACCTCGGCTCGCTCAACATCGCCAAGGCCATGGACTCACCCGACCTCGGCGTCACCATCGAGGCCTCGATCCGGGCGCTGACCGCGGTCAGCGACCAGACCAGCATCGACGCCGTCCCCTCCATCCGCAAGGCCAACGACGCCGGCCACGCGATCGGCCTGGGCCAGATGAACCTGCACGGCTACCTCGGCCGGGAGCGCATCCACTACGGGTCGGAGGAGGCGCTGGACTTCACCAACATGTACTTCTACACCGTCGCCTACCACGCGGTGCGCGCATCGAACCTCATCGCCATCGAGCGCGGCCGGGCCTTCGAGGGGTTCGAGCGGTCCAAGTACGCCACCGGTGAGTTCTTCACCAAGTACATCGAGCGGCCCTGGCGCCCCAAGACCGACCGGGTGCGTCGCATCTTCGCCGCGGCCGGGGTGCACATCCCCACCCAGGAGGAGTGGCGCGAGCTGGCCGGCTCGGTGCGCGAGCACGGCATCTACAACATGTACCTGCAGGCCGTCCCGCCGACGGGCAGCATCTCCTACATCAACCACTCGACGAGCTCGATCCACCCCATCGCGGCGAAGATCGAGATCCGCAAGGAGGGCAAGCTCGGCCGCGTCTACTACCCGGCGCCGGGCCTGACCAACGACAACGTCGAGTTCTTCACAGACGCCTACGACATCGGCTACGAGAAGATCATCGACACCTATGCCGAGGCGACCCAGCACGTCGACCAGGGCCTGTCGCTGACGCTGTTCTTCCCCTCCGACGTCACCACCCGCGACCTGAACAAGGCGCAGATCTACGCGTGGAAGAGGGGCATCAAGACCATCTACTACGTGCGGCTGCGCCAGATGGCCCTGGAGGGCACCGAGGTCGAGGGCTGCGTGTCCTGCGCGCTGTGACCCCTGCCGCCGGCGCGGCACCCGTTGCCGCGCCGGCCACCCCGGCGGGTCCGTTCAGTCCTGCTGAACACCCGCCCGGGACTGAACGCTTCGCCGGCACCGAGCCGGCACCCCGACCCCCGTCAAGCCCCGTGAGGACAACCCCTGTGACTGCCCCCAAGCTCAAGCTCATCGACCGTGTCTCGGCCATCAACTGGAACCGCCTGGAGGACGAGAAGGACCTCGAGGTCTGGGACAGGTTGGTCAGCAACTTCTGGCTGCCGGAGAAGGTGCCGGTGTCCAACGACATCACGTCCTGGTCGAGCCTGACCGAGGCCGAGAAGACGATGACGACCCGCGTCTTCACGGGCCTGACGCTGCTGGACACCATTCAGGGCACCGTCGGCGCGGTCAGCCTCATCCCCGACGCGCTCACCCCGCACGAGGAAGCCGTCTACACCAACATCGCCTTCATGGAGTCGGTGCACGCCAAGTCCTACTCCTCGATCTTCTCCACGCTCATCTCGACCAGGGAGGTCGACGACGCCTTCGCCTGGTCGGAGCAGAACCCGCACCTGCAGCGCAAGGCCGCGATCATCCTGAACTACTACCGGGGCGATGACCCGCTCAAGCGCAAGGTCGCCTCGGTGATGCTGGAGTCGTTCCTGTTCTACTCCGGGTTCTACGCCCCGATGTTCTGGTCGAGCCACGCCAAGCTCACCAACACCGCCGACCTGATCCGGCTGATCATCCGTGACGAGGCCGTGCACGGGTACTACATCGGGTACAAGGCCCAGCGCGGGCTCGAGACCGCAACCCCCCAGCGGCAGCAGGAGATCAAGGACTACGCCTACGAGCTGCTGCTCGAGCTGTACGAGAACGAGGTGCACTACACCGAGGACCTCTACGACGAGCTCGGCCTGACCGAGGACGTCAAGGCGTTCCTGCGGTACAACGCCAACAAGGCGCTGATGAACCTGGGGTACGAGGCGCTGTTCCCCAAGGAGGAGACGGCGGTGAACCCGGCGATCCTGTCGGCGCTGTCGCCCAACGCCGACGAGAACCACGACTTCTTCTCCGGGTCGGGGTCCTCCTACGTCATCGGCAAGGCTGTTGAGACCGACGACGACGACTGGGACTTCTGAGCCCATCCCGCCGCGCGCGGGAGTGACCCGTTGTAGCCGATCTGGTGGCCCTGAACCAGCTGCTGCCCCGCACCGGCGGGGGTCGTGACCCCGCCGCACATCTGCCACTGGCAGCTGCACACCGATCCTGGAGGACCCGTGACCGTGACCTCGCCCATCATCATCTATGGCGCCAGCGACGACCTCGTCGAGGTCGAGGGCGCCATCATCGAGGAGTTCCAGCTCGCTGCTGGCGGCACCCGGTTGCGGCTGAGCGCGCCGGACAGGCAGAGCCTGGACGTGCTGGTCGATTTCGGCGGCCCGGTCGGCGCTCGGCTGGACTGGACCATCGGTGTCTACGCCGTGGACGCCTACCCCGACTGGCCCATCCGGTTCGGCGAGCGACCCCACTACGAGGGCGACCCGTCGGTCACCATCGAGGCACCGGTTGGTACCACCATCACCGAGGTGCCGGCGTGAGCACAGCCCCGCACGGCGCCGCTGGCGGCGCACCCACCCTGACCCATCCAGCAGGAACGCCCTCATGACTAACCACCTTTCCCTGGCCCAGCCCGCCGGACCTGAGGACCCCGCCGCTGCGGCGGCCGCACAGGCTGCGGTGGACGCCGCGGCGCTGATGGCCCGTGTCGCTGACGGCAAGGACCATGACGAGCTCGCGCGGGCCGGCGGGTTCGCCGGGCGACGCCTGGTCGAGGTGCTCGGCGGCGGCGACGTGCGGGTCTCCGCCCTGGCTCGGGTGCTGCGCGCCGCCGGGTACGAGCTGGAGCTGCGGGCCGTGCCCACCGACGCGAGCTCGACCGGAGAGCCGGACAGGCTCTTGGGCACCCACCTCGGCCAGTCCTGCCCGAAGGGGCCGCACCGTGGCCCGGAAGGACCAAACGAGGACCTGGCGACCTGCCCGCGGTGCGGACGCATGTCGTGGGCGCTGCGTCCCGAGGGTGAGACCCTCGGCCTGCACGCCGATGATTGCTCGCTGCCACGTCGGCACGAGGGGCACTGCACCCACGGTGGGAGCGGTCACGCACCGGCAGCGCTGGTGCGTGGCTTCTGGCCCGGGATGGAAGACGACATCGCCGCGGCACGTGCCCGGCACGAACAGGACGCGGCCGCGTGAGCGCCCACCCCTACGAAGCGCTGCTGGCGGACGTGCTGGCAAACGGCACCGTCAAGACCGACCGCACCGGCACCGGCACCCGCTCGGTGTTCGGCCGGCAGCTGCGCTACGACCTGAGCGAGGGCTTCCCGCTCATCACCACCAAGAAAGTGTTCCTGCGGGGGGTCGCCGAGGAGCTGTTCTGGTTCCTGCGCGGGGACACCAGCGTGGACAACCTCATCGCCCGCGGCGTGCACATCTGGGACCAGTGGCGCCGCGAGGACGGCACCATCGGCCCGGGCTACGGGTACCAGTGGCGGTCCTGGCCCACACCTGAGGGCGAGCACATCGACCAGATCACCCGCGTCCTGGACGACCTGCGCACCAACCCCGACTCACGTCGTCACGTCGTCTCGGCGTGGAACGTCGCCGACCTCGAGAAGATGGCCCTGGTCCCGTGCCACGCGCTGTTCCAGTTCTACGTCGCCGACGGAAAGCTCTCGTGCCAGCTCTACCAGCGCTCGGCCGACATGTTTCTCGGCGTGCCGTTCAACATCGCCTCCTACGCGCTGCTGACCCACATGGTCGCTCAGCAGGCCGAGCTCGGGGTCGGCGACTTCGTCTGGACCGGCGGCGACGTGCACATCTACAACAACCACGTCGACCAGGTGACCGAGCAGCTGTCGCGCGCGCCGTACCCGTACCCGCGGCTGGTGCTCGAGAAGGCACCGTCGCTGTTCGACTACACCTGGGACCATGTCAGGGTCGAGGGCTACCAGCACCACCCGGCCATCAAGGCACCGGTGGCGGTGTGACCTCAGGCGGCAGAACCGTACTGCCGCCGGTACGGTTCTGACAGCCGGACGCACGAACGCCCCGCCTCGCTGAGCTCACCGGCTCGCGGGCGGGGCGTTCGTCGTTGGTCAGGAGTGCTCGGCGAGGAGCATCTGCGCGACCTTGCGGGTGCGCTCGCGGTCGGCCTCGGAGATGCCCTCGTACGGGTCGGCCGGCAGGTTGTCGGTGCCGTAGTCATCGAGCGGGTGAGCCCACACGGCCTCGCTGTCGTAGTCCTCCTGGTCCTCACCGTAGGAGTCGACCATCTCGCACCACTGGTCGACCCACTCCCCCTCCTCGTGCTCGCCGCGGACGTCGATGATGGTGCCGTCAGGGCGCCGGACACCGGCGTGCACCCAGCCGACGACACCGCCGGGGCTGTCACCGACGGCCACGATGGGCCAGCCGGTCGCCTCGTGCAGCTCACGGGCCAGCTGGTAGCACAGGGCGCCGGTGTAGGTCTCCTCGTCGGTCTCATCGACGGGCGCGGCGAGGTCGGTCAGGGCTGCCTCGTTGCGGCCGATGAGCATGCCGGCGACTTCACGGGCACGCAGCCCCGGGCTGCCGTCACGCTCGACGTCCAGGCGGGCGCGGGCCTGCTCGACGTCGAGCGGCCGCACGGTGGAGCCGTCGGAGTCGATGTTGTGGCCGCGGCGGGTCCAGGTGTGCTCGCTGTCGACGCCGGCCAGGCTGAGGATGCGTCCGTTCGGGGAGCGGACGGCCAGCCACGTGCTGGCACCACCGGCCGGCTCGACGATCGGCCAGCCAGTCTGCTCGTGCAACGCGATGGCGAGCTCGGCCTGCCCGGCGGAGGTGGCGAAACGCTGGAAGTCGCGCGGGGTGATGGCATCACCAGCCAGGGACACCCCGGTCTCGGCCTTGGGCTGGGTGGCGAACTGGCCGCCGGTGCACACGCCCTGCTGGACGCGGCGGACCTGGGACTCATCGAAGGTGGTGGTCATGCCCGATAGATGTGCGGGCGGGGCGGTGCCGCACATCCAAAGAGCATGACCGTCCAGAACCTGCCACCCCGTGTCAACGACATGCTCGAGGACCCCGCCCTGCTGGCGCAGATGGCCCAGCAGCACGGCATGGGCGACCCCGACGCCGAGCTCAACGGGCACCTGCAGCACCTGCTCTCACCTCTTGTGGGGACGCTGTCCTTGGCTGTCCAGCACGCCGAGCAGCCGACCAGTCGCGATGTCCACATGCTCGGCCGGCTGTCCCTGGCGCTGGCGCTCCTGGTCCGCGAGCAGATCCAGCGAGAGAACGGCGACACCGTGCCGGACTGGCCCGCCACCCTCACCGACATCCAGACGCTGCCGCACGGCTCGTGGAAGTGCGCGACCGCGACCTTCTCCGACCGACCGCCGGTCAGCGGCTTCGGCCGCACCGTCCAGCAGGCCGAGATCGTGGCGTGGCGCGCCTACGTCACCGAGCAGGAGCAGGCTGCGACGGAGCCGGGCGCGTGAGGCCTCCGCGCTGGCCTGCCGGCCTCGAGACCAGTGTCCAGGCCCTCAAGAGCGGCCGCACGTTCTTCGCCCGGACGGTCGACGGCCGTCTGACCTACCACGGGCTGGGCCGCGACGACGCGAGGGCCGAGCAGGCCGCCTGGGCGTCCTACAGCCTGGCGAACGACCCCGACCATGAGCACGACTTCGATCCGAGGCAGCGGCAGGACGGCTTCGGTCAGTGCCGCGGCTGCGGCATGAGCGACACCCAGGCGTTCGAGCAGCGCCGCACCATCGACCACGGCCGCTACGCCCTGGCACACCCGTGGCCGGTCGGCTGGCACGTCCAGGGCGGCGCGTCAGGGCTGGTGGTGCTCCGCAGCAGCGGCACCTACACCACGGCGTTCGTGGAGGCGTTCCCGACCGAACCGCAGACGTTCATCCGCGGTGAGGGCGCCACGTTGGTCGAGGCGGAGCTGTCCGCCTGGGAGCAGGTCCAGCACATCCTGGCCTGCCCGGGGCACGAATTCGAGACCCGCGGGTACACCAACGGTGCCGGGTTCTGCCGCCACTGCCACATGTTCGCCTCCGCGGTCTTCGACGTGGCCGAGGTCGGCATCCCGTGTGTGGTGTGCGGTGAGCGCACCAGCTGGACCGAGGTCGCCGGCGGTTGGTACTGCCAGGTCCACGCCCCCGATCGGGCCGAGCGTGCCCGGCTGCGCGCGCAGGCACCCACCGGCGACGAGGCTGGTGACAGCCCGCTGCGCGAGCTGCTGGAAGCGCTCCTGGAGGACGAGGATGACTGACCGCACCGGTGAGCGCGCCGGGCCGTTCCGGTTCGATGGCGACTACGGCAATCCCGAGCAGGTGCGCCCGTACCTGGAGGGGTTCGCGCGACGCCACACCGAGCTGGTCACCGCGGGCCGGTTCCCCTACAACGCCGAGCTCCGCGGGCACATCCCCGGTATCGAGGGACCTGACGAGTCCGCCGCCTTCTGGCTGCTGCGGCTGCTGTCGGACCTCGAGGAGATCGCCGCCAAGCGTGAGGAGTTCATCGCCTCCGGCGCCCGCGAGATCACGCTCGCTGACCTTGCCGACGGGCAGGTGCTGCGCGGCACCGTCGTGCAGTGCGGCTTCAATCAGCGCGGCACCGGCTGGCTGCGCTTCGACTCGGCCCGGGTGCTACCCCGCCGCGGATGGATGTTCCTGCTCGAGAAGGGCAGGCGCACCAACGGGCGGTGGCTGGCCAGAGGGACGGTCCTCATCCGCGAAACCTGACCAGGACGCCCGCACATCTAACAGGCATGACCAGCACCGTGAACCGCAACCGTCAGCCTGCCGGTGTCCGTGACGGCGGCCAGTTCGCCACCCAGACCAAGACCGAGCCCACTGTCACCCTCGGCGCCACCCAGGCACCGGCCGTCGGTGTTGAGGACGGCCCCCGGCTACGCGCCGAGTTCGTGGCGCTGCGCGATGAGCTCGTCGGCATGCGCGGCGACCTCCGCCGGGCCGAGTTCAACCATGGCGACGAGCACCCCACGACGCTCGCGCTGTGCGAGCGCGCCGCCGAGCTGAACCGCAAGATGAACCTCCTGCGCGGGCCCCTGCACGCTGCGGCTGAGCAGCGGTACACCACCCGGGCCGCGCAGGACGCCTACGCCACCTGCTACGGCAACGAGTCCTACGCCGACCACCTTGAGGTCTCGACCCTCGATCGGGTCGCCCGCTTCCCTGACCGGGCCGAGGAGTTCACGACCCGCACCCTCGGCGAGGCGCTGTCCTCGAACACGAGCGGCGAGCGGGGCGACTAACCCCCTGCCGCACAT
>Ga0233380_1000365_pt1 | contig 24463 bp, 18 predicted proteins | sample ElkDunMinimDraft_9_FD_191541 | JGI IMG/M metagenome (GOLD analysis project Ga0233380, IMG submission 191541) | Fecal eukaryotic communites from dung pellets of Tule Elk in California, USA - Elk Dung F36 | ecosystem: Host-associated > Mammals > Digestive system > Large intestine > Fecal | place... | reverse complement strand
CGAAGTTTGTTTTCCAACTTCTAAATTCAATACCACTAATGAACCATTTGGAACAGGAACACGAATAGCGTTTGATGTTAATTTACCTGCTAAACTTGGTAATGCTTTTGCTACTGCAGAGCCAGCACCCGTTTCGGTAATTACCATGTTTAAAGCAGCTGCTCTACCACGGCGGTATTTTTTGTGCATATTATCAACCAAGTTTTGGTCGTTTGTATAGGCATGAATTGTTTCTAAATGTCCTTTTACAACACCTAATTCTTCTTCAATAACAGCTAAAACTGGAGTAATAGCGTTGGTTGTACAAGATGCTGCTGACCAGATTGGAGTTTCATCGATAATGTAATCATCGTGGTTTACACCATAAACAACATTTGGCACCCCTTTACCTGGTGCAGTTAATAAAACTTTGGTTGCACCTTTAGATTTTAAATGGCGCGATAAAGCGGCTTCATCTTTAAAAACACCTGTGTTATCAATAACTAAAGCGTCGTTGATTCCGTATTGTGTATAGTCGATATCTTCTGGCTGTGCTGCAGAAATCATACGAACCGGAGAACCATTAATGATTAAAGATTCGTTTTCTACATCAATTCCTACAGATCCTTCAAAATCTCCGTGAATAGAATCTAAACGTAATAAAGAAGCACGTTTCTCTAACGATAACTCATCGTTTTTATCACGTGTAACAATTGCTTTTAAGCGTAATTGTTGCCCTTTACCAATTTTAGCCATTAATTCACGAGCTAATAAGCGACCAATACGCCCAAATCCGTACAAAACAACATCTTTAGGTTCAACGCCTTTACTATCTTTAGCGTCTTTTAATTTATCAACAACAAAAGATAATGAATCGTTGTATTTGTTGTCCTCTAAATGGAATTCAAATGTTAATTTACCAATATCGATACGTGCCGGTGGCAAATCTGCAGTTAAAATAGCACGAGCAATTTCAACCGTGTCAAAAATATTGATTGGTTTTTCAACAAATTTTGCAGCGTATTCGTGTAAATTAATAATGTCGCTCACGCTACGGTCAATCAACTGGTTTCTAAATAAAACCAATTCAATCGATTTATCGTACCATAAATCATTAACGATTTTAATAAACTCTACGCAAGCTTTTCTTCTGTCTGCTTGGAAAGCCAATTCTTTTTCGTATAAACTATTTTCCATTTGGTTGTAAATTGTGTTGTATTTTAAAAAGTTGTACAAAAATATTAAAATTTATGATATAGAAGCACATATAATTAAAAAAGTAGATTTTAATTAAAATCTACTTTTTCGTTGGTTTATAAAATTAGTCGTAACCGTTCGCCTTTTGGCGTAATTATATCGGCGATTTTTTTGTTATATTGTTTAAAATGTTTTGTTAATTAAAACTATTATAGTTATGTTTATATAATTATTAACTATTTAAGGAAATAATTATAATTTTAAAGGGTAGTGATTTTTGTTGTGTTATGCAATTAAGAGCTGTTTGTGGTATATTTTTAGGTTAATTTTAGTAGTACAACCACAATAATGTTAAAATAAGAATTAGAAAATGAAAAATAAAATATTATTTGTTTTATTGCTTTTTACTTAAGGGACAGCTAACTTATGCACAAGTGTTATACAGCGAAAATTTTAACAACCTTACCCCTGGCAATGTAGGTACAGACGATACCGGTATTGTACCGGGAAAAGGCGGGTGGTACACAACATCACATACGTATAATACTCCATATACAGGCAATAACGATTTTAAAATTATAGCAGAACCCGGCAGGGGAAATGTACTGCAAGTAAAAGGTCCTGCTGTTTCTGGGGGCCGTAATTTAATAGCGCTAAAAAATTTAGGACTATTATGGAATAATAGAACTGCAGGCAACAATGTTTTAAAAATAGAATATGATTTTTTTACCGGAAATACTGTATTTTCTTCTAATTCTAATTCATTTTGGAACCAATTGGGTTTTGTTGGCGGTACTGTACCATTGACAATATATTATGCAAATCTTCCAAATTTAATTCGAGTTTCTTGTAGTACTTGTACGCCACCGCCAAATCGATGGATCGATATATTGCAAAATACTGCTGTTCCGCGAAATACCTGGTTAAAATTTGAATTATATTTAGATTATGCTAACCAAATATCTTATTTCACGGTTCCCTCTTTGGGAGTAAGTGGTACTTCGGGGTGGTTTTCTTCATCTAATTTTTCAGAAACACGGTTAATAGTAGAAACAATAGCATCAGTACAGGCTGTTCACAAGTTTGATAATTTTGTAATTTCTGCGGTTGATACCGTTCCATTAAGTACACAAGATTTTATTTCTTCTAAATTTAACGTTTTTCCCAACCCTATCAATGATGTAGTTACAATAACAAACAATGAAAGCATTAGCATAGAGCAAATACAGGTTTTTGATATAAGCGGTAAAAGTGTAAAAATACATAGTTATACTAACACAAACAAAGTACAGCTAAATTTAGAAAATCTCGCAAGCGGTACGTATCTTTTACACATAAACACCAATAAAGGTGTAGCTGTGAAGAAAATTGTTAAAAAGTAAATTTTAAAAAAAACTTGTTTATTAATATACCAAAAATCGTCTTTGTAATTAAAGACGATTTTTGGTATTATGACTAGAAAGAACTAAATTTTATAAAATCATTCTTAAACGTTCGCCTTTTGGTGTAATTAAATCAATGCGAAGCTGTTGGTTGTTTAGTTTTGATAAAATTTCGTTGGCATGTTCGGTATCCTGAATTTTAGATCCGTTAACCGCCAATATAATGGCGTTTTTTAGTTCGCTTTCGTAAGGTTTATAACGTTCGTTAGAAATTCCATTGATTTTTACACCGTAATTTATACCTAACGCTTTTTGGTCTGCTGCCGATAAATTTTCAATTTCAAAACCGTTAAACTGTATTTGGGCAAGTTCTTTTTTGCTTAATTTCACCAAAAGTTCTTTATCTTCATTTTTTCGTTTTAAAGAAACCTTTACTTCATCATTCGGACGTTTGGTGGCAATTATACTGTTTAAATCTAAAAACGAATTAATTCCCTTGTTATCTATTTTATAAATAATATCGCCTTTTTGAATACCTGCAAGTTCGGCTCCCGAATTTTTTGTAACGCTTTCAACATAAAATCCTTGTTTAAAATTCAGCTTGTTTTCGGCAGCAACCTGACTGTTAATTTCGTAACCCTGAACACCTAAAATTCCCTGTTGTACTTTGCCGTATTCCATTAAATCATTTACAATTTTACGCGTCATATTAGACGGAATGGCAAATGAATAGCCCACATACGAACCTGTCGCCGATGAAATCATGGTATTAATACCGATTAACTCGCCGTTTCCGTTAACCAACGCACCGCCTGAATTTCCTGGATTTACTGCAGCATCGGTCTGAATAAATGATTGAATTCCGTTTTCTGATAAGTTTCGTGCTTTGGCTGATACAATTCCGGCTGTAACGGTTGATGTTAAATTGTACGGATTTCCTACCGCCAACACCCAATCGCCCACATTAATGGCATCAGAATCTGCAAAAACCGTAAAAGGTAATTTTTCGTTGGTATCGATCTTTAATAAAGCAATATCCATTTTAGAATCGGTACCAATCAACTTTGCTTTAAAAGTACGGTTGTCGTTCAAAGTTATTTCCAATTCACTGGCATTTTGTATTACGTGGTTGTTGGTTACAATGTAGCCGTCTTCAGAAATAATTACTCCTGAACCTGTACCAACTTGCGCATAGGTTTTGTCGCCACCTTGGTAACCGTAAAAATATTCCATTATGGGGTTTCGCGGAGCGTTTCTAAACGATACATTTTTAACGTGTACCACAGCGTGTATTGTTTTTTCGGCAGCCAATTTAAAATCGGGTACATCAAAAGCAGTATTTGCAACATTTCTTAATGGTGCACTTGTTGTTAAGGTGTTTGATGTTTTTAAAAGAGAATTATCGTCAAAAAATAGTTTGTACGATCCTAATGTTACGGCACCACTTATTAAAGATGCTGTTAAAATTGTTCCTATATTTTTCATGTATGTATATAATGTTGGTTTATTTAATATTAAAATTAAAATATGTTTAAATAATAAAAAAACAGTTTAACGCTTGTTAACACAACTTAACGAAGCTTTAATAATTGTATATTTGTGCTATGAAAAATTTAACTTTTTATAAATATCAAGGCACAGGAAACGATTTTGTGATGATTGACAACAGAACTAATTTCTTTCCTAAAACCAATGTAAAATTGATAAGTTATTTATGCAACCGTAGGTTTGGAGTTGGAGGTGACGGATTGATTTTATTGGAAAATGATGCGACAGCCAATTTTAAAATGGTCTATTATAATGCCGATGGTAACGAAAGTACCATGTGTGGCAATGGCGGACGTTGCATTGTTTCGTTTGCTCATTTTCTTAATATTTTTTCAAAGGATACTACTTTTAATGCGATCGACGGTTTGCATCATGCAACCATTAATGAAAACGGAATTGTGGCGTTACAAATGATTGATGTTATAAAAGATACCATAAAAAAAGAAACCGATTTTTCGTTTCTGTTTACTGGATCGCCACATCATGTTGCAATGGTAAATGATATTAAGAATTTTAATGTTTTTGAAAACGGAAAAAACATCCGTTATAGCGACCAATACAAACCTGGCGGAACCAATGTAAATTTTGTTGAACAGTTGAATACTGATTTTTTTAAGATTAGAACCTACGAGCGTGGAGTGGAAGATGAAACATTGTCTTGCGGAACCGGTGCAACTGCAGTTGCAATTGCTATGAACAATTTAGGTAAAACGGCTGCAAACAATATAACTATTCAGGTTGAAGGTGGTGATGTGCAGGTTTCTTTCGATCAAAACGAAGAAAAATACTACAACGTAATGCTAACCGGAGCGGCTAAACAGGTTTTTAAAGGAGAAATTTTTATTGACTAAATATGTTTTTAAAAGGAAACCAAGTTTATTTACGCGCTTTAGAACCCGAAGATTTATCGTTTTTGTACGAAATTGAAAATGATGAAACACTGTGGGAAGTCAGCAATACACAAACGCCTTATTCAAAATGGTTGTTGAAAAATTACTTAGAAAACAGTCACCAAGATATTTACGAAGCTAAGCAGTTACGATTGGCAATTGTAGAAAAAGCAACAGAAAATTTAATTGGATTAATTGATCTGTACGACTTCGATCCTAAAAACAGCAGGGTAGGTTTGGGCATTGTCGTAAAAAATCCAACAGAAAGAAATAAGGGTTTTGGCAGTGAATCGGTAAAATTGCTTTTGGGTTATGCGTTTCAGGTTTTAAACGTTCATCAAATATATGTTAATGTTGCCGAAACAAATAGTGCTAGTATCAAGCTTTTTTCTAATTTTGGATTTCAAAAAGTAGGTGTCAAAAAACATTGGAACAAAATAGGTTCTGTATATGTCGATGAATCACTGTTTCAATTAATAAATCCTTTAAATGAAAATTAATAAATTAATAAGCTATGTTTCCATCGCTGGTATTCTTATAGCATTAATATTTGGTTACAGCCTTTATCGCAAGGCATTTACGGCAAACACCAATTTTTCTGATAAAAGTGTATATGTTTTAGTTCCATCTGATGCTAACCATGCCCAAGTTCAAGATTCGTTAAAGAAATATGTAAAAAATTATGAATCATTAGAAGGGTTATTTTCTAAATTAGGCGAATCGGCAACGGTTGAGCCCGGGCGTTATCTTATTGAAAACGGATATAGTAATTACAGAATTATAAAAGCATTGCGCCGGAATGTGCCTGTTAAATTAACTTTTAATAATCAGGAAACGTTACAAAAACTATTGGAGCGTATTTCTTCGCAAGTAGAACCAGATATTGCCGATTTGTACCAGTCATTCACAGAGCCTAAATTTTTGCAGGAAATGGGTATGACTAAAGATAATGTTTTGGCACTTTGTATGCCAAATACTTATGAGGTTTATTGGAACAGTTCACCTTTAAAAATACGTAATACACTACAGAAAAGTTATGAACGTTTTTGGAACGATGAACGAAAAGCGAAAGCAAAAGCTTTAAATTTATCTCTGGTTGAAGTTTCTTCGTTGGCTGCAATTGTTCAAAAAGAAACAGCAAAAGTAAATGAACGCCCAAAAGTTGCGGGTGCCTATTTAAACAGATTGAACAGAGATATGCTTTTACAGGCAGATCCAACGGTGGTTTATGCAAAAAAAGCTTTAACTAATGATTTTGAACAAGTTATTAAACGCGTTTATTTAAAAGATTTGGTTTTAGACCATCCATTTAATACCTATAAATATAAAGGTGTGCCTAATGGTTTAATTGCAATGCCCGATGAAAGCTCGATTGACGCTGTACTTAATGCAGAAAAGCACAATTATATTTATTTTTGCGCCAGCGTAGAGCGCATGGGTTATCATGAATTTGCAAGCACTATTGAAGAACACTCTGCAAACCGAGATAAGTATACAACTTGGTTAACAAAGAATAATATAAAATAAAAAAAGGTTGCTTTATAACAACCCTTTTTAGCAATACTTATTAGTGTTTTTGTGTTCTATTTTAAAAAAACTACCTTTGTCAACTCAATAAAAAATAAAAACACAATGAAAAAATATTTGTTAGTTGCATTTTTATTAGCAAATGCAACTACATGTTTTGCACAATCTACATTAGAAAAAGTTGGAAAAGTAAGTTTAGGTTTACAAGGTGCCGAGTTTTCTTACGAACTTCCCTTAGGAAAAAGCTTTCTTTTAGAAAGTGCTGCAGCTTTAGGTGTGGGTATGAATACAGATAGTGGCGGAAGTACATATTCCTTTTATCTATTAGATCCTGTTCCGGCTATTTCTACAGAATTAAGGTGGATATATAATCGTGAAAAACGCGAAGTAAAAGAGAAAAACAATGCCAACAATGCCGGGAATTACGTAGGCTTACAAACAAAATATAGTTTTGGTAATAATAACAGTTTGGCTTTAAATAAAGTACTTCTTACCGATATACACTGGGGATTACAACGCAGCTTAGGTACTAAATTTACATTCAATACTAACGTTGGTTTGGGTTATATGTACGATTTTGATACAACTTACGGAAGCATAGCACCTGTATTACGCGTAAAATTTGGTTACCGTTTGTTTTAATACACGATAAATATAGTTTTAAATAAAAAAGTGAGGCTGTTTATCAACCTCACTTTTTTATTAATTTAACTTCTCAACTGTTTCTCTCCAAATGTCTAATTCAGGAATTCCCGGTTTGCGTTTTCCAAAGAACTGAACAATAATATCGCCCATTTCGTTAAAAACTTCAATTGCAGTAACTACACCGTCTTCGGTTGGTTTGCGTACAATCCAGGTTTGAGCAATTTTACTCATGTCTAAATGTAGGTTAAAATCGGGATCCATAATGTTATACCATTCTTGGTGCCACATAGTTTTGCGTACACGACCTGTGTGAATTTGTATGTTTCCTTTGTTGCCAACAAAAACCATAATAGGTGTTTTTTCTGTAGCAACTTCTTCTAACATAGTAACAATAGCGTCTTTAGAAATTTGTTTTGCATGAAAATGCGAAGGTGCTAAACGCAAAGCTTGTGTACGGCTAACACCAAATTTACGCAACATCATAAAAAAGTCGTGCGTATCTTTTAAATCTAACCAAGCTTGTTTAAAACCTTCTACGTCAATTTCGCTGTCTGGTTTTTCATCTAAATTTAATTCGTAAGCTTCGGTTGTCTCCATTGGTAGCTGATCTTCACTTTTGTATTTTTCAACCAAAGCTTCGTAAGCATCAATAGAACTATCGGCAGTTAAAAATATTTTATGAATGGCTTCGCCATCTTTCCCAAAAAACTGAATACTTCTAGATATTCCACGAGCATTTTCTTCAATCACAGCAAATACTTTTTTCCAATGCGATAAAAATATTCGCATATCAATATCTTCATTAACAAATAAGCCTGCATGTGGGTTAGAAAAATCGGCATTTGCATAAATACCTTTACGTTCATGCACACATTCTTCGTTTCGTGTTAAGCCCATAACTTTACCTAATAATTCTATTTCGGGTAAAAGATCTTTAAAATCAGGGCGTAAACGTGTTACACTGTTGCCAATATTTGTAACCAATAATTCCATTTCGCTTACACCTAATTTTTCTGCTGCATTGCGTATTCTTAAATGTGGTTGCTCTTGTTTAAGTGCTTCCCATTGTGTTTTTAAATTTACAATTGTATTCATGTTGTTTAATTTTATCCAAATAATATAATTGGTTGTTGATTTTCGGGATGAGGTGTAATGATACACGGATATTTGTATACACGAGATATACGTTCTTGGGTTAGAACATTTTTAGGTTCATCGAACATTTCAATGCAACTTTGGTTCATTAAAATTAAGCGATCGGCAAATTGCGATGCAATATTTAAATCGTGTAAAACAACTAAAGCCGTATTGTTATTTTGTGTAAAGTTTTTAATTAAATGAAGCGTTTTAAACTGATGTGCAACATCAAGATTATTTAAAGGTTCATCTAACAAAAGTAACTTGTTTTCAATATTGTTTTCAAGTTGAGCAAAAACGCGGGCTAAATGTAAGCGTTGTTTTTCACCACCCGATAATTGTTCGTATTCACGATCTGTTAAATGGCTGGTTTCTGTTTTTGTCATCCACTTTTCTACAATCTCCAAATCACTTAAATCGGCTTCGGTTTTAAAATAAGGATAGCGACCCATTAAAACGATTTCCTCGTTTTTTAAATTGATTTCGTTTGATTGATGCTGAGAAAATTTGGCACGATGCAAAGGGATTTCATTTTTCTTATAACTTTTAACATCTTTATCTTTAAAGGAAAAATGTTTAGTTGTGTAGACAATTTCATTTGCCAAACAACTTAAAAAAGTAGATTTTCCTGCACCATTGGGTCCAACAATTGCAATTAGTTCGCCTTTGTTTATTTCTACATTAATGTTTTGCAAAAGAAATCGATCTTTAACCTTAAAGTTTAAATCATGAATTTGTATCATTTTAATTTTCTTTTATAATTAATTAAAATCGAAATAAAAACAGGCGCACCCATAATTGCGGTTAAAATACCAATAGGTAGCTCTGCAGGAATTACTATTGTTCTACTAATGGTATCGGCAATTAACAAAACAACCGCTCCTAATATCATTGATAAAGGTAGTAAAATGTTGTAATTAGAGTTAAAAACAAACCTTAAAATGTACGGTACAACTAAGCCAACAAAACCTATAGTTCCGTTAAATGCTACAACGCAACCAACCATTAATGAAGCAATTATAATAATTTCCCGTTTTGTTTTTTCTATATCGAACCCTAAATGTGCGGCTTCTTTTTCACCTAACATTAAAGCATTTAGTATTTTACCTTTTGTTAGTAAACGAATGCTTCCTAATGCTACCACAATAAAGACTAAGCATACTTTCCACCAGTTTGATCCGGCTAAGCTACCTAACGACCAAAAAGTGATGTTACGCAATTCTTCTTCGGTTGATATATAGGTTAAAAATCCGGTAACGGCACCTGTAAGTGCGGTTATTGCAACGCCCGATAACAACAAAATTAAGATGTGTGTTTTACCGTTTGATGTTGCCATTTTGTAGACAAACCACATAGTTAACAGTGCGCCAATAAATGCCATAATGCTTAATAAAATGTATCGTAAAAAGGGCGGCAGTAAGTGCATAACTGATGAACCAAAAACAATGGTTAAAGCAGCAAACAATACAGCACCAGAGGTAATACCAATTAAATCGGGAGATGCCAACGGGTTTTTAAACAAGCCTTGCAAACTTGTACCACAGATCGATAATGCTGCACCTGTTAAAATAGCCATTAAAATACGTGGAATACGCAATTCTATTAAAACAAAAGAATCCGCAGTATGGGTTTGTGTTTTAAAATAGGTTCTTACAATTTCAAAAACCGAATGGTTGAAATCATAAGCACCTAAGTATAATGCCGTTACTAAAGCAACAAGTAATATTATAAAGAATGAAACTTTGTAAACAGCTATTTTTTTCTTCATTATTTAATTTTGTTATGTAATTCTACAACAGCATCACCTAAACGCGGACCAAAACCTGATAAAAATTGTCCGTCCATAGTAACAACTTTTTTATTTTTACCTGCGTTTGTAGTGCTTATGCCTTCTATTTTTAATAAACCATCAATACCACCTATACTTTGTAAGCCTTTTTCGAACATTAAAATAACGTCTGGGTTTGTTGTTAATAAAGCTTCTGGAGTTAAAGGCTTAAAATCTGTTAAAGCGGCAGCAGCGTTTTCTGCACCAGCTAATTCAATCATGCTGTGTAAAGGAGTTCCCGTGCCTGCAACCATTAAGTTCCCTGCGCCACGAGCATAAATGAATAGAATTTTTGGTTTTTTATCAAATGGTTTAACGGTTGCTATTTTTGTTGAAATATTATCTAATAAAGGCTGATAATTATCTTTTTTAAGTTTAGTAGCAATGCTGGTAATTAAGTTTTTAGTTCCCTCTACACTATATTCTTGATCAATCATTATTAAAGAAATGTTAGCTTTTTTTAGCTGATCGTTTAAATTAGGATTAATATCTTTTGATGTTCCAATAACTACACTAGGTTGTAAAGCTAAAATACTTTCTGCTGTAATAGAGCGTACATGACCTAAATCTGTTGCCATTAAATTTTCTGGAAAAGTAGAAGTTACATCTTTACCTACAATATTTTCTGCTTCGTTTAAAGCTGCTAGTGTTTCGGTAATTGCTCCGTTCAAAGAAATAATTCGATCTGTTTTAATAACTGTTGTTTCGGTTAAAGGACCATCAGTAATAGCATTCGTATTTTCTTTCTTATTACAACTAGCAACAACTAAAGCTAACGTAAGTACGGTTAAAATTTTTTTCATAAATAAGGTTTAAGGGTTGATAAAGATTTTGTATTGCAAAAGTAAAAGTTTTTTTCAAAAAATCAATGTTTATTTAGAATAAATAAAAATAACTAAATACATTTGCACTGTTATTTAATTTTAGAATAAATAAAAATAATGAAAATTAAGTCTTTAGTATTTCCTTTTTGCTTGATGAATTGCTGCATTGTAAATGCACAAATTGATTCATTAGATGTAATGGTTGATGATACTCATTTAGAAGAATTAGTAATTACATCACAGATTGAACCGCAATCTTTGAAGAAAGCAATAAATAACGTTCGTGTAATTTCAAAAGAAGATATTCAAAATTTAGGAGCTGTTACTTTAAACGATGTTTTAAATCAATATATAAATATAACTGTGACACCAAGTGGAAGTTCTGGCAGATCAACAGTATCAATGTTTGGCTTAGGTTCGGCGTATTTTAAGATTTTAATAGATAATGTACCTATCGTTAACGAAAACGGATTAGGAAATAATACAGATATAAGTCAAATTAGTTTAAATGATGTTGAACAGATAGAAATTATCGAAGGCGCAATGGGTGTAACTCACGGCGCAAATGCTGTAAGTGGGATATTAAATATTATTACAAAAAAATCTTCTGATAACAAATGGGAAGTACAATTAACATCTCAAGAAGAAACCGCTGGTAATGAATTTAGTTTTTTTAAAGAAGGAAAACATATCCAAAATATAAAAATAAATAACAATATTAATGAAAATTTGTTTGCAACATTTGGAGTTAATAGAATTGATTTTAAAGGCTATTTAGGTGATCAATTAGGTCAGTTTCATGATTTAAACGATTCAAAGCGTGGTTATAAATGGAATCCTTCTGAACAAATACAAGCAAACGCTTTAATAAGTTATAGAAAAGATAATCTACGTTTATTCTATAAATTTGAATACTTAACTAAAGAAACTCAATACTTTCACCCTACAGTTCAATCAGGTTATAACGAAACATTGGGAGCTTATAAGTATAGTGAAGATGAACGTTATTTTACTAACAGAGTGTACAATCACTTAAATGCTTCAGGTAAAATTTTCAATCAGGTTAACTTCAATATTTCCGCATCCTATCAAATGCAAAAAAGAGAAGAAGAAACTTTTCGGTACAATATAACAAACGATATAGAAAGCCTTAATAATAGAATAAAAGACCAAGCTATGGAAGTACTTTATTCTACCGGAACATTTAGCAACTTTTTTAATAACAAAATTTATAACCTGCAATTAGGATACGAAATTGTGAGCAATAAAGGGTTTTCTGTTGTTGATGCGGAACTGAACAAAAAGAAAGATGTAAACGAAACAATAAGTAATTATGACTTTTTTGCAGTATCTGAAATTAATGTAAACGATCGTTTTTCAGTGCGCCCAGGTATTCGTTACTCATTTCAATCAATGTTCGATAATCAATATTCATACTCTTTAGGAGGAAGATATTTATTGAATAATGGTTTTGAAGCTCGTGCAGCATTAGGAAGATCTTACAGAACACCAGATTTTCAAGAACTTTATTTTCGTAACATTTTTGACGGACACTATTTTGTTGGGAATGAAAATTTAGTTCCAGAAACAAGTACATCTTTTGAAGCGAGTGTTAAAAAAATAACAAACTTTAAAACTTCACTATTGTCAAATCATATAATGTTTAGTATGAATGATATTGATGATCGTATAACTGACGCATACATTGGAGATATGGGCGCTACACCTATGTATCAATATATAAATGTTAGTAAGTATAAAAGTATTAATATTTCTACAACCAATCAATACAAGTTTGATAATTGGAACTTTAATTTAAATGGATCATTTACTTGGATTTCGCAAGTTATAGATAATGCTAAATTTAAAACATCAGATGAATTTTTATTTGCCTATAGTTTAAATAGTAATTTATCATACTTTGTTCCTAAATGGAATACAACTTTTGCAGCATATTATAAATTTACTGGTAAAACACCTCAGTGGGTAATTGGTAGTAATGAATATCTAGTTTCTGAAATGGGATCTTACAGTTGGCTAGACTTTTCAATTCGTAAAGGTTTTTGGAACAATAAATTCGAAACTACTGTAGGTGCTAGAAACCTTTTTAATGTTGGAGATGTAAATAGAACCCGATTAAACGAAGGTGGTGGTCATACAGTAGATGTAAACATACTTTTAGCTTATGGGCGCAGTTATTTTGTAAAGTTAACATATAATTTAAATTTTAATTAATATATATATATTTTTAGATATGAAAAAATCAATTTTCATTTTAGCCTTAGCTTCGTTTGTTTTTGCATCTTGTTCAGATGATAACAATACACCAAATGAACCAATAATCGTAAAACCGGTTGATGGCGGTACAGTAGCCGCTAAAGTAGGTGGGCCAAATCAACCAAATCAGGTATTTGTTGATTTAAGTGCAAATTCACAAACAGGTGTTAAAAGAGATACTTGGGATTTAGGTTTTTCTACAGGATCAGATTTTAGAGTTATAATCAATGGATCAATTAAAATGGCTGTTAAAAAATTAGAAACAACTAATATTGATGCCGTTCAAACTCAAGACGATGCCGTTGCTGTAGGATACAGTACTATGGCAAGTTGGGGATATGTAGATAACCCAACAGGTATTTTAATAGGAAATGGCGCGGGAATTGGTACTGCAATAGCGGAGATTTCTGCAACAGCTAATGATAATTATGTGTATTTAGTAAATATGGGGTTTGAAGTGGGTGCAACTGCACCAAGTCCAGGATCTGTAGCTTTAGATGGAAATGCACGCGGTTGGAAAAAAGTTAGAATTACAAGAGATGGTAACGATTATGTTGTTGATTATGCAGATTTGGCAGATACTACTCATAAAACCGTTAAGGTTTCTAAAAAAGCAGATTTCAATTTTACCTTTTTGAGCTTAAATTCTGGTCAAGAAATTACAATTCAACCAGCTAAAAAACAATGGGATTTATCTTTCACGGGTTTTACTAACTACTTTCCTTATGGAGATGATCAAATTACATACTATTATGCCGATTTCATTACAACAAATGTTCACGCAGGTACAAAAGTTTATATAGTGCAATCAACTGCGGAAAATTTAGCTACAGAATATACTAATTTTACGAAAGCTAATGTAGAAGAAGGTAAATTTACAACATCAGCTACAGATCAAAGAGTTATTGGAGATACTTGGAGAAACGGTGGGGGACCATCTACACAACCAAGTATTAAAGACGATCGTTTTTACATTGTTAAAGACGTAGATGGTAACTTATTCAAACTAAAATTCCTTGCATTAACTAATGATGCTGGAGAAAGAGGTAACCCTGTTTTTGAATATCAGTTGCTTAAATAATTTTTATAAAATATTATAAAATAAGGGCTTGTAAGTAATTGCAAGCCCTTATTTTTTGTGGCTATTTGTTAACAATATCTTATAAAAACACTGTAAATCAACTGTTTAGTATTTTATTTGTATCTTTGCCTCCGGAATTCAAATAGTGACAGTGTTTGAGAAATGATACAGAATGATAAAAAAATGTTCTTACTTTATTGTAACAATAAGCGCGGTTGTTTTAATAACAATGGCATTTAAAGGAGTTGAAACAACTTTACTAACTAATGATTATTACAAAGTAACCAAACCTTTAGCTTACAGCGTTCCGTTACCTGAAGCGTCGTTAAAAGATATAGATGAAACCTTGAATAAAGTTGATTTTTCTATAGAAACTACTTCAACTTTTATTGATTTTAAAGAAGCTTTAGCTATTAGGGAATCTAACGGAGATTATAATTCGGTAAATTCTTATGGATATATGGGGAAATACCAATTTGGAAAAGGAACTCTTAAATTTATAGGTTTAAAGAATAGTAATGATTTTTTAAAAAATCCAGAGTTACAAGAAAAAGCTTTTGTAGCTTATGTTCAAAAAAATAAATGGATTTTGCGTAAAGAAATTCAAAAGTACGCTGGTAAAACTATTGGTGGAATTTTAATTACAGAATCAGGTATGATTGCTGCAGCTCATTTAGGCGGAGCAGGTTCGGTTCAAGATTTTTTACGATCTAACGGTAGTGTGTCTTTTGTAGATGGTTACGGTACAGATATTAAATCTTATCTTAAAGCATTTGCAAACTACGATATATCAGATATCAAGCCACATAAAACACCAAAAATTGTTGTAAGTTAACAAATGTATAAGTATAAAAAAGGCTCTTAATTTACTAAGAGCCTTTCTTTATTTGTATATAAAGAGTATTAATTATCCTCTAGCTTTTTTCTTGCTGTTAGATTTAGTGTTACCAACTTTAGTCATTGCATTTCTAAATCCAACAAAATCTGAAGCCGAATATTGATCAATAAATCTACGTGTTGCAGGATCTAACCAATAAGCTCTGTCTTTCCAAGAACCACCTTTAATAACACGTGAATTGTTGTTAATTAAACTTGTTCTTGCTGCATCATCTAATGTATATGTTAAATTACCTTCAGCATCATAAACAGCTTGGTCTTGTGGCGAATTGTACATTTTACTTTGTTGTCCAACTCTTTCAAAAGCATCACCATCATTATAAGCTATACTGTTAGTACCTTGGAAGTTTCTTCTTTGGAAAGTGTCTTCTAAACCAACCCCTTCTTTTTGTACTTCACCAGGTAAAGCACGTGGGCGTAATTTTCCGTTTGGTAAAGTGTCGTATTCAATATTTGTACTTACAACTTGTACAGTTCCGTCTGGTCCTATTACACTTTTGTTGTAAACATTTCCACGGAAATAGTTCATATCGTTCACTTCAGAAGAAATTGCCGGACGGTAAACGTCTGCAACCCATTCTGCTACGTTACCAGCCATATCGTATAATCCCCAATCGTTTGCTGGGAATGATTTTACAGAGGTAGTAATTTCACCAGCGTCTGTAGACCATCCTGCGATACCACCGTAATCACCGCGCCCTTGTTTAAAGTTTGCTAAGTAATCTCCTTTTGATCTACGTGAGTTTGTACGCACATCATCAGAACCCCAAGGGTATTTGTTTCTGCCTTGTTGGTTGTTGTATACACGGTCTGATTTTCTTACACTAGCAGCATATTCCCATTCTGCTTCTGTAGGTAAACGGAATTCCGCAGAAATAATACCATATTCCATTTTTGCGTAAACACCATTTTGTCCTGCTTTAGCACGGTTTTTTACACCTTTAAAAACAATACTGTCATTGCCAGCGTATGCTTTACTAGGTGCATTTAAGTAAGTATCTGTAGAGAAAGACTGCTCGCCATATACTTTATCTGTTTTAGCGCCTTTGGCAATATAACCTGCACGCTCTAAATTTAATTCGTTAACACGATCGGTTCTCCATTTAGAGAAGTCGTTTGCCTGAACCCATGATACACCAACTACAGGATAGTTTGCGTACGCAGGATGACGTAAGTATGTGTTCGTTAAAGTTTCAGTGAAACCTAATTGATTACGCCATACTAATGTGTCAGGTAACGCAGAAGAGTATATCTGGCGGTATCTAGCTTCAGTAGGTGGGTAAACAGCTTTAGTCCAAGACAGATATTCCGTGTACATAAGGTTAGTAACCTCGGTTTCGTCCATGAAAAACGATTGTACATATTGCTGTGTTGCACTGTTGTTCCATTCGCCCATAACGTCATCTTGTACGCGTCCCATTGTAAATGTACCCCCTTCAATGGCAACCATTCCGTAAGGAACTTCAGTGCCATCGTATGACGTGTTATATTGGAAACCACCTTTTTTGTCGTTTATTTTCCAGCCTGTTGCTGAAGACGATGTAGCGTTGCTGTTTCCACAACTTGTTAGTCCAATTGACGCTGCCATTACAGCTATCAATTGTAGTGTCATAATTTTATTAATCTTCATTGTTAAAGTAGGTAATAAATTTCGTTGCAATATAATAATTAGCTTTTGATTAACAATATTAAAATTAAAAATATTTAAAAAAAACTTAAAAAATGAAAAATATTAAAGTCTTAGTATACGTTTTACTGCTAAATGTAATTATTTTAATTATTTTTATCAAATATTAATAGATGTTTATTTTCTATATAAATGAAAAAACTGTTAACCGTTTTAACTTTTTTGGGTTTTTGTACTGTAAATGCCCAAACTAAAGATGTTCAGCTACAATGGACCGAGCAAACTATTACAATTAGTAATGAAGAAAGTTTCTTTGTACCTAGTTTTCAAAATGAGTATTTTAGATATAATTCTAGCGAAAAAATCATTCGTGCTAATGTTTCAATTAAAAATGCACTAGGTGATCAGGTGCGTGTTGTATCGCAAAATTTACAAGCTATCGATATTTCTAAATATAAAGACATTGATTCTAAAAATATTCCTTCACAAATTGATCCTAAAGTACAGGTATACATTACAAAAGGGGTGCAATCTGCTATTGTAACGTTTAATCCTATTATTAAAACAGGTAGTGGTTTTAGTAAGGTTACTAGTGTTGTTTTTGAAGTTCTTGGATCTAAAAATAATCAAGCAAACAACGCTGATTTAACTGTTCAAAATTCAGTTTTAGCTCAAGGAAGCTGGTATAAATTCAAGGTGAATGAAACGGGTGTTTATCGTTTAGATAGAAACTTTTTAGCAAAAGTAGGAGTGCCTAATGATGTTGATCCAAGAACAATTAAAGTGTACGGCTACGGTGGCGATATGTTGCCTCTTGCAAATAGTAAAAACCTACATTTTGATTTGCCTGAAGTTGCTATTCAATTTCAAGGTGAACAAGATGGTGTTTTAAATGATAATGATTATGCACTTTTTTATGCAGTTGGAACAAAAGGCTGGAGTGCCGAAAACGCAACGCACTTAAATTTATACAGCAACGATGCTTTTTACTATATAACCTATGGCGGTACTGCGGGTAAACGCATGCAAACTTATATTGAGCCTGCCGGATCATCAACAATTACTTATAATGACTATTTGGCTCGTGTATACGATGAAAAAAACATTGAAAACATTGTGCAGTTAAGTAGAAAAACTTTAGGCGAAAACTTTGGTCAAAGTTTTAACAAACAAATTGTGTTGCAAACGCCGTTTTTAAATTCATCTAAACCGGCAACAATTGGTGTAAATGTAGCAGCTATATCGCAAAATCAAACCATATTTAATATTGCATTAAATAATCAACAAATAGGTACTAAAACCATCAATCAAAAAGCAAGTAGTATTTTGGCTAATGAGGGGTATTTTTCTCAGCAAATGAATCTAAATAACGAAATTAGCACCTTTAATATCGCATTTAATAATAACGGAATACCTTCTGCTCGCGGATTTGTAGATTTTGTTGCTATAGATTATTATAAACACTTAACAGGATATAATAAACAGTTTAAATTTAATTTTGCCGATGCTGTTTCGCAAGTGGGTGTAGGTAGTTTTCAGATTACAAATGCGCAAAGTATATCGCAAGTTTGGGATGTTACCGATCGATATAATCCGGTTTTTAAGCCTAATACAGCGAATGTGTTAAATTTTAAAATGCCTTTGGGTGAATTAAGAGATTTTGTGGCAGTTGATCAAACCGATTTTTACCTTCCTGCAGATGCGCCCAACCCAAAAGTTAGCAATCAAAATTTAAAAGGAACTATTTTAGCCGATGGCGATGTAGATTATATTATCATAACAAGAAACGATTTGGTTTCGGCAGCAAATCGTTTGGCAAATCTTCATAGAACTAAAAGTAATTTAAATGTAAAAGTTGTTCCGTTAGATATTATTTATAACGAATTTTCTTCGGGTCAGCAAGATGTGGTAGCTATTCGTAACTTTATACGTTATGTGTATTTTGCTGGCAATAAAACGTTGAAATTTGTGAATTTATTGGGTGATGCTTCTACAAATTATTTCGATGCAGACTCAAATATAGTTCCAATATTTCATTATCTTCAAAATACACTATCTTTTAATTCTAGTCAAAACTTTAACGACTGGAGTACCTTTGCAACAGATGATTTTTATGCATTGTTAGACGAGCCTAATGCACTTTTTTCTAGTCAAGATTATAGTGGAATTGATGTAGCAATTGGTAGAATGCCTGTTGCAAATGCCCAAGAAGCTAACGCCATGATTAGTAAGGTAGAGCAATATTTAAGTAAAGATAATGCGGGTAGATGGAAAAATGTTTATACAGCACTTGCAGATGATGTTGATAGCGGTAGCGATGTAGGACTTCAAGAGGCACTTAATGAAATGGCCGATGAGTTAGTCGCAAGTAAACCGTATTTTAATGTAAAAAAGATTATTGCCGATTCGTATCAACAGCAAGTGGTTGCTGGTGGACCAAGATATCCTAAAGCAAAAGAAGATTTTTTAAACGGAATTAATAACGGAAGCTTAGTAGCAAGTTATCTAGGGCATGGTTCTGCAACAGGCTTGGGTGGCGAGCGCTATTTTGAAATTCCCGATATCGAAAAATTAAATAATACAGATAAATACCCATTGTTTATTATCATGACGTGTGATTTTACGCGTTTCGACGATCCTAAACAAAAATCGGGTGGTGAGTATTTGTATTTGCGTGAAAAATCTGGTGCAATAGGTATTTTTGCAACTACCCGAAAAATTGGTATTACAAATGCTGAAGAAACTACAAAAGTAGGTGCTAAATGGTTGTTTGATTATGATAACACTTTACCTGATCTTACCATGGCAGAAGCGTTAATGAATATGAAAAATGACGATGTTAGAGAACAAGGTATGATTGCTTTTATTGGCGATCCGGCATTAAAACTGGCAATGCCAAAGCCAAATATTATTATTACACATGTTAATGAAGAGCCAATTGAGAATTTCACAGGGAGCTTACGTGCATTAGATCGTGTAAAGTTAAAAGGACAGGTTGCAACAGAAGCAGGGCAGATAATAGCAAACTTAAACGGAAACCTTGCGGTGCAAATGTTCGATAAAAATCAAGAAAAAACTACTTTGGTAAACGACGGTATAGGTGCGCCAATGAATTTTACAACATTAGGCGAAACTGTTTTTCGTGGAAATGCATCGGTAACTAATGGTGTGTTCGAAATTGAATTTGTTGTTCCAAAAGACATTAAAATAGCGGTAGGCGAGGGTAAAGCTAGTTTTTATGCAGTAAAAGAAGCGAATGTTTTAGATGATTACACAGGCGCAAATACAACCATTAAAATTGGTGGTGTAAATGAGAATGCTGCCGAAGATAATAAACCACCGCAAATTAAATTGTTCATGAACGACGAAACTTTTATTTCGGGCGGAATTACCAATAATTCACCATTATTTTTAGCGCATTTAGAAGATGAAAACGGGATGAATACTGCCAGCGGTATTGGTCACGATATGGTAGCTATTTTAGATGGCGATGAAAACAACCCAATAGTAATGAACGAGTTTTACGAAACCGAACCTAATAATTTTGCAAAAGGTTTTGTAAACTATCCATTTACTAATTTAAAAGAAGGTTTACATACTATTACATTTAAAGGATGGGATGTGTACAATAATTTGGCAACTGCAACGTTAGACTTTGTAGTGGCTGCAGAAACAGGCTTGGTTTTAGACAGAGTGTTAAATTACCCAAATCCGTTTGTAGATTATACCGAGTTCTGGTTCCAACACAATCGTCCTAACGAAACATTACAAGCACAAGTTCAAATTTTAACAGTATCTGGTAAAATCGTAAAAACAATCAATCAAACAATTGTTTCAGATGGCATTTTATCAAAAGATATTAAATGGGATGGTCGTGACGATTTTGGCGATAAAATTGGTAAAGGTGTATATATCTATCGTTTAAAAGTAAAATCAACAGTTTCTGGTCAACAGGCAGAGAAAATCGAAAAATTAGTTATCTTGTAGATTCAATAGTTTAACAACACTAATTAAAAACTAATTTTTATATTTGTTCAATATAATTAAAAATACATGAGAAAAATTTCAATAGCAGTTGTTAGTTTGTTTGCAGCAAATTCAATGGTTGCACAACAACGTGTCTCAGTTCCTTTAGAAAGTGAGTATTATAACCCTGCAATTACAACTGGTGTTTCTTTTTTAACCATTTCACCAGATGCGCGTTCAGGTGCCTTGGGAGACATGGGAGTTGCAACTTCTGCCGATGCTTTTTCGCAATTCTATAACCCGGCTAAATATGCTTTTGCAGAAAAACAACAAGGTTTTGCAGTGTCATATACACCTTATATGTCTAAAATTGCTAGTGATATTTCATTAATGGGGGTAAGTTATTACAATCGTGTAAACGAACGTAGCGCTGTTGGTGCAAGTTTACGTTATTTTACATTGGGTGAGATTAACTTAACAGATCAATCTGGTTTGCCACTTGGAACAGAAAAACCAAACGAATTCTCGGTTGATGTTTCTTATACCATTAAATTTTCAGACAATTTTGGTTTAGCGGTTGCAGGTAGATACATTAGCTCTAATTTAAAATTACGTAGTGACGGCGAAACAAGCGCAAGTACTTTTGCAGTTGATGTAGCAGGTTATTACGAAAGTGACCGTATACAAATGAGTAATTCTGAAGGACGCTTGCGTGCAGGTTTCAATTTCCAAAATATGGGGCCTAAAATAAGCTATACGGGCGATGTTAATTACGCAAGTAACATACCAACTACTTTACGTTTAGGTTTAGGGTATGATTTTATTTTAGATAATTATAATACCCTTACAGTGTATGGTGAAACAACCAAACTTTTAGTACCTTCTAATTTACAGCCAACATTTGTTGATTACGATAATGACGGTCAAGTGAATGGTACAGACGAAATTAATAGTGTAGATTTAAGAAGACAAGAATACCGCGATATAGGTTGGTTCTCAGGTATGTTTAAATCGTTAGGTGATGCGCCAGGAGGTTTTAGCGAAGAAATGAGCGAGTTTACTTGGGCATTGGGTGCAGAATATTGGTATCAAAATTCATTTGCATTCCGTTTAGGATATTTCAACGAAGCAGAAGATAAAGGTGCCCGTAAATTCGCAACTTTAGGTGCAGGCTTTAAATACAATATCGTAAATATCGATGTGTCTTATTTAATGGCAACCGGTAAAGTTCAAAATCCATTAGAAAACACTTTACGTTTTTCTTTAACCTTTAATTTTGGTAGAGATTATTTTAAAAACTAAATTTTAATAATTTTATAGTACAGTCCAAGCGTTTACGTTTGGACTTTTTTGTCTGATCATGAAAACAATCAATATAAATACAACGCTATATTCTTTTAATTCAATTGATGATTTACCTGTAAATGTTCAAAATTTAATGAATCAAGCAATAGAAATCAGATCAAAAGCCTATGCGCCATATTCAAAATTTCAAGTTGGTGCAGCTGTTCTTTTAAAAAGCGGAACAGTTGTTTTAGGATCTAATCAAGAAAATGCAGCGTATCCATCTGGTCTTTGTGCCGAACGAACTGCCGTTTTTTCAGCAGGTGCAAATTATCCTAACGATGAAATTGTGTGTATCTGTATTTCGGCATCATCAACATTAAAAGATACATTGCAGCCAATTCCGCCTTGTGGAGCCTGTCGACAATCATTGTTAGAATACGAAAACAGACAAAAAAGTAACATACCAGTTTATTTCATGGGTAAATCAGGTGAAGTTGTTCAATCGCCATCCATTCAAAATTTATTACCTTTTATTTTTAAAGAAGATAGTTTGTAATGATTAAATTAAAAATCATTTCTTAATTTTGATTTTTAAAGCAGCGTTTTTGTTGCGATATTAAATATTTTTATGATAAAATCAATTTGTTGTATTGGTGCAGGCTATGTTGGTGGACCAACAATGGCGGTCATTGCATTAAAAAACCCACATATAAAAGTTACTGTTGTAGATGTTAATCAAGATAGAATCAATGCTTGGAACGCTCAAGATTTAGATCTGTTGCCGGTTTACGAACCTGGTTTAGCGGAAATTGTTGCTAAAACACGAAACGTAAATTTATTTTTCAGTACAAATGTAGATGAAGCCATAGATCAGTCCCAAATGATTTTTATCTCGGTAAATACCCCAACCAAAACGTATGGAATAGGCAAAGGTATGGCAGCCGATTTAAAGTATATCGAACTTTGTGCACGACAAATTGCCCGAGTTTCAACAACAGATAAAATCGTTGTCGAAAAATCTACGTTACCCGTTCGTACCGCATCAACCATAAAAAGCATTTTAAAACAATCGCAAAATAACGTAAAGTTCGAAATTCTTTCTAATCCAGAATTTTTGGCAGAAGGAACGGCAATTTCAGACTTACTAAACCCAGACCGCGTATTAATTGGTGGCGATTATCATACACTCGAAGGTAAAAACGCAATCAATCAGCTATCGCAGATTTACCAAAATTGGGTAAATAAAGATAAAATCATCACCACAAATATATGGTCGAGTGAATTGTCTAAACTTACCGCAAATGCATTTTTGGCGCAACGTATTTCGTCAATAAATGCCATGTCCGCAATTTGCGAAGCCACAGAAGCAGATATAGATGAGGTAGCATTCGCTATAGGAAAAGATACCCGTATAGGCGAAAAATTCTTAAAAGCCTCTGTAGGTTTTGGGGGCTCTTGTTTTCAAAAAGATATTTTAAACCTTGTTTACATAGCAAAATCGTTTGGTTTAAATGAAGTTGCCGATTATTGGGAGCAAGTGATTTTGATGAACAACTACCAAAAAAAGCGATTTGCGCAAAAAGTAGTTCAAAAAATGTTCAATACCGTGTCAGGCAAAAAAATCGTCATGTTAGGTTGGTCATTTAAAAAAGATACCAATGATTCTCGTGAATCAGCAGCCATCGATGTTGCTAATTATTTAATCGAAGAACAAGCAGAATTACACATTTACGATCCAAAAGTTACAAAACAGCAAATTCTTACCGATTTAGAGCGCATCACAGGCGATGATTTAAAACAGTTACAAGAAAAAGTACACATATATAATTCTTCAGAAACAATTTTTAGAAACGCGCATGCCATAGTGATTCTAACCGAATGGGATGAATTTAAAACGTACAGTTATACAGATATTAAAAACCAAATGTTAGAACCCGCTTTTATATTCGACGGACGTAATGTTTTAAACCCTACCCAAATACAACAAATAGGTTTTCAATATTACGGTATAGGTAAGTAGAGTAATTTGGGCGTTTCCCTTCAATTCCGTTTCCAAACAAAATCCGATGTAAATATCCAATAGTGAATAACAGATAATTCAAGTACACATTCGGGGTCGGGCTTTCGCGAGTCGCTTTTTGTTGCACTCATATATTGTATAAGAGCAACAAAAGTGCTCCAACAAACGCTCAATCCCTAACGCAACCCTTTTTTATTTACAAATTTTGTTCTATGATCCGGTCACTGAGCATTCTAAGATAAAAACAAGTAATCAATCAATTAATTTTACAAAAGGTTCATTTCTTTTCGCGACGGCAAATATTCGTAATACAATTTTGTTCGCAACAGCATTTAAAGCAGTAAGCTTATG
>Ga0233380_1000364_pt1 | contig 24465 bp, 14 predicted proteins | sample ElkDunMinimDraft_9_FD_191541 | JGI IMG/M metagenome (GOLD analysis project Ga0233380, IMG submission 191541) | Fecal eukaryotic communites from dung pellets of Tule Elk in California, USA - Elk Dung F36 | ecosystem: Host-associated > Mammals > Digestive system > Large intestine > Fecal | place... | reverse complement strand
CCAACCTGCCGATCACCAATGGCCTTTTGCGCGGCGGCCAGCACCTTGCGATAGTCCTTCGTAAAATCCTGGGTCAGACTGGATGTGATTTCCTGGCGCACCGCATCGCTGTTGGCGAGGGCAAGCAACAGATTCGTCGCCACCCGGTCCGTGCCGCCAAAAATCTTTACATCGCGAAAGCCGACAATCTCTGAGTTCGGCTCGGTCATCGGAACGCCGGTCAGCCAAACCCGCCCATTCGCCTTGCCCCACCGCGTCCCCACCCGTTTTCCGACAGGCTCAACCGCGGCATCCACGCCAACAGCCAGCCGCCCTCCTTCGGTCGCGAAGACCGTCACCTTTTTGAAATCTGCGTTGACGTGGCCCATATCCTCAATGCGGATGCCTTTATCGTTCAGCTTGCGCAGCGCGCGAAGCAGAACGGGTTCCAGCTCACGGTAGTCGGCGACGACCGGGATATGGAAAAGCAGGCCAGAAACCTTGGGCACAGGAATCTGCGCCGGCAGCGGCGTAGGCGTTTGTGGATCTGGTGCGTCCGCCCCGACAAATGTCTCGGCAAAGACTTCTGCCGCGATCTTGAGTTGAAGGTTGCGCCCCTCGACGTGGTGACCGGCATAGGCGAGGCCGACCGGCGTAATCCGCATCCAAGCTGGCGGTCTGGCCCGATTGAGCTCCAAGACCGTAAAAGCCTCTTTCCAGGCGTCGGCAATGATTGGCCTGACCTGCGCACGCGCGACCTCTGCCTGCAGATCACGCTCAAGGCCCGCAATAACGCCAACCAGTTCCCGATCAGCCCTGTCCGCAAACCGAATGCGCTGGCCGACAAAATCAATCCCGGGGGGATTGGTCCAGTCATACGAAATATCGACCTTGGCCGTCGGGTGCCAGTCAGCGGGAAGGCCGAAACGCACATTGGCCCGCACGACTGCCGCTCCGGTCGCGGTTTCGCCTTTCAGTATGCCGCCCACATCACGCGCGCTGATCGTTGCGTGTACGGGCATGGTGATGGTCAACTGCTCGCCGCGACCCGACAACCCAATCGCGCCGCGCGTAACCTGCCCAACGATGCGGCAACTGATGTCTGGCGTGACCTTGATCCGCTCACCGAAGGCCTTGACCTTTTTGCCCGTGACACATGCGTCGTTCTGCCTGTCGATCGACCAAAGCCGCTTTGGCGTCTTTGCCTCAAGCGCGCGCTGCAACTGATCAAGCGAAAGCGTTACGGGAACCAGCAGCGTTGAACTTTGCTTCGCAAATTCGGGCACAGTGGTCAGACGCGGCGGCGAGGGATTTTCAGATTGGGAATTGCACGACGCGGCAAGAAGAGCCGGGACAAGGACAGACGTAGCCATCTTGCGCATGTAAATCCCCTGAGGACCCCAGACATGCACAGAGTAAACATGAAATACGAAAATACGAACAGTAATAATTACACTACGTTACAGTCAGACTATCCAAACCGTTGAAGCCGAATGGCAGCCACCATTGCCCGCTATTATCGATGAGGCCGCGATTTACGGTGCGGGGAGCGTATCAGCATTCCCGCTCTGCAATTTGGGTATTTTCCAGCCACCGCAAAAGCCCGTCTACCCGACGCTAAAGCAAAGCTTGCGATTGACAGCGAAGGACTCAATCAATTAAGTAGAGATTACTCCGTGCGGTCATGGTGATCAGGCTAGCCGCGCAATTTCAGGAACTTGATCCGCGGCTTTTGATTGGGATGCAGCTTGCTCCGCGTCAACAACAGCTAAAGCGCACGATGCTCGGGCGACATCGCCAGGCGTCGTGTTCCCCTCAACCATGAGGTGATCCGATGCGCATGAACCAGATCCACTAACGGCACTCCAAGGTGCAGGCACCGGTCGGACAGACTGAGGCCTTCCCGGGTTTCTAAGTTATTCCCGGGCCCGCCACGACCCGTCGCCGCGGCCTGCACCTTCGCCCTTTTCCATTCCCGCCGAGTTTCGGTCGCACGCGTCCGAACCCCTGCGCTCGCCAGTTTTCCAGTCGGTGTCGGTGATGCCGGCGCGTGGTTTGGCGTGGCCCGCTTGCCCCGGTTGATCCGGGAGCGTGCGTCCGCGCGTCCAGCTCCCGCGCCCATGCGCCCAGATCATCAAGGTTTCAGGAATTTCAATGTCATTGCCCTTAACCATTGTGGCCCCTGCCTATGCCTATGCCGCTCCTATTCAAAAGCCGGGCAACGCCCGTCACCGTTTTCGGCATGCCATTCTGCTGAGCGCGGGGCTGGCTGCACTTGCCGTACCCGCGACAGCACATGGCCAGATCGTGCCACCCGTGGCCACGGATGCGCTTGGCCCAGTTTCAGCCGATTCCGGCGACGTCATCATCGTCACGGCATCCCGCCGCCGCGATGAAGCCGCGCAGGATGTCCCCATAGCGCTTAGCATCGTAACCGGAGCAGAGCTTGAGCGGCGCGGCGATTACACCCTTGGCCAGATACAGCAGCAGGTGCCCAGTCTGCAGGTGTTCAGCTTCAATCCGCGCAATACCAACGTTAACATTCGCGGCCTGGGCAGCAACGTCGCGCTCACAACTGATGGCCTTGAGAACGGCGTCGGGTTCTACATCGACAATGTCTATTACGGCCGTGTCGGCCTTTCGCAGTTCGACCTGGTCGACCTTGACCGCATCGAAGTTCTGCGCGGCCCGCAAGGCACGCTGTTCGGCAAGAACTCTACCGCCGGCGTCATCAACATCACTTCTAGGAAGCCCAGTTTCACGCCAGAGCTTTCAGCCGAATCCACACTGGGCAGCCACGCCTACTATCAGGTTCGCGCATCAGCCTCGGGCCCCATCATCGCTGACAAGTTAGCGGTACGCGTCAGCGGTGCGCTGACCGAGCGCAACGGCTTTCTCTATAACGTGACGCAGAATGAACGCGCACAGGACTATTACAACGCCACGATCCGCGGCCAGCTGCTGTTTCAGGCGCACGAGGATGTCTCCCTTCGGGTGATCGGTGACTATTCCCGCCAGAAGCAGAAATTCGTCCTTACCAGCTTCGTCGATTTCCAACCGAACTATGCGAACGGCGCACCCATCGCCAACAATCTACTGGATCGGCTGGCACAGTTCCCCGACGCCGTTGTGCCGTCCTTCACCCCGTTCGACCGGGTCGGTTATGCCGACAGCCATTACCAGTCCAACATGGACGGCTACGGCGTATCGGCGCAGTTGGACTGGGACCTTGGCGACGTCGCCCTCACCTCTGTCACGGCCTATCGCTGGTGGGACTGGAACCCGGCGAACGATGGCGACGGCACCAATCTGCCGGTTATCACCAAGGCGCAGCAGGCCAACCGCCAGCGCCAGTTCACGCAGGAGCTACGGCTCGCATCCACTGGCGACGGCCCCGTGAACTACGTCGTGGGCGCGTTCTACTTCTGGCAGATCATTCGCGGCTATGGCGCAACTGCCTATGGGCCAACTGCTGCGTTGTGGAACCTGCCGGGCGTCAACCAAACGGTGGCAGGCGCCGCGATCAACAACTTCGAGGCTGGCTCAACCTCCACGCCTGAAACCAAAAGCCTTGCGGCATACGGCCAGCTCGACTGGGAAGTGACGGACAGCGTGTCGCTTACCGGCGGATTGCGCTTCACGCATGAAAAGAAGGAAGGCACCTTCGAACAGTTCTGGGTTGCCGGGAACGACCTTTCCAGCCTGACACCTGTTCAGGCCATCGTCGCAAACGCGATCCGCACCCAGTTCAACCCGATTACCAGCCTGTCCACGAGCTTCACCGACAACAGCCTTTCCGGGCTGATATCGGCAAGCTGGCGGGTTGCTCCGAACGCCCTGCTGTATGCCTCCTATTCGCGCGGCAACAAGTCTGGCGGCCTCAACCTCACAGTGCTTCCAGTCGGCGTCGAGCCAGGTGTGAAGCCCGAAACGGTTAATGCCTACGAGATCGGCTTGAAATCGCAGTGGCTGGACGACCGGCTTACCTTCAACGCCGCCGCCTTCTGGACCGAAATCAGCGACTATCAGACCGCCATTACCGAGCAGATCCAGAACACCGTCAACTACCGGCAGTACATCGCGAACATCCCCAAGGTCCGGTCACGCGGGGTGGAAGCCGATATCAATTTTGCCGTCAGCCAGAACTTCAGCTTCAATGCCGCTGCCAGCTATGTCGACGCCGCATATGTCGAATATGCAAATGCCCCGCAGGCCGTCGAGAATCTGAATCTTGGCCCCATTCAAGACCTGAGCGGCGAAGAACTGCCCGGTATTCCCAAGCTTTCGTGGACGGTTGGCGCCGATGCCTGGCACCCGGTAGGCGTCCTCGGCGGCCGCGAACTCGAGGTCTACGGCCATGCGGATTACTCGCACCGGTCATCCTTCAACACCTCGGCCACCAATTCGATCTGGGCGACGGCGCCCGCCTTCGGGATCGCCAACGCACGCGTTGGCTTCCGCACGGCCGATGGCCTGCTCGACGTATCCCTGTGGGCCAAGAACCTCCTTGATGAGGAGTATTTCCTGAACCTCGGCGCTGCGAACACCGGCGCAGTGACCGGCCAGTTGGGTGAACCGCGCACCTACGGCGTCACCTTCCGCACAAAGCTTTGAGGGGTATCATGACGATCACATCACCTTTTTCCCAAAGCCCAGCTGCAGAAGATGTTCTTCCGCCGCGCCGCCTGATCGCCTTTTCCGCGATTGCCATCCCGGTGGCGGCGGCGAACATGCCGATCGCGGTGTACCTGCCGCCGATCCTGGCCCGGGACTTCGGCCTATCGCTGGGTGTCATCGGCCTGATCTTTCTGGTCGGGCGATTGTGGGACGCGGTGATTGATCCGCTTGTTGGCGCGCTCAGCGATCGCACACGGACCCGCTATGGCCGCCGCAAGCCGTGGATAGCGGGCGGCGGGGTAGTTTTTGCCATCTTCGCCAGCCTTCTGTTCTTTCCGGTGGCGGACATTACCCCCGCCTATCTCTCAGTCGTGCTGTTCTTCTTCTACCTGGGATGGACGGCGATCCAGATCCCCTTCCTTGCATGGTCAGGAGAGGTTTCGGGCCAGTATCACCAACGCACACGCATCGCCACCTACCAGACAGTCATTGCCGCTGCCGGCCTGTTCATTACGCTTGTGCTGCCAACGGTGGCGGACCAACTGCGTCCCGGCGACGGACGATTGCAGATGACGCTGATGGGCACGTTGCTGCTGGCAACGTTGGCCCCCGGCCTATTCCTGTCGCTCACCGCCTTCAAGGAAGAGGCCCCGCTCGAACGCCCGCAGGCCTTCTCGTTCGCCCAGTCCCTGCGCGCCGTTTTCGCCAATCCGCTGCTGCTGCGTGTGCTGGCATCCGATTTTGCCGTTACGCTGGCCCAGTCGATCAGATCGTCGCTGATCGTGTTCTTCGTCGCCTTCTACATGGGTCGCCCGGAATGGGCCGCCGGCTTGTTCCTCTTCCAGTTCGTCTTTGGCATCTTCGCCGGACCGATCTGGCTGCGTATCGGCCTGCGTTTTGGCAAGCATCGCACCGCCGTTGCGGGTGAACTGATGCAGGTGGCGGTCAACCTTAGTCTGCTGCTGGTCACGCCCGACACCTTCGGCCTGCTGCTGGTGCTGACGGCGTGCCAGGGCCTTGCTCAGGGGTCAGGCAATTTGATGCTGCGAGCGATCGTTGCAGACGTTGCCGATAAGCACCGGCTGGAAACTGGCGAGGACCATACCGGCCTTTACTATTCGGTTTTCAGCCTTGCCGGAAAATCGGCATCCGCCGCCGCTATCGGCATCGCACTGCCCCTGATCGGCTGGCTTGGCTTCGATCCGAAGGGAGCAAACAGCGAGGATGCTCTGAGCGGTGTGCTGCTGGTCTTCGCCCTGGGCCCGGCCATCGCCCACGCTCTTTCCGCCGCCCTCATCGCCCGCTTCCCGCTGGATGAAGCGGCGCACACCGCCATTCGCCGACAGCTTGAAGAGGCGCCCGCCGTCTTCGTGCCCGCCGAATAACTCCCCCGCCGCAAACCACACCCGGAGTAAACACCATGAATGCCATCACCACATATACCAACGCCAAGGACACCAGTTCCAAGCTCGACATTCGCCCCGTCACCGGCACCATCGGCGCCGAGATTCGCGGCGTGCGGCTGTCCGGCGATCTTGATGCAGAGACCGTGCGCGAAATCGAAGCTGCGCTGGTTCGCCACAAGGTAATCTTCTTCCGCGGCCAGCATCACCTCGACAATTCTGAACACGAAGCCTTTGCGGCACTGTTCGGCGATCCAGTCGCCCACCCGACTGTGCCCGTTGCAGAAGGATCGAAGTACCTGCTCGAACTGGACAGCAAGGAAGGCTACGCCGCATCCAGCTGGCACACCGACGTCACCTTCGTCGATGCCTATCCCAAAGGCTCTATCCTGCGTGCCGTGACAGTCCCGGAAGCTGGCGGCGATACGTTCTGGGCCAACGGCGAAACCGCCTATGACGGCCTGCCTGAACCCCTGCGCCAACTGGTGAACAACCTGTGGGCGGTGCACACCAACGACTACGACTATGCAGCGACCTTTGCCCTGTCCAAGGATGCCCCGGAAGGCCAGAAAGAGCGGGCAAAGTTCCAGCAGAGCGTCTTTGCATCGACCGTGTATGAAACCGAGCATCCCGTCGTTCGCGTCCATCCGGTATCGGGCCAGCGCAGCCTGCTTCTGGGCCATTTCGTTCGCAACTTCGTAGGCGTGAACAAGGCCGATTCTGCGCGTCTCTACAGCATCCTGCAGGACCACATCACCAAGCCCGAGAACACCGTGCGCTGGCGCTGGGAAGCAGGCGACGTCGCCTTCTGGGATAACCGCGCCACCCAACACCGCGCTACAGCCGACTTCGGCCTGCAGCGCCGTACCCTGCGCCGCGCCACCGTGGCCGGCGAAGTGCCTGTCGGCATCGATGGCCGCCAGAGCCGCACCACGCGTAAGGAAAAGAACGCCGAACCGCAAAAGGTCTGAACGTGCCTACCCGATTAAGTTGCTGAACTGCTTCGGAGCCATCCTGCAGGCTCTCCACCTGCCACGCCGGCCTAAACCCCCGGCGTGGCTCTTTTTCGCAACGGATTGACCACGCCCACAACGATCACCGCCAAGCGCAAGCCCTCCTCAATGTTGCGATTGGCCAGACAGCCCCCCAAGAGCTCTTGAAGGGGAACGCATTAGCTTCACTCCTTGACTGGTACGCTAGCCAGTTCTGCATAGGCGCAGCTGATGTGATAGAGCGAACTTCCCGGCGCCGGTTCCTCTGTCCAAGACCCGTCCGCCGCCAATTTATCGCGCCACAGACCAGGCATCGATACGTCAAAGTAACGTTCCAGCCCCCGGACAGCACGGACAGCTTCCGCTGCCTCAGCAGCATCACCGGTGCGTGCGAGGCGGGCGACAGCAGCCTTGATCCGTTCGGTCTGGGGCCACAGCCGCGCCGCATCATCATGCTGCACTCCGTCTGTAAGCACTGCGTTGATCGCCACGCCGCGGACCTCGCACAGACCATAGCGGCGAGCGAAGCCAGTCAGACGGTCGGAAAGTTCCGCGCCGCGGCTCCAGCCAAAGTTCGCGAGCCGTTCGAACAGCCAAGCCCATTCGAAGCAATGCCCTGGTTCCGCGATCAGGCCTTCAGTACCCGGCGCGGCGTCGAAATCGTGTGTAAAATATTCCAATAATGCGCCGCATTCTGGGTCGATGAAGTGTTTGTCGGCCACCTCCGCGATTGCCAGCGCGGCCGCGAGGAAGCGGGGCCTCGCGCTCGCCTCGTACAGTGCGAGGAAGGCCTCCAGCAAATGCATATGGGGGTTCTGCCGCCGCACACGCGGATCGGCGATTTCTCCTTCAGCAAAGCCGCCCATCGGGTGGCTCCAATTGCACTCGATAGTGTCAAGAAGCTCCTCTGCACGGTCGAACAAGTCGGCCCGCCCAAGGGCGCCACCTGCGGTGCCGAGCGCGAACAGGATGAACGCCTGGTCGTAAAGATCAGCGCGTGGGTCAAGTGGTCTGGCATCCACGTCAAGCCGATGGACAAAGAAACCATCGGCGCGACGTGCGTTCGCAACCAATGCATCAATCGTCTGCGTTACAAGTTCACGCCATGGGCCAGCCCAACCGAGGCGGCCCGCCGCAACGAAGGAAAAGATATGACGGGCCTGCACGAAGCTACGAAAATAGGCCGGGTCTGGCTTGCCTTCCTGTGAAATGCGTTCGGCGAACAACCCTGACGCGGTACGCCCGCGCACGGCCCACAATGGCGCGGCGACATCAAGCAACCAACCTCTCGCGGCGCGCTCCACTTCGTTGATTGTCACGTCGATTTTGGCGTCACGTTCAGTCATCATGGTCACGCCGGTTCCTTTTCCTGCCCTACCTGCGCCGCCAATATCGGCCGTGCGAAATCCAGCAAGTTGCCGCCTTTGAAGCGGTGTGCGGCCACGCCAGCCGCATGAGCCGCGGCAATGTCGGTGGGTTGGTCCCCGATCAGCACGCTACGGTCGATCTGCACCGGCCATTTATGCATGAGGTCAAGCAACATACCAGGCTCCGGCTTTCGCCACGGATGGGGACCACGATAGGCTTCAACTGTCCCGTCCGGGTGGAATGGGCAATACCGAAAATCGTCTATCCAGGCACCGCCTTCACGCAGATCAGTCTCGATCCAACGATGCAGGGCGCGCACATCGTCCTCTGTGTAGAAGCCGCGCGCGACGCCCGCCTGGTTGGTTACGACGAAAACGTAAAACCCCAGACTGTTGGCCAGGCGGATCGTTTCCTTCGCCCCGTCGATCCAATGAAAACGGTCGATTGAGCCCACATAGTTTGCGTCATGGTTCAGCACGCCATCGCGATCAAGGAACAGCGCCGGGCGGCATTGCTGACGCGGAATGCTGGTTTGTGCAGAAGCAAACGTACTTGGGATACCAATATCAAGAAAGAACCCATCATATGCACGCGCGCGCAAGCGGCCACGCGCGGCAAGCCGGGGTAGAACATCCGCCTCAAGCGAGAACTTCGCCGGGAAGCCGGCAATATCTTCTCTCCGCAGGGAATAGACCCCGCCGTTGATCAGGGCCGGGGATTCACCGGCGCCGCGCGGCACAATAGCGGTAACGGTGTCGCCCTTTAGCGCGAGGCTTTCATAACGATCCGCCAGCGGCACAACGCGCGCGGCAACAGCGCTAGCGTCTCCCGCCATCACGGAAAGGTCCAGCCAATTGAAATCGAACCAGGTGTCGCCATTCAACAGCAAGAAGCGATCCGCTAGCAGGTCATCCGCATTCAGCAGCGCCCCACCTGTTCCGAGCGGTTCGGGTTCAATCGAGACAGCAACCTGACAACCCTCTGGTAGCCGCTCCGACAGCGCGCGTGCATAATCGGCCACTACGTGTGACTTGTATCCGGCCAGCAAAAGGATGTCGGTAAACCCCCGCCGCAGAGCTTCGCCGACCAACACATCTACGAAAGGTCGGCCACCCACATCCAGCAACGGCTTTGGCATCTCGCGCGTAAGAGAGCCGAGCCGGGTGCCGGCCCCGCCAAGGAGGATAACGCACTGGGTTGCGATCATGCCGCCCGTCCCCCAGCATCTACGACCCATCCCTCGCTGCCTTCGAAAGTCAGCTTGATTGCACTAGCCTGCCCGCCCGCAGCGTTTAGCGTGCGGATCAGGCCGAAGCGACGTTCCGGGTCTGTCAGCAACATGATGAAACCGCCCCCGCCCGCACCTGAAACCTTGCCCCCCCAAGCGCCTGCGCCCATAGCAACCTCGAGCAAATTCTCGACGTTGGAATTACTGATTGCGGAGGCGGTGCGCTTCTTCGAAAGCCAGGATTGGCGCAAAACATCAGCCATGCCCCGGAAATCGCCCGAGAGGATACACGCCTTCATGGCAAAGGCGTGCTCCTTGATATCGTGCATGCCCGCCAAGGTTTCGGGCGAAAGCTGCTTCAGCCCACCGACCTGCTGGTTGATGATGCTGGCCGATTCCCGCGATTGGCCAGTGAAACAGATCACCAGCGAGGATTCGAACTCGTTAAGGTGGTCACGCCGCAAACGCAGCGGATTTACAATAACCCCCGCGCCGCCACGTAGGAATTCAATAAAATTTATCCCACCGAAGGCCGCCGCGTACTGATCCTGCTGGCCTCCCGCCATGCCGAGCTGCACCCGCTCAATGTCGAAGGCAAGCCGTGCAATCTCGTAAGGCCCCAACGGCAGTTCCATCGCGGTTACGAACGTCTCGATTAACGCCACCGTCAACGCGGATGACGCGCCGAGGCCGGAGCCCGCGGGTACATCTATAGTCGTGCTGATCGTCAGCGGCTCCGCCTGGCCACCGTTGTAGCGAAGCATCATGTGCTGGTAGACCGCCCGGTGAAGCTGCAACCCCTTGTGAATCGGGAAATCAAGGCTGCAGGGCAGTTCCTCCTCGCAATCGAGATCATCCGCTTTGAACACAACGCGATCATCGTTGCGCGTGGTCAGGTGAGCATAGGCGTAGCGGTCTATCGTGGCGTTCAGCACTACGCCCCCATGATCGATGCAGTACGGCGCAAGGTCAGTGCCTCCACCGCCGAGGCCAAGACGCAGTGGTGCGCGAACGCGAACGTTGGGATGACGGATAGCGTGCGACATAAATTCTCTACTTATATTATGACGTTGCAAAGGCCGCACGCAATGCAGCGCTGATCGCCGCGCTGGAATAATTATCCTGCACGTGGTCGAGAGCGCGGGCCGCACTGGCCGCTCCGCGTTGCGGATCCATTGCGTTCAGTACGGCATCGGCCAGGGTTTCAGGTGTGTCACCGAGGAAAAGGAACTCGCCTGATTCATCCAAACCCTGCGCCCCCGTGGGAGTGGTGGCAATGGGCACGCCAGCAGCCATCGCTTCGACTACCTTTCCTTTTACTCCGGCGCCAAAGCGTAATGGCGCGATTACCACGTCGGTCTCACGATAGAGTTGCGCCAGACGTTCGTCAGAAACAAAACCCATCACCGTGATGTCATCCGCCTCGAGCGCCCAGATATCCGTACCGGGGTTGGACCCGGCGATATTGAGCATGAACCTCACTCCCCTCTCACGCAGGATGGGCGCGATCTCGGAGCAGAACCAAATGATACCGTCAATATTGGGCTGATGAGCGAACCCGCCAACGAACAGCAACCTCGCAACACGCAGCCCGCCTGCCGTCTCGCGCTGGGCCAGCGCAGCCCGAGCGATGTCAAGACGATCTTGCTGAAAGGCATAGGCTGGAAGCGACATAGCCCGAACGCGCGAAGGTACCAAACTGCCCATCAGCGCAGCTTCTTCGCGGCTCGGATAGAGAATTGTGTCGCTAAGGGAGCAAACTGCCAGTTCCTGTTTGCGCTGCTTCTTGATCGCGGCAGCGCTAATCAACTTATCGCCTTGTTCAGCCTGCCTCGTCATACGCTGGAAATGAACGTCATGACCGTAATATACGATGCGGGTCTTGGTCCGACGGCGCACTTCCTTGATGTATTTTTCAGCAATATGCGGGCGGCTAATCAAAGCGACGTCGTAAAGCCCTTTACGTTCTCGAAGAAATTGAGTGAATTGCCCGGAAAAGCGACTGCCATAGATCACTTCGACGCCCCGTGCTTGAAGCGCTGCGGTATATTCCGGGTCCTGGTACAGGTTGTCCGGCCAAAACGTCACCCCCCAGCCATCATCAATCAGGGTATCTATGAAATGCCGGATCGTGCGCGATCCGGCATCTCGGTCCCATTGCGGAACATAGTGATCGATGATGAGCACATGACGGTCGCGCGACCGGTCTCTCGCGCGCAACACGTTTTTCCCATTGGGGTAGTTCTCGCGCTCGAGAACGCTCCGCCAACGATCGAGCAAGTGCTGTTGGTTTGTAACCTGATAAGCCTTCACACCAGACGAAAGATCGCGCCCGTGACTGCGGCCCTCGTGGTGTATCACTTCCGAGGCGGGGACATAGATTGTCCGGAAACCTGCATCACGCAACCGGAAGGCTAGATCTGAATCTTCGCAATAGGCGGGGGTAAACAGCGGATCAAACCCCCCCATCTGTCGCCAAATCTCCGCGGGCACCGCAATTGAGGCGCCTGAGCAATAGTCAACATCACGCAAATAGCTGTACTCCGGCGCGCGGGCATCCTGCCCCCGGCCGAAGTTCCACGCCGAGCCATCCTTCCAGAAGATGCCGCCAGCCTCTTGTAGCGAGCCGTCCCAGCTAATTAGCTTCGACCCTACAAGGCCCACCCCTTTAAGTGCGCTGAAGGGCGCGACAAGCGCGTCGAGCCAGCCCGGCAGAACCAGCGTGTCATTGTTAAGTAGCACGATATGCCGTCCACGCGCCTGTTCTGCCGCGGCGTTGCAGTTGCCTAAGAAGCCCAGGTTTTTAGGCTGGCGCAGGTAATGCACCGCCCCGCCGATAGCGCCAACAATCGTGTCGGTTGCATCAGTAGATCCATCGTCGGCAACCAGAATGTCGAATGTGCACTGGCCCGCCGTCTCCAGGACAGTGACAAGACACAACAGCGTATCCAGAATGTTGTTGTAGACCGGCACGATAATGGTCGCACCCGGGGTTTCCATTGCACTTACTACCCGTTCTTTCGCCAACGCGCGCGCGCGCGCAACAAGCTGCGCACAAGCCGCAGACGCTGGGAACTCATCAGGGGTATCGCGGAAGGCCTCCATCACCGAGATGAGGTTTGAATAACGGGCCACCGCGCCATCGCCATAACCATCGACGATAAAATCTCGCAGGGTTTGTGTAATCCCAACATCGTCCAGTACGTCGGTTCCGTCCCATGTCGCAAACGGCGCATCTCCTCCAAACTCGCCCTGCTGCAGCGGCCCAGGAGCCTCGGCTGTGGGTTTTTCGCCCAGCAGGTAGTCTAACAGCGGCATGTTTCGCCGTTTCGCCGGCATGAAGCGCCGCCAGTCAGGATCGAGTGACCTAAACTGAGGCGCCCGCTCCTCGGCAAATCCGAAGGCGACATAATGAGTCAGAGGCTCTCCTCCTGCCTCCGCGACATCAAGATAGCGATTGAGATAAGCGCGCGGGTCAAAGGCAGGGTTAGGCCAGCGCCCTTCGTGCCAGCCAAAGCGTAGATAATGCTCAAGCGGATTGAGCCAGCCCGCAGCGAGCACGTCGGGGTTCTGCTGAAGATACCAGTCGTTGTTGAACCACCGGTGCGGGTTGCGCCCTTCTCGCCAGCCATGCTGCACATAGTGCAACAGAGGCGACATGCCCGATGCCATAATGTCGGGATTGCGCTCGCGGTATTCGCGAGCAGAAAATAGCGGATGCGGGTCAATGTCATGATATCGTGGATCGCGTATCAGCCTGGCTAGCGTCAATCGCGGGAGGTAAGGATACGCACGCGCAATCCAAGCCGGATCGAATAACGCCGTATGCAACGGCGATGCATCGATGCGTAGCCTTTGCTTCCAGGTTTTCTTCTGCGCCACCCGCCCAGGAATCCTGCCTGGCAACTTTTGTGGGGCATCCGTAATCTGTGCATGTATCTGACGATGTATGGAAGCAAAACGCCTACGCCGCGCGTTGGCCTGCTCATCATCGTCCATCATCGTTTCCATCTCTTCGCCGCGTTCAATTCGCAATTCAGCTTTCACATGCTCCAGCTTGCGCGAAAGATCCGAAACACGGGCCTTAAGACGTGATTGAAGCTCATTAAAACGTGATTGAAGCTCATTTCTGTCCTGCCGTTCACCGTCAAGCTCCGACCGAAGTCGAAGCTCATCCATGCGCAACTCCTCGTGCTCTTTGTGAAGACCAGAAGCCCAATCCATGATCTTTTCATGCTCAGACCACAGATCATCCTCGCGCGAGTAAAACAGGCTGGCCGGAATTTTTGGAGCCTTCAGAACCCTTTGCGAGCAAACAGCGAGAAGATATTCGGGGTCCGCCAGCCTTAAGTCCCCGCCCTGCACGCCGGGACTTGCCTGCCCGGGCAACACACCCCGATAAATTGCAGCGGCCCCGCCCCGGGTGGGCGTTTCCCCATCACCTTCCAGATCGAAGCCAACCGAAATCAGCGCCATTCGGGTTCCGGTAAGCCGGACATGATCGAAATAGCCGCCCAGCAGGGAACGGAACTGCCCAATGTCCATCTCCGAGACATGGAATACGTTGGGAGTTTTGTACCGGTTGTACACTGGCTTGTTGGGAGTGGAGACGAGGAACAGACCGCCAGGCGCAAGCACCCGGCGCGCCTCGGCGACGAACCTGTCATGGTCGTCAACATGTTCGATGATCTCGTTGGCGACGACGACGTCGAAGCTATCGTCCTCGAACGGCAGCGCATAACAGTCGGCTCGTACATATTCCAGATTGCCCGCCGCCTCGCCATAGCGCGCCTGCGCCGTGCGGATTGCGGCCTCGCTGATGTCTGCCCCAGTCACGTGCGCGGCGGCCCCGGCCAGGATGGAACTGCCGTATCCCGTGCCGCACCCCATATCCAGCACGCGTTTTCCCGCCACGTACTCACGGCACAGCGCATAACGGTGAAGATGCTCGTAGGAGATCCGGCCGGTCTGCTCGGCCGGATTGAAGCGCTCCAATTCCTTATTCATCCTCAACGCCTGCCTTATACAGCCTTGCCCAGACGGCCTCCGCGCCAATAAGCAGTCCAGAGAGGGCGCTGTAAAGCACAGCCGCAGGCATTCTGCCCGAAAAATGGCCGAACCCGTAGGGTTTCGCAATAGCGGAAACCCTACAAGAGCGTTTTCAGGAAGCCTCGCCTGAGAAAGCACCTGCTTGCTTTTGAGGAAGATACGGCCAGACAAAACAGCCGAATTTATAGATGATAATCGCTAAATCGCCGCTATCCTCAGTATAATCTAAAGAATTGAATTTTTACCCGACAGTCAATGACTTGCGGCCCCATCCGGCATCCGTCTTGCCAGAGGCGTACTAAGCCTATACCCGGCAAGCACATAGCAACTGACGAGAGGCCATTTTTGACCCGCGCCAATAAGAGCGTGAAGCTTAACCAAAAGTTGCGTCAGCACTCGATCACGATCCGACGCCCGATGCGTGTTTCGCTTTCAAACAATCAAAAAATGATCTCATTCCGGATCGTCGGTCTATGGAAAAGACAATTAAGGAGGCCACGTGTTTTTTGGCTTTAAGAAATCAGGAACCGCCCCGAACTTAGAAATTCGGGCCGATATTGAAAGCCTCTCATCTTGGCTGGCGTTTCACCAAAGCTCCCTCGTACTGCACGATCAAGCCCAATTCAGAACGTGGGGGAAGAATATCGTCTCGCGCGGATGCATCGAGCCACTGACCGGTCAACGAGTGGAGGCGGGCGTACTCAAGAACGGCTCCGCGATGCGCGAGGGACTTGTCTATAACGGGGTGAACTCACGTGTGCGCGCGGTCATGTTGGTGATTGCGCAGATTCTGAATGATCAGCAGCTTCATAACCCGGCGATCTACGCGGCGGAAGCGACCACGCCATTCGCGCTGCGTCTTCGCGGCATGTATCCGCGCTTCTGTGGTTCTGAATTCACGCTCGATCCGGCGCGCCTCCAAGCCATGTACCCAATCCCCTATGAGGACCTGCAGGCGCTCACGCTCAAATCCAATGCGTTCGACATAGTCTCGACCAATGAGGTGCTTGAGCACGTTCCATCAATTGAAAAGGCGCTGACTGAGCTTTGTCGCGTGCTACGCCCAGGTGGCTGGCATGTGGGCACCCTGCCGTTCGATTATTCCCGGCAGGATTCCACAGTGCGCGCAAGGCTTGATGATGAAGGCAACGTCGTTCACTTGATGGAACCTGAATACCATGGCGACCCGATGAGCGATAAAGGCGCGCTCGTCTTCGAGACAGCGGGATGGAACGTGATCGAGCGCGCGCTTGCGGCTGGATTTTCGCAGGCGTTCATGCGCTTCATAGTCTCCCACGACCACGGTATCGTAGACGGTGACATTGGCGGAGTGTTAGTGTTCTGCTGCCGAAAGTAGGGTCAGTTATTTTATTATGCCAGAAGTCAAAGTGACTGCAGTATTATACCATGAGGGAATCACGGGTGAACATTGCGCACAAGATAAATTTCAGGGATGTCCTGCGAGGGAGGCTTCCCTACAATCCCTCTGGCATCGAAGAAGATATACTGCGGAAGTATGATGCCCAACTCGGGGAGATCGGTTGGCATGCCATACAGGTCGATGCCTCAATAGACGAGGTATCGAAGGAACACGGCGCGGCGATGGCCCAACTCGCAAGCCAATTCAGCATAGACCGCCCGCGCATTCTCGAACTTGGCGCCTATGCTCACCATTCGGTGCAGATAGCCGCCACGCGCACTGGCGGCGTCGGTATCTCCCACGATATTTCCGCCGCATCATTGCGTACCGGGATCGCGCGCGCCGGTGAACTCGGCCTTGATGCACCGCACTTGGCGGTCGCCGGCGATTTCCATAACCTTCCATTTGTCGATGACAGCTTTGACATCGTGTTTATCGCCTCGGCCGTCCATCATACATGGCGCCCTTGGGAAGTGCTCGCCGAAATGATCCGCGTGACGCGCCCCGGCGGCATCATCCATCTAAAGAACGAGCCGGTTGGCCGGGCGGTCGGGCTTTATCAGTTTAGAGGTAATCGACCGGAATGCCGCACCCCGTTCGAAAAGGCGCTTGAAGAACTCGGCCTCACGCACACCGTATCCTCGCCATTTCCCGGAAGCCGCGCGGAAGAGCTTTTCGGCATCGTGGAGAACGATCGGATTCCAATCGACATATACGAAAATGCCTTTCAGGGGATAGGACACAGAGCCGAATGGTCGCTCGACACCGGCGGTCTAATCGGCCCGTTCGAGCAGTGGCTTTGCTCTGGGCAGACGGTCGAGGATATCGCTCGTGAGTTAAAAAGCCGGATTAACGAGGCCGCTTCACACTATTCCGCCGTTGACGCAGCCGCAGGTTTTACCGTGCCGGGGCAGGACGCAATATGGCCGCTTGCCTACCGCATCGACCAACTGCTCCGCTACCGCGACGGTGCCACCGACCGCGCCCGCGCTGATGCCCAGTTGTTCGGAGCTGCACTTAAAGCGACTGTGGTTAAGCAAGGCAATGCGCAGGTCCGCGAAGGCCTCAGACGGCAATTGCGTGTCGTCGACAGCGTACAAATCGACGATAACGCCAATCGCCACGTCAATTTCAGCAATAGCCTACCGGATCTTGCGGAATGCGATTTCGGGCCGGATTGGGTTCTTCTCAACGAGGACAATGGCACTCGTAGCATCTGCAACGTAGGCGCTGACAATATCTTCAATTCACCGGTTGCACAGGATGGCTTCCTCATCCTGCGCGCCTATTCAGTGATGCAGGACTCGCCCTATCATATGTCCGTCCTAGTGGACGGCGAACTCCGTTATTCGCATTGCGTTGCAATGTCCGAAAGCCACCTGTCCAAGGTTTTCGTCCGCGCTGGGCAGAATGTTTCCTTCCATCTGCACGACGACGACGGGCGGCCGTTGAATGCACCGTTCGCGCTCCGCCTCGTCCCAGGGTTCGTAGCATTGCGCTGACCGCTAAAGATCAAAGGTTGTTATAGTCTACCAGCGCGAGGTCAACGTCATCATAGGCGATTGCATTGCCACCTTGGATCAGCAAGGCGCGGTTGCAGAACTCACGTACTGCATCTGGGCTATGTGAGGCGAGAAGCATCGTGCGGTCGGAACGCTTCTCGAATAGCTCATATCGGCACTTCCGGTGGAAGTTCTGGTCTCCGACCAAAATGATCTCGTCTATAAGGTAACAATCAAACTCAATCGCCAACGATAGCGCGAAAGCGAGGCGCGCGCGCATTCCCGAGGAATAGGTTTTCACCGGCATTCGCAACTGCCGGCCCAACTCGGTAAAATCTTCGATGAATGCCTTCATCTCGGGGTAGTTTCGGTCGTAGATTCGCGCGATGAAGCGGGCATTATCATAGCCCGTCAGGCTTCCCTGAAAGCCACCGGCGAAGCCCAACGGCCACGAAACCGACATCTTCCGGGAAATCTTGCCGGACGTGGGCATTTCCACCCCGCCGACCAGCTTGATCAATGTGCTCTTGCCGGCACCGTTGCGCCCCAGCAGAGCCACGCGATCACCCCGCTGCACCTCGAAGCTAATGTCCTTGAGAACATGCTTGCGGCCAGCCCCCATCGGATAAGATTTGAACAGGTTCGAAACGACGATCATTCGACTGCTATCGTTTTGCGTACATGCCGGCACAGCGCAAGGCCGATGGTCATGCAGATCAGCGTGGCGACGAGTGGGTTCCACACATTGTAATAAACCGTAAGCTTATTGCCCCAAACGCCATATCGGATCATCTCCATCGCGTTCACGAAAGGCGACCATAAGATGTATTCCCGCATATTCGGCGTCAGCCATGAAACCATTGTGAACAAGCCAGAAAATGGAATCATCACATACGTGGTTACCGGGATGAACTTCTCCAGCACTTCCGACATTTCCGAAAGCGGCGCGATGATGAAGCACAGCGATAAGGTGAACATTGCATAGAGCATCCAGCCCGCCACGAGCATGCCCACGTCGGCTGGCATCGGGAACTCATCGAAGAGACCCAAAATTACGGCAATGAACAAGAATGCCATCATTCCGCCGATCAACTCGATCAGGAAGCGCACCAGCACGAAATCGAACACGTGGACCTGACGGTGATATAACAGATTGGAATTGGCCTGGAAGATAGCGAGGCTACGCGAGACACCATGGCGGAAGAGCGTGATCGGAATGTATCCGGTGATGATGAACGCAAGGATGCCGACACCGTGTTCTTCCGGCCCCTTCATAAAGCGCCAGATCACGGCCACCAGCACCGCAAACAGCAGCGGCTCTACCATGACCCACAAGAAACCGATGTTCTCACGGCCGAACCGAGTGTGAAGCTCGCGAATCAACAGCGCGTGGATGACACGCGTCTGGATGCGCAGCCCCGCGCGCAGTTTGTGCCAGCCACCACGATCATTGCTTGCCGCTGCATTTGCCATGTCAGTCCTCGGGGGCGTGCTCAAGGATACCAACAATCAGCATCCAGCCCACGAAGTAGAGGCAGGTGGCGCTTGCCGCCACGACCAGGATGCTCAGCAGGCGGCGGGGCAGGAGAGGCATATCGGGAAGATTTGGTTCGACCACCCGTTCCAAGTAGAATTGCTGACGGACGGCCTCTGCCCGCGCCTGAGCGAGTGAAGCGTTCGCGACGTTGAGCGCTTCCGTCGCAAACTCCTGTTCAACCAGCAGATCCTCATAGCCGGTCAGCTTCGAAGCAATCGCGCCGCCGCCTCCAACCACGCGACCTTCTTGCGATGCGATCTGGGTCGAAACGGCGGCGATCCGCTGGCGCAGCGCAGGAATTGAGGGGTTGGCCGGAGTATTCCGCTCCATCAGCTCAAGTTGGGCCAGCAGTGCGGCGCGCTGGGCAGCCATGGTGTTAGAAATCTCCAGCACACCTATTGCCTGCTTGGCAGGATCGATCAGCTGCTGCTGGTTGCGAAAGCGCGCCAACGCAATGCGTGCTGCTTTCGCCCGCTCGGTCAGGAGATTGACCTGTTTCTCCGCCTCGGTGATGCCCTGTGCCTGCAGGCGTTGGTTGAGCCTGTTAACCTTGCCCTCGCTCATCTCCAGCAATTCGCGATTGATCTTGTGGGCATCCTTCGGCGAGAAGGCCTCGACCGTGATGACTGCCGTCCCTGTTTCTGTATCCAGCTGGACGTCAACCATCTCGCCATAGAACTCAAACAGATCCTCGAAAGAACTACCCTGGAACGGCCCCGGGAAGCGCGAGAGGATGTCAGCGTGGTCCGGAGAGAACTTGCTGCGAATGTCAGCGTTCTTTTCCAGCGCCCGCAACGCATCGCGCGAACGCACAAAATCCAGCACCTCGTTCGTCTGCTCTTGCCCGCCCGAAAGCCCCGTAGTCTGAATCAGACTTGCCAGAGACGATACCTGCGATCGCTTCTGATCGGGACTTTTGATCACGAAGCGCGACTCCGAAACGTAAACATCGGAAGCAAACAACCCATAATAGATGGCCGCCAGCATCGTGGGTGCGATCACGAACAGCGCAAACCAAGGCCGTTTGCGAAGCCATACGAGAAGCGAATTCCGCGAGGCCGGAGCCGAGACCTCGGCCTCTATAGGGAACGACTGTTCGATGTTCATGGCGTCTTCAAAGCACTCACTACTGTGGATCGTTGGTCATATTTTACAGAATAACCGGCGATCAATCCTCTGGCGTGCGCATAGCGCCCCAATATCTGCCATTTAGGCCAGCCACTAGGGCAACATTGCGAGCTACGCAAGAGCAGTACTATTGCCGAACGCCGTGTGATGCGCCGCCATCACTCAACAATGTCACGCCTAACAATGATTGCGACATGCCTCGATGTCGATGCTGGTTTACAGGCGGTTTTAAGTTGGGAGGGGAAGGCGTCGAAAAATCAGCGGCGGCAGCTTGGCCATTAAATTGCCCGCCCTCAAAAATGGGGGCACCAAGCCACGCTCGGAAAGCATTCTAGGCATATTGCAGGTACGCACGCGCCGTGTCGATGCCCAGTACGTAGAGCGCGCTCCCCATTTCCGGGCCATTGAGAATAGAAACATTTTCAGCAAGCGGCGACCAGATTCGCGCATCCGGAACGTCATTATCCTCGCTCATATACTCGAGACAAAACGCCCAGTGAAGCGACCGATAGCAATCGGCAGAATTTAAAGCACCCCATCAGCCCGAAAGTGCAGTCTTCCGCACCGCCAGCCTCTTCCGCGTAGCTGACCCGGCAAGTAGCCAAAGCGTAAAGCAACCGCTGCCAGCACATCTGATACAACGAGCCAGACCATACGGCCCACTAAGTCGCTACGATCTTGTATTTGCGCACCAGGCATTCGGTGGGCAGTTCAGGCATTAGCAGCTTGCGTACGCTGCCTTACCGAATCCGATCCACATCTGAAATCATGCCCCGCTGGACGCTGGAACAATCTCAACCCGAATTCCGGCATGATCGCGATAAGGTGGTCGAATATGTCGGCTTGTATGCCTTCATATTCCGCCCACGCGGTTGTGGTCGTGAAGGCGTATATCTGCAGGGGGAGGCCAAGTTCACTGGGCGCCAGTTGCCGGATGATCATCGACATATCATTCGACACATGAGGATGTGCCCGAAGATAGGCTTCTACATAAGCCCGGAAGGTGCCAATATTGGTAAGCCGCCTGCAGTCCACGACATCGCGCACCGGGTGGCTGCTGTTCCATTGGCTGACATCCTCCTGCTTGGAACGCAAATATCCATCCAGCAACGTGAAGCGGGACAACGACGCCAGTTCATCATCACTCAGGAAATGCACACTGTTCTGGTCGATCACCAGCGAGCGCATGATCCGTCGCCCACCAGATTCGAACATGCCGCGGTAGTTTCGAAAACTCTGCTCGATCAGGCGGTAGGTGGGAATCGTTGTGACAGTTTTGTCAAAGTTCTGAACCTTGACGGTGTGCAGCGCGATATCAATGACATCGCCATCGGCATTGTACTGGGGCATCTCGATCCAGTCGCCGATCCGCACCATATCATTCGATCCGATCTGGACGGAGGCGACAAGCCCAAGGATCGTGTCCTTGAATACCAGCATCAACACGGCCGCCATCGCGCCAAGCCCTGACAGCAGCAGCAAAGGCGATCGGTCCATCAGCGTCGCGATCATCAATATCGTTGCCGCCGCGTAAATCACCAGCTTGGCAACCTCGACATACCCCTTGATCGGCCGGTTTCGGGAGTCCGGACGGCGTTGATACAGCGCGTTGACCAAATTGAGGCCCCCGCTGATGGCCATGGCGATGGTCAAAATGATGACCATCGCGCAAATGCTCTCCACCAGACTTATCGACCATTGGGGCAGGTGCGGAACCGTGCCGATACCCCGGCGGATGATCAAAGCGGGCACGATATTGGCGAGACGGGCAACGATAGCGTTGAAATGCGCGACCTCTGCCTGGAACGGCAGCCGCCCCAGCAAACGTCCCAGCAGTTTCAGCACGATGCGCCGGGCGACCCAGTTCGCCAGCCAGGCGACGGCGAACAGGATAAACAGAGCGGCGGTCGTTTGCATCCAAGCATACTGGAGAAAGCTGTCGGGAAAGATTTCCAGTTTATCGAGCGCAACGGACGGGGAGTTCAACGGCGTGCCTCCTTGGCAAAGGGATTCTCATGCAGCGAACGGCCCGCAGTTTCGGGCATGAAGCGCAAGGCAACGAGCCCCACTACGCAGGCTGCCATCATATAAAACGCGGGCATCAGTTCATTGCCCGTCAGTGTTATCAGGCCACTGCCAACGGCGGGTGCAGTCCCACCAAAGATCGAAGTCGCAATGTTATAGGCGATGGCGAATCCGGCGAAGCGAACGTGTGTAGGGAAAAGGGAGGGAAAGGTCGCGGAAATTGTCGCGAGCTGCGGCACATAGAGCAGGCCCAGCACGATGAAGGCCAGTGTTGCCCCTGTAAGGCCGGTTCCCATCAGCATGTACAGCGGCACGGCCAGCACCAACAAGCCAACCAGCGAGAAGCGCCACATTGGGCGCCGCCCGACCCGATCCGACAGCGCGCCGGCAAAGGGCAGGAACACCATCATGAACAGCATACCGATGATGGGCACGATCAGTGCCTCGTCATGCGAAAGGCCGATCCGCCGCTGGAGGTAGGTGGGCATGTAGCTGAGCAGCGTATAGTTCACGACATTAAGCGCAATGACCAAGCCGCCGACAATCAGCATCGGCCGCCAGTATTGCCGCGTCAGGACCCGCAGGCTGGGTGATGGTGCAGCGTCGGGCAGGCCGCCCATTTCGCGAAATATAGGCGTGTCTTCCATTTTTGAGCGCAGATACAGGCCAACAAATCCCATTGGCGCGGCGATCAGGAAGGGCACACGCCAGCCCCATTCATGCATCGCAGCCTCTCCCAGCAGCAGGGAGAACCCCAGCATAAGCGCGGCCCCCAGCGAAAAGCCAGCCAGCGTCCCGAATTCCAGAAAGCTGCCATAAAAACCTCGGCGGTCGTCCGGGGCATATTCAGCCATAAAGGTGGCAGCCCCGCCATATTCACCCCCCGTCGAGAAGCCCTGAACCATACGCAGCAGGATCAGCAGCGCCGGCGCCCAGAAGCCGATGGTTGCATAATCCGGGACCAGGCCGATGCCGAAAGTCGCGCCCGCCATTACCAGAATGGTGATCGCCAGCACGGATTTGCGGCCTAATCTGTCGCCCAAAGGCCCCCAGAAAAGCCCGCCCAACGGCCGGACAAGAAAGGAGATGGCAAAGGTTGCCAGCGCAAACAGCACCGCATCATCCACATCGCCCGGAAAGATCGCGGCCGAAAGATAGGTAACGCCATAGGCATAGATGCCGTAATCGAACCACTCGGTCGCATTGCCCATGGCCGACGCAAGCATTGCCCGGCGCAAGGTCGCCGGATCACATGCGTCCGGGGACATGCTGGCACCGGGGGCGCTGTCGGCGGCAATCGCTGAGGTCATTGGGCTGGTCCTGCTATCTGATCGTCATCGGCGGTGTTGGGGTCCAGCAGCGACGCCATCGGAGTCGTGCGCGGCAGGATCTGAAAGTCCTGCTGGTCTGGCGCAGGCACGGGTTCGGAAGCAGCTTGTCGCCACAGGCCGAATATCAGCGCGGCGCCCGAACACACGGCGATGAACAGGAACAGGCCACCCTGGTCCGCCGCCGTCATGAACGACGCTGCCCAGATCGGCCCCAGCACGGCGCCAAGGGAATAGAGCAGTACCAGCCGCCCGCTGGCGGCAACACGCTCCGTCGCAAGCAAGCGGTCGTTGCAGTGCGCCACACACAGCGGATAAAGCGCAAAGCTGAGCCCGCCGAACAGCGCCCCGGCGGCAAACAGCGCCCAACTGGGCGACCCCAGCAGCGCCAGCGCCACACTTACGCAAAACGTCGCCGCCAGACACGAGAGGATCACACCGCGCCGGTCATAGCGATCCGACAGGTGACCCAGCGGCCATTGCAGCGCCACTCCGCCAAGAATAACGGTCATCATGAAACCGGCGGTCTCGGTCAGGTCCAGCCCGATGCGCCGGACGTGCACGGCGGCGAGGCCGTAAAAGGCCCCCAGCATCAAGCCGGTAGCAACCGCACCCATCACCCCCAGCGGGGACGCCCGGTACAGCATCCGCATGGAAAAGGCGTCCGCCTCGACCGGTGGTGGCGCGGTGCTGCGGGTAAGGCACAAGGGGATGATCGCCAGGGATATCAGCATGGCGGCAAGCTGAAATGGCAGCGCGGGCAGGTCTCCGCTCGCCGCTAGCAACCATTGCCCGACGGCCTGCCCTGAATAGAGCGCCACCATATACGCGCCCAGAATAGTACCGCGCGTGCGCAGGTCAGCCCGGTCGTTCAGCCAGCTTTCAAGGC
>Ga0233380_1000363_pt1 | contig 24641 bp, 20 predicted proteins | sample ElkDunMinimDraft_9_FD_191541 | JGI IMG/M metagenome (GOLD analysis project Ga0233380, IMG submission 191541) | Fecal eukaryotic communites from dung pellets of Tule Elk in California, USA - Elk Dung F36 | ecosystem: Host-associated > Mammals > Digestive system > Large intestine > Fecal | place... | reverse complement strand
GCCCCGGAATATCGGCGCCGTCGGCCACGCCGACAAAGCCGGCCAGCAAGGCGGAGGCGAGACCTGCCGCCGTGATCTCGGGCGCGGCCAGCAGCGCCTGCAAGGGCGCGAGGGCCGTCTCCACCATGTCGAGCAAGCCCGATATGTCGGCGCCCGCCCGGGGGTCCAGTCGTAAGGCGGGGAAGGCGGTGGTGCCATCGAGATTGGCCGCCAACAGGGTGCGAATGCCGTCAAGGCCGGGGCTGGAGCGCTGCCCACGCAAAAGGCCCAGCTCGATCATGTCAGCGACCCGGGCGATCTCGCCACGGGAGCGGCCAAAAAGGGCGGCGCGGTTGCGCAGCAATGCCATGAGGTCAACGGCCGCACAGCCATTGGTGGCGAGCGCAAGGATCTCACGCACCAACCGTCCCGCGGCAGATTGATAAAGGGGAGCGCCGGCGGCGTCATCCACCCGAACGTCCCAGCGGGCCAGTTCCGCAGCAATCCGGCGGGCGAGGTTGCGATCAGGCGTGACGATGCCCACAGTCTTGCGCTCTGCAAGCGCCGCTCGGGCCGCCAGGGCAATGGCGCGTGCTTCCTCGTCTTCGGTGCGCGCGGCAAGAATGCTCATGCCTGAAGTGGCGAGCGCAAGGGCTTCCTCGCTCATGCGCTGCTCGGACCAGATAGCGGTTTGGGGCGTTGGTGCGAGCGCGAGGCGGACCAGGTCGGTACGGGCGGCTGGGGTCTCCTCGAGTTCGATCACTTCCCCGATCCCCGCTCCAAGCCCGCGCAGCAGCTTGCTCAATCCATATTGCGGGTGGCCATGGGGATTGTTGGCATCATCGAGCAACGCGGCATGATCCGCCTCGCTCATCGTCGTATCGAATCCAGGCAGCACCAGCGCACCGCGAGGGAGCCGCCGAATCGCATCCAGAAGCCGCGCCGTTGCGGGAATGGAGCCCGTGGACCCCGCCGCGATTACCGGCCTGTCACCATAGAGCAAGGGCGCGGCGGCCGCCTGCCGGTCGAGGCGCAATGAGCGCAATGCGGCCGGATCCGCCCGCCCCCGTTCGCGCAGGTGCTCGGGCCAGAACTGCAGGGCGATATCGAGGAAGCGCAGGGTTTGCTGCCAGTAAGCACCGAGATTGCTTTCCACCCCGGCGGCAATAGCGCGCAGGTCGCCAGCGGTGCGCTCCTCGGTGGTCAGGTCATCGATCAGCTCTCCCAGCGACTCGGCCATGGACAGGATTTCGCCGGCCGTGGGCGGGGTCGAAAATGCCGCGCGCCCTTCGCTGGTATTGGCCCAGGCGCCAACCAGGCGCGATAGCACCAGGCGCCGCTCAAGCCCCGAAGCTGCCGGCGGCAGCAAGGGCGCATCGAAGGGCGGCAGGAATGGCTCCTCATCCTCCACTTCGCCACCAAAGGTCCGGATATCGGGCAATAGGCCACCGCCACGCTGCCGAAAGGCTTCTGCGAGCCCCAACCGGGCGCGCTGCGTCGGGACAATCACGGTGACGTCGCTTAACCAAAAAGGCTGGCTGCGGTCCCAATCGCCCAGCAGCGTGCCATCAAGAATTCGGTCTGCCAGCTTGGGCAGGAAGGGCGCGTGGGGCGCAACGGAATAAATGGTCACGCCAGTTCCTGCTCCGCCGCCGCCAGTGCCTCGGGGTCGCCGACATGAAACCAGTGGGCGTTCAACGCTACACCGGCAAGGGTCTCCCGCTCCATTGCCCGGTCGAACAATTGGGTGAGGGAAAATGCGCCATCCGGGGTATCGGCGAAGGCCGCTTTGCCGAGGAGAGCGACGCCGGCATAGATCACGGGCGCGCCATAGTCCGGCGTGACCCGGCCGAAGGGATCAAGACAGAAATCGTGACTGCGCCCGAACCCTGTTGCCCGGCTGGGATGGACACAAAGCAGCACGATCTCGGCTTCTCCCCCGTCCCAGCGCTCCAGCATGCGGGCGAGCGGCGTGTCAGCCCCCGGGAGCCAAAAGGCATCGGTGTTCATCACGAGGATGGGGTCGGAATGAAGCATGGGCAGCGCCGCCTTGACCCCGCCACCGGTCCCCAGGAGCGTGTCCTCCCGCGACACTTTGAGCAGGCCGCCGAAATGGGCGAGCAGCTGGTCGGCCCGATAATGGGCGTTGGCGACAAAGCGCTTGGCGCCTTCGGCGCGGGCGCTGGCCATCACCCGCTCGATCAGCGGGGTGCCGCCCACGGGCACCAGCGGCTTGGGCATAGTCTCGGTGAGGGGACGAAGGCGCGTGCCAAGCCCGGCGGCCAGCAGCATGACATCGGGGAATCGTGCCGTTTGGGTCATAGCGGGATATGACGGGCTGGGTCGGGCCCTGTCCAGAGCCGGAGTGCCCTTCGGCACCGGAACCGCGCCAAGCTGTGCCTGGCTTCACGCGAATGACATATCAAGCTTTCTTTATATCCGCCTTGACCGCTGATGCCGGTGGTGCCAAAACCACCCGTAACGAGGGGAAATGCTGCCCTTCTGATGGTTGCGGAGAACAAGGCGTGGCACGCTCTTCTTATCTTTTCACCTCTGAGTCGGTTTCCGAAGGCCATCCGGACAAGGTCTGCGATCGCATTTCCGACGAGATCGTGGACCTGGTGTTCCGTGAAGCCAAGAAAGCCGGCATGGACCCGGCCAAGGTTCGCATCGCCTGTGAAACGCTGGCGACCACTAATCGCGTGGTGATCGCGGGGGAGGTGCGCGTACCCGATACGCTGCTGAAAAAAGACAAGGACGGCAATGTCGTTCTCGACAGCGCCGGCCAGCCCAAGGTCAATCCCGCCAAGTTCAAGGCCGCCGCCCGCAAGGCGATCCGCGCCATCGGCTATGAGCAAGCTGGCTTTCACTGGAAGACCTGCAAGATCGACGTGCTGCTGCATGGACAATCCGTCGATATTGCTGCCGGCGTCGATGAAGCGGGCAACAAGGATGTGGGCGCGGGCGACCAGGGGATCATGTTCGGCTACGCCAGCCGGGAAACGCCCGAATTGCTCCCGGCGCCGATTTTCTATGCCCACAAGATACTGGACGTGCTGACCCAGGCGCGCAAGTCCGGCACCGGCCCCGCAGCCGTGCTGGGGCCCGATGCCAAATCGCAGGTGACGGTGCGCTATGAAAATGGTCAGCCGGTGGGCGTCACCCAGATCGTGCTGTCGACCCAGCATCTCGATGAAAGCCTGACCTCTGCCGATGTGCGCACGATCGTTGAGCCCTTTGTGCGCGAAGCCTTGCCCCAGGGCTGGATCGATGATGCGACCGTTTGGCATGTCAATCCGACTGGAAAGTTCGTGGTCGGCGGACCCGATGGCGATGCCGGGCTAACCGGGCGCAAGATCATTGTCGACACCTATGGCGGCGCTGCGCCGCATGGCGGCGGCGCGTTTTCGGGTAAGGACCCGACCAAGGTCGATCGCTCCGCGGCTTATGCCGCGCGCTATCTCGCCAAGAATGTCGTGGCGGCCGGGCTGGCAGATCGAGCCACAATCCAGCTCTCCTATGCCATCGGGGTGGCCCAACCGCTCTCGATCTATGTGGACCTGCACGGCACCGGCAAAGTGGAGGAAGAAAAGGTCGAAGTTGCTCTGGGCCAGGTGATGGACCTGACCCCGCGCGGCATCCGCACCCATCTCGATCTCAACAAGCCCATCTATGCCAAGACCTCCGCCTATGGCCATTTCGGGCGCAAGGCGGGACGGGACGGCTCATTCTCTTGGGAAAAAACCGATCTGGTGGGCGCTCTCAAGGCTGCGGTGAAGTAGGAGCCATTGGCCTAATGCCCAACTGGCTGCTATAGCCGCGGACCTGATGACCAAGACCGCTCACCAACTTCCCCAAACGCGCGCGGGTGAACCGCGCGCTTTTTTTGGCCGCCGCTCGGGCAAGAAGCTCCATGGCGGGCAACAGGCGGTGTTCGACGCCACCTTGCCGGCGCTTGAGATCTCGCTGGAGGGGACACTCGATCCCCGCACGCTGTTTCCCGATGCCGACGGAATCATCGTCGAGATCGGCTATGGAGGCGGCGAGCATCTTGCGCTGGAAGCCGCACGGCATCCGCAGACCGGCTTTATTGGCTGTGAGGTGTTTACGGGCGGCATCGGCAAGATGGTGCAGACCATCGCGGCGCAGGATCTGCGCAATATCCGTCTGTTCACCGACGATGCACTCAAGCTGCTGATGGCGCTGCCCGACGCCAGCCTTGATGGCGTTTATCTGCTGTATCCCGATCCCTGGCCCAAGACGCGGCACCACAAGCGCCGCTTCGTGTCGCCCACCACTTTGCAGGAACTGGCACGCGTGATCCGGCCCGGTGGCCGGTTCTTCTTTGCCACTGACATCGAGGGCTACGCCAATTGGTGCCTCGCCCATATCCTGCGCAGCCCCGATTTCACGTTCAATCCCGAGCGGGCCGGCGAGTGGCACGAGCCTTATCCGGGGTGGGAAGCAACGCGTTACGAGACCAAGGCCCGCCGCGAGGGCCGCATGGTCTCGTTCTACTTCAGTTTCGAGCGGCGCTGATGGTACCCTTGCGGCACCGGCAATAGAGCGCTATATAAGAGTTCAACATCTCTGGCAGTTTGCAGAGTGGGCGCCTTCCCGGCCCCGCTCTTTTTTATTACCTGAAGGTTCAATGCCAACCGATCTTACTGAAAAACGCTTCATCAAGGAAACCGGACTCGAACAACGGCTCGCCGCCATTGTGGAGCCCGTGGCCAACAGCCTTGGCTATGCGCTGGTGCGGGTGAAAGTCACCCAGGAAAACGGCATGACCTTGCAGATCATGGCCGAGGACGAGAACGGACGCTTCGCCATCACCGATTGCGAAACGCTCTCCAAGGATCTTTCGCCGGTACTCGATGTCGAGGATCCGATCGATCGCGAATATCACCTGGAAGTGTCCTCTCCTGGCATTGATCGTCCGCTGGTGCGGCGCCGCGACTTTGAGACCTATATCGGTCACGAAACCAAGGTCGAGCTGGCCGATGCCCTCAATGGCCGCAAGCGCTTCCGCGGCACCATCAAAGCCGTCGAGGATGATGCCTTCGTGATCACCATTCCCGATGCGCCCGGCGGCACGGATCCCGATTTCCGCCTGGCCTTTACGGCACTGGCTGAAGCCAAGCTGGTCATGACCGATGCCTTGATGGAAAAGGCGCGGATCGACCAGGAAGCCCATCCCATCGATGACGACGAAACGGAAACGGTTGAGTTCACCGATCCCGGCGACGACGATGAAGACGACCCAATCGCTCAGGAGACCCACTAAATGGCCGTTAGCGCGAACAGACTCGAGCTTTTGCAGATTGCCGATGCCGTCGCCCGCGAGAAATCGATCGACCGCATGGTCGTGATCGAAGCCATGCAGGACGCCATGGAAAAGGCGGCGAAGGGCCGCTATGGCGCGGAAACCGAGATCAAGGTCGAGATCAATCCCCGCTCTGGCGAAACCCGGATGTGGCGGCTGCTGGAGATCGTTGACGAGGTTGAAGAGCCGAGCCGTCAGGTCGATCTCAAGACCGCCCAGCTCAAATCGCCGACCGCCAAGATCGGCGACTTCCTGACCGAGCCCCTGCCTCCGATGGAATTCGGCCGCATTGCCGCCCAGTCGGCCAAGCAGGTGATCGTGCAGAAGGTGCGCGATGCCGAGCGCGAGCGCATGTATGACGAATACTTCAACCGCATCGGCGAGATCGTCAACGGCACGGTCAAGCGCGTCGAATACGGCAATGTGATCGTCGATCTGGGCCGTGGCGAAGCGATCATTCGCCGTGACGAGCTGATACCGCGCGAAATGTTCCGCTATGGCGATCGCGTGCGCGCCTATGTTTATGACGTGCGCCGCGAGCAGCGCGGTCCGCAGATTTTCCTGTCGCGCACCCATCCGCAGTTCATGGCCAAGCTGTTCATGCAGGAAGTGCCGGAAATCTATGATGGCATCATTACCATCCGCTCGATTGCCCGTGATCCGGGATCGCGCGCCAAGATCGCGGTGACCTCGTCGGACTCTTCCATCGACCCCGTAGGCGCCTGCGTTGGTATGCGTGGCTCGCGCGTGCAGGCCGTCGTGGGCGAGCTGCAGGGCGAAAAGATCGACATCATCCCCTGGACCGACTCCATTGCCGATCTCGTGGTTTCGGCGCTACAGCCGGCAGATGTCGCCAAGGTTGTGCTCGATGAGCAGGCCGAGCGTATCGAAGTGGTGGTACCCGACGAGCAGCTGAGCCTTGCCATCGGACGCCGTGGCCAGAATGTGCGCCTGGCCAGCCAGTTGATCGGTTGGGATATCGACATCCTGACCGAGCAGGAAGAAAGCGAACGGCGTCAGAAAGAATTCACCGAACGCTCGACCCTGTTCATGGATGCCCTTGACGTGGACGAGATGGTTGCCCAACTATTGGCTTCCGAAGGCTTCTCGTCGGTTGAAGAACTCGCCTATATCGAACTCGATGAAATCGCGTCGATCGAGGGCTTTGACGAAGAAACCGCTGCGGAAATCCAGAACCGTGCGACCGAATATCTGGCCGCCATCGATCGGGCGCATGACGAAGAACGTCAGGCGCTCGGTGTCGCCGACGAGCTTTATGAAGTTCCGGGTTTGACCGCTGCCATGCTGGTGGCATTGGGCAAGGACGGCATCAAGACCGTGGAAGACTTTGCCGGCTGCGCCGCCGACGACCTGGTGGGCTGGAGCGAGCGCAAGGACGGCGAAACCAAGCGGTTCGAGGGCACCTTGAAGGACTTCCCGGTCAGCCGCGAGGAAGCGGAAGACATGATCATGCAGGCGCGCGTGCGTGCCGGCTGGATCAACGAGGACGAACTTCCGGGCGACCAGACCGAGGAAGGCGACGAGGCTCAGGAAGAGGCGGCGGTCTAGCCGCCTCTAAGGCAAGGAGTTTCGTTGTTGGCGCGGCGCGAAGAAACAACCCGGATGTGCGCGTTGACGCGGCAGGAAAAGCCCGTCAACGAGATGATCCGCTTTGTGCTCGGCCCCGACGGGGTACTGGCGCCCGACACGGAAGCGAAAGCCGATGGCCGGGGCGTCTGGATCAGCCTCAACCAGCAGGCCGTGGCCGAGGCGGTCAGAAGGAAGGTGTTCGGGCGCAGCCTCAAATGTGAGGTCGTGGTGCCCGAGGACCTGCCCGAGCTGGTACGGACCAGGCTCGAGCAGCGATTGCTGCAGGCTTTGAGCATGACCCGCAAGGCCGGGCAGCTGGTGACGGGGGCAACCAAGGTGCGCGGCCTGCTCGCCACTGGCGATCTGGTTGCCTTGATCACGGCGTCCGACGCTTCGGCGGATGGGCGCAGCAAGATGGTAGGACCCCTCAAGGCCCTTCATCACGCGGCACGCGAAGAGGGCGTGGACGACTTTGAAGTGCCTCATCTCGAATTGCTCTCTTCGGAGCAAATGGGTTTGGCACTTGGCCAGGAAAATGTGATACATGCTGCCCTAACGAAAGGGGCGGCAGCCCAATCGGCAGTGGAAAAGGCCCGCAGACTGGCTCTTTACACCGCCCAAGCGATGGCCGACAGCACCGACCGCCCTGCGGTTGACGGTGCTGTTTTGCCAGACGAACGAGTTTGAGAGACGCGAGATACATGGCTGATAACGACGACAAGCGCATCGACGACACTTCTGGCGGGGGCAAGAAGACGTTGACATTGAAGGGGGGGCCGGGTGCCGGCAACCGCCCCGGCATGTCGCGTCCACAGTCCCGTACCGTGGTCGTTGAAAAGCGCACGCGCCGCGTACCCACGCCGGGCGCTCCGAGCGGTGCACCGCAGCGTCCGCAGTCAGCGGCTCCGGCCCCTGCCGCTGCGGCAAGCCAGCGGCCAGCGCAGAACCAGCGTCCGCCCCAGAACCAGCGCCCGGGACAGGGTCGCCCCTCCGGGCAAGCCCGCGCCCCCCTGGGTCTGTCTGCGGCTGAAGCGGAAGCCCGGCGCAATGCCCTGCTCCAGGCTGGTGCTCGCCAGGCCGAAGAGCAGCAACGCTTTGCCGCCGAGGAAGCGCGCCGTATCGAGGAAGACGCCCGCCGCCGCCAGGTGCGCGAGGAAGCCGCCCGGCTCGAGGAAGAGCGCCGCCGCGCCAGCGAAGCGGCTGCCGAAGCTGCAGCGCCAGAAGCGCCTGCTCCGCAAGCTGAAGCAGCCCCGGCTTCCGCACCTGCGGCCCAGCCTGCTGAACCTGCCGCTCCCGTGATCCCCGCTTCCCAGCGCAATCCTGGGCCAAGCAGTGTGCGCATCGTTGCCGGCCGTCCGGGCCAGCCGCCACGGCCGACACGGCCCGCCGGCGATCGTCCCAATCCCAATCTGCGTCCCGCCAGCGAGCGCGGTGCCGGTGCCGCTCTGCGCCCCGGCACGGCCAATGCCCGCCCCTCGGGCACCGCAACCCGGCCCACCGATGCTCGCCGTCCGGCGGGTGCCGGCATGGCACCGATCGGCAATGTGCCACCGGCCCCGCCAAGCGAGGCAGATGGCCGCAAGATCCGCACCAGCGCACCCACCAATCGTGGGCCGATCAGCGAAGCGGAACTGGAAAATGCCCGTCGCGCATCGCGCGCTACCCCCGAGCGCCCTACGCGCCGGGTTGGTGAAGATGCCAATGCGCGCGGCCGCTTGACGGTTACCAACGCAGGTGCCGAAAGCGACCGCGATCGTGGTCCGTCCCTGGCCGCCATGCGTCGCCGCCGCGACAAGAAGATGGGCCGCAACCAGCAGGTCGCGCCTAAGCTGAGCCGTGAAGTGACCATTCCCGAGGCGATCACCGTCCAGGAACTGGCCAACCGCATGGCCGAACGTGCCGTCGACGTCATCAAGCTGCTGATGCAGCAGGGCCAGATGATGAAGATCAACGACATCCTCGACGCCGATACCGCCGAGCTGATTGCGACCGAACTGGGTCACACGGTCAAGCGCGTGTCGGAGGCCGATGTCGAAGAAGGTCTTTACGATCTGCCCACCGATGACCGGGCCGAGGATCTGACCAACCGTGCGCCGGTTGTGACCATCATGGGTCACGTCGACCACGGCAAGACCTCGCTGCTCGACGCGATCCGCGAAGCCAATGTGGTGAGCGGGGAAGCCGGTGGCATCACCCAGCATATCGGCGCCTATCAGGTGGAAAAGAACGGTAACCGGATTACCTTCCTCGACACTCCGGGCCACGAAGCCTTTACGGCAATGCGTGCCCGCGGTGCGCAGGCGACGGATATCGCGGTTCTAGTGGTGGCGGCCGATGACGGCGTGATGCCCCAGACCATCGAATCCATCAAGCACGCCAAGGCGGCTGGTGTTCCGATCATCGTGGCCATCAACAAGATGGACAAGCCCGATGCCAACCCGACGCGGGTGCGCACCGAGTTGCTGCAGCATGAAGTGTTCGTGGAATCCATGGGCGGTGAAGTGCTGGACGTCGAGGTCTCGGCCAAAACGCGCGACGGCCTCGACAAACTGCTCGAAACCATCCTGCTGCAGGCCGAAGTGCTTGAGCTGCGCGTGGCTCGTGACGGCCGGGCCGAGGGCCTCGTGATCGAAGCCAAGCTCGATCGCGGTCGCGGTGCGGTGGCGACCGTGCTCGTGCAGCGCGGCACGCTGGGGATCGGCGACATTGTCGTGGCCGGTACCGAGTTTGCCCGTGTGCGTGCGCTGATCAATGATCAGGGTGAGCAGGTCAAGCAGGCCGGACCTTCGGTGCCGGTCGAGGTGTTGGGCTTTACCGGCGTGCCGAGTGCGGGCGACCGCTTCTCGGTGGTCGAGAGCGAAGCACGGGCCCGCGAAGTGACGGAATACCGTCAACGCGTCATCCGCGAAAAGACGGCCGGTGGCGGCGCCACCAGCCTCGAGCAGATGATGAACCAGCTCAAGGCCTCGGGCATCGCCAAATTCCCCTTGATTATCAAGGGCGACGTGCAGGGTTCGGTGGAAGCGATCGTGGCTTCGCTCAACAAGCTCTCGACCGACGAAGTGTCGGCGCAGATCCTGATGAGCGCCGTGGGCGGGATCACCGAATCGGATGTGACGCTGGCTTCGGCTTCCAACGCCATTGTCATCGGCTTCAACGTGCGTGCCAACAAGCAGGCGACTGACCTGGCGACGCGCGACGGGATCGAAATCCGCTACTACAACATCATCTATGACCTTGTAGATGATGTGAAAAATGCCATGAGCGGGTTGCTCAAGCCTGAGCGCCGCGAGACCTTTATCGGTAATGCTGAGATCCTTGAGGTCTTCCAGATCACCAAGGTCGGCAAGGTGGCGGGTTGCCGGATCACCGAGGGCATGGTCGAGCGTGGCTCGGGCGTCCGTTTGATCCGCGACAACGTCGTGATCCACGAAGGAAAGCTCAAGACTCTCAAGCGCTTCAAGGATGAAGTGAAGGAAGTCCAGACCGGCCAGGAATGCGGTATGGCGTTCGAGAACTACGAGGACATGCGTGTCGGCGATGTGATCGAATGCTTCCGTGTCGAGACGGTGCAGCGCACGCTTTAAGCGCAACAACAGCAGAAATCAGGAAGGGCGCGGATGGGATCCGCGCCCTTTTTTGCGCCTTGGCCGCAAAGTGGCCATGTAGATGAACGGGTTCTGAACGGTTCCTGAGAGCCTTTTCGCACCTTGGGCGGCACACCTACCGCGACCCTCGGCAATCGCCGTCTAGGGGCCGCTATGAGGCTCGGATTTCCCCGACCAGAATGTCGATTAAGGCTCGCGGCTGAACCTGGACAATAAAAAACCCGCCCTCGTTTGAGAGCGGGTTCTTTCTTGGTGCCAACCGGGTCATTGCCGCGACAGCGGCGTTCTTTCGTTCGGTGACTACGGAATCCGAACAAGGGAGCACCGCTGCCGCGGCAATGACCCAATCGAACTAGTTGTAGACGACCACGCGGGTGCCGGTGGGGACGCGCGAGTAGAGGTCGATGATGTCCTGGTTCATCAGGCGGATACAGCCCGAGGACACATTGGTGCCGATGGTGTAGGGCTCGGTGGTGCCGTGCAGGCGGAACAGGGTGTCGCGCCCGTTCTTGTAGAGATAAAGCGCACGGGGACCAAGCGGGTTGGTCGGGCCGCCCTCGAGACCGCCAGCATACTGGCCATAGCGGTCGGGTTCGCGCTTGATCATCGACCTGGTCGGCGTCCAACGCGGCCAGGCCGCCTTGCGGCCGATCGTGGCGGTGCCACGGAACTCGAGGGCCTCGTCCTTGCCGACGCCGATGCCATAACGCATGGCACGGCCATTTTCCTGCACAAGGTAAAGGAAGCGGTTGGGCGTATCGACAATGATGGTGCCTGGGCGCTCATCGGTGACATATTCCACCTCCTGGCGCCACCACTTGGGGTCGACGCGGCGCAGGTCCATGGCAGCCACGGGGTGGGGCTCGTTGAGCACCGGCCCGTACATGGAAAGGTAGAAGGGATCAATGGTCGGCTCTGACATCGTCGGCGCACGACGCGACGTGGTACAGGCAGCCAGGGCGAGGGGAAGTCCAATCATAAACAGACGGCGGTTGAGCACGGTAGTTCCCTGGTGGAGCGGCTGAACGAAAAAAGGATGATTCGACAATGACCTAAGCTGCGTGACAGCCAATGTCGAGTGCAGGAAAGCATCACTTACGCCAACGCTGCATTAACGCGGGGGTTGCCTCGCACAGATGTGAAATGTGGTGTTGCAAAGGCGCAACTAAGGCAAAGGGGCCCGGTTTGATACCGAGCCCCCTGGAAGGTGTTTTTCGACTTATTCTGCCGGTTCGTTCTTTTCGACTTCCTTGCCGGTTGCCTGATCGACAACCTTCATGGACAGGCGAACCTTGCCGCGCTCGTCAAAGCCCAGGAGCTTGACCCAGACCTTGTCGCCTTCCTTGACCACATCGGTGGTCTTGGCAACCCGGGCTTCGGCCAGCTGGCTGATATGGACGAGACCGTCCTTGGCGCCAAAGAAGTTCACGAAAGCACCGAAGTCAGCGGTCTTGACGACCGTACCCTGGTAGATCGCGCCCACTTCGGCTTCGTCGGTGATCGAGCGGATCCACTTGATGGCCGCTTCGATCTGCGAGCCGTCCGAGGACGAGATCTTGATGGTGCCGTCATCATCGATGTTGATCTTGGCGCCGGTCTTTTCGACGATCTCGCGGATCACCTTGCCGCCGGTGCCGATCACTTCACGGATCTTGTCGGTCGGGATCTTCATGGTTTCGATGCGCGGAGCGAATTCGCCCACTTCACCGCGCGAAGCGGAAAGCGCCTTGGCCATTTCGCCCAGGATGTGGATACGACCGCCCTTGGCCTGCTCGAGGGCGATCTTCATGATCTCCTCGGTAATGCCAGCGATCTTGATGTCCATCTGGAGCGAGGTGATACCTTCTTCGGTACCGGCCACCTTGAAGTCCATGTCGCCCAGGTGATCTTCGTCACCGAGAATGTCGCTGAGCACAGCAAACTTCTCGCCTTCGAGGATCAGGCCCATGGCAATGCCGGCCACGGGACGGGCCAGCGGCACGCCGGCATCCATCAGCGCCAGCGAAGTGCCGCAAACGGTTGCCATCGAGGACGAGCCATTGGACTCGGTGATCTCGGACACGACGCGGATCGTGTAGGGGAACTCTTCCATCGAGGGGCGGATCGGGTTGATCGCGCGCCAGGCCAGCTTGCCGTGGCCGATTTCGCGACGGCCGGGCGAACCCATGCGGCCAGCTTCACCCACCGAGTATGGAGGGAAGTTGTAGTGCAGCAGGAAGTTCTGCTTCTGGGTGCCTTCGAGCGAGTCGATGAACTGCTCGTCTTCACCGGTGCCGAGGGTCGCAACCACCAGCGCCTGGGTTTCACCGCGGGTGAACAGCGCCGAACCATGGGTGCGGGGCAGAACGCCAACTTCGGAAACGATGGGACGCACGGTCTGCAGGTCACGCCCGTCGATCCGGTAGCCGGTGTCGAGCACGTTCCAGCGCACAACCTTGGCCTGGAGCGACTTGAACACGGCGCCAACATCTTCGGCCGAGATTTCGCCGGCATCGACGCGCGCGGCGAAATGGGCCTTGGCAGTTGCCTTGACCTTGTCGACCGCGTCGTAGCGCTCTTCTTTCTTGGTGATCTTGTAGGCAGCGCGCAGATCGGCTTCGATCACGCCCAGCATTTCGGTTTCGATGGCCGAGAAATCCTCGGGCTCGAAATCGCGGGCATCCTTGGCGGCCAGCTCGGCCAGCTTGATGATGGCATCGATCACCTTGCGCGACTCGGCATGGCCGAACATCACGGCGCCCAGCATCACTTCTTCGCTGAGTTCCTTGGCTTCCGATTCAACCATCAGCACGGCATCGGCAGTGCCGGCCATGACGAGGTCGAGCTTGGAGTCGGCGCGACGGTCAACGGGGAGGTTGAGCACGTACTCGCCGTTGACATAGCCAACGCGCGCAGCGCCGATCGGGCCCATGAAGGGCACGCCCGAAATGGTGAGGGCAGCGGAAGCGGCGACCATGGCCAGAACGTCGGGATTGTTCTCCATATCGTGCTGGAGAACGGTGACGATCACCTGGGTCTCGTTCTTGTACCCATCGGGGAACAAGGGGCGGATCGGACGGTCGATCAGGCGCGAGGTCAGGGTTTCGGCTTCAGTCGGGCGACCTTCGCGCTTGAAATAGCCACCCGGGATCTTGCCGGCGGCAAAGTATTTTTCCTGGTAGTTGACGGTCAGCGGGAAGAAGTCGATGCCCGGCTTGGGGCTCTTGGCGCTGACTACGGTGGCCAGAACAACGGTTTCACCCAGAGTGGCGAGAACGGCACCATCGGCCTGGCGTGCAATCTTGCCGGTCTCGAGGGTGAGGGGCTGGCCGCCCCAATTGAGCTCTACCTTGTGGTAATCAAACATGTGCGTTCGTCTTTCATCTCTGCCCAATGACCCGGAGCACGGTGCGCAGGGACCGTGAAGTCAGTGGGTGTGTCCGCACCAGACGCTGCACCCCATGTGCGCGCTGGCTCAAAATCAGACACTGTTTCGGTCCGGCGGGGCTGAAACATGGGCAAGACAACAAGACGCTCGGTGGCTGGTGTGTTGGTGCGGGGTCAAGGCAAAAAGCCCCTAAGGCTTTTATGACCACGCTCCGGGGTTCCAGGTGCCTCACGAGAGCAAAACCAAGGCGATGATCTTGCAATACGCGGGGCGGGAGCGGCCAATAATCCTGCCATGCTTCGGCGACGGCCGGTCTACGCTTCCGACCCCTTGATCTTCGCGTGAGGGCGGCCTGCAAAATCCGATTTTCTGCGCTTCCGGTGCTCACGTACCGATGTACGCTCCGCTCCGGTTCTCGAAAACCGAACTTTTGGGCTCGCCCTGACGCAATCTCAAGGCGCCGGCGACAGATGCGGGACCCGGGCCCCGCATCCGCAATTCATCTTGGCGTCGCTTAGCGACGCAGGCCGAGACGCTCGATCAAGGCCTTGTAGCGAGCCTCGTCGATCTTCTTGACATAGTCGAGAAGGCTGCGACGGGTCGAAACCAGCTTGAGCAGGCCGCGGCGGGAATGGTTATCCTTGGCGTGACCCTTGAAGTGCTCGGTCAGGTTGGCAATGCGCTCGGAGAGGATCGCAACCTGCACTTCCGGCGAACCGGTATCGTTTGGCTTGGTTGCGTATTCCTGGATCAGGGCGGTCTTGCGCTCAGGAGTAATCGACATCGGGCATATCCTTTCAAATGGGAGGATGGGTCGCCCCGGCCGGGATGTCGTCCAGGCGGGGCCGAATAAACCGGAAGGGCAAAGCCCGCCCGATTGCCCTGCCCTATACTGCATTGCAGCGCATAAAGCCAGATTTTATTGGATTGGCTGACGTGAAGCAGCCGCCACACCCGAGTGAGTGCAGCGGCTGACCACGCCATTTCAGGCGCGTCTCAGTACTTGGCGATGGGGTCGCTGGCCGGGAAACTTTCGTCCACGGCCTCATCCACTTCATCCCAGTCTTCGGGCTTGTCAGCCTGGGATTCGCCGCCGGCGGGACGGATCTGGACGGGGGAATCCTTGGGGCCGGGCTTTTCGCCGTCCTTGAGTGCTGCGGCGCCTGGCGTATCGGGATTGGTCATGGTGACCTCCTTGCAGGTTTAGTCTCACGTTAAACGGCGCGGAGGCCCGGAAGTTGCAGCGAGCGCTTGGGTCTGGCGGCAGGCTCTGGTAAAGGAGCGCCATGACCGAGACGCGTGCCAACACCAAAAAGCTGTTCATCAAGACCTATGGTTGCCAGATGAACGTTTATGACAGCGACCGCATGGCCGATGCGCTGGCGCCGCACGGCTATGAGGCGACAACCGAGATCGGCAATGCCGACCTCGTGCTGCTCAACACCTGCCATATCCGCGAAAAGGCGGCCGAAAAGGTGTTTTCCGAGCTGGGGCGCCTCAAGGAATTGCAGGCAGAACGCCGCGCTGATGGCGCCGACCTGATGATCGGGGTGGCCGGTTGCGTGGCGCAGGCCGAAGGCGAGGAAATCGCCCGCCGCGCGCCGGTGGTAGATATGGTGGTGGGGCCGCAGGCCTATCACAAGCTTCCCCAGATGCTGGCCGAAGCGCAGGCGCGACGCGCCGTGCACCCCTCGCTGCGCGCGCCGATCGTCGACACCGAATTTCCCGAAGAAGACAAGTTCGACCACCTGCCCGCGCCGCAGCGCGAGGTGACGATCAAGCGCGGGTTGACCGCGTTTTTGACCGTACAGGAAGGCTGCGACAAGTTCTGCTCGTTCTGCGTCGTCCCATATACCCGCGGGGCCGAAGTCAGCCGCCCGGTGCGCCAGGTGCTCGCCGAAGCGCGGGGGCTCGTCGACGCAGGGGTGCGCGAAATCACGCTGCTCGGGCAAAACGTCAATGCCTATCATGGCCTGGCTGATGATGGCCGCGTTGTCGGGCTGGGGGAGCTGGCATACCTCTTGGCCGACATCCCGGGGCTTGAGCGGCTGCGCTATACGACGAGCCATCCGCGCGACATGGACGAAGCGCTGCTCGCTGCCCATCGCGACCTGCCCATCCTGATGCCCTATCTGCACCTGCCCGTGCAGGCGGGCTCGGACCGGATCCTCAAGGCAATGAACCGGCGCCATACGGCGGCCGAATATCTGGCGCTGATCGATCGCATCAAGCAGGCGCGGCCGGACATGGCGCTGTCGGGCGATTTCATTGTCGGCTTTCCCGGTGAAACGGACGCCGATTTCGAGGACACGCTCGCCATCATTCGCGCGGTGGGCTACGCCTCGGCCTATTCGTTCAAATATTCGACGCGCCCGGGTACGCCCGGCGCCAATCTGCCCGATCAGGTGCCCGAAGAGGTCAAGACCGAGCGGCTGTATCGGCTGCAGGAACTGGTCAATGCCCAGACCACCGCGTTCCACCAGTCTTGCGTCGGCAAGACCTTGCCGGTGCTGATCGAGCGGGTCGGGCGCATGCCGGGCCAGGTCGGCGGGCGCTCGCCTTATCTGCAGGCCGTGCATCTGGAGGGGAGCACCGAGTTGATCGGGGCCATCCACCAGGTGGAAATCGTGGGCACTTCGACCAATTCGCTGGTGGGGCGGCTGGCGGTCCCTACGCAGTTGCCGCCCTTGGCGCGCCAGGATGAGCTGGTTATGAACGTGGGTTAAGCCGGGCGGCATGGCGATGCGCCTTGCGCGAGGGAGCGGCTTGCGCGCGGGCCTGGGCGTCACAATATTACTGCTGACGCGGGGACAAAATCGTCCTAGCCTCGTTTACACCCTTGCTGGCAGCGCCAGTGTTCCGTTCCCTTGAGGAGCCCCAGTTTTTTTGAGCAGGCATTTGGCACCCACCGCAGACAACGCACTGGCATCCCAACTCGAACTCGCATTTGAAGACAATCGCCTGGCGGCGCAGCTTTATGGTGATTTCGACCAGAACCTGGCGCTGATCGAGCAAAGGCTCAAAGTGGCGGCAGCGCCGCGCGGCAATCATGTGCTGCTCAAGGGCGGGGCGCAGGCCGTGGACCAGGCGCGGCGCGTGCTGGAATCGCTTTATGCCTCGCTCGAGGAAGGGCGCGCACTCGGGATTTCCGACGTGGATGGCGTCATCCGCATGATCGAAACCGAGGACAGCCAGCTCACCCTCCCGACGCTCGAGCGCAAGGGCAAGGTGCGCATGGCCCAGATCGCCACGCGCAAATCCACCATTCTGGCGCGCACCCCGGCGCAGGACGCCTATATGCGCGCCATGGACCGGGCCGAGCTCGTGTTCGGCGTGGGGCCGGCGGGCACGGGCAAGACCTATCTGGCGGTCGCGCATGCCGCTTCGCTCCTCGAGCGCGGCGATATCAACCGCATTATCCTGTCGCGCCCGGCGGTGGAAGCGGGCGAGCGGCTGGGTTTTTTGCCCGGCGACATGAAGGAAAAGGTCGATCCCTATCTGCGCCCGCTGTACGATGCGCTTTACGACATGATGAAGCCCGAAAATGTCGAGCGCTGCATCACTTCGGGGATCATCGAAGTGGCTCCGCTCGCCTTTATGCGCGGGCGCACACTGGCCAATGCGGTGGTGATCCTCGATGAGGCGCAGAACACCACCTCCATGCAGATGAAGATGTTTTTGACCCGTCTGGGCGAAAATTCCAAGATGATCGTTACTGGCGATCCGACCCAGGTCGACCTGCCGCGCGGCGAGAAATCAGGGCTGGTGGAGGCGGTGGGGCTGCTCGACGGGATCGAGGGCGTCCATGTCTCGCGCTTTGGCGACAAGGATGTGGTGCGCCATGCCCTGGTGGGTCGGATCGTGCGGGCCTATGAGGCCGACACCACCCGCAAGGCGCAGGAAAAGCTTGCCGAAGGGGTGGCCCGCTGAGCGCTTCCCCACTCGAGATCGCTGTGATCCGCAACAGCGACGCCTGGCCCGAAGATCTCGACCCGCTGGCGGAGCGGGCGGTGCTGGCCGCGCTTGCTCACAGCAAGGCGCGGATCGCCGGCGCCGCCGAAATCTCCATCCTCCTCACCGACGATGCCGAACAGCGCGAGCTCAATGCGCAATGGCGGGGCAAGGATAGCGCGACCAATGTGCTGAGCTTTCCCCAGATCGAGCCCTTTGGCCCGGTGGTCGGGATCCTTGGCGATATTACGCTCGCCCACGAGACCCTGACGCGAGAAGCCGAAGAGTTGGGCAAGAGTTTTACCGATCACTTTACCCATCTGGTGGTGCATGGATTTCTCCACATCCTGGGTTATGATCATATTGTTGAAGACGAGGCCCTTCAAATGGAGGGGCTCGAAACGCAGATATTGGCAAGTCTGGGGGTCGAGGACCCCTATGCCGATTAGCGCCCGCAGGGCCCCATTCCCCCCTTCCCCATCAGAAGAGCCGCATTGCGGCGTGAAACAATGACTGACAGCGACAGTTTGGGCCACCGGCCCGAGAATGCCGAGCCTCCTTCTCCCCCCGCCTCCGCGCCGGCTGGCCGGGGGCAATCGTTTTTGCAGCGCATCCGCTCCATGCTGGTGCGCGGCACCGCTTCCCTGCGCGAAGATTTGCAGGAAGCGCTGGACGAGCCGGGAAGCGCCGAGACCGGCGATTTTTCCGAAAGCGAGCGGACGATCCTCCAAAACGTGCTCAAGCTGGGCAATGTGACGGTGGGCGATGTGATGGTGGAGCGCTCGGACATCCAGGCCATCGAGGCCGATGTCAATCTGGGCACGCTCCTGGCCAAATTCCGCGATGTCGGCCATTCCCGCCTGCCCGTCTATGAGGACGGGCTCGACAATATTTTGGGCTTCATCCACGTCAAGGACGCGCTGCGGCGCATTACCGACAGCGTCAACGATCCCGAAAAGGACGTGCCGGTCAAGCTGGTGTCGCCCGCGCTGCGCTCCAAGATCGGCAAGCTCGATCTCGTGCGCACGGCGATGTTCGTGCCCACCTTCATGCCGGTCGGGGACCTCTTGCAATCCATGCGCGCGAGCCGCGTGCACATGGCGATCGTCATCGACGAGTATGGCGGCACGGATGGGCTCGTGACCATCGAGGACCTGCTCGAAGCCGTGGTCGGCGAGATCGAAGACGAGCATGACGAATTCACCGCGGCCCTCATCCGCAAGGTGGGCGAAGACACCTTTATCGCCAATGCGCGGGCTGAGCTTGCCGATGTGCAGGCGCTGATCGGCCCCGATTTCGACCCCGGCGAATATGCCGAGGAAGTCGATACGGTGGGCGGGCTGGTGTTCGACCTTGCCGGGCACGTGCCCAAGCGGGGCGAAAAGGTCTCCGGGCTCAAGGGCTTTGAGTTCGAGGTGCTGGCGGCCGACAGCCGGCGCATCAAGCGGCTGCGCATCCGCCGGGTGCCCGAGGGCGGCCTGCCCGAAGAGCCGCTGGCAATCACCGACCAGCGCAGCGAGGACCAGAAAGCGGCCTCTTGAGACAAAAAAGCCCGGATTGCTCCGGGCTTTTTTTTGTCAGTGAAGAAGAGCGTCTAGACCTGCTGGACGGCTTCGACGCCCGGCACGAAATGGCGCAGCAGGTTTTCGATGCCGTTCTTGAGGGTCGCGGTCGAGGAGGGACAACCCGAGCAGGCGCCCTGCATGTGCAGGAACACGGTGCCTTCCTTGTAGCCCTTGAAGATGATGTCGCCGCCATCCATCGCCACGGCCGGACGCACGCGGGTGGAGAGCAGCTCCTTGATCACCTCGACGGTTTCGCTGTCTTCGGCCTCGAAGAATTCTTCGCCATCATCGGCAAAGTCGGAAGCGCCTTCGCCTTCGGGCGCCAGCACCGGCTTGCCGGAAAGGAAATGATCCATGATCACGCCCAGAATGGCGGGCTTGATATGGGCCCAATTGGTGTCGTCCTTGGTGACCGAGATGAAATCGGACCCGAGGAACACGCCGGTGACGCCGGAAATGGCAAACAGGCCCGTCGCCAGCGGGGACGCTGCGGCAGCATCTGGGTTGCGGAAATCGCGCGGCTCGCCCACCAGCACATCGCGCCCCGGCAGGAACTTGAGGGTCGCCGGATTGGGCGTGGCTTCGGTCTGGATGAACATGGCGCTTCCTTGCCGTGGACGTGTTTAGAACGCTTCTAAAATAGTCTTTTCGCGGCGCGGTGCAAGAGGCTTTACGCGACCTCGCGCCGCGTGGCTCCCATGCGCTGCGGGCGGTAGAACGCGGGTCATGATCCAATGGTTTCGACGACTGGCCCTCCTTGAGGGCATCACCACGCTGGCGCTGTTCGGCGTCGCCATGCCGATGAAGTATGTTTTGGGCAATCCCAGCCTCGTGCCGCCCGTCGGGGCCGCGCATGGGGCAGCGTTTGTGCTGTATCTGCTGGCCATGCTCGTGTGCCTGCCGGGCAAGGGTTTTACGCCAGGGGAGTGGGTGCGCACGGCACTGGCGGCCTTTGTGCCGTTGGGGACGTTTGTTAATGATGGGTTGCTGCGGCGCAAGCAGATGGCCGTGGCGGCGCGGGACTGAGTGAAGCGCTGAGGGACCTGCTGGCTTGGTGGCTTGACCATCGACCCCCTGCCCTCCCTCCCCTCAAGGGGGAGGGAGGGCAGGAGCATAAGCGCCTGTGCGAGGGACAGGCGGATCCACCTAACTCGAGTTCGCTGAGGGGCTCGAACCCCCACCCTGGCCCTCCCCTCAAGGGGGAGGGGACGATGGAGCCCGGAGGCTGGTGGCGCCTCCCCAAGAGACCAAAAATCAGCAGATGGCGATGATTTCTTCGTCGGTCATGTGGCCGGGCACGATGGTGAGGGGGATGGGGAGGGCGTTGGCGCGGTTGGCGAAGTGGAGGACCAGGGGGCCGGGGCCTTCGGGGGAGGTGGAGGCGGCAAGGACGAGGATGGCGACGCCCTTGTCCTTGTCGATCACGCGCTCGATCTGCTCGGGGCCGCTGCCTTCGCGGATCACCGATTCCACCTTGATGTCGCCGATGGAGCGCAGGCGCGCGAGGCGGGTGTCGAGATTGCGCTCGGCTTGTTCCACGGCTTCTGCGCGCAGCACTTCCTCGACGCCAAGGCCGATGAATTCGGGCGGCTCGACCACGCTCATCAGCACGACCGCGCCGCCGGTGCGCTTGACGCGATAGGCGGCAAAGAGGAGGGCGCGGTCGCATTCCTCGGTTTCATCGATAACGACGAGGAATTTGCGCTTGTATTCGTTGGCGGGAACCATGCGGGCCTCCGTTAGCGGATAAAGCCGACGATCTGGCGCACATCGGCCATCACCGGCGCGGCAATGGCGCGGGCGCGATCGGCGCCATCGCGCAGGATGCGGTCCATCTCGCCGCGATCGGCGACGAGGCGCTGCATCTCATTGGCGATGGGCGAGAGCACGCTGACGGCCAGATCGGCGAGGGCGGGCTTGAAGACGCCCCAGCCCTTGCCGCCATATTCGGCCAGCACCGCATCAACGCTTTGATTGGAGAGCGCGGCATAGATGCCGACGAGGTTTTCGGCCTCTGGGCGGGCTTCGAGGCCAGCCGCTTCGCTGGGCAGGGGTTCGGGATCGGTGGTGGCGCGCTTGATCTTTTTGGCCACTGCATCGGCATCATCGAGCAGGTAGATGGTGGCGAGGTCGGACGTCGACTCGGACTTGCTCATTTTCTTGGAGCCGTCTTTCAGCGACTTGACGCGCATGGCGGGGCCGGTGGCGAGGGTTTCGGTGATCGGGAAGAAGTCTTCCTCGAAACCCAGCTCGGCGATTTGCTTGCGGAAATCGTGGTTGAACTTTTTCGCAATGTCGCGCGTCAGCTCGAGGTGCTGGCGCTGGTCCTCCCCCACCGGCACGGCGGTGCTCTTGTAGAGGAGGATATCGGCGGCCATCAGCGAGGGATAGGCAAAGAGCCCGAGCGAAACATTCTCGCTGTTTTCGCCAGCCTTGTCCTTGAACTGGGTCATGCGGGCCATCCAGCCCATGCGCGCGACGCAGTTGAAGATCCAGCTCAGTTCAGCATGTTCCATCACCTGGGACTGGTTGAAGATGATGGAGCGCTTGGGATCGAGCCCGGCGGCGATATAGGCGGCGGCGATCTCATAGGTGCGGCGCTTGAGATCCTCGGGCTCCTGCCAGACCGTGATCGCGTGCATGTCGACCACACAATAGATGGTCTCGTGGGTGTCCTGCAGCGGCACGAACTGGCGGATGGCGCCGAGGTAATTGCCCAGATGCAGATCGCCCGAAGGCTTGATGCCCGAAAAGATGCGCGGGGTGAAGGTCATGGAACGCCTGGTCGAACGGAATGGGATCAGAGGGAAAGCATTATAGGGCAAATGCCCGGTTTGGAACCTTGGAGTTGGTCAAGAGCCGGCAGGAGTTTGGCTTTTGGCGCGGCGGCGGCGCAGGCGCGACACGAGGCCGCCCAGCGACTGGGCACCGCTGAAATGGGCGAGGGTGAAATAGGTCAGCGCGCCGAACAGGCAAATGGCACCGAGCGCCACGACCTGCAGCAGGATGGGCTGGCCGGGGGCGAAAATCGCCGCAGCGCGCGCGGCAAGGAGATAGAGCACCGCCCCCATGACCATGGCGACCAGGAGAATGGTGGCGAGGCGCCGCCATTCCGAGAGGCTCATGCGGAAATGGCCGCGACGGCGCAGGAAAACGGCAAGGAGGAGGACATTGAGCCAGGCAGAGGCGGAGGTGGCGAGCGCAATGCCCAGATGCTGCAGGGTCGGGAACAGCCAGAGGGAAATGGCAATATTGGCCGCGACCGAAACGCCGGCAAAAACGGTGGGGGTGCGGGTATCCTGGCGTGAAAAAAAGCCGGGCTGGAGCACGCGCACCAAAACAAAGGCAGGAAGCCCCACAGCGTAGCCGACCAAGGCCTGAGCCGTCAGCAGGGTATCCTCGGGCCCGAACTGGCCGCGCTCGAAGAGGACGCGGATAATGGGAACGGGAATGGTGGCGAGCGCCACGGCGGCGGGGAGCGACAGGAGCATGGCCAGCAGCAGGGACTGGCTTTGGCTGGCGCGCGCTTCGGCCTCGCGGCCGGCGCCAATATGGCGGGAGAGTTCGGGCAGGAGCACGGTGCCGATGGCAATGCCGACAATGCCGAGCGGCAATTGGTAGAGGCGGTCGGCATAGGCCAGGATCGAGATGACGTTGTCGCTGGTCGAGGCGATGATGGTGCCAACGAAGATGTTGATCTGGGTGATGCCGCCGGCAAGGATCGCAGGAATGGCGAGGACCCAGAAGCGGCGCACATCGGGGTCAAAGCGCGGCAGGCGCAGGCGGGGCACAAAGCCGGCGCGGCGTATGGCGCCATAAACCAGCGCCAGCTGGGCGATGCCGCCGAGCATGGTGGCGATGGCGATCCAGAAGGCGGTATCGGCCTGATCGGGCAGGTTGAGGAAGGCCAGCGGCACAAGGGCGGCGATGTTGACGATGTTGAGCACGACCGGGGCGAAGGCGGAGGCGAAATACCGCCCCAGGGAATTGAGGATCGCCGCATAGGCCGACATCAGCGACATGCAGGCGAGATACGGGAACATCACCCGGGTGAGGAAGACGGTCAGCTCGAGCTTTTGCGGATCATCGGCAAAGCCGGGCACGAACCAGACCATGATCTGGGGCATGAAAATCTCGGCCAAGATGGTCACCACCGCGATGGCGGCGACGAGCCAGCTCATGATGCGCGAGGCGAGTTCCTTGGCGGCGTCGTGGCCCTGTTGCTCGAGCGCGGTCGAGAACATGGGCACGAAGGCGGTGTTGAAGGCGCCTTCGGCAAAGAGGCGCCGAAAGAGGTTGGGAAAGCGGAAGGCGGCGTTGAAGGCATCGGCAACGGGGCTGATGCCGAGCACCGCCGCCATCAGCGCATCGCGGGCAAAGCCGGCCACGCGCGACACGAGGGTGAGCCCGCCCACGGACAGGAAATTGCGGTATAGGCTCATGGGCGCGCGCGCCGGGGGAAGGCCTCAGCCATTGGCCACCTTGGCTTCGGCGGGCCGGGGATGGAAGACGGCAAGGAGCGCATCGCGGATGCGGCGCTGACGGGGCTTGCTCGAAATCTTGCCGCCGGTGAGATCGGTGACATAGAAAACGTCGACGGCCTTTTCGCCATAGGTACCGATATGGGCCGAGCCGATGGAGAGGTTGAGATCGGATATCTCGCGCGTTAGGGCATGCAGGAGCCCCATGCGATCAAGGCCCGAAACCTCGATGACGGTGAATTTTTCCGAGAGCGAGTTGGACACCATCACTTCGGCGGGGAGCGCGAAGGGTTTCAGGCGCCGGTTGTGGCGCGATTCCTTGCCGAGATCGATGAGGATGGTGCGGCGGCCCTGCAGCAATTGCTTGACCGTATCGATGATGCGGGTGGCGCGCACCTTTTCGTCTTCGTCATTGGTGAAGGTGCGGCGCAGGCGGAAGGTGTCGATGGCGCGGCCGTCGCGGGTGGAAAATATCTGCGCGCCGATGATGGAGGCATCCTGCATGGTGCAGGCGCCGGCGATCAGCGAGAGGAGGCGCGGATGGTCGGGGGTATAGAAGCTGACTTCGGTGATGCCCTCGAAGGCCTTGACGCGGATGGAGCCGGCAAAGGGGTCCCCGTTCTGGTCGGCCTGGCGGATCATGCGGGCGTGCTCGATCTGCAATTCGGGCTCGGCGCGCAGCCAGTAGTGATCGTAATGGCGGGCGGTATAGGCGGCCACTTCCTCGGCGGGCCAGCTTGAAAGCGCCTCGGTCAGGGTGGCGCGGACATCGGC
>Ga0233380_1000362_pt1 | contig 24644 bp, 25 predicted proteins | sample ElkDunMinimDraft_9_FD_191541 | JGI IMG/M metagenome (GOLD analysis project Ga0233380, IMG submission 191541) | Fecal eukaryotic communites from dung pellets of Tule Elk in California, USA - Elk Dung F36 | ecosystem: Host-associated > Mammals > Digestive system > Large intestine > Fecal | place... | reverse complement strand
GTGGCAACGGCCACCCAAAAAGTTCGCCCGGTAACGCTCTTGGCCCCAGCCTTAGCGGTTATGTCCCGCTTGGATTCTTCGAGTAGAACCATCTTCAAGGCCGCTTGGACTATCCCGTGTCTGTGGCCGGTAAGGTCTATTCGAATCTTGCTCAAAGCCGCGTCTGACAGTTGCTCCACCATTTCGCTGGTCACGATACCGTATTGGGCAGATCCATCAGGATGCACCCCCTGCTGGCCCGTCAACCGCAAGCACTCGCGTTCCAGGTGTCCGTTGAACCACGCTATTTCGAACTTGCGCCCCATTGTTACCCCCGCGTTACCCCGGCAATTTTCTTGGGTAACTGACCCTGTCTAAATCCTTGATTAAATGGTGCGCCCGACGGGATTCGAACCCATGGCCCCCAGATTAGGAATCTGGTGCTCTATCCTGCTGAGCTACGGGCGCCCCGCGTGCTTCTTAAGCGGCCCATGGCGCGAAGGCAAATGCTGTCGGCCTGTTCAGTTGGACTTTCCCGGAGGCACGATAGGAAACGGCAAGGGCGCCAGCTCAATGCCCTCGTCTAACAATTCCCTGGCTTCGGCGAGCGTGGCCTGGCCGTGAATGCTTTCCACTTCCTGCTCACCGTAGTGCATGGCGCGGGATTGGTCCACAAAGCGATCGCCAACCCAGCGCGACTGCTTGAGTGCCTGCTCTTGCATCTTTGCCAGCGCAGTCATCATCTGAACGGCCTCTGCTGGAAGAATCCCGCTCGTGACATTCCCGCTTGGCACGTGCCCGCTGGTGACGTTCCCGCCAGATCCATTCTCATTGGAACTTGGGGGCAGAGGAACCGCAGCGATCTGGTTGCCCTTGCGGCCGAGATTAGGTGCCATCGGTGCCTTTAGCACCTCTGACGACCCGCACTCCGGACAAGCAAGCAGGCCTATTTCTTGCTGGCGCGCAAAATCTTCAGAGGAGCCGAACCATCCTTCGAACCGGTGGCCGGCCAATTGGCATTCAAGATCAAAAACAATCATCTTGCTGCCTATCTGGGAATTTGCTTGCGATTGGCAAGGCTGGGCAACTGGGCGCGAACTTCTTCGATACGGCGCAGGTCTATTTCCGCAAAGCCGAGCCCCGCCGCTTCACCGTCCATTTCAAGCAGAACATCACCCCACGGATCCACAACCAGACTGTGCCCGTAAGTTGTTCGGCCATCCTCATGCGTGCCTGCCTGCGCGGCAGAAATGACATAAGCGCTAGCCTCCACCGCACGGGCGCGCTGCAGAAGATGCCAATGGGCTTTGCCCGTCGGCACAGTAAAGGCGGCAGGAATTGCTATAACATCACACCTTTTTTCGCCAAGCTCCTGAAACATAGCTGGAAAGCGTATATCATAACAGATAGCGAGGCCGAGACGCCCTATAGGAGTGTCTATCGCGACGATCTGATCGCCTGCCGCATAGGCGTTCGATTCGCGCCAGCTTTCACCAGTGCTCAGATCGACATCGAACATGTGAACCTTGTCGTAGCGCGCAACAATATCGCCCGTGGCATCTATTACAAAAGACCGGTTTGCCCAGCGCCCATCGTTCCGCGCAATCGCCAGTGAGCCAATTGCCACCCACATGCCTTCCCGCACCGCAGCATCGCGCACTTGAGCAAGCACCTGATCTTTGTTTTCCGGCACGACATGCGCCATCGCGCGCGACCGATTTCGGTCAAGCAACCCAGACATCTCTGGGGTAAAGAGCATCTTTGCCCCCCCGGCCTTTGCCGCAGCCACGGCTGCGATAATTACGCGTGCGTTTGCGGCCGGATCAACGCCCGATGTCATTTGCAAAACGGCGACACGCGAAGTCATTACAGCCCGAGAAGTGCGTCAAGTTTACCCTGCCGATCCAACGCATGGATATCGTCGGAGCCACCCATGGGGCGCCCATCAATCAGCACCTGGGGAACCGTCATCGCACCCGGCACGCGCTCAAGCATTTCTGCCCGTTTCGGGCCGCCCATAGTTATGTCATATTCCTCATAGGACACACGCTTGCCGTCCAACAGAGCCTTGGCAGCAACACAATAGGGGCAGCCCCATTTCGTATAGATTTCAACCTTGGGCGCGACCATGTTGTTCCTTGTTCGTAGAGGCTTTGTATCCACCTTTGCCTACCACATCTCTGCCATCGTGTCATGCGCCGCAGGGCGCATGACACGATGGCAGAGGATTGCGCATAGATCGTTTTTAAATCCAAACCGTACCGCCAGAATATGGCCGGGTTTGATAAACTATCCCCTTCTCGAATTGCAGGCGCGCAACAGTTTGAGCGGCAACCATCCCCTTTCAAGTCGAAAAACGCGGCCCAACGGCTTTCCCATCTCCATAGCCATAGCGGGCTTCAAATTCGGCAGAGCCGGATATCGCGGCGCAGATTGGGGAACCAAGGTGCGAAGCCCTGACGATCCCAGCTTCACTAGGGATCACCGGTAAGGGCTTGAGCGGCCATTTGAACTGGCTGCCCCCTCGCAATTGACCGGCTTCATGCCGTGCCAAAAGCATCAAGCCGAAAAAGATCAGCATACGGAGAAAATCGCCGCCTCGGGCGATGGCGAACCAACCGGAACGCGCTGGGGCGGACATAGTGGCCGCCCCATTTTGATTAAAACACCGCACACCCTTCGCGCGCGCAAGTTTAGGTGCCTACCCTGAACCTTTCGCAACCAGTTGTGTTCGTTAGGTTTTCTAAAATCAAACCAGTCGCGACTGTCGCAGCGCTGCGGCGATGAAGCCTGAAAAGAGAGGGTGTGGGTCGAAAGGCCGGCTCTTCAGCTCCGGATGGAACTGCACGCCGACAAACCATGGATGATCAGGCCGCTCCACGATTTCAGGCAAAAGGCCATCAGGTGACATGCCCGAGAACGTCAGCCCGCCCTCTTCAAGAACACCGCGATAGGCGACGTTCACTTCGTAACGGTGACGATGCCGTTCCGAGATATCCGTTGATCCGTAGATTGCTGCGACGTGGCTGTTACCCGCCAGCACTGCCGGATAAGCACCAAGCCGCATGGTCCCGCCAAGATCGCCATCCGCCGCGCGGGTCTGCAGACCTTCAGAGCTCATCCACTCAGTGATAATTCCAACGACCGGCTCGTCCGTAGGCCCGAATTCGGTCGACGATGCCTCGGCTATGCCAGCGGTGTTCCGCGCAGCTTCGATACAAGCCATCTGCATACCAAGGCAAATACCGAAGAACGGCACATTCCGTTCGCGTGCAAACCGTACCGAGGCGATCTTGCCTTCCGTGCCCCGCTCGCCAAAGCCGCCCGGAACAAGGATGCCGTGCATCGGCTCTAGCTTCGCCATAATCTCTGAATCATCGGATTCAAATACTTCGGCATCAATCCAGCGAACATTGACCTTGACCCGGTTGGCCATTCCGCCATGGGCCAGCGCCTCGTTCAGCGATTTATAGGCGTCCTGCAGTCCGACGTACTTGCCAACCACGCCGATGGTCACTTCGCCTTCGGGGTTCTGGTGCCGATCAACGATATCAACCCAGCGTGCAAGGTCAGGCAACGGAGAGCTCAGGCCAAAGTGGCGTAGCACTTCAGCGTCCAGGCCCTCGGCGTGATACTGCAGCGGCACGGAATAGATGCTTGGCGCATCCAGCGCGGGAATAACCGCTTCCTTACGGACGTTACAGAACTGTGCGATCTTCGCGCGCTCGCCATCTGGCAATGGCTTTTCGCAGCGGCACAGCAGGATGTCTGGCTGCACGCCCAGCGCAGCAAGCTCACGAACCGAGTGCTGGGTTGGCTTGGTCTTCAGTTCACCGGCGGCGGCGATATAGGGAACCAGCGTGACATGCACCGAGCATGTGCGTTCCCGGCCAAGTTCATTACGAAGTTGGCGAAGCGCCTCAACAAAGGGCAGGCCTTCGATATCGCCAATCGTGCCACCGATTTCGCAAAGGACGAAGTCCAGCTCTTCGGTATCGGCAGCCGCGAATTCCTTGATCGCGTCGGTGACGTGCGGAATGACCTGCACGGTCGCCCCCAGATAGGCTCCCCGACGTTCCTTCGCGATAATATCGCGATAGATACGTCCCGAAGTTATGTTGTCCGACTGGCGGGCCGAAACACCCGTAAATCGTTCATAATGGCCAAGATCCAGATCCGTTTCAGCACCGTCATCCGTGACGTAAACTTCCCCATGCTGATAGGGACTCATCGTGCCTGGATCGACGTTCAAATAGGGATCGAACTTGCGAATTCGGACCTTGAACCCGCGAGCCTGCAGCAATGCTGCAAGGCTTGCCGCCATCAATCCTTTTCCGAGCGAGGAAACCACGCCGCCGGTGATGAAAATGAACCGCGTCATGGGAGACAAGCCTTAATCCGCTAGGGGGGCATTGGGCAAGCAAAGCCTGCCGCAATCCCCAGTTACACAAAAGCGCCGCCCTCCCCGAAGTGGAGAGGTGTTCGGCGCCAGCGCTGAGACGTTTTTTACTGGCCAGCGGCCCCGGCAAGCGGGTCAGTCGGAGCTTGCCCGCCCTGAGGTGCAGCTGCGCTATTGGCTGGAGCCGCAGCAGGAGCTGCGCCCGCCAGTGGATCAACCGGAGCTGCGGGTGCAGACCGATCAAGCGAAGTGTCGATATCACGACCCGAGGTAGTCCCTACGGCCAATGCCGCAAGAGCTATACTTAGAGCGACGAAGACCGCCGCCAATACAGCTGTGGTCCGCGTCAGGAAGTCCGCCGCGCCGCGAGCCGACATCAGCCCCGAAGGATTACCGCCGACGCCGAGCCCGCCACCTTCTGACCGCTGCATCAGGATAGCCCCCACAAGAGAAGCCGCGACAAGCGCCTGCACCACGGTTAGGAAGATGAAGAGCGACATGGAATGGGTATCTTTCTGGGGTCTATCGTTCCGAAACCGCGCATCTAGGCACTTGACGCCCCCCGCGCAAGCTTAGCTTACTCTCCCTGGATCGCTCCAGCGGCACTAATGATCGAGGTAAAGCTCTCTGCGGTAAGACTTGCACCGCCAACCAACGCCCCGCCAACTTCGCTAACCGCAAGCAATTCCGCCGCGTTGCCCGCGTTCACAGAGCCGCCGTAAAGGATCCGCACACCGGCGCCAGCGTCGCCATAGATTTGCGTGAGCTGTGCACGGATCGCGTTATGCATGGCATCGACGTCTTCTACAGAAGGTACGCGCCCCGTACCGATCGCCCAAACCGGCTCATAAGCAACAGACAACTTTCCGGCAGCGTTTTCGCCGCGAGGAACCGATCCATCCAGCTGGCCGGTCACGACCGATACGGCCGCACCAGCATCGCGCTGCGCTTCGGTCTCGCCAACACAGACGATCACGCCAAGGCCCGCTTCCTGGGCTGCCTCTGCCTTCGTCCGCACCAGTTCGTCGCTTTCGCCATGCAGGGCCCGACGTTCGCTATGCCCCACAATAGTGAAATCCGCACCCGCATCAGCAAGCATGCTCGCGGAAACGTCGCCAGTGTAGGCGCCATTCGTCGCAGCATGGCAGTCCTGGCCGCCGACGCCGATCTCCTGCACAGCTTCGCGCATCGCGTGAATCAGAGTAAACGGTGGCGCCAGCGCCACCTGTACGCCGGGAAAACGGCTGGCAGCGCGATCGATAGCACGCGCTTCTGACAGCATCGCACGCGTGCCGTTCATTTTCCAGTTGCCGACGACATAGGGTACTGATGTCACAATAATACCTCGTTTTCGGACCGAATCCCTTGCGTGGACCGCCCAATCCTCGCGCTGCTATGCCACGGTGGGCGGCCTGTCAAAAGGACTTGGCTTTGCAGACGGCGTTCGTGCGGGATTGTTGCATCCCGGCCATTGCGGGAATCCGGATTGCCTCCTAAAAGCCGCCCCTCATGACTTCGGCGGCGGCCGCCGGACACCGTAATTCCGGGCGAGCGACCGAATGCTTCAATCTATCCGCAAGATGTTTAACTCGCGCGTTGGCATAGTGCTGACAATGGCCTTCCTGGCATTGATCGCCCTTGCGTTCGCAAGCGCCGATGTCTCGAACTTCAGCGGGTTCGGTGGTGTCGCCGGCGGTGATCGTGTTGCAACCGTAGGAAAGAAGCGGATTGACGCCGCGACATTGAGCCAGTCCGCCACGTCAGCGCTCGAAAACATGAAGGCGCAGAACCCGCGCATGTCGATGGAGGCTTTCATCGCGCAGGGCGGTCTTGAGCAGGTCCTGGACCAACTGATTGACCAGACAGCCGTCAGCGAGTTTGGCCGCAAGCATGGCATAGTCGCGAGTGACCGCTTGGTGGACAGTGAAATCACTCAGATGCCAGCGTTTCGTGGACCGGACGGCAATTTCAGTCAGGAGGTCTTCCGTCAGGTGCTGAGCCAGCAAGGCCTCAGCGAAGCATTGGTGCGCGAAGAAATCCGCAACGGCCTTGTCGCCCGCCAGATACTGGTACCTGCAGCCTTTGGCGCAACCGCACCGCGCGAGTTGGTGCTGCAGTATACGGCTCTTCTGCGTGAAAAGCGGACTGGCTCTATCGCCCTGCTCCCATCCGCAGCATTTGCGCCAAAAACCCCGCCGACTGACGCGGAGCTTAAGGCTTTCTATTCCGCAAACAGCGACCGTTTCATCCGGCCTGAGCGCCGTGTCGTTCGCTTTGCCGTGTTTGATGAGTCGGCGCTGAAATCGGTTCCCACGCCCACTGAAGCGGACATCACTGCGCGTTATAATGCCAACAAGGCCACCTACGGCGCACAGGAAACGCGGCGCGTTACCCAGCTTATCGTGCCTACCGAAGCCGCAGCAAAGGCCATCGTTGCAGAAGTAGCTGCCGGCAAGACGCTAGAAGCTGCGGCCATCGCCAAGGGCCTTTCTACCTCGGCCCTGCCATCGGCAAACCGTGAAACCCTTACCCAGCAGGCATCCAAACCCGTTGCAGACGCAGTGTTTACCGCGTCCAAGGGCGCAATCGCGGCGCCGGCACGTAGCGCCCTTGGCTGGCATGTGATGCGCGTTGACGACATTGAGAACCGGGCAGAGCGTCCAATTGCCCAGGTGCGCGGTGAAATCGTCGAACAGCTGACTGCCGAAAACCGCCGCAAGGCAATCAATGACCTCTCGGCCCGGATCGAGGAAGAGATCAGTAACGGCGCGGCGCTGACCGACATCGCGAAGGATCTGGGCGTTACCCCGCAATCCACGGACCCGATCACGGCCGATGGTGCTGTCTATGGCAAGCCCGGCCAGGCCCCTCCCGTCCTGGCACGCGTGCTACAGACCGCCTTTGCCATGGACTCCGAGAACGAGGCGCAGCTCGCGGAAGTTGAAGCCGGAAGGGTTTTTGTCATCTTCGATGTGACGGACATTCAGGCCTCCGCTCCGGCTCCACTGGCCGAAATCCGCGAAGACGTCGCCACGGCAGTGATGCTCGACAAAGGCTCGTCGGACGCGAAGGCGGCATCTGAGAAGGTCGCGGCGCAAGCACGGAAGGGAACAGACCTTGGCGCAGCAATGGCAAGCCTTGGCGTGCCGCTTCCGCCAGTCGACAACGCTGTCTTGAACCGCGAAGACCTGGCCCGTGGCGGACAGGCCATCCCGCCACCGCTTGCCCTGATGTTCAGCATGGCCGAAGGCACCGTGAAGATGCTGGCGGCACCAAATGATCGCGGATGGTATGTTGTCTCGCTCAAAGACATCGAGCCGGGCAAGGTCGACGCGGCCGACAGCATAATCCCCGCCGCCCAGCGTGAGCTTGGTACCGTGGCTGGGCGCGAATATGCTGAGGCGTTGCGCCGTGCGATCCGTGCGGAAGTTGGGGTTGAGCGCAATCAAGCGGGTATCCGCGCCGTGCGTGACCAACTCCTCGGCAAGAATTGAATCTCGCGAAATGAGCACCGTTCACCCCGAAAATCGGGATAATGCCGCCGCTGCGCTTTCAGAAGGGCGTCCTGCCCTGATCTGGCGGCGCCTGATCGCTGACACCGAAACGCCAGTCGGCGCCGCTGCGAAACTCATTCAGCCCGGCCGCGGCGATTTCCTGCTGGAATCGGTCGAAGGCGGGGAAGTTCGTGGCCGCTACAGCCTGCTTGGCCTCGATCCCGATCTTGTATTCCGGGCGACCGGAGCATCCTGCGAGATCAACCGCAGCTGGCGTAACGACCCGGACGCGTTCACGGCACTGTCGGGTGACAGCCTGTCCGAACTGCGAGCACTGGTCGCATCGTGCCACATCGACGTCCCGGCCGCCCTGCCCCGCGCCCTTGCCTGTCTGGTCGGCTATTTCGGTTACGAAACGATTGGTCTGGTGGAAAAGCTGCCCCGCGCGCCGCAAAGCGCGCTGGAACTGCCCGACATGCTGTTCGTCCGGCCTGCCCTCATCCTTGTGTTTGACAGGCTGGGCGACGAACTTTTCTGTGTCGCACCGGTATGGCCTTCGGAAGCGGATCCTCAGGTAACGCTCAACGCTGCGGCAGAACGGATTGATGAGGCACTGAGAGGACTGTCGCTGCCCGTGTTCGTCGCATCGACTGATGCCAGCCGGCCTGAACCGGCACTCAACCGTACGATGTCCGATGCAGATTACACCTCCATGGTGCTGCGCGCCAAGGAATACATCGAGGCCGGCGACATCTTTCAGGTCGTGCTTGCCCAGCGCTTCACCTGCCCCTTTACCCTGCCGCCGCTGGCGCTTTACCGAGCACTGCGCCGCGTAAACCCGTCGCCATTTCTCTACTTCCTCGACTTGCCGGGCTTTGCGCTGATTGGCTCAAGCCCGGAAATCCTCGTCAGGGTACGCGATGATAATGTGACGATCCGCCCGATCGCCGGAACCCGGCCACGCGGCAAGACGCCCGAGGAAGACCGGGCAAATGAGGTCAGCCTGCTTGCTGACCCCAAGGAACGGGCCGAACATCTTATGCTGCTTGACCTTGGCCGCAACGATGTGGGCCGCGTCGCTGCAGCGGGCACCGTCGAAGTTACCGAAAGCTACACCGTCGAACGCTACAGCCACGTCATGCACATCGTATCAAACGTCGAAGGCAAGCTGAACACCAGAAAGCACGATGCCATCGATGCGCTGTTCGCGGGCTTTCCTGCCGGCACTGTCAGCGGAGCGCCAAAGGTTCACGCCTGCGAAATCATTGCAGAACTGGAACCCGAAACCCGCGGAGCCTATGCTGGCGGAGTGGGCTATTTCGCTCCCGACGGATCCGTCGACAGTTGCATCGTCCTGCGCACTGCGGTAGTAAAAGACGGCATCATGCACGTTCAGGCTGGAGCCGGCATCGTCGCCGATTCCGATCCCGCCTATGAACAGCGCGAATGCGAGGCAAAGGCCGGCGCCCTCTTCGCTGCGGCACGTGAAGCAGTAAGGGTGGCAAGCGAACCCGGCTTCGGGCAATAGACGGCCATGATCCTCGTACTCGACAATTACGACAGCTTTACCTGGAACCTCGTCCACTACCTGATGGAACTGGGCGCAGAGGTAGAGGTTGTGCGCAACGATGCACTTTCAGCCGGCCAGGCGATAGCGACCAAAGCCAAGGGCTTCCTCATCTCGCCCGGGCCCTGCACGCCCGATGACGCAGGAATCAGTCTCGATCTCGTTGCCGCCTGCGCTGAAGCCGGCGTGCCGCTGCTGGGTGTGTGCCTTGGCCACCAGTCCATCGGCCAGCACTTCGGCGGGCGCGTGGTGCGCGGCGGAATGATGCACGGCAAGGTTTCACCCGTTACGCATGATGGTACCGGCCTGTTTGAAGGGCTGCCCTCACCCTTCATTGCCACCCGTTATCACAGCCTAGTGGTAGAGGGCACGCCGGATTGCCTCGTGGTCAACGCCACGTCTGACGATGGGCATGTCATGGGATTTCGCCATGCCAGCCTGCCGATCCACGGCGTGCAATTCCACCCGGAAAGCATTGCTACCGAACACGGCCACGCCATGTTGGCAAACTTCCTTCGGATCTGCGGGATCGAAGCCCGCACCCTGGCGTAAGGGCGTGAACGTGAGCACACTTCCTCCGGCAACCGAACCGCTTGCTGAAGACGAATCCGAAGCCGCCTTTGGTGCTATGCTGGATGGCAAGGTACAGGATGAGGATATTGCCCGCTTCCTCGTGGCCCTTTCCGACCGCGGTGAGACTTCTGCCGAAATCGCTGGCGCCGCGCGCGCCATGCGGGCCCGCCTGATCCCCATAAAGGCGCCGGCCAATGCCATAGATGTGTGTGGGACGGGCGGCGACGGGCATCATACACTCAATGTCTCGACCGCCGTTTCACTGGTCGTTGCCGCCTGCGGTATCCCTGTGGCCAAACACGGCAACCGGGCAGCATCGTCAAAGGCCGGCGCCGCCGACACACTGGAGGCGCTGGGTCTCAATCTTGATCGCGTAGCAGAAACTGCCGAAGCAACGCTTGACGATATCGGGATCTGTTTTCTGTTTGCCGGTCGGCACCATCCGTCGATGGGGCGCATCATGCCCATTCGTCGCGCAATCGGGCAGCGCACAATTTTCAACCTCATGGGGCCACTCGCCAATCCTGCTGGGGTTCGCCGACAGCTTATCGGTATCGCCCGGCCAGCCTATGTGCCCATCTACGCAGACGCGCTCGCTCGTCTCGGCAGCGATCATTCAATGATCATCTCTGGCGATGAAGGTTTGGACGAACTCAGCCTTGCCGGAGGCAACGAAGTTGCCGTCGTCGGGCCCGGCGGTTTTGTCATGCAGCGCGTCTCAGCAGCGGACGCGGGCCTGCACTCATCCCCTGTCGAGGCTATTCGCGGCGGTGACCCGGCCCATAACGCCGATGCGCTGCGGCGATTGCTGATGGGCGAGGAAGGGCCCTATCGCGATGCCGTACTGTTCAACGCAGCCGGCGCGCTGATGACCGCCGGCGAAGTGACCGACTGGCGTTCCGGCGTAGAGGAAGCCGCAGAAGCCATCGACAAGGGGCTTGCCAAGGCCCTCCTCGATTGCTGGATCGCAGCCCTGCGATAACGCATCCAGCCTATCGACTTTCGGCATTTCCAACGTCAAGAGCCTCAGCATGACCGACAAGCTTCAGGAAATCTGCGACAACAAGCGCAAGGAAGTTGCATCGCGCCGTGCGACCACTTCACTCACCCAGTTGGAAACGCAGATCACTGCGCAAACCGCCCCTCGCGGCTTCCGCGCTGCGATTGAAGCGAAGGCCGCAAACGGCTTTGCGCTCATTGCAGAGATCAAGAAAGCTTCTCCATCCAAAGGATTGATTCGCGAGAACTTTAATCCTGCAGATCATGCCTTCTCCTATGAATCTGGCGGCGCGGCGTGCCTCTCTGTCCTCACGGATGCGCCCTATTTTCAGGGGCACGAGGATTATCTCGTTGCAGCGCGCAACGCATGCACCCTGCCGATCCTGCGCAAAGACTTCATGGTCGACCCTTGGCAAGTGCTGGAATCGCGATCAATTGGCGCCGATGCCATACTCATCATCGTTGCCGCCCTTGGCGACACGGCCATGGCAGAAATCGAAGCGGCAGCAATCGAACAGCGCATGGACGTTCTGGTTGAAGTGCATAACGAAGCCGAAATGGAACGCGCAGCGCGGCTCCATTCGCGACTGATCGGCATCAACAATCGCGATCTCAAGCGTTTCGTAACAGACATTGGCACGACCGAACGCCTTGCCCCGCTGGCACCGGAAGGCGCGTTGCTGGTCAGCGAAAGCGGGATCAACAGTCACGCAGATCTCATCCGGCTTTCCGCCTGCGGCGCGCGCACATTCCTAGTCGGTGAAAGCTTGATGCGGCAGCCCGATATTGCAGCCGCCACGCGCGCCCTGCTCGGCTAACTTACCGCTCTGTCCCGGACGGCAAAGGTCTGGCATGAAGCGCAAATGATACAAAAATCCCTCGGTGCCTGCGCGGCATGAGCAAACTCACCCACCTGGATGACGCAGGCCACGCCCGCATGGTGGATATCGGCGCGAAGGCCCAAACCCAACGCGTTGCCGTCGCCTCAGGCAGAATTCGCATGTCCGACGCCGCGCTCACCGCCATCCGGGACGGAGATGTCCCCAAAGGCGACGTACTGGCTGCCGCTCGCATCGCCGGGATCATGGCCGCCAAGAAAACGGCTGACCTCATCCCCCTCTGCCACCCACTCGCGCTAGACAGCGTAACTGTCGATTTCACGGTTGAGAGCGATGCAGTTCGAGCTACCGCCACGGCTGCGCTGACAGGTAAAACTGGTGTTGAAATGGAAGCTATAACAGCTACTTGTATCGCACTTTTAACAATTTATGACATGACCAAAGCCCTCGACAAAGGTATGGTGATCGAACAAGTCCAGTTGCTGGAAAAGCGTGGCGGAAAATCCGGCACATGGCGCGCCCCCGCGTGAAGCTCTCGCCGCTCTCACTGGAAGAAGCACAGGCTCGGCTCCTGTCACTGACAGAACCCCTGCCGGTGGAACGCGTGGACGTGGATGGCGCGCTTGGCCGCTATCTTTCGCAGCCGCTGAAGGCGCGGCGCACTCAGCCCCCGCAGGCACTATCAGCCATGGATGGCTACGCCGTCGCCGCTGACAATCTGCTTGGTCCCTGGCAGGTGATTGGCGAAAGCGCTGCCGGCCATCCTTATTCCAGCAGCGTGGCCGCAGGGCAGGCCGTCCGCATTGCAACCGGCGCCGTCGTGCCAAAAGGCGCTCAAGCCGTGATCGTGCAGGAAGATCTATCGCGCGACGGTGATGTAATATCACTCACAGGTTCGCCGCCCGTGCCGCCAAGCAAGCATATTCGCCCTGCAGGGATGGATTTCATCGAGGGCGCTTCGCTATTGCCTGCCGGAACATTTCTGGGGCCGGCGCAGATCGCGCTGTGTGTCGCGGGCGGGCACAAGCACCTGCCCGTACGACGCAAACCCCGGCTGGCCATCATCGACAGCGGCGATGAATTGGCCGTCGATTGCGAGGATTGCCCCCCGCACCAGATCCCGGCGAGCAACGGCCCGATGCTTGTCGCCATGACGAAATCACTGCCCTGCGACGTCCGGCGCGTTGGCCCCGTCAAGGACGATCTCAACACCCTGATCGCAACGTTCGAACAGGCCCGGGACGCCGATGTAATTGTTACAAGCGGGGGCGCATCGGTGGGCGATCACGACCTTGTCCGACCTGCACTTGAAGCGTGGGGTGCGACAATTGATTTCTGGCGCGTTGCGATCAAGCCAGGAAAGCCATTGCTGGTAGCACGGCGTGACCGGCAACTGATCATTGGCCTTCCGGGAAACCCGGTTTCCAGCCACGTAACGGCCTTCCTGTTCTTGCTTCCCCTGCTTCGCGCGATGCTTGGCGCCGCGCAGCCTCTGCCCCGCTCGATCCGGGCAACTCTCACGGCCCCGCTTGGCAAAACAGGTTCGCGGCGCGAATTTCTGCGCGCGCAATGGGATGGGCAAGGAATTGCACCACTCGCATTGCAGGACAGCGGCGCACTTTCTGCGTTGGCTGCCGCAAATGCGCTCATCGATCGGAGCGTAGAATCAGACCCTCAGCCAGCAGGCACAGATGTTCGTGCCTATCTGCTCCAAAATGGCGGAACTGCTTGACGCGACGCGAATCGTTGCTTAATTGTTCCTCATACGTTCACGAAACGACGCGTTTGGAATAGGGAGGTGCGACCACCATGCTGACCCGCAAGCAGCACGAATTGATCCGCTTCATTCAAAGCCGCCTTGAAGAGACCGGCGTTTCACCGTCGTTCGAAGAGATGAAAGAAGCCCTGGACCTCAGGTCCAAGTCCGGCGTCCATCGACTGATTTCTGCGCTTGAGGAACGCGGCTTCATCCGTCGCCTCCCTAATCGCGCGCGCGCACTGGAAGTTCTGCGTCAACCCGACGATGTAACGCGGGCCGTGCCGCGCGCTGCTGCCAACAGCAACACAATGCTTACCGCGATAGCAACTGCCGCACCGCGCGAAACTCCTGCAGCAGCGAACGATGTAATCGTGATCCCTCTACATGGCCGCATTGCCGCTGGCCTCCCGATAGAGGCGCTGGAAGGCCATTCAACACTGCCTGTGCCCGCTGCACTGCTGGGTTCGGGCGAGCATTACGCACTGGAAGTATCTGGCGACTCGATGGTTGATGCTGGAATCCTCGACGGCGATTTTGCGCTTGTCCGGCGCACCGATACCGCGCGGGACGGCGAAATCGTAGTCGCATTGGTGCGCGGCGAAGAGGCAACGCTGAAGTACCTCCGGCATGAGAAGGGAATGGTTCGACTGGATCCGGCCAACTCGGCTTACGACCCGCAGTTCTACAATCCGGATGATGTTGAGGTGCAGGGCAAGCTGGCGGGGCTGCTCCGCCGCTATCACTGAGCGGGAGTTCTCCCCTCACCCGTCACGTGATCTTCGCATCAGCTTTCTTTTGGGGATTCGAACTGCGAGATTCACGGCGCTCGCCTTGCCACCATCCGTGTTCACCCTGATCTTCGGCGACGGAACGGATACTGCGCTTTTCCAGATCGATAGCGATCCCGCCCGTCCGGGAAAGCAAGCGCCGATCCGCCTTGAGAACCGCTGGCCTGCAGGAACGTGGTAGCCACCGATCTGAAATCACGATGTCAGCTCTGTCGCAAGCTGCCGCGAGAGCTCGCTCCTCGGTCATGTTCCGGCTTCGCGACAAAAGCAACCTCCAGTCGCGGCCTCCGCGATGCAGAGTAATTGCGCAGAAATCCCGGCTGCACTGTGCATTCGGCCATCTCGCCATGGGCAGCACTGAACCATCCATTCCCGCCAGTTCCGTTAGATTTTCCCGCGCATAGTCGCTCCGCATGTCTCGCAGAACCAACAACGTCCGGTCTGCTTCCCCGACTATTCCCACGTGCCGGCCATCACCCGCCACCATGATGTCGGGCCTCTCAAGCAAGGCAAGCGTTACAACGCCCGCCACTACAGGCAGCAATCCCGCCAGCCTGACTGGACCGCGCCACAGTGCAAGCCACAGTCCGCCAATAGTGAACAGAGCAATGCTTCCCTTACCCATCGCTGGCAGCAGCGTTACCGCACCGGGCCGATCCGAAATCCAGTGGGCCATGGCCAGCATCGCGTCTATGGATTGGCCGCAGAGCCACCAGGCCGGACCGCCAAGGCCGATGATGTCCAGTATTAGCGCGATCGCAATCAGGGGCATAGTTATGAACGTCGTCAGCGGAATGGCGATGACATTGGCGAAAGCGCCGTAAACCCCCGCGCGATGGAAATGGTAAAGCCCTATCGGCATCAGCGCGAATTCGATCACAAGTCCCGTAGCCAGCAGCATGGCCATGCGCCTTGCGCTCCATGCCCACCACGGCTCCTCCCGAGGAGCGAGGAAGGCGCGGACGGGCGCACAGCAATGCAGCGCAATAATCGCGATCACAGAGGCAAAACTCATCTGAAAGCTGGGGCCGACAACTGCCTCAGGCCACATCAGCATGACGACAAAGGCCGCCACAGCCAGCATGCGCAGCGACAGTGGCTCTCGCCCCAACGCTAGTGCGACCAGCACCAGAACGGCGCCAATGCAGGAGCGCACAGTGGGCACCTCGGCTCCGGTCACCAAAGTGTACAGCACGCCTGAAAGCGCTGCGATCCCCGCTGCAGCCAAAGGTAGACGCACGCGCAAAGCCAGCCATGGCCACAAAGCCAGCACCTTGATCGCCAGAAACCACGCCGCGGCAACAACCGCGCTGACGTGCAGCCCGCTAATCGATAAGAGGTGAGTAAGGCCGGAATCCCGCATTGCCGCATCATCGGCCTTGTCGATTGCTCCCCGGTCGCCGCTGGCGAAAGCTGCGGCAATTGCGCCGGCAGACCCATCAAGCCTTTCGCGAACATGGCGCGATAACCTGGCCTTTATCGATCCCAGCCACCCACCCTGACCGCCGGGTTGAAGCACTTCGACATCACCCATGACACTCCCGGTCGCGGCGATGCCAGCAAACCAAGCAGTGCGAGCAAAATCTTGCCCCCCCGGCAACATTGGTCCGGCGGGAGGCATCAGCCGCGCACGCAACCGCAACTGCGCGCCCTCGCCAATATCCTTGCGGTCAGCCTCTTGCGGCAGATTCAGCCGCACCGTGATAACGCGTCCGGTGCCTGGCTCGTGCGTTTCCATGAGCAGGCGTACCCGGCCCTCGGCAGGCTGCTCCTGACGGCCCTTGACGATGCCAGTAAGCGTCGTCGCCATCGGCCTGGCTATGGCAGGTTGCCCCACCAGCACCGATTTCATCCAGACAGTTGTGACCCCTGCCGCCATCGTAAGCGCAACTACGACAATGGCCTGGCGCAGGAAGGGAAAGCGACCGTCGTCGCGCATTGTGCCCAGCGCCCCGAACCCGCACGACAGGCATAGAGCAATCAAGGCAAGCCAGTTCCAGCGGTTTGGCAGGTGAAACCACAGAGCAATGCCGAATGCAAAGGCCACCGCCAGCCAGGGTGCTCGGTCGAAACCGGCATTTGCCAGAAATCGCTCGACGCGCTCCACCGCGCTGGACAAGGTCGCCCTGCTGCGCCAAGGGCGATGGTGCATTGCAGCGGAGTCATCCCCATCGTTGACTGATTGGGGACTGAACGCGACCTCTACTGCCATGAAGGCATTGGACAGGAAGGAAATGATGATGGCAAGCCTTGGCGTGACAGACGGCATGACGGCTGATGGCCGCGCGGTCGTCACACGCTTTGCACCATCACCAACGGGCTACCTCCACATCGGGGGCGCGCGCACGGCGTTGTTCAACTGGCTGTTTGCCCGTCACCACGGCGGCAAGTACCTACTCCGCATCGAAGATACGGATCGCGCGCGCTCGACCGAGCCCGCAATCGACGCAATTTTCGATGGCCTGGAATGGCTTGGACTGGGCGGTGACGAGCCGGCTGTGTTCCAGTTTGCCCGCTCTGACAGGCACGCCGAAGTTGCGAGCCAACTGCTCGAATCAGGCCACGCCTATCGCTGCTACCTCTCTTCCGAAGAACTGGCCTCACGCAGGGAAAAGGCGCAGGCTGAACGCCGTCCGTTCCGAATAGAGAGCGAATGGCGCGATGCAGATTCGGCGAGTTGGCCTGACGGTGCCCCGTATGTGGTGCGCATGAAGGCCCCGCGCGATGGTGAAACCGTAATCGAAGACCTTGTCCAGGGCAGAGTCACGGTCAATAATGTCGAAATTGACGATTTTGTGGTCCTGCGGTCTGACGGGACCCCCACATACATGCTCGCGGTGGTGGTCGACGATCACGACATGGGCGTAACCCATGTGATCCGCGGCGACGATCATCTCAATAATGCCTTCCGACAGCTTGTCATCCTGCGCGCAATGGATGGCATTGAAGGCGGCTGGCCCGACCCGATCTATGCGCATGTCCCTCTGATCCATGGTAGTGACGGCGCTAAGCTCTCCAAGCGGCATGGTGCGCTGGGCGTCGACGCCTATCGTGACGACCTTGGCATTCTTTCAGACGCGCTTTTCAATTACCTTCTCCGGCTTGGTTGGGGACATGGCGATGACGAGATCATTAGCCGTGAACAGGCGGTGGAATGGTTCGATATTGCCGATGTCGGCCGCAGCCCGTCACGCTTTGACCTCGCCAAACTACAGAACCTTAACGGCCATTACCTGCGCGAAACAGACGATGCGGTATTGGCACCGCTCGTTGCCGTGCGCATGGATGGCGACATCGACCTTGCGCTGCTTCAGCGCGCAATGCCGGTACTGAAAGTACGCGCAAAGGATCTGAACGAATTGGCCGCCAGTGCTGCGTTCCTGTTTGCCTCGCGGCCCTTGTCGCTTGAGCCCAAGGCCGAAGCACTGTTGACCAACGATGCGCGCGGCATTCTGGCACAAGTCCACGACCGCTTGGCTACAGAGTCCGACTGGACACTCGGATCGCTGGAAACGGCGTTGAAATCGATGGCCGAAAGCCTTGGACTGGGCCTCGGCAAGCTTGCACAGCCCTTGCGGGCAGCACTTACCGGACAGACGACGTCGCCGGGAATTTTTGATGTATTGGACCTGCTTGGTCGGGACGAAAGCCTTGCGCGCATCGCCGCGCAGGCTAACGCCACGGCCGGCTCGCATGACTAGGGAGTAAGACAGTTGGGTGATCAGGCAAAACTGAACGTAGGCGGCAAAGATGTCGCCTATCCCGTGCTTGAAGGCAGTGTCGGGCCAGATGTTATCGATATCCGCAAGTTGTACGGCCAGACCGGCATGTTCACGTTTGATCCTGGCTTCACCTCGACGGCCAGCTGCGAAAGCGCCCTTACCTACATCGATGGCGACGAAGGTGTCTTGCTGCACCGCGGCTATCCCATTGGCCAGCTGGCTGAAAACTCATCGTTCATGGAAGTCAGCTACCTGCTGTTGAACGGCGAATTGCCTAAAAAGCAGGAGCTGGATGATTTCAGCTACACCATCAGCCGCCACACCATGTTGCATGAACAGCTGGCGACATTCTATCGCGGCTTCCGCCGTGACGCGCACCCGATGGCGATCATGTGCGGCGTGGTTGGCGCCCTTTCCGCTTTCTATCATGATTCGACCGACATCGCGGACCCCGAGCATCGCAAGATCAGCTCGCACCGCCTCATCGCCAAGATGCCAACCATCGCGGCGATGGCCTATAAGTATTCGATCGGCCAGCCTTTCCTCTACCCCGACAACTCCCTGTCTTATACCGGAAATTTCCTGCGGATGACCTTCGGCGTTCCGGCCGAAGAGTATGAAGTAATTCCAGCGGTCGAAAAGGCCATGGACCGCATCTTCATCCTGCACGCCGACCACGAGCAGAACGCGTCGACTTCGACCGTTCGGCTGGCTGGGTCGTCCGGTGCCAATCCCTTCGCCTGCATCGCGGCCGGTATTGCGTGCCTGTGGGGGCCCGCACATGGCGGTGCCAACGAAGCAGCACTCAACATGCTCAAGGAAATCGGCACCCCCGACAAGATTCCTGAGTACATCGCCCGCGCCAAGGACAAGAACGATCCGTTCCGCCTGATGGGCTTCGGCCACCGCGTCTACAAGAACTACGACCCGCGCGCGACTGTAATGCAGTCCACCGTGCGCGAAGTTTTTGACGCACTGAAGGTGCAGGATCCGCTGTTCGAAACCGCACTGCGGCTGGAAGAAATCGCCCTTTCGGATCCCTACTTCGTCGAGAAGAAGCTGTTCCCGAACGTCGATTTCTATTCGGGCATCATCCTGTCGGCGATCGGTTTCCCGACCACCATGTTCACTGTCCTGTTCGCTCTTGCCCGCACGGTGGGCTGGGTCGCGCAATGGAATGAAATGATTTCCGATCCCGGCCAGAAGATCGGCCGTCCTCGCCAGCTTTACACTGGCCCGACTGAGCGTGATTACGTGCCAATCACCAACCGCTGAGCGGACAAGACCTAACCCTTGGCTTTCGCCCGCCTGCTTATGACCCTGATCGGCGCATTCGCCGTACTGGTGGGTCTTTTGTGGGCGGGCCAAGGTCTGAGCATCATCATGTGGCCGTCGTCCAGCTACATGCTAGCGGATCGCCAGTGGGCGATTAACGGTATCGGGCTAGCCGCTTTCGGCCTTGCGATAATCTGGTTCGCCCGGAAACTCTGAGAAGGATCGGCTGCGAGGTACGGCCAGCGTAAAACGCGCGCCTTGTCCCAAAACGCTCTTTACAGACAATTCGCCGCCCATCGCCCGTGCCAACCGGCGCGAAATGTAAAGGCCGAGTCCCGATCCGCCATCTCCGCTGCGGCCAAGACGCTCAAACTTTTCAAACATGCGCTGCTGTTGCAGTGGATCAAGACCCGGCCCCTGATCCACCACGGTGACCAAGGCGTTATCGGCATCCGATGAAAGGGTGATCGATGCGCGCGTACCTTCAGGTGAATAGCGGATCGCATTGCCAAGAAGATTCAGCAGAATCTGCAGCACACGGCGCGATTCCGCGACGGCCGGTAGCCTGTCGCCCGCTTGCGGAACGTCGATACTGATACGCCGTTCAAGCGCGCGCATCCCCAAGATTGCTGCCGCCTGACGAGCAACATCCGCAAGGTCAATCGCGTCTGCCACAGTGGCGAAATCCGGAGATTCCACGGCGGCCAGATCGGCGAGATCTTCCAGCAGCCCCAGCAAATGTTTACCGGCCCCCGCAATATCACCCGCATAGTTCGCATAATCATCAGCTATCGGCCCGGCCAGACGCGTGCGAATAGTCTCTGCATTGGCGATGATCCGGGCAATCGGCTCCCGCAGGACGGGCGCGATCTCACCACCAACCAGATTCGATCCGTTGGTCGTCTCCGCTAATTCCGGCGTTCCCACGGGCGCATCGGGCGGTGGTTCATCACTGGTCAGGCAAAGCTCGAAACCCGTAGGCACCTCGCCGGGCATCGCCTGCGGAAAAAGGTGAGCCCTCCATCGCCGCATCGATTCTGGCACACATACCGGCGCACCATCCAGCAGCCGCCAATGAACTGGCTGCCTGATACCAAGGCTTTCAGTCGTAACGAAATCTGTCCACGGTCGGCCTATCCCATCGCGCATCGCTGTGGCCAAAAGCTGAAGGTCGGCCGCTTCTGCATCCACGGTAAGCACCCTCTGCCCGCCATCGAGAAGCACCGTTAGTTCGGCCATTTCTCTATCAATTGCGGCAATGCGCTGCTGAACCTGCAGCGGATCTTCCAGCGGCAACGGCGTCGACTGCCAATTGCGCACGATAATTTCGCAGCCAGCGCCGCTGTCAGTGTTGGGTATGACTTCAACCCACGCGGAAATCATATCCGCGCCGTCATACGTTGAAATAGGCCGCGCAAGCCGCAGGGTATAGCGCCGGGCCTTGCGGACCAGTTCTAGCAGCGCTGGAATGGCAATCATTCCCGGAATTGTGCCGCCGCAACGCTGCTGCAACGCCGCAAGCGGCTCATCAGCTCCGACAAGCCAATCCCGCGCATCGCTGAGCGCACTCGTGGATGAAAGAGCGACGCCCGATGTCACATCAACTTCCGGGGACGTCACCGGACACCGCCAAAATCGCAGCAGCCCGGTCGGCGCCAAGGCCGTCCATGTCCGCGGGGATTGCCGATTCCGGATGAAGAGCCAGCAACTGCTCTTCCACCGCCTGTTGCTTTAACCCGGCAGCACGAAGAGCCAGCGTCATGCGGGCCATCTGGCTGTCGCTGGTCGAAAGTGCCGCTAGATCGCGGTCCTGCCCCGAAGCTAACGCCAGCGCGGACAGGAATATCGCGACGCCTGCATGGCCAACCGCCAGCGCCGCCACAGCCCCCGCGCCCATGCCGGTAACAAGCCGGGCGATCAGGCCAAGCCGGCTTACGCCCTCATCGTACCGTCGGCGAATCGTGGATTCGGCGGCATCGACAGGGTCGTTGGCCCATTTTACTGCGCGCAATGCCAGCAAGGCACCATGAAGAAGGTCGCCTGGCAATTCGCCGAGCGCCACCGTCATGCGGCGCTGTGACTGGCAATATCGTGCCTGCGCGGCGAGAAATTTCATGGCGAGGCTGGACGTCGCCTCATCGTGAGACCCGATCAGGGCTTGCAACAACGGTGAACGCACCGGATCCAGTGACAAGCGTGACCGCAGTCTTTCAGTAAGTGCCCATTCCAGCGCAAGCGCGTGGACATGGCTGAGGAAGGCGGGATTGCGCACTAGCGCGGCCGATACTGCCTCGACATCTTCGGCGGCAAAGCTTGTGGTTTCTGCCCCCCTTGCCAGCGTCACTTCATGAACCAACTGCCGAGCAACGTCGCCAGTCATCCCGCGCACGCGCGCGATGATCTCGTCACCGAACATGGAACTGTCATCGTTCACAAGCAGATGCCGCAGGATCGGCGCAACGCTGCCCAGCAGCATATCCCCCCGCGCGAGTTCTTCGCGCAGGACGGATTCCGCCGAATCCAACTGATCGGTTGAGGCTAGCCCGCTGCTCATCAACACGCCATATCCGGCTTTGGTTAAGAGCTCGTTAATTATTACGCCCCGTTTTCTGCGGGTTTCAGCCAAGTTTGCGTTCCGGTTTGCGTTTTCCGCGCTTGTTCTCCAGCTTGATTATAGCCGCTTTCGCCATGCTGCGCTGGTTGATTCGCTTGGCGTAATGCTCGACGATCTTGTACGTCTGGCCGGTGATAGCCGCTGTCTCGGCCACCGTGCATCCCGCCTCCAGCATGGCAATGACCGCGTTCTTCCGTAGTCCGTGCGGCACGGTTTTTGCGCCCAGCCCTAGCGTGAATGCCTTGAGCTCAGCACGGACATCAATGTCGCTGCGGCTACTACCGTCGGCCTCGGTCACAATGGTCAGCCCGCGCTTGGGTGTTACGTCCAGTTCTTCGCGCAATTCATCAAGCAGCGGCACCCACACCGTCTTGCCGGTCTTCTGCTGCGTCACTTCGATCACGCCATCGCGGATGTCTGACCATCGCATCTTGAGCATGTCGCCAATGCGTTGCCCGGTAAAGTAGAGGAGGCGCACGGCGAGGCGGATATTGGCATCTGTGGCCGCGACACCGGCCTCAACGATGTGGTCTGGCCAAGGCTCATGCTCTCCGCCTTTACGGCGCTTGATGCCCTCAGCAGGCTTGAGGTTGGTTTTCTCCCGGCCCCTCGCCCATGAGTAGATCGCACTTACCACCGACAGGAACATGTTGTGTGCACCGGCCCCGTCAATATCTGTGTCGAGAATCGCCTGCACGTCGCTGCGCGTCAGATCGTTAACCGGATACTCTCCCAGGTACTTGACGATGTTGCGAAGCGTGTAGCCGTACACCTGCTTGGTCTTGGCCGCATGTTCGGCAAACTCCTTGCTGCGCTCGTAATCGCGGACGAGGTGGGTGACGGTGTAATCTACCCGCTGCCGCTTGCTGCGCGCGCCCTTGAGCGACGCATAGGCATCGTAAAACCCTATACTGCCCAGCGGCGGCATGGCGGCATAGACCGGGCGCCCACTCTCCTTGCGCGCGCCAGTATCGAAATAGGCATAGGTCTTCCCCTTCGCCTGCACGAATCGAACGTGGGGGAGTTTAGGCAGCTTGGCTGGCATGCCGCTCTCTCGTCCTGCGGCGGTATGGCGCATCGCTACCCGGTATCGCCGCATCGCCGGTAAGCACATCGAGGGCCTTGTCTATCGCAGCCTTACGCCAGCGATCCTTGCCGCCGAAGCGGACTGGCATCGGTAAGCGGCCAGCTAAAACCTCGCGCTCAAAGGCCGCGGCGGACATGCTGCAGTACTCTGCCGCGTCTTTCTGGAGCATCATCTCTGGCCAGCGGGCGATTATGCGTGCCTGTGCTGTCATTCCCCATCCCCCACCAGTTCAAGTGCTGTCTCCGCAATTGCGCGCAGGGCGGCGGCTGTACGCTTGCGTGCCGTGGCGCTTATGGTGAAGTCGCGCGCTCGAAAGGTCCGATCTATCCCTGTTGGTGTGGTGAATATCACCTTAGTTCCAGCGTAATTCGAACGAACTGAAGTGAATTCGTTATCCGGCTCAAACAGAGCGATCTCGGAGAGAACATCCAGTTCGTTTGAAAAACCGGAATGCCCCTCCACCCGATCAGCCAGCGCGCGTAGTTCGTCCTTGCTGGTCATTTTTCAGAACTCCCCGCTCACTTGATGATCACGGAAGGTTATCGGACGTCCGTTGCGGCTAACGATATTATATGGATGGTATTCGTCCCCATCCCTAGACCGCGAAACAATAAAGCCGGGAAACGACGCACTCCAACCAACCATAGTAATGGTTCCGCCATTATTACTGCCACAAGTTAGAATATGCAGGCGATCACCGGGTTGCAGAACGGCCTGCGCTCTCTCTACTGCTCGTGCAAATTCTGCGCTTTTGGGATTACTCATTCCCCGCCCTCCTTCGGTGCGATGGATGCGAGGGTGGCGCGGGCGATGTCATTTACAAATCCGGGGTTATCGGCTCGCTCCACGTCTGCCTCCGCAATATCCCCCAAAGCCTCCTCTGCCTGCGCCAGTTGGGCGCGGAGGGTGGTAAGTTCGTCGGCCTGCGCTTCGATGTTGTTGGCGGCTACATGGGTAGAAAGCTTGAGCGCCGCCTCTAATAGCTTAGCGACATTCTCACCTTCCACGGTCACGATGTCGCGGCGGTTAGTGATCGGCCCGATACACAACTGATATTCCCACCAGTCGGGTTCACCGTCCTCGTCGTTCCCAGCATCCTCATAAGCGTTGAATTGTTGCCCTATGTCGATGCGCGTTTGCACTTCGGCAGGCATACCTTCGACGGCTTCGTTGAAGCGCACAATAAGCTCGCGCAGTTCGTCAGTCATAGGTGTTGTCCTTGAGGTGTTCGCCTGCTCGGAGGTCCGCCTGGGCCTTCGCGACCCTCTGACGAAACTCGCTCACGAAGATCCCCTTCGCGTTTGTCTCCGGGGTGTCGGTGGTGCGAATGGCGCAGGCATAGGTGGCGTTGATCACTGCATGCACATCGTCCAGAATCCCGAGTATCAGCGAGGTTATTGGCTTTGCCAGCTGATCTGGCCTCGCAGCCAGCTCGCTCGTTTCGAGGATCGCGGCTAGGGCGGCGTCACGGGCAGTCAACCATGCAAAATCGCTGTAACCTCTCGCATCTTCCGGCAGCGTTTTGTCAGCTATCCGCCGCGCCATCGCC
>Ga0233380_1000361_pt1 | contig 24665 bp, 23 predicted proteins | sample ElkDunMinimDraft_9_FD_191541 | JGI IMG/M metagenome (GOLD analysis project Ga0233380, IMG submission 191541) | Fecal eukaryotic communites from dung pellets of Tule Elk in California, USA - Elk Dung F36 | ecosystem: Host-associated > Mammals > Digestive system > Large intestine > Fecal | place... | reverse complement strand
CGGAACCTGCCGCCGCCAAAAATGCTTTCGAAGAACTCGGAGAAATCCCCGTCACCGTCGAACTGGCTGCTGCCGCCCGCTCGCGACTGCCAGCCGGGAGGCGGTTCGAAGGAGTGACTCCCGCCATGCTTGCGCAACTGGTCGTATTCGGCCCGCTTTGCTTCATCGGAGAGCACTTCGTAGGCTTCCGCCACTTCCTTGAAGCGCTTCTCTGCCTCATGCTCCGTGCTGACATCGGGATGATACTTGCGGGCCAGACGGCGATAGGCAGTTTTCACCGCCTTCGCGTCTGACTCGGGCTCAATGCCCAGGGTTTTATAGTAGTCCTTGAACTCCATTGCGGATTACATTACAGGGCAAAGCAATAGAAATAGCCGTTGCCGCCGGTGGCGATCAGGTCTTCCTGGCTGCAGCTGCGGGAGGAGTGGGCGTTGTTCCACGATGTTGGATTGGCGCCGCCGCCCTGACGGTCGAAGTGCCCCACCACCGCAGTGCCTTCACTGTTGCTGGTCCAGTTGCTGCAGGTCTGGTCGGTGCCGGCGGGGAATGCTGTGCCATCAGCCTGTGAGCCGGTCAGGATGTCGTGCTGGTTGGGCGTATCGCCACGGCCGTTGATGATGTTGCCGGCCTCGCTCAGGGAGTTTTCCTTGCCCGTGTTGGCCTCTTCGCTATGCAACTGGTCGAGATCTTCGGCAATCAGCACGCCCTTGGCGTTGTACCACGGCCCGGTGCCGATGCGGTCCCGCGCGTTGATGGCGGGTTGACCGTTGGCTGCCTGGGTGCTGAGATAGGCGTGCCAGGTTTTTCCGCTAGCTCCGGCAGTGGTAGCCAGTGCCTGACAATGGGCGTCAGCACCGGTCAGTCCGCCGAGGTTGGCGCCGTCACCTGACCCCACGCTGGTGATAAAAAAACTCATCTGGTTATCCTGCGAGTAGCTCACAGCAGCAAAGCCCGTCACCGCCAGCACAGACGCTGCCAATAGTAATTTGTTCATTTTTTTCTCCTTGGGAGAGGCTCCCTTGCGTATTTTCCCCGGTTAATGTTTGATGAGCATTGCCTTCCTGGACAGGGGATGCAGGCAAGTGTGCAAGGCGCTGGAAAAGGAGTCAATCAGGACGTTGCCGATATTGGCGAAAGTCACAGGAATTATGCGCATACCATTCATAAACAAACATTTTATTTCGCTCGTGCCGGCATTTTTTTTGCTGCTGTCGTGCAGCACTGTTATGGCAGCGGAAGATGCGGATCCAGAACTGTTGCCCACGCAACAGCAAGTGTTGGAGGATCAACAATCCGGATCGCAAAATGAGGCAGCCGCGGAGCAGACGCTGTCAGCCGAAGAGTTGGCAGAGTTGGAACAGACCGCGCTGGAGAGGAGTCTCCAGCTACAACGTTTCGAGGAGCGTATTGCAACGCTGGAAAGTGCGGTAGGGCCCTATGATGCCAGCCTGATCGAGGCATTGGGGGACATGGCACGGTATTACCTGGAAATCGGGCGGCCCCAGGCCGCGGTAGATCTCTATGAGCGCGTGCTCAATGTTACCCGTATTACGGACGGGTTGTACGGCCAGAGTCAGTTGCCCGTGCTGGAGGCGCTGACCGACGCCCATCGGGCGGCCGGCAACTGGCAGCTGACGGATGACCGCGAGTATCTGGCCTTCCACCTGAAGTCGCGATTCTTTCCTGCGGGTTCCCAGGCCCTTGCTGACGCGGTGATGACGCTGGCCAACTGGAAGTTGCAGGCACTGCAGGGGAACCTGCTGCGGGGGTCCAGCAATGCCGCCCTGAGGGATCTTGATGAACTGCACGATGCTTATCTCTCTGCCCTGACACCGCTGGACCCGCAGGCGATGGGTGATCATCAGCCGGTGGATTCGGCCACGCGCCTGTCCCTGCTCTATGGCAAGGCCCAGGCTGAATTCAGCTTTGGCGCATATCTGGCCAACAGCGTACCCTCCTATCTGCGCTTTCCTGTGGACCGTTACGTCTCCGAGTACGTCTGCCGGGACGTGGCGGGCGCCGATGGGCAGGTACGACGCAGTTGCGGCACGGTGCGGGTGGAGAATCCGCGTTACTACGAGTATGAACGGGAGAAGTCGCGCTACCGCGACAGCATTCGCCGCTCCCTCATCTCGCTCGGCGATTCCGTTGAGGCGTTGCGCCTGCTGGTTGAGCAGGATCCCGATCTGGCAGGTGCGGACCAGGTGCCGGCCAGTGTGCGTCTGCAGGAGGCGGAAAGCATGGCGCAGGAGCTGCAGCGCGGTTACCGCCGCAGCGCAGTTTGGTAGTTCCGGGCCAGGGCGTCGCTGCAATTTGTGGACAAGCGATCATCGCGGACTATAATCAGCGCCTTGTTGCATCAGTCTTGTCCTGTATCCCCGATGGAGTAGTCAACTGGAAGCATTACTGATTTCCACAGGTGTTGTGGCGTTGGCCGAGATCGGCGACAAAACCCAGCTCCTCGCATTCCTGTTGGCTGCGAGATGTCGCAAGCCCTGGCCGATCATCCTCGGCATCCTGGTGGCCACCCTGGTAAACCATGGTCTGGCAGGGGTCGTTGGCGCCTGGGTAACCACGCTGCTGGCGCCGGAGACGCTGCGCTGGCTATTGATCATCTCCTTTATTGCGATGGCTGTGTGGATCCTGATTCCCGACAAGCTGGACGATGTGCAGACCAATCTCTCAGGGGCGGGCGTCTTTCTCACCACCCTGGTGACCTTTTTCCTGGCCGAGATGGGCGACAAGACCCAGGTCGCGACTGTGGCGCTTGCGGCACATTATCAGGGTCTGGTCATGGTGGTGCTGGGCACGACGATAGGGATGATGATTGCCAACGTGCCGGCCGTGCTGTTGGGAGATCGCATCGCCGACAGGATGCCCACCCGGCTGGTGCATGTCATTGCGGCGTGCGTATTCCTGCTGCTGGCCGCCGCCCTGCTGCTGAACCTTGATGGGATGGGTGGCCAGGCGGGCTGAGTGGTCGGGGATTGCGGTGTGGTGCGGTACGGGGGGTACGCGGGAGGTACGCGGAGTCAGTTGAACGCGTGCAGCGGTACGTCTGTATGTGTCTTTGAATGCGCGTTCGCTTCAGCCTGCGCATGCTGGTTGCGACCATGGTCCGTGATGCGGTCGTATTCCAGTTCCTTCTCCTTGTAATGCTTGTAAATCTCTCCGGCGATGGCGATCGCCTGCTGTTCCAGCTCCGCACAGCTGCCGCTGTGACCCATCCCCACCAATTGCCGGTCGATTTCGCGCGCCGCTTCAATGGCCAGATTGCCGTGCCCGATTTCATGCGCATGGAGGATGTCGTAGCTCTGGGCAAAGCGGGCGCTGAGCTCTTCGTTCGGGTGGGTCAGCTCCAGCTGGGGCAGGGTATAGCGCAGGCCCAGGTCCGCATCGATCCTGCTGACAGTACAACCGCTGGACGACGGGATCATGATGGGCCGCCATTGCAGATTGATACGGGTATGTCCGTGAGCCACCCTGCCGCCCATGCGGATGGGTGAATTGGCATCGAGCTCTGTCTTGAGGTCTTCGTAGGTTTGCGGCGAAACCGTGTAGAAACGGTAATCCACCCGGACTTCGGGTTGAGCTTGCAGGGACACAGCGGCAAGCATGGCAGTGGATGCCAGGAATTGGTTCAGAGGCCGTTTAAGCTTCATCGATCTTTTTCCTCCCCTTTTGCCCACAGTACACCGACTTTACCCCGGATGGGAAGAAAGAACAGAAACAATGTGTCACATCAATATGGTGCAAATCGGGCAATAGTTGGCAGGATGCTGATTTAAGGAGCTCGTGGTCGGGGCGCTGCTTGCTGCACCTGGACCCCTGTGCAAAAATGGCGCGCATTCGCTGTGCGGGTCGCAGCATCTCCCTTTTTCAAGGATGTTCTCAAGGTCCAGGAGGTTTTTCATGAACAAAAGTCTGGCCATCATCGCTGCCATTGCCGTTATCGGCCTGCTGTTTCTTGTCTATCTGGCGGCAACCTTCGAGAGTCCTGAAGGGGCCACCCGCACCGTCGAGATCGAGGCTCCGATCCCGCGTCCTCCAGAGCCAGCTCCGGCAGAGCCGGCGCCCCAGCCGGAGTTGCTGCCCGTGACGCGGGACCCTGCCGCCGCGGCAGAGACACCAGCGGAACTGCCCGCAACGCCCCCAGCGGAGCCGGAGCCTGTGCGGGAAGTCGTGGAGCTGCCGAGCCTCAATGCCAGCCAGCCCTTTGTGATGGAGGAGATCCGCGCCATGGAGTCCGGGGAGCAGATCTCTGGCTATCTCACCGGCGATGACCTGATACGCAAGTTTGTGGTGTTCGCGGACAACGTGCGTGAAGGCTCGCTGCCGCAGCTGGATTACCCGATCCGGCGCCTGCCCCAGAGCATGGCGGTGCGGGAGCTGGACGAGAACCTGTATGAGATGCAGGAAGTCTCCTACCGGCGCTTCACGCCACTGGTGGATGCGCTTGCCGCCCTGAGTCCCGCCCAGGGCGTGGCCCTGTACGAAACGATCAAGCCTCTGTTGGCCGACGCCTATGCCGAGATCGGCTATCGCAACCGTGATTTCGATGAGGTCGTCATCGGCGCGATCGATGAAGTCCTGGCGGCACGGACAGTCCAGGGGCCTTTTCAGCTGATCAAGCCCAAGGTCATGTACGTCTATGCCGATGCCGAGATCGAGGCCATGTCCCCGGTGGAGAAGCAACTGCTGCGAATGGGTCCTGAGAATGCCGAGAAGTTCAAGGCCACGCTGCGCCAGTACCGCGACCTGCTGGCCAGATAACCCCTGCCCGCCGATTCCCCGTCAACGCGGCCCGTTGGCGGGTGAAATCCGGTCAATGCACTACAATTACCCTGCTGTGCTGGGATTTCCCCGGCAAGCTGTCATAATCGGCGCCGATGAATTCCACCCCTGAACAGATTCTCAAGGAAGTGTTCGGCTATGAGCAGTTCCGTGGGCCGCAGAGCGGCATCATCGATGAGCTCATGGCCGGTCGCAACTGCCTCGTTCTCATGCCAACCGGCGGCGGCAAGTCGTTGTGCTACCAGATTCCCGCGCTACTGCGCCGTGGCATCGGCGTGGTCATTTCCCCGCTGATTGCCCTGATGGAGGATCAGGTGGATGCGCTGCGGCAATTGGGCGTGCGCGCCAGCTATCTGAACTCCTCGCTGACGCCCGAGGCGCAGCGCGAGGTGCTGGGCTGGGTGCGCAACGGCGAGATCGATCTGCTGTATGTGGCCCCGGAACGGCTGAATCAGGAGTTCACCCTGCAGTTACTGTCCTCGGTGGAGGTGGCACTGTTCGCCATTGATGAGGCGCACTGCGTCTCGCAGTGGGGGCACGACTTCCGCTCCGACTATCTGTCGTTGTCGCTGCTGCAGGACCGCTTCCCCCAGGTGCCACGTATCGCACTCACTGCCACCGCCGACGCCAATACCCGCGTCGAGATTGCCCAGCGGCTCGGACTGGTGGACGCGAAGCATTTCGTCAGCGGTTTCGACCGCCCCAATATCCAGTACCGCATCACCCAGAAGCAGAACCCGCGCCAGCAGATGCTGCGTTTTCTGCGGCATGAGCACGAAAACGACGCCGGCATCGTCTATTGTCTTTCCCGCAAGAAGGTTGACGATACGGCGGCCTGGCTGCAGCAGCAGGGTTTCGACGCGGTGCCCTATCATGCCGGACTGAGCGCGGAGCAGCGCCAGCGCCACCAGCAGCGATTCCTGCGGGAGGACGGGGTGATCGTGGTCGCCACGATTGCGTTTGGCATGGGGATCGACAAGCCGGACGTGCGCTTCATCGTCCATCTGGATCTGCCCCGCAGCCTGGAGGCCTATTACCAGGAAACCGGTCGGGCAGGGCGCGATGGGGAGCCGGCAACCGCCTGGATGGTGTATGGCCTGCAGGATGTCATCATGCTGCGGCAGATGATGGACTCCTCGCAGGGCAACGAGCAGTTCAAGCGCATCGAGCGGGCCAAGCTGGACGCCATGCTCGGCCTCTGCGAAATCACCTCCTGCCGGCGTCAGGCGATGCTGCGCTACTTCGGTGAGGACGCGGGTCCGTTCTGTGGCAACTGTGACAGCTGCCTGACGCCCGCACCGACCTGGGATGGCACCGAGGCGGCGCAGAAGGCACTGTCCTGTGTCTACCGTACCGGGCAGCGTTTCGGGGTGAACTACCTCATCGACGTCCTGGCGGGCGCGGAAACCGACAAGATATTCCAGAACAACCACCATCACATCTCCACCTATGGCATCGGTCGCGAGCTGGAACCCAATGCCTGGCGCTCGGTGTTTCGGCAGTTGGTGGCGCGCGGCTACCTGAATGTCGATCATGCCACCTACGGCGGGCTTCACCTCAGCGAGAAGGCGCGGCCCATTCTCAAGGGGGAGGAGCAGATCATGCTGCGAATCGATGTGAAGGAGAGTGTCGCCCGGCCTGCCCGCAAATCGAAGGCCGCTCATGTGCTCGCGCCTGCCGATCAGGATCTGTGGGAGGCGCTGCGGCAATGTCGCAAGCGTCTGGCAGAAGAGAACAACGTGCCTCCCTATGTGATCTTTCAGGACGTCACGCTGCTGGACATGGTGCAGCAGCGCCCGACCAGCGCCCGTCAGTTGCTCTTGATCAATGGCGTGGGGCAGAGCAAGCTGGAGAAATACGGCAGCGAGTTCATGGAGATCATCCGTGCCTTCGAGTCCATGCAGGCGATGCCCTGATGTTCGAGCGAAGGAGCCTGTATAATACGCCCTTTTCAATTTTGCGCCGGATTTGCGTTCCGGAAGGCAAGAGGTAAGAAGAATGACCGATATTGTGGTGGCGGCCCTCTACAGGTTCGCCCGTCTTCCCGATTTTACATCCCTGCGCGAGCCCCTGCTCCAGCACATGACCCGTCATGGCGTGCGCGGCACTATTCTGCTGGCGGCGGAAGGGGTCAATGGCACTATCGCCGGTTCGCGGGATGGCATTGACGCGGTGCTGACATGGCTGCGCAGTGACCCACGGCTGGCCGCCCTGGAGGCCAAGGAATCTCAGGCCAGTGAAAATCCCTTCTACCGCACCAAGGTCAAGCTGAAGAAAGAGATCGTGACCATGGGGGTGGAGGACATCGATCCCAACCAGATCGTGGGCACCTATGTGAAACCCGGGGACTGGAACGCGCTGATCTCGGACCCGGATGTCACGGTAGTGGATACCCGCAACCACTATGAGGTGCAGATCGGCACCTTCCGCAACGCCATCGACCCCGACACGCGTACCTTCCGCGAGTTTCCCGAGTTCGCCAGCAAGCATCTGGAGCCGGGCAGGCATCGCAAGATTGCCATGTTCTGCACCGGCGGCATCCGCTGCGAGAAATCCACCGCCTATCTGAAGCAGCAGGGCTTCGATGAGGTGTATCACCTGGAGGGAGGCATCCTCAAATATCTGGAAGAGGTGCCGGAGGAAGAATCGCTGTGGCAGGGCGAGTGCTTCGTGTTCGACAATCGGGTGACCGTCAACCATCAACTGGAGAAAGGCAGCTACGATCAGTGTCACGCCTGTCGCATGCCGGTGACGGCAGAGGACATGCAGTCAGCCGCTTACATGAAAGGCGTCAGTTGTCCTCACTGCATCGAACTGCACGACGAGGAACAGCGACAGCGCTATGCTGAGCGCGAGCGGCAGATGCAGCTGGCAAGTGCGCGTGGAGAGAGCCATATCGGTGAATCCATGACGGACATCATCCAGCGCCGCCGCGAGGAAAAGAAGGCGCTGCGGCAGCGGCAGCAACAGGAAGCGGCTGGCGGTGATGACGCCTGACGGCCGTCACTCCGGCTTCAGGTCGATCTCATTGTCGGCAATCCAGGTAAACCGCTTCACCTGCTTGCCTTCCACCTCTACATAACCATCGAACATGGTCAGCGGTCTGATCCACAGACCGCGCTCGCCATATAGCGTGCGGTAGACTACGTGCTCTTCCTCCGTCTCGCTGTGGCGAGCCACCCCGATCACCTGGTAAAGCTTGTTCTTGTAATGCCGGTAAATTCCCGTTCTGATGGTCATGATGAATCCTCAGTTGTCTTGATTGGCGGCAAAGCGTCGAAAATCAGGGGTAGGCTCAGGGGCTCTCTGGCAGAATTGGCTGGGCGTATGATGGCTAATCGCAGTAGTATCTGCAGGTGTAGTATAGACCCCCCAGTGATAACAGACCTCGTGCATGGAGCCAAGAATGAAACGTTTATCTGCCACCCGCGTGCTGTCGGCACTCTCGACTGTGATGGTGACTGTGCTCATGACCGGCTGCCTCGGCACTGCCGAGCCCTCCAAACAGGAGCTGATTCTGGGGGCCTGGGAAGCAAGTGCCCAGGGTCAGAGCTTCGTCCTGACCTATTCGGCATCGGAGGTGGCTATCGGCAGCTCGGGGATGAGTTTTCACTACGAATGGGTCGACAACGATCATATCCGGCTTGATGCGCTTGGCCAATCAGTGATTACGGAGGTGGAGTTCACCACTCCGGATGTCATGATCCAGCGCAGCAGTCAGGGCACCCAGACCCTGCGCAGAGCCAACTGACACGTGAGGTTGAGCGGGTCAGTCTCGATCACGGTCGCGGTCGCGGCGATCAGGATCCCGTCTGTCCTCGAGGAATTGCAGTGCCGCAACCCGCTGCTGCGGCGTGAGTAATTCGAAGATCTCAGTAGTCTGTTCATGGGAGAGTTTCTGGTAGGTCTGGCTTGCCTGGCGCAGCTCCTCGAATGCGGCGGCGATGGCCGGACGATCCATGGGTTCCTGCACCATCAGCTCGTTGACCCTGCGCTGGGCCCGGAAAATGGCGCGCCGCAGCGGTCTGGATGAATCCCAGAATTCCTCGAGCTGGGGGAACAGCTCCGCTTTGGCGTCCTCCCCCAGATTCTCCAGGATCCAGGCCAGGTTCGGCGGGATGGGGCGGGCTTCCTTGGTCATGATGCGCGTCGTGATGCCACCGGCGACCAGCAGGTTGAGCGCCAGGGAAATCACCAGAACGACAGTCTTGATCCTCGCGCGGTTGATCATTGAAGCGGCTCCGCATAATCGTTCAGAGACAGCATGAACATCTCTTCCTCCCAGGAGTGCTGGGTGCCATCAATGCCGAAGCTGAAGTGGTTGCCCAGATAGAGGCCGCACAACAGGGGCAGGCAGGCTACCAGGGCCGGTCTCCAGAACCAGGCCAGTACGCGCTCGGATCGGGGCAGCAGCCATTCGAATATACGGTCGAGAATCGTGCTTTCGCTGACGATAGCGGTCTGCACCAGAACGTGCTGTTGCAGCGAGGTGAGGCCCTCCACCTGGTACTCGTCCAGCAGATCGTCCAGCGCGCTGTAGCTGGCCACCAGAGACTGCGCCTGGGAATTGCTGCGCAGGTATGCCAGGGCGGCCGGGCGCTCGTCGGCGGGCCAGCGTTCCGGCCGGCTGCCGTAAGCCTCAATGATCGCGTCAAATCGTTCAGGTGCCATGTTCATGATTTCTGCGTCCCGTCTGTCTCTCTGATGGAGCTCAATTGCGATTTGAGCTGAGCTTTCAATCCCCGTCGTGCGCGCGCCAGAATCGATTCCAGCGCATCCACCGAGATCTCCATAATGTGGGCAATATCCCGATTGGAGAACCCATGGTAGTGGTTCAGGATAATCGCGCTGCGTTGACGCTCCGGAAGGTTGGAGAGCGCCTGGCGCAGCGCGTCCAGTCTTTCCTGTTGATCGGGCAGCTCGGCTGGCGAGTCGCCGGTCTCATAGTCGTCCACATACTCGCTGGTGACGGAGGATTTATCCTTGCGCAGCAGGTCGATGCACAGGTTGTGGGCAATGCGGTGCAGCCAGGTCGAGACTCCGGCCTTATCGCTGCGCCAGCTATGGGCATGTGTCCACAACCGCAGGAATGTCTCCTGCGCGATATCCTCCGTATCCCTGGTATTACCCAGCATCCGGTACGCGTAGCGGCTTATCGACTGCAAGTGCCGGGCAACTACCGATTCATATGCGCGAGCGTCGCCGGCCTCGATGGCCGTCATCAGCTCTTCATCATCTGCCATTGAGAACCATGCTCCGGAGACCTTTGTTTGAGTATAACAATCAACTCACCGCTATTTTGCTGGTCTTCGTGAAGATCTCAAGTGTGATGCCATAACCTGCCGCAATCCTGATCATCCTCTGCTTTTGTTCCTCTATACGCAGGCCTTTCGTATATCCGTCGCATGGGCAGGCAAAAAGCCCGGCCAGGCGTTGCATGGTATTCGGACAAGGAAGCACTGCCAGCGCCGAAAGAGCCGGCTGGCGCTATCGACGAGGTCGACGGCGCTGGGGTATTCTCCGGTTCTGCCTTGGCTGTACAGACGGTGACATGAAAGAACCACACGCAGACGATCGCTTTACCCGCTCCGCCGGCCGCCAACTGGCGATCTATGCCGTCGGTGCCGTGGCGGTGCTGGGGCTGTTGATGTTTCTGCTGAACCTGGCCGCCAGGCTGACCAGCAGTGGGTCGGTCGCCAACGGTGGAGTAGATATCGAGAACAACGAGATCAGCATCTATCTGCGCGAAGAACCTCCGCAGATGAACAGCATGCTGACCTCTGACACTGTCAGCGGCATGGTGCTGGGCCATGTGATGGAAGGGTTGCTGCGCTACGACGCCCAGGACCGCATCGTCGGGGGTATGGCAGAGCGCTGGGAGATCGACGGCACCCGCGCCACTTTCTGGATTAGAGACAACGCCCGCTGGAGCAACGGCGACCCGGTCACCGCACACGATTTCGAGTTTGCCTGGAAGACGGCTCTGGACCCTGCCACCGCCTCCCAGTACGGGTTCATCCTCTATCCGATCAAGAATGCCGAGGGCTACAATACCGGCCAGCTTCCACGCGACTCGGTGGGGGTTCGCGCCCTGGACGAGCGCACGCTGGAGGTCGAGCTGGAGCAGCCGATTGCCTACTTCGACAAGTTGGTGGCCTTCCCCACCTATTTTCCGGTGCAGCAACACTTCTACGAAGCCAGGGCGGGACGCTACGGCGCGGACGCCGCCGAGATGCTTTATACCGGCCCCTTCGTGCTCAGCAACTGGGTGCACAGCTCCAGCCTGCGCATGGAAAAGAATCCCTACTACTGGGACAGCGACCGGATCCGGCTGGACGCCGTCAACGCCGCCTACATCACCTCCGACTCCAACACCCTGCTCAATCTCTACAAGGACGGTCAGATCGTCATGGTGGATCTGACTGCCGAGATGCTGGAAGGGGCGATGCAGCAGCGCTGGCAACTCGACCGATTCATGGATGGCGGCGTCTTCTATATCGATTTCAACCACCGTCCCGAACGAATGACCAGTAACCTCAACCTGCGCAAGGCGCTGAGTCTGGCCCAGGACAGCAGTGAGCTGGTCAATGAAGTGATCAAGCTCCCCGGCTATCAGCCCGCGCTGAGCATCATTCCCAGCTGGATGCAGGGTGTGGAGCAGACCTTCCATGCCGAACACCCGCCCCAGAGCTATCCCTATGACGTGGCGCTGGCGCGGGAACATCTGGAAAAAGCCAAGCAGGAACTGGGCCTGCAGACCCTGCCGCCACTGGTATTGCTGGCCGATACGTCACCCGTCGCCACGATCTCCGCGCAGTACTACCAGCAGGTCTTCCGGCGCAACCTGGGGCTGGAGATCGTCATTGATGCCCAGGTGTTCGGCCAGCGCATTGCCAAGATGAATGCGGGCGATTTTGATCTTATCCTCAATGGCTGGGGTCCCGACTACAACGATCCGCTGACCTTCGCGGACCTGTATGCCTCGTGGAACCTGAACAATCGCGGCCACTATCGCAGCGCGGAAGTGGACGCCCTCATCCGGACGGCGCAGACCTCCCTGGACCAGCAGGTGCGCATGGAGGCCTTTGCAGCAGCACAGCAGATCATCCACGAGGATGCGGCATTCATCGGCAACTACGAACGGGGCCGGGTATATGCCACAGATCCGCGGGTCAAGGGGATCCTGCGCCGGGTCTTCGGCGCCGAGAGCGACTTTACCGGTGCCTGGATAGAGGCGGAGACAGAGTAGAGGCGATGTCAGCATAATGTGGCAATACACACTCAAGCGGCTCCTGCAGGGCGTTATCACCGTCTGGTTCATCGCCACCGCCACCTTCGTCGCCATGCACAGCGTGCCGGGCGATCCGCTGTCCGGCCAGCGCGCCATGACCGAAGGGATCCGGGCCAACCTGGAGGCACGTTACGGCCTCGACCGCCCCGTCACCGAGCAATACTTCATCTACATGGGCAACCTGCTGCGGGGCGATTTCGGCATCTCTTTTACCCAGCAGAACCGCCAGGTCAACGACATCATCCGTGAGCACTTCCCGGTGTCTGCCACGCTGGGTGTGTTGGCGATCCTGTTTGCCGCGCTCGGCGGCGTGCTGTGGGGAGCGCTCACCGCGCTGTACCGCAACCGGCTGCCGGACACCATCATCATGTTCCTGGTGATTCTCGGCATTTCGGTGCCCAGTTTCGTGTTTGCCGCGCTGGGACAGCTGGGGCTGGTCAGCATCAACTCGCTGCTGGGCACCTCGCTGTTGCCCGTGGCCGGCTGGGGCACCGTGAGCCACATGATCCTGCCCGCGCTGGTGCTGGGCATGGGGACGATGGCCTACCTGACCCGGCTGATGCGCTCGTCGATGCTGGAGATCATCAACTCCGACTACGTGCGCACCGCCCGTGCCAAGGGCCTGCCACCTGCCCGCATCTTCACCCGGCACCAGCTGCGTAACGCCATCCTGCCCGTGATCACGGTGCTGGGGCCGGCCATCGCTGCCATCACCACCGGCGGCTTCGTCGTGGAGCTGGTGTTCGCCATCCCCGGGCTCGGCCGCTACTTCGTGCAGGCGGTGCAGCAGCTCGACTACACCGTCATCATGGGCACCACTGTCTTCTACGGCGCTTTTCTGGTGTTCATGGTGATCGTGGTGGATCTGCTCTACGGCTGGATCGATCCGCGAGTGAGGCTGCAATGAGCGACTCCCCCGTGGCCCTGACACCTGAGGATTTCTCGCCACTGCTGGAAAGGCCGGACAAGCACGGCATCAGCCGCCCGTCCCGCTCGTACTGGCAGGATGCCTGGATCCGGCTGAAGAAGAACCGCCGCGCCATCCTGTCGCTGTGGATGATCGTCGCACTGGTGGCGTTTGCGCTGCTGGGCCCACTGCTGTGGCAGGTGGACCCCGCCCGCCAGGACATCGACCAGATCAGCCAGGCCCCTGGCGTGGATCGCAGCGCCATCATCGTGGCGCCCTATAGCGCCTGGGACGGTTCGCTGCTGCCCGGCATGACAGCCAGCCCGCAGCTGCATCTGGCAGCACCGCCCACCTCGCAGGCTGTGCGTCTGCGCTGGGAGGGCGTTCCTGGGGCGAACGGCTATCGCCTCTATCGCAACATATTCCCCATTGATGATCAGCTGGCCTTTGGCCTGCCTATAGCCGAGTTCCCCAGCGCCGCAGCGGGCTACTACGAGGACCGGCTGGATCTGCGACCTCGCAGCTATTACTACTCGCTGGTCGCCCTGGACCAGAACGGGGTTCCCACCACCGAGCACCAGACCCTGGAGGCAGAGGTCGTCCGGGTAATTACCCTGGAGGAGGTGAGGGAGCGCGGCCTGGTGGCGGCAGAATCGATGCCGGGGGAGGGAGACGAGGTGTTTCTGGCCCTGCATCCCCTGGGCACAGACTATCTTGGCAGGGACATGCTGGCGCGGCTGATGGCCGGCGCGCAGGTGTCGCTGTTCATCGGCTTCGTGGCGCCGCTGCTGTATGTGCTGCTCGGCGTAGTCTACGGCAGCGTGGCGGGCTTCCTGGGGGGCAGGGTCGACCAGGTGATGATGCGCTTCGCCGACTTTGTGGTGGCCTTGCCGTTCCTGCTGTTCATGATCCTGTTCCAGGTGGTTTTCGGCATCGGGCCGGGGGAGAGCGGCATCCTGCCGATGCTGGTGGCGCTGGTGGTGCTGGCGTGGCCGGCCACGGCACGGCTGGTGCGGGGGCAGGTGCTGCAGATCCGCGAGGAGGCCTATATCGGCGCCTCGCGCTTGCTGGGCGCGCGCAGCGGCTATCTGGTCTGGCGGCACATGATTCCGAACACGCTGGGGGTGGTGTTGGTGACTCTGACCTTCGCCGTGCCCAGCGCCATCTTCACCGAAGCCTTCCTGTCCTTCATCGGCATGGGTGTGGCACCGCCCACCGCCTCCTGGGGCAGCATGAGCAACGAGGGCCTGGCGACCATGCTCACCCATCCCCATGAACTGATCTTTCCGTCCCTGCTCATCAGCGTGACGGTGCTGGCCTTCAACCTGCTGGGCGATGGTCTGCGCGATGCGCTGGATGTGCGCATGAGGAGCGTGGAATGAGTGCCCAACTGTTGGAAGTGCGCAATCTCAAGGTCGAGTTCGACACCTATGGTGGCATCGTGCAGGCCGTGCGTGGCGTGGACTTCAGTGTTGATGCCGGCCGCACGCTGGCCATCGTGGGCGAGTCCGGCTGCGGCAAGTCCGTCACCGTGCAGGCCATCATGGGGCTGATTCCGCGACCGCCCGGCCGTATCACCGCCGGTTCGGCGCTGCTGCGCGGTGAATCTGTGCTCGGCGGCATTTCCGCCAGTGGCAAGGAGATCCGCGGGGCGGAGATTGGCATGATCTTCCAGGACCCGATGTCGTCGCTGAACCCGACCATGACCATCGGCGATCAGATTGCCGAGCCGCTGATCGTCCATCGCGGCTACAGCCAGACGCAGGCCCTGGCGCGGGCCGTGGAGCTGCTGGAACTGGTGCGTATCCCCGAGGCCAAAAGACGGGCACGGCAGTATCCCTTCGAGTTCTCCGGCGGCATGCTGCAACGGGCCATGATCGCGATGGCCATTGCCTGCAAGCCCACCGTGCTGATTGCCGACGAGCCGACCACCGCTCTGGACGTTACCATCCAGGCACAGATACTGGATCTGCTGGGCGACCTGCAGCAGGAAACCGCCATGGCCATCATCCTGATCACCCACGACCTGGGTGTGGTGGCGCGCATGGCAGACGAGGTGGCGGTGATGTATGCGGGCGAGATCGTTGAGCGCGGCTCGGTCGACGACGTGTTCTACCGCTCCGCCCACCCCTACACCCTGGGCCTGAAGCAGGCGATGCCCGGCAAGGAGCGGCACGAGGTGCTGCGGCCCATCGAAGGCAGCCCGCCCGACCTGTTTGCCCCGCCATCCGGCTGTGCCTACACGGCGCGCTGTCCCCATGCCATGACGATCTGCGAGGCCCGGCACCCGCTGCGCTTCCAGGTGTCCGGGCAGCACGAGTCGCTGTGTTGGCTGCAGCATAAGCAGGCTCCGCGTCCGCCTCAGTTGAGTGGTGCAGCTGATGCGCTGGAGAGCAGAACATGAGCGATCTGGTCAGGATCAGCGAGCTGGTGCGCTACTTCGATCTGGGCAAGGGTCAGCGGGTGCACGCCGTGGATCACGTCAGCCTCAACATCGCCGAGCGGGAAGTGGTGGGGCTGGTGGGCGAGAGTGGCTCCGGCAAGTCCACGCTGGGCAAGACGCTGCTGGGGCTGCACGACAAGACCGCCGGTACCGTCACCTATGGCAACGAAGTGCTGCCTGCCCGCTATCACGCGAAGGACTTCCAGCGCTTTGCCCGCAAGATGCAGATGATCTTCCAGGACCCCTATTCCTCGCTCAACCCGCGTATGACGGTGGGCGAGATCATTGCCGAAGGGCTGTTGCTCAACCGCCTGGCCAGCGCCGCCGAAGCGCGCGAGCGCACCGTCCACTGGTTGCAGCGGGTAGGTTTGAATGCGGATCATCTGTCCCGCTACCCCCACGAGTTCTCCGGCGGCCAGCGCCAGCGCATCGGCATCGCCCGTGCCCTGATCGTCAATCCCGAGTTTGTGGTCTGCGACGAGCCCATCTCGGCGCTGGACGTTTCCGTGCAGGCGCAGGTGGTGAACCTGCTCAACGAGCTGAAGGAGTCGCTGGGGCTGACCATGCTGTTCATCGCCCACGACCTGTCCATGGTGCGCTACATCAGCGACCGCATGGCGGTCATGTACCTGGGCGCACTGGTTGAAATCGGCCCCGCCGATGATGTTTACTTTGAACCTTTGCATCCGTATACGCAGATTCTGGTGGCTTCCAACCCGGAGCCCGACCCCGAGAGCGAGCGCCAGCGGCTGTCGACCACCATCAAGGGAGAGATCCCCTCGCCGGTCAACGTGCCGGAAGGGTGTCGCTTCGCCGGTCGCTGTCCACACGTGATGGATGTCTGCCGGCAACAGACGCCGGCATTGCGCGAGGTACAGGCTCGGCTGGTGGCATGTCATCTCTATTGATGACGGGGAACAAAAGTGAATGTTCTTCGTTCTTCAAGGGAAACCGGGTATGCTCAACGGCCGACATTTATTGACACAGATACACGAAAAGGCACTCTACAACCCGCATGCGTGACTATTTCCTCCGCCGATTGCTGTTGATTCCTCCGACGTTGATTGGCGTCACGATCGTCGTTTTCATCATTACCCGACTGGTTCCAGGTGGACCACTGGAGCGGGCAATGATGGAGGTGCAGCAGATGAGCCTTGGCGCTGGTGGCAGTGCGTTGAACCGGTCTGCCGGCCAGGATATGGCGCTGTCGCAGGATCAGCTGAATCGCTTGAGCGAATACTACGGTTTCGACAAGCCGATCCTGGTGAGCTACGTGGACTGGCTGGGCAAGGTAGCCACGGGCGACCTGGGCTCGTCCTACCGCTACAACGAACCTGTGTGGGACGTGATCAAGGACAGGTTCCCGGTGTCTCTCTATTACGGACTAATCACCCTGATCATTACCTATGCGGTCTGCATTCCCCTGGGGGTGCTCAAGGCCATCAAGCATCGAACAGTTGTAGACAACATCAGCTCCATTCTCATCTTTGTCGGGTATGCCATCCCGGGTTATGCCTTGGGCTCGCTGCTGCTTCTGTATTTCTCGGTGAGGCTGGAGTGGTTCCCCATGGGCGGCTTCTATAGCCTGCAGTTCCCCATGAAATCTCTGTGGGGGCAGATCACCGACCTCATCCATCATTCCGTGCTGCCGCTGCTGTGCTACCTGGTAGGCAGCTTCGCCCTGGTGACGCTGCTGCTGAAGAATCACCTCATGGATAATCTGGCCGCTGACTACATCCGGACTGCTGTGGCGAAAGGCGTGTCTTTCCGCAAGTCGGTGACGGGTCACGCCATGCGTAACTCACTGATACCGATTGCTACCACCTTCGGACAGAATATCACCCTGCTGGTGTCTGGTTCGTTTCTCATCGAAACCATCTTCGACATCGACGGTTTCGGATTGCTGGGTCTGACAGCAATTCTCGACCGGGATTACCCGGTGGTGATGGGCGTCGTCCTGCTGGCCAGTCTGCTGCTGCTGATTGGCAATATCATCTCGGACATTCTGGTTGCGTTGGTGGATCCGCGCATTCGTTTTAATTGAGGTGGCGACCGTCCCATGTCTTTCAAACTGAACCCCATCACCCTGAAGAAGTTGCGGCGCTTTCGCGAGATCAAGCGCGGCTATTACAGCTTCCTCCTCCTGATGGGGATTCTGCTACTGAGTCTGGTGGGGGAGTTGCTGGTGAGCAACCGGGCCCTGATTGTCAGTTATGAAGGCCAGCTTTACTTCCCGACCTACGGTGCCTTCCATCCTGGCACTGACTTCGGCTTTAACTATGGCTATGAAACCAACTATCGGGACTTGAAAGAGCGTTTCGAGCAGGAGGGCAGCGACAACTGGCTATTAATGCCCCCTGTCCCCTATAGCCCTAACGAAAACCACACGGTCACGGGAATTTATCGTGCCGATGCTCCCTCGGCCGAGTTCAAACATTATCTTGGAACAGACACCACCAGCCGTGACATTCTCGCCCGGCTGTTCTATGGCACACGCATCGCCCTATTCTTCTCGCTGGGCTTCCTTGCCGCCGTCTATGCGATTGGCATCAGCATCGGTTCAATCATGGGTTACCTGGGAGGCTGGTTCGATCTGCTGTTCCAGCGGGTCATCGAGATATGGAGCAATATTCCCTTTCTTTACATGGTCATCATTATATTCTCGGTTATCCCTTCGACGTTCTCGATATCGACCAGAATAGCTATTCTGCTTGCGGTGATGGTGATGTTCTCATGGACTTCCATGACCTATTACATGCGGACCGAGACCTATAAACAGAAGGCGCGTGACTACGTGGCGTCGGCGCGGATCATCGGGGCATCCAACACCCGCATCATTTTCCACCACGTGCTGCCTAATACGCTGGCAACCATGGTGACGTTCGCGCCGTTCACCATCGTCTCCGCGATCACGGCGATCACGGCACTCGATTTCCTGGGGTTTGGCCTCCCGCCGCCCACGCCCAGTCTTGGCGAACTGCTCAAGCAGGGCACGGAGAATCTGCGCACGGCACCCTGGATTGTGATGTCAGCATTCGGCACCCTGGTTGTGCTGCTGACCCTGGTGACGTTCATAGGCGAAGCGGTCAGAGAATCCTTTGACCCGAAGAAATTTACCGTATACAAATGAAGGTCTTCATCTGGAGGGCATCGACATGATCAAAGAATTTGCAACCCGACTAGCGCTGTTGGGGGCTATCGGTCTGCTGGTCGGCTGTGGCGGAGAGTCGCAGCAGGGAGCTTCCGCGCCGGTACCCGAAGGCCAACTGAGTGGTTCCGAGCAAGCGCGCGAGTTCTATGCGGCCCACCCGGATTTCTTCTCTTTCAAGACACCGGCTGATATCCCGACCGATCTGGCCTGGGAGAACGGTATGGATCAGCCTGATATTGGCTCACCAGAAGCCAAGAAGGGAGGCATACAGTTTGAATCCATGCAGGACTATCCTCGTACCCTGAGAACGGTAGGCCCTGATTCCAATGGCGCGTTTCGCAACTGGATTCTCGATAACGTCGCTGTACAACTGGCTCACCGTCATCCAGATACCTTTGAGTATTATCCAGGGCTTGCCACAGAGTGGGCGCTTTCCGCAGAAGACAAGACTGTTTATATCAGGCTGGACCCTGATGCCCGCTGGTCAGATGGCGAGGCCGTCACTGCGGATGACTATTTCTTCCTCTTCTTCTTCAATCGCTCCGAACATATCGTCGCGCCCTGGTACAACAACTGGTACAGCACCCAGTACACCAATATCAGCAAGTACGATGACTACACGATTTCCCTGAGCATGCCGGAGTTGAAGCCGGACATCCTGACTCAGGCTCTGGAACATACGCCGGCACCAGAGCACTTCTATCAGAACTTCGGCCCTGACTTCGTCGAGCGCTACCAGTGGAGCTTCATTCCCACCACCGGTGCTTACTACATTCGCGATCAGGACATCGCCAAGGGGCGCTCGGTTACCCTTACCCGCAACACCGACTGGTGGGCCAAAGACAAGAAGTACTGGCACAACCGCTACAATGCTGACCAGATCTATATTTCTGTGATTCGCGATACAGCCAAGGTGTTCGAATCCTTCAAGGTCGGTGATATCGACATGTTCGGTCTCAATCTGGCCGAGTACTGGTACGAAAAGCTGCCTGATACCGATCCAGATGTCCAGAAAGGCTATATCCAGAAATCAGTGTTTTACAACCAACGGCCCCGGCCCGATTATGGCTTGTGGATGAACAGCGCCCGTCCTCTCCTGGATAACCAGGAAGTCCGTCTGGGTATCAATTATGCGACCAACTGGGATCTGGTGATTGAGCGCTACTTCAGGGGAGAGTATGCCCGCCTCAACTCACCTCAGGACGGCTTCGGTGAATTTTCGCATCCGACGTTGAAGGCGCGACCTTTTGATATCGACAAGGCGCAGGAACACTTCGCTGCCGCCGGTTTCACCCGGCGTGGTCCGGATGGCATCCTGGTGAATGCGCAAGGCCAACGGCTCTCCTTTACGCTCACGACGGGATACGAGTCCCTGGCGCCCGTGCTGACCATCCTCAAGGAAGAAGCGATCAAGGCGGGTCTGGATTTCCGTGTTGAAATTCTGGACAGCACCGCGTCCTTCAAGAAGGTGCAGGAGAAGCAACATGACATCTACTTCGGTGCGTTTGGCCGCTTCCTGGAGTTGTATCCGCGCTTCTGGGAGTACTACCACTCCGACAACGCTTACGATGACGCCTTCCTGGATGACGGCAGCGTCAATCCGAACCGTCAGCCCAAGGTGCAGACTAATAATCTGGAGACCTTCGCTGATTTCGAATTTGATCAGCTGATCGATCGTTACACGGTGTCTTCCGACGAACAGGAAATGATCGAGCTGTCTCATGAGATGATCCAGAGACACCATGATTACGCTTCCTTTGTCCCGGGATTCGTGCAGAACTTCTACCGGATCGGTCACTGGCGCTGGGTCCGCTTCCCCGAAGGCTTCAACCACAAGCATTCGGATGGCGCGGGAGAGCTCTTCGTGCACTGGATTGACGCGGAGATGAAAGAGGAAACGCTGGCGGCACGTCGCTCCGGCCAGACCTTTGAGCCGCAGATCAATGTATACGATCAATTCGCTGACGAGATGTAGGACGCATGCCGGAACCTTTGCTCTCGGTCAGGAATCTGATCACCGAATTCGACACGGACGAAGGGCGTGTCCGTGCCGTGGATGACATCAGTTTTTCTATTGATGCCGGGCAGACGCTCGGCATCGTGGGAGAGTCGGGGTGTGGCAAGAGCGTAACAGCCCAGTCCATCATGCGCTTGCTGCCTCAGCCAATGGGGCAGATCAACGGCGGACAGATCGTGTTCCAGGGCCGGGATCTGGTCACCCTCAGCCTCGACCACATGCAAAAAATCCGCGGCGCCCGCATCGGCATGGTGTTCCAGGAGCCGATGACCGCACTCAACCCCGTGCACACCATCGGTCGCCAGCTGACCGAGGTGATCCTGCTGCACAAGAAGGTGTCCAAGGATCAGGCCATACGCGAGGCGGTGCACATGCTGGATCGTGTCGGCATTCCGGCGCCGGACATCCGCATGACCGAGTATCCCCACCAGCTCTCCGGTGGCATGCGCCAGCGGGTGGTGATTGCGATGGCACTGGTGTGTCAGCCGGCCCTGCTGATCGCTGACGAGCCGACCACCGCGCTGGATGTCACTATCCAGGCCCAGATCCTGGAGCTCATCAAGGAGCTGCAGTCAGAGATGGGCATGGCAGTCATGCTGATCACGCACGATCTTGGGGTGATTGCAGAGACCTCCTCTTCAGTGGTGGTGATGTATGCCGGCAAGGTGGCCGAGAGTGGCTCGGTGTATGACATTTTCGATCGCCCGACCCATCCCTATACCCGTGGCCTGCTGGAATCCATTCCGCGCCTGGACACGCCTCAGAAGGCGCGTCTGCAGATCATTCCCGGCATGGTGCCAGGATTGCTTGATCTGCCCAGGGGCTGCCGCTTCGAGAATCGTTGTCGCTTCCGTCAGGACCATTGCACCACCGCCCATCCGCCGACCGAAATGGTGGGGGAGGGGCACGGGGCTGCCTGCTACGAGTGGCGCACTGTCGTGCAGAGCGAAGTGGGTTCCGGAGGCGACAGTAGCCGCTTCAAGTTGAGTGCCATCGCATGACCTCTGTGCTCGATACCAGCGCTATTTCCCCCTTGCTGCAGGTGCGCGACCTGAAGATGCACTTTCCGGTGAAGGAAGGCGTGTTCATGCGCACGGGCAAGTACAACAAGGCTGTCGATGGTGTCAGCTTCGACATCATGCCAGGAGAAACCCTGGGCCTGGTCGGCGAGTCAGGCTGTGGCAAGTCCACCTTGGGGCGCTGCATCGCCAGACTGTATCAGCCGACGGCGGGCGAAGTCGTTTTCGATGGTACCGATATCAGCCGCCTCGGCCGCAAAGCGTTGATGCCATTCCGGCGCGATATCCAGATGATCTTCCAGGATCCGATGGAGTCGCTGAACTCCCGCCACACCGTGGGAGAAATCCTGGAAGAGCCCTTCATCGTGCAGAAGATCGGCAACCGGATTTCCCGTCAGCAGCGCGTGCGCGAGCTGCTGGACGTGGTGGGGCTGCCGGCCCGGTCGATCACCCGCTATCCGTTCGAGTTCTCTGGCGGGCAGCGTCAGCGCATCGGCATCGCCCGCTCGATCGCGCTGAACCCCAGGCTGATCATCTGCGACGAGCCTGTTTCGGCGCTGGACGTGTCCATTCAGAGCCAGATTCTCAACCTGCTGGTGGACCTGCAGAAGGAGTTTCACCTGTCCTACCTGTTCATCGCCCACGACCTGGCGGTGGTGAAGCATATCTCCGATCGCATCGCCATCATGTACCTGGGCAAGATCGTGGAGGCAGGTCAGGGAGAGAGCATCTATCGCACGGCCCGGCATCCCTATACCCAGTCACTGATCTCGGCGATTCCGGTGCCGGATCCCCATCGCAAGTCACAGCGGCAGGTGCTGACAGGGGATGTCCCATCTCCCATCAATCCACCCTCGGGCTGCACCTTCCATACCCGCTGTCCCAAAGTGATGGATATCTGCCGTACGGTTCCTCCGGTGCTGACTGCCGACAGTCAACCGGTCTCCTGCCATCTCTATCCCGACTCCACGCCCTGATCGCCAGCCAGCCGCGGCGCGGTTCTGGCATGGAACCGCGCCGAACTCCTGTTCATTGTCTCGATAAAAGTGTCCGATAAAAGTCACTTCAATGGTTGCAAGGCGTCCCTTGAGTTGGGTATAGTCTTGTTCACGCGCTTATCGTGGGAATTTATCCCACGAGACTGCGCCAAATCATGACGAACAGGCGCCGCGCCCCGGGGACACGGCAGGCGAGTCCTGAGCAGGTTGGCAGGGATGTGTGTACAAGGGTGCCCGAAGGGATTGGGGCACCACATGGAAGTCGTCAAGGAATACTGATTCCAGGGATGGAATCACCTCGTCTCAGCCTTTGCCCTTCATCTTGTTGGGGCCGCGCAGCGAGTCCTTTTCGATGTATTCGATAATGGCGCCGGCAATGTCCTTGCCGGTCGCGTGCTCGATGCCCTCCAGGCCGGGCGAAGAGTTGACCTCCAGTACCAGCGGCCCGTGGTTGGAGCGAATGATGTCGACACCCGCGACGTCCAGCCCCATCACCTGGGCCGCCTTGATGGCGAGCTTGCGTTCGTCGGGGCGCAGCTTGACCACCGACGCGCTGCCTCCGCGGTGCAGGTTGGAGCGAAACTCCCCGGATGCAGCCGTACGCTGCATGGCGGCGATGACGCGCTCACCGATCACGAAGCAACGAATGTCAGCCCCCGCCGATTCCTTGATGAACTCCTGTACCAGGAAGTCGGCTTCCAGACCACGAAACGCATTGATCAGGGCCTCAGCAGCCTTGCGGGTTTCCGCCAGCACCACGCCGTTACCGTGCGTGCTTTGCATGACCTTGACCACCAGTGGGGCGCCGCCCACGGAGTTGATCAGGTCGTTGGTGGCGTCGGCCGAGTGGGCATAGCTGGTCACCGGCTGACCGATGCCACGGCGAGCCAGCAACTGGTGAGCCCGCAGTTTGTCACGCGATCGGGTAATGGCGATGGACTCGTTCACCGAATAGGTGCCGCAGACCTCAAACTGGCGCAGCACGGCGCAGCCATAACCGGTGACGCTGGCGCCGATGCGGGGAATGACCGCGTCGAACTCCAGCACTTCGGGGTCGCCGAGTCCCTTGTACAGGACCGTAGGGTTGTTCGCGGTGATGTTCATGTAGCACTTCAGCACATCTACCACCCGGGCCTCATGGCCGCGGGCCTTGGCAGCTTCCACTAGTCTCGACGTCGAATAGAGTTTACTGTTTCGTGACAAAACGCCGATTTTCATGCTGTTCGGATTCCTTGCTGCGGTAACTGAGTGGCACACTATGGAGTCGAATACGTTACCACAACGGGGTGATAAAAGAGACGGGGCACCCTTGTCGAATTTGCTGCACACACCCAAGCGCCCGTGGGCGATTGTGTTAGTATCAACGCTTCCCGAAAGCTGCGAGAGGAGAGGTTCGTTTGGCCAAGGTACTGCTTGTCGATGACGATGCGGCTTTTTCGGATGCAACCTCACAGCTGTTGACCCTGTTGGGTCACAACGTGGACGTGGCCGGGACGGTTGCCCAGGCCAGGGAGCAGCTGCGAGGCCGCGCCTACGACCGGATATTCCTTGACCTGATGCTGCCCGACGGCAGCGGCTTCCATGTACTGGAGAGCCTGGTTCCAGGTGCCGACCAGCCCCGCGTGACCATCATCACGGGTCATCCCTCGGTGAAGAATCATGTCATGTCGCTCTACGGCATGAACGTCAACTATCTGGTGAAGCCCCTCGACCTGCAACGGATTAAGCGCCTGTTCGAAGATGACGCCCGCAGCGAGGCCTCCGAGCGGCACTTCGGCCAGCTGGTCGGCGAATCTGGCGCAATGCGCTCGCTTTACCGTCAGATCGAGCGGGTGGCACCGACGGCGGCCAACGTCATGTTGATGGGTGAGAGTGGGGTGGGTAAGGAGATGGTTGCCCGTGCCATTCACTATGCCAGCCAGGCGGCAGGCCACATGGTGGCCGCCAACTGCGGAGCCCTGTCGAGCGAGCTGATAGGCAGCGAGCTGTTTGGCCACGAAAAGGGTGCTTTCACCGGGGCGGTTGCCCGTAAGAGCGGACTGTTC
>Ga0233380_1000360_pt1 | contig 24712 bp, 31 predicted proteins | sample ElkDunMinimDraft_9_FD_191541 | JGI IMG/M metagenome (GOLD analysis project Ga0233380, IMG submission 191541) | Fecal eukaryotic communites from dung pellets of Tule Elk in California, USA - Elk Dung F36 | ecosystem: Host-associated > Mammals > Digestive system > Large intestine > Fecal | place... | reverse complement strand
GCTCGCCGGTCATAATCCGGGGATGGAGGAGCTGGTCCTGGCGCTTGTGCCCGACGATGCTGACGACAGGCTGCGCGACGATGTGGAAATCAAGTTCCCGACCGCCAGCCTCGCCATTCTCGATCTCGACATCGATCGCTGGGCAGACGCGCGGGACAATGCGGCGCGCTTGATCAGCTTCACCCGGCCGCGCGATCTCGACCCGGCGCTGGGGCCTGAAACGGGCTAAGATCGTGCCCTTTTCAGGGCTCACCGACCGCCTGTTCCAGCAAAGCCCTGATTCTTTCAAGTTCGCCAAGCAGGTCCGCATCCGGCGGTGTCGGGCGCGGCGCGACGGGGAGCGGCTGCACCGCTCCATCCGCCTTCACTGCCATGGCCTTTTGCGCGCCCTTGACCGTGAACCCTTCGACATTGAGCAGATGATGGATACGCCGGGCCAGGGCGACGTCAGTGGGCCGGTAATAGCGCCGGTTACCCGAACGCTGCATCGGCCGCAGCTGTGGGAAACGCGTTTCCCAATAGCGCAGGATATGCTGGGGCAAGCCCAGTTCGTCAGCCAGTTCGCTGATCGTCAGAAATGCGCCCTCGGCCTTTTCCATGACAATGTTGTAGCACATGGCATGGCGCCAAGGTCAACAGATCGATTGGCGCCAACCGACACACAGGGCCGAAGAAGAGACGCCGCGCCGCCTCTTTACGTCAAGCTGCGGCGATCCTGTCGCGCATCGTCTGGCTGGCGCGGAATGTCAGCACGCGGCGCGGCTCGATCGGCACTTCGACGCCGGTCTTGGGATTGCGGCCCATGCGCTGCGTCTTGTCGCGCAGAACGAAAGTGCCGAAGCTGGAGATTTTGACATTTTCGCCCCGGCTCAATGCCTCGCACATGTGACCGAGGATCGATTCGACCAACGCCGCCGATTCCGCCCGCGACAGTCCGATCTGGCGATTGAAACTCTCCGCCAGGTCAGCGCGCGTCAGCGTCCCTGTTTCAACCATCATCCATCCCCCTGCTAGACCCTGTCCGTCAGCCCACGACACGACCGTTTCGAAATCTGTTGTATTCCAATCGATTCGGCAAGTGCAACCGCAGGCCGTATCAGACGCGCAGAACGCAGGCGCCCCAGGTGAAGCCGCCGCCCATCGCTTCAAGCACAACGATGTCGCCCGCCTTCACCCGCCCATCGCGTACGGCGCAGTCGAGCGCCAGCGGCACGGACGCGGCGGACGTATTGGCATGGCGCTCAACCGTCATGACGACCCGCTCGCGCGGCAGCTTAAGCTTGCGCGCCGTGGCGTCGAGGATGCGGGCATTGGCCTGATGCGGCACAAGCCAGTCGATATCGTCGGTCGAAAGGCCAGCTATCCCCAGCACTTCGGTCAGGACTGAGGACAGGTTCGTGACGGCGTGGCGGAATACTTCCTGCCCGCGCATGCGCAGCTTGCCTACCGTCTTGGTCGTCGACGGCCCGCCATCGACATAAAGCAATTGATTGTGCCGGCCATCGGCATGAAGCTTGGACGCCAGGATACCGCGCGCGCCGTCCTCGCTCTCTTCCGCGCCCAGCACGACCGCGCCGGCGCCGTCGCCGAACAGGACGCACGTCGTGCGATCTTCCCAGTCGAGGATGCGGCTGAACGTCTCCGACCCAATCACCAGCGCCCGATTCGCCGCGCCCGAACGAATCATGCTGTCGGCCACGGTCACGGCATAGAGAAAGCCCGAGCAGACCGCCGCGACGTCGAAAGCCACGCAATCGTCGATGCCAAGCGCCGCCTGCACGATCGTCGCGCTGGCGGGGAAGGTCTGGTCCGGCGTCGCCGTCGCCAGAATGATGAGATCGATATCCTGCGGCGCGAGGCCGGCAGCCTCGATCGCCTTGCGCGCGGCATCCGTGCCCAGCGAGGCAGTCGTCTCATCGTCGCCGGCAATATGGCGGCTGCGGATGCCGGTGCGCTCGACGATCCACTCGTCGCTCGTGTCGACGGTTTCCGCCAACTGCGCATTCGACACGGCGCGAACGGGGAGAGCGGAGCCAGTACCCAACAGAACGGAACGGCGGATCACTTGGCGTGTGTCTCCATATGCGCGGACGTCGCGCCGCCGATGCCGGCCATATCGGCGGCGATCCGGCGCGTAATATCTTCTTCAAGCAGACGCGCGGCCACGTGGACCGCATTAGCCACGCCCTTCTTGTCCGCATTGCCGTGGCTTTTCACCACGACGCCATTCAGGCCCAGAAACACTGCGCCATTATGGTTATTCGGATCAAGATGATGCTTGAGCAGGTGCATGGCGGGCTTCGAGATCAGGAAACCCAGCTTGGAACGCAACGAGCTAGTGAACGCCCGGCGCAGCACGTCGGTCACGAACCGGGCCGTACCCTCAGCCGTTTTCAACGCTACATTGCCAGCAAAACCGTCGCACACAATGACATCGGTGTCGCCCCGGCCGATCTTGTCGCCCTCGGTAAAGCCTTCGAACGACATGGGGAGGGACGTAGACCCGCGCAGGATCGCCGCCGCCTCGCGAATCTCGTCAGTGCCCTTCATATCCTCCGTGCCGATGTTCAGCAGGCGGACGCGAGGCTTTTCAAGATCGAAGGCGATGCGTGCATAGGCAGCGCCCATGACGGCGAACTGGACGAGATTGTCGGTATCGCACTCGGTATTGGCACCGAGGTCGAGCATGATGACGTCGTTGTCGCCAAGCGTCGGCAGCATCGCGGCAAGCGCGGGCCGGTCGATGCCTGGCATGGTACGCAGCGCGACCTTCGCCATGGACATCAGCGCGCCGGTATTGCCTGCCGAGACCGCAGCCCCCGCCTCGCCCGCCTTCACGGCAGCGATCGCCATGCTCATAGAGCTGGTCTTCTTGCGCAGGGCGGCGCTCGGCTTGTCGGTGGATTCCACCACCGTTTCGGCGTGGACGATGTCCGACGCCGCGCGCAGATTCGGGTGCGCGTCGAGCGCGGCCTTGATCCGCGCCTCGTCACCGAACAGCGTGAACCGAAGCCCCTCATGCCGCCGGCGCGCGAGCGCGGCACCCGCCATCATGACGGGCACGCCCTCGTCTCCGCCCATCGCGTCGATTGCGATCCGCGGCTGGCTGCTCACTATCGATTCACCCCTTCGATGGATGAAGGGAAATTACGCCCCGACGGCCACGATCTCGCGGCCATTATAATGGCCGCAACCGCCGCACAGATTGTGCGGGCGCTTGAGTTCACCGCAGTTCGAGCATTCCTGAAATGCTTCGACCTTCAGCGAATCATGGCTGCGACGCATGCCGCGGCGTGAAGGGGAGGTTTTCCTTTTTGGGACAGCCATGTCGAGACCTGTATCCGTGTAAAATCTGGTTTATGCGATTGGCCGGTTGTTCGCAGGAGAACTGACGGCAATGGTGCCGCAGACCCATGCGGCCCGGTGATCGCGAAGCCCTGCGCCTATAGCCGTTTTAAAAGGTTGCGCAAGTCATTCCTTGCCCGCGCGGGACGCACTCCTATAGTCGGGTGGCGATGGCGACGGCAGAAAATGCGGCGTCATCCGAACGGAAAACGGTTTTGGGGAATATGAAGATGCTGCTGCCGATCACCTTGACGCTGGCTGCGGCCTGCGCCTTCCTCAACATCTGGCTGGCATCGCGGTGTGGACGCGTTCGGATGAAGGCAGGCGTACTGCATGGCGATGGCGGAAATATATTATTGGGCCGTCGGATGCGTGCGCATGCGAACTTCGCCGAATATGCGCCGATCGTGCTCATCCTGTTCGGGCTGGTCGAAATGGCGCTCGGCACATCGCTCTGGCTATGGCTCCCGGCTTTCGCTTTTCTGATCGCGCGCGTCGCCCATGGCTTTGGCATGGACGCAGACCGCCCGACACCGTGGCGCGCGGGCGGGATCATCGTCACCATGCTCGTGACCGTCGGCCTTGCGGCGACGGCGCTGTACGCCGCCTACAGCGCCACGCGGGATGTTCCTGCCCCCCCGGCGATGGCGGCCGCACTTTAAGGCAACACCCCGCTGGGACGGGGGCGGCGCCTAAGCCAGCACCGAATCGGCAACGAACGGGTTGGAGCGCTGCTCATGCGCAAAATTGCTCATCGGGCCATGGCCGGGGACGAAGGCCGTCTCACCGCCCAGCGGCCATAGCTTGCCGGTGATGGCGTCGATCAGATCCTGATGATTGCCCATCGGAAAGTCGGTGCGGCCGATCGAACCCTGAAACAGCACATCGCCCACGATCGCCAATTTGCTGGGCGCGTGGTGAAAGACGACATGGCCGGGCGTATGACCGGGGCAATGGAGAACGTTAAGCGTCAGATCGCCCACCGTCACTGTGTCGCCATCGACCAGCCAGCGATCGGGCTCGAAGACGCGGCCGTCTATGCCGTAATTGCGCCCATCCTCGCCCAGCCGCGCGATCCAGAAGCGATCCGCCTCATGCGGCCCTTCGATCGGCACGCCCAGTTCCTCGGCCAATATGCCGGCCTGACCGCAATGGTCGATATGGCCATGGGTGACGAGGATCTTTTCGATCTCCACGCCCTGCGCCTGCGCCGCTGCCTTCAGTTGCGGCAGGTCGCCGCCCGGATCGACGAACGCGCCCTTATTGGTGGCCGTGCACCAGAAGAGCGTGCAATTCTGCTGGAGAGGCGTCACCGGGATGAGCGCGGCTTTAAGCTGAGGCGTGTTCATGCCGGCGATGTGGCGAAGCGGCGGCGCAGGCGCAAGGCCCTAATCGGCGGCTTCCCCATCGACCTCGGCCAGTGCCAGCGGATCGGCCAGGCTAATGCCATCGAGCACCCGCGCGGTCTCATCGCGCACGCGCAGCATGACGCGATGCAGGCGGCATTCGCTCTCGGGCAGGCAGTTGGTGCAGCTTTCATGCGCGAATCGACTGGCACAGGGCGTCAGCGCGAGCGATCCGCGCGTCAGCCGCACGATGTCGCCATAGCTGATGTCCACGGGGGCGAGCGCCAGCCAATAGCCCCCTTCCCGCCCTCGCTGGGTCGCGACCAGCCCTTCGCGCGCCATCTCCGACAGGATGACGGTCAGGAATTTGGCAGGGATATTCTGCCGGGTGGCGATTTCATTGAGCGGAACCGGCCCCTGGCGATAACGGTCGGCGAGATGTTGGAGGGCACGGATGGCGTAACGGGTCTTTTGCGACAGCATGATCCTGTTATTCGCCCCGCCGGCCGCTTTGGCAAGTCAGGGCTGCTCAGGACGGAGCGCCGCGCGCGCCTGAGCCGGAAAGTCGCTGAAGACCGCATCCACCCCGGTCCTTGCGATGGCTTGCACATAGCCGGCAAAATCGCCGCGGCCCTGACCATCGTCGGCCCGCTGATATTGCGGCGGCAGAAAGCTGTTCTCCATGCGCAGCGTCCAGACATGAACCTGCAAGCCCGCATCGTGCGCCCGCCCCGTCAACGCGGTCGCGCCCTCGGGCGCCAGCACCATCGATGCGGCCGGCCCGATGCCATCCGCATATTCGGCGATCGCGGCCAGGCCAGACAGCGTCGTCATATCGGCATAGCTCGTACCGGGCAGGTCGGCCGGACCGCCCTCTGGCGCCAGCAGCTGGATCAGGCGCAGCCGCGTAGCGCCGCGCAGGGCTTTAAGATTGCCGACTTCGAACGACTGGATGAAGACCGGGTCGACCTCCGTCGCATAGCCATAGCGGCCGAGCAGCTCGAGCAGCCGCGCCTGATGCGGCAGGCCGATGCTGGCGAAATAGCTGGGATGCTTGGTTTCGGGATAAAGCCCGATGCGCCGCCCGGTTTCTGCCTCCTTGGCGCGAACGAGCTGCAATATCTCTTCAAAGGTCGGAATCGGATAGAGGCCGTCGAACCGGCTGTTGTCGGGGCGTATATCGGGCAGACGTTCGCGCGCTCGCAATATGCGCAGCTCTGCCAGCGTGAAATCCTCGGTAAACCATCCGGTGACTTCGACGCCATCGATCGTACGCGGGCGGCGTCGATCGGCAAATTCCGGGTGAGCGGCGACGTCGGTCGTGCCGCCGATTTCATTTTCGTGCCGGGCGACCAGTACCCCGTCCTTGGTCAGGACGAGGTCTGGCTCGATATAGTCGGCGCCCTGGTCGATCGCGCGCTCATAGGCGGCGAGCGTATGTTCGGGCCGCTCACCGCTCGCACCCCGATGGGCGATGATGAGAGGCTCGGCGGCGGCAGGCATCACGGTCAGCAAGCCTAGCAGAAGAAAGCAAAGGCGCGACAGGGCGCCTAAGCTCACGCCTTCACGCCTGTAAGCGCATTTTCGTAGGTGGTCGCCTTGAAGCCCACGATCACCTCGCGGCCAGTGTCGAGCAGCGGCCGCTTGATCATCGATGGGTTGGTGGCCATCAGGAAAATCGCCTTATCCTCGTCGATATGCGCCTTGTCGCCGGCATCCAGCGCCTTGAACGTAGTGCCCGACCGGTTGAGGATGGTTTCCCAACCATGCTCGGCACACCAGTCGCGCAAGCGGGCCTCGTCGATGCCGGACACCTTATAGTCGTGGAAGCTATAAGAAATCCGCTCATTGTCGAGCCAGTTGCGCGCCTTCTTGATCGTGTCGCAATTTTTAATGCCGTACATGGTAATCATGGCTCAACCCTTGAATGCGGTGACTTCGACTTCGACCTTCATCTCCGGTTTGATGAGGCCGACGACGACGCAGGATGCCGCCGGGCGGGTCGTGCCGAAAATCGGCGCGGTCGCCGCGCCCAGCTCGTCCCAATATGCCGGGTCGGTGATATAATAGGTGACGCGCACGACGTCCGCGAAGGAAAAGCCCGCCTCTTCCAATGCCTTGCCAATGACCTTGAGCGCATTTGCGGTCTGTTCGGTCGCGCTTTCCGGCATGATCTTGGTTTCAGGATCGGTGCCGGTGGTGCCGGCGACGAAGCACCAGTCGCCCTGGACGACGGCGCGGGAATAGCCGACCTGCGCCTCGAACGGCGAGCCGGAGGAAATAAGCTGGCGCGGCATGAAAAGCCCCTTGAACTTGCAATGTGGGAGTTAGGGCGGCTCATGCGCCCTGGCGCCGTCACTGTCCAGCGCTTTTGCCGCTTTGCCCGGCATCCGGAACGCCTGCCGCTCCGGTCCGTTGACCGGCAATAGCTGCCACGCAAGGAGAGCCAAGGACATGGACCGCCCGCAAAATGACGATTTTCCACAAGAGCCTGAGGAAAATTTCGAACAGGACGATGGCGGGGCGCAGGCCCAGGACGTCGCCAGCGACGCGCGCACCCGTTCCACCGACATCAGCGAGGACAGCGTGCGCAGCGGCGGTGCCAATCGGGCACAGATCATCCCTGAAGATACGCCCGATCTGGTCGAGCGGATGAACGACATGAACCGTTCCGGACGGATCGACATGGACGCCTATGCGGGCGAACCACGCATGGACGATGAAGAAGAAACGATGGGCGGCACGCCCGATGACGAGGACGAGGACGGCCTGCGCATGCCAGACGATGAGTGATGAGATAGGCAACCTCCACTCCGGACGAAAGGCGGACCGGCTTTAACCGGCTCTTTGCCATATGCGGGCTATGCGATCCGGCATGGCCCGTTTCCCCACCCCTCGCCGCTTTCGTTCCCGTCGGACCAGGCCGTTCGGTCCCGCCCTCGCCTATGTCATATGCCTGGGGCTGCTGCTCGGCTGGTATGGGCCGCAATGGCTGGAGTTGGAAAGCGACTTTGGGCTTTCGCGCCCGGATGCGCCTTACTCGGCCCCCTCGACGGACACATTGTCGGCTTCCTTTGCTCTCTGCCACAGCGGTGGGGGCAGGAATTGCGTCGTGGATGGCGACACATTCTGGTTTCGCGGCGAGAAAATACGCATCGCCGACATCGATACGCCCGAGACCCATGGGCCGCGCTGTCCGGAAGAGGCCGCTCTGGGCGCGCAGGCGACAGCCCGGCTTCACGACCTGCTCAACGCTGGCGCCTTCTCGCTGGAAAGCACAGGACGAGACACCGACCGCTATGGCCGCCGCCTGCAAATCGTAACGCGGCGTGGCGAATCGCTGGGCGAGCGGCTGGTTGCCGAAGGGCTTGCTCGGCCCTGGGAGGGGGCGCGTCGCTCGTGGTGCGTGTGAGCTGTCAATAACCAAGCGCCGGACGATCACTTGGATCGCCCGGTGCCATCGTGCATCGATTGGCTGCTCCGAAACCTTAGCGGCAGCTTGTCCCGCCGCGCTCGATCTGCCGGCCGAGCAACGCACCTGCGCCGCCGCCGATCAATGTGCCAAGAAGCCCGGAGCCGCCCCGGTCGAGCTGGTTACCCAATACCCCGCCGAGGGCCGCGCCAACGATCAGGCCCGTCGTGCCATCGGGACGGCGGCAATAATAGCGGTCGTCATAGCCGCGATAGACGCGGGTCTGGCGGTTGACCGGAATCGCCCGGCCATTGGCTTGGTAATAACGCTCGGGGCGATAGCGATTGCCGTAGCGCTTGTCGGGCCGGTTCCAGTCATAATTGCGCCAGTTGCGACGGTCGTCACGCCGGTCGGCTCGCTTGTCGTTGCGCCAGTCACGATTATTGTCGCGGCGATCTTCTCGCCATTCGCGCCGGTCGTCACGCCGCTCCTGCGCGCGTTCGCCCCATTCGGGACGCGGCTGCGCCGAAACCGGCGTCGCAGCGAGGCCGGTGAGCGTCATCGCGCCGAGGGAAAATATAGTGAGTGCGCGCGTGAACATGCTGGTCATGTCGATGTTCCTTTTTGTCCATAAGACACGAAGCATAAGAACACGGCCGTGGGATCTTCGTTGCATGAACGGAATAAAACGATCCGTTCAGCTTGCAGGCAGGCGGGTTGATCGCCCGCCTGCCGCGTCATCACTCCGCAGCGATGCCCGCCGCCTTGAACATGTCGGGGTCGGCCTCATCGACATTGGCGGGAGACGTCGCGCCCTTGACCTTACGGCGATCGAAAGCGTCCCACACTTCGTTCCACTGGCCGCGCGTTGCACCCTTGGAATATTCGGTGGCGCGGGTTTCGAAGAAGTTGGCATGCTCCACCCCGTTAAGCAGCGGCGCGAGCCACGGCAGTGGGTGATCCTCGATCATGTAGATGGGCTTGAGGCCCAGCTGACCCAGACGCCAGTCTGCGATGTAGCGGACATATTTCTTGATGTCCTTGGCGGTCATGCCGGGCACCGGGCCCATTTCGAAGACGAGATCGATGAACGCATCCTCGATCCGCACCGTCTTCTGGCACATGTCCATAATGTCTTCCTTGACCGCCGGGGTCAGGCAATTGCGTTCCTGCACAAAGGCGTGGAACAGCTTGATGATGCCTTCGCAATGCAGCGTCTCGTCGCGCACCGACCAGGTGACGATCTGACCCATGCCCTTCATCTTGTTGAAGCGTGGGAAGTTCATCAGCATCGCGAAGGACGCGAACAGCTGCAAGCCTTCGGTAAAGCCGCCGAACATGGCGAGCGTGCGCGCGATATCCTCGTCGCTGTCGACACCGAACTGCGACAGATAATCATGCTTGTCGCGCATTTCCTTATATTGAAGGAAAGCGGAATATTCGGTTTCAGGCATGCCGATCGTGTCGAGCAGATGGCTGTAGGCCGCGATATGGACGGTTTCCATATTGCTGAACGCGGTCAGCATCATCTTGACCTCGGTGGGCTTGAACACCCGGCCATATTTTTCGTGGTAGCAATCCTGCACCTCGACATCCGCCTGGGTGAAGAAGCGGAAGATCTGCGTCAGCAGGTTGCGTTCCTGGTCGGACAGTTTCTGCGCCCAGTCGCGGCAATCTTCGCCCAGCGGCACCTCTTCGGGCAGCCAGTGCAGTTGCTGCTGGCGCTTCCAATATTCATAGGCCCAGGGATATTCGAACGGCTTGTAGACCTTGGAGGCTTGAAGAAGGGACATGCGTTCGGCTCCGATCAGAAGGGGGACGCAACCGGCGCAGGCGAGGGGCGTTGAGCACCCGTCACTCCCGACACCGGAGCGTAATCATGGTTGAATTGAGCAGCATCAAGGAACATGCCGAAGTCATCGGCGCCGATGGCGTCCATGTCGGCACCGTCGATCATGTCGACGGCGACCGGATCAAGCTGACCAAGAAGGACAGCGGAGAAGGGAGCCATAAGGGGCATCATCATTATATCAGCAAGGGCCTGATCGCGGCGGTCGAGGACGACGGCACTGTACGCCTGAGCGCCAATGCAGACGTCGCGGTGACGTTCGAAGAAGAAGAATGAAGGCGCAGGCGCGGCGGTCGATGCCGCCGCGCCGCACTTCATGTCCTTACTGACAGGCAAGGCACTCATCATAGTCGGTGGTTTCGCCGATTTCGAACTTGGGTGCGTCGATCGTATTGTCGGCCTCCACGCCGCCCGCAAAGCCGGCGCGCTGCACCGATTTCGAGCGCAGATAGTAAAGCGACTTGATGCCAAGCTCCCACGCACGGAAGTGGAGCATCAACAGATCCCATTTCTCGACATCCGCCGGGATGAACAGGTTCAGCGACTGCGCCTGGTCGATATAGGGCGTGCGGTCGGCGGCGAGTTCGAGCAGCCAGCGCTGGTCGATCTCGAAGCTGGTCTTGAACGTGTCCTTTTCCTCCTGGGTCAGGAAGTCGAGATGCTGGACGCTGCCGCCCCGCTCGAGGATCGTGTTCCAGACATTGGTCGAGTCCTTGGCCTTTTCGATCAGCAGCTTTTCGAGATAAGGGTTCTTGACCACAAAGCTGCCCGACAGGGTCTTGTGCGTATAGATATTGGCCGGGATCGGCTCGATACAGGCCGAGGTGCCGCCGCAGATGATGCTGATCGAGGCGGTCGGCGCAATCGCCATCTTGCAGGAAAAACGCTCCATCACGCCCATGTCGGCTGCGTCCGGGCACGGCCCGCGCTCATGGGCGAGCAGCATCGAGGCCTCGTTCACCTTGGCGTTGATATGCTTGAACATGCGCAGGTTCCACGACTTGGCCATGGCCCCTTCGAAGGGGATGCCACGCGCCTGAAGGAAGCTGTGGAAGCCCATGACGCCAAGGCCGACCGACCGTTCGCGCATCGCGCTATATTTCGCGCGCGCCATTTCCGGCGGCGCGCGGTCGATATAGTCCTGCAGTACATTGTCGAGGAAGCGCATGATGTCCTCGGCGAACATCGGCTCGTCCTTCCACTCGTCCCATGTCTCGAGATTCATGGACGAGAGACAGCAGACCGCCGTGCGGTCCTGACCCAGATGGTCGCGGCCGGTCGGCAGGGTGATTTCAGAGCAGAGGTTCGAGGTCGAAACCTTGAGGCCCAGGTCGCGATGATGCTTGGGCATCGTGCGGTTCACGGTGTCGTTGAAGACAATATAGGGCTCGCCCGTCGCCAGCCGCGTCTCGACCAGCTTCTGGAACAGGGCGCGCGCGTCGACCTTGCCGCGCACCGACCCGTCCTTGGGACTGCGCAGCGCGAATTCCGCGCCGTCGCGCACTGCTTCCATGAACTCGTCGGTCAAAAGGACGCCGTGATGGAGGTTCAGCGCCTTGCGGTTGAAGTCGCCGCTGGGTTTGCGGATTTCGAGGAACTCCTCGATCTCGGGATGCGAGACGTCGAGATAGCAGGCCGCCGAACCACGGCGCAGCGAACCCTGGCTGATCGCGAGGGTGAGCGAATCCATGACGCGCACGAAGGGAATGATGCCGCTGGTCTTGCCATTGAGGCCGACCGGCTCGCCGATACCGCGCACGCTGCCCCAATAGGTGCCGATGCCGCCGCCCCGCGAGGCGAGCCAGACATTCTCGTTCCAGGTGTTGACGATGCCTTCGAGGCTGTCGTCGACGGAATTGAGATAACAGCTGATCGGCAGGCCGCGCCCGGTGCCGCCGTTTGACAGAACGGGCGTCGCGGGCATGAACCAGAGGCGCGAGATATAGTCATAGACGCGCTGCGCATGCGCGGCGTCGTCCGAATAAGCCGACGCGACGCGGGCGAAGAGATCCTGATAGGATTCGCCGGGCAGCAGGTAACGGTCGTTGAGCGTATCCTTGCCGAATTCGGTGAGCAGCGCATCGCGCGATTCGTCGGTCACGATATCGAAACGCCGCACCGCCACACCGGAGCTCGACAGGGGCGCTGGCTTGTCCTGAACAGGCTCCGGCGCGGATGCCGTCAGGGCCAATTCCTCAATCACCGTCGCCACGTCGCCATCACCCTGTCCACTGTCCTGAAAATCCATGCGATCCCCCAAGCGTTCCTGTTCCGTTCGAGTCGAACATGCCGCGTCGGTGAAGCCGACGATCATAGCATGATCCGCATCGCGCAGAGATATGAAAAGCACCGTCTGACTGACGCTACCGCCCTCGAAAAAACCTGCATTGTCCCAGAGTTCGTTTGAACGCTGCCACAAGCAGTGGGGCTTCATCATCGCTGCTGGCACTAGGGGTAGTATGACAGAGGCCCGTCCCGCAAGACGGTAAATGTAAACCTCACCGCTTCAATCGGCGTCTTCCGCCGCGACGCGCGGTCCTTCCTCGCTCACGCAAAAGGCAAGAGGGGAAGAAAAATAAATAGGTCGTTGCCGCGGCAACGAAAGACACCGGACCTTCGCGCACAGGAGCTGCGTGGATAACACTCAGCCCCGCCAAGCCTCCATCGCGCGGCGATAGCGCGCCTCTTCACGGGCCAGCGTGTCCTCGAGCTTTTGCCGCTCGGTGCTGATGCGCTGCTCCAGGGCGCGCCGCTCTCGTCGCAGCGCCGCTTCGCGTTGCTCCAGATCGCGGGTCGCGGCGCGATTCGCTTTTTCTCCTTCTTCGAGCGCCTGCTCCGCTTCCTCAAGCGCGGCCCGGCTCGGGCGCGGCGCGGGCGGCGCTGCTTTGGCCTTCGCCGCCTTTCGCGGGGCCCCCGCGTTTTTGGGCAACGAAGCGATATGCGCCGCCATATCGCCGCGCGTCCGTTTGATAACCTCGCCCGGATGAGCCAGTGGCTCGGCGACCAGCGCTTCGTCCGTCACCTCTTCGGCCATGCCCCGCGCGAACAGGTCGGCAGTCGCACCCCACGCCTTGAGCGCCACCTTGCGGCTGGGCGCGGCGACATAGGCATCGTGAAAGCCGATCGCGGTGCGGAATATCTTGAGTTTGCGCGCCATGGCGAACCAACGCCCGCTGGGCGCATTGGGTTCGGCCCCTTTGCCGCGCCGGCTCGTTCTCGACCGTGCTTCCTCCTCATGAAAGGTCAAGCACCCATGGACGATGCGCGCATCTGGCAATTCGAGGAGTCTGTGGGCCGGCGACCCCGCCCATTATGCCGACTCCATCGATGATGAGGCGCTGCTGGTCGTGCCCGCGCCGCCCTTCATCCTCAAGGGGCAGCAAGCCGCCGAGGCGATGGGGAAGACGCCGCGCTGGTCCGGAGTCGAATTTTCGTGATGCGCCCGCAAGAGGGGCTAATCGTCATTTCCTATCGCGCCAAGGCGAGCCGCGAAGACGCGCAGGGCTACGAGGCCCATTGCACCTCCACCTATCGTCGCGTTGTCCATGAAGACTAGCCCGTGGTCCAGCATCAGCAAACGCCGCCGCTCGTCACGTCCTGAAACCCTTGGCCGAAAACGCCGCTCGGCTTTGACAGCGGGCGGCTTTACCCTGTAGCGCGCTTGGCAAAAGACACCGCATTTCATGCCAAGGGACCAGGGTAGATGACGCTCATCAAGACCGCCGACCTGATCGAGAGCGTCGCCGACGCGCTCCAGTTCATTTCCTACTATCATCCGATGGATTATATCCGCGCGCTCGGCACTGCTTATGAAGCGGAAGCCAATCCGGCCGCCAAGGACGCGATCGCGCAGATCCTGACCAACAGCCGCATGTGCGCGGAGGGGCATCGCCCGATCTGCCAGGACACCGGCATCGTCAACGTGTTCGTAAAATGGGGCATGGACTGCCGTCTCGACGACAATAGCCGGTCGATGCAGGACGTGATCGATGAAGGCGTGCGCCGTGCTTACCTGAACCCCGAAAATCGCCTGCGCGCCTCGATCCTGCGCGACCCGGCCTTCTCGCGCCAGAATACCAAGGACAATACGCCTTGCGTGCTGAACGTGGAGATGGTGCCGGGCAACAAGGTCATCGTCGACGTCGCGGCCAAGGGCGGCGGCTCTGAGAACAAGACCAAGTTCAAGATGATGAACCCCAGCGATTCGATCGTCGACTGGGTGCTCGAGATGATCCCGCAAATGGGCGCCGGCTGGTGCCCGCCCGGCATGCTGGGCATCGGCATCGGCGGCACGGCGGAAAAGGCCGTGGCACTGGCCAAGGAAAGCCTGATGGAGCCCATCGACATGGGCGAGCTCAAGGCGCGCGGGCCGCAGAACAAGATCGAGGAAATGCGGATCGAGATTTTCGACAAGGTCAATGCGCTCGGCATCGGCGCGCAGGGGCTGGGCGGCCTTTCCACCATCCTCGACGTCAAGATCTACGACTATCCCTGCCATGCGGCGGGCAAGCCGGTCGCGATGATCCCCAATTGCGCGGCGACCCGCCACGCCCATTTCACGCTCGACGGCTCCGGCCCGGCCTATCTCGAAGCGCCCAAGCTCAGCGAATGGCCGCAGGTCGACTGGAAGCCCAGCAAGGAAGCGATTCGCGTCGATCTCGACACGCTGACGCCTGAGGTCGTCCAGAGCTGGAAGCATGGCGACCGGCTGCTCCTCAATGGCAAGATGCTGACCGGTCGCGACGCCGCGCATAAGCGAATCGCCGACATGCTCGAACGGGGCGAGAGCCTGCCGGTCGATTTCAAGGGCCGCGTCATCTATTATGTCGGCCCGGTCGATCCGGTCCGCGACGAAGTGGTTGGCCCGGCTGGCCCCACCACGGCGACGCGCATGGACAAGTTCATGGACATGATGCTGGAGCAGGGCCTCGCCGCCTGCGTCGGCAAGGCCGAGCGTGGCCCGGCGGCAACCGATTCGATCGCCAAGCATAAGAGCGCCTATCTGATGGCCGTGGGCGGCGCTGCCTATCTCGTCGCGCGCGCGATCAAGGAATCCAAGGTCGTCGGTTTCGAGGATCTCGGCATGGAAGCGATCTACGAGTTCACGGTCGAGGATATGCCCGTGACCGTCGCCGTCGACAGCGAAGGCCAGAATGTGCACCGCCTGGCGCCGCTCGTGTGGCAGGAAAAGATCAAACGCGAAGGCCTTCTCGAAAAGGCCTGATGCCCATGGCTCCCCTCATCCTGGGGGGAGCCATCACGGCCTCATTTACCGCCGCCAGCGCGCCCAGATGGCGGTCGGCAGCAACAGCCCGCGCGCTTCCTCGCGCACCGCCAGTTCGCCCGCTTCGACCGTGCCGGGCAGGTCGGCAAAGGCCTGGGCCAGCAATTCCCCGATCGCCAGCGCCGACATGCGCACCGCATAAACGGTGAGGAACAGGAAGCGGCTGTCCGCGTCGAGCAGCGCGCGACAATTGGCGATCAGCGGCGCGATATCCTCCTCCAGCCGCCAGACTTCCCCATCGGGACCACGGCCATATTTGGGCGGATCGAGCAATATGCCGTCATAGCGGCGCCCGCGACGCACTTCGCGCGCGATGAACTTGGCCGCATCGTCGACGATCCACCGCACCGGACGATCCGCCATGTCGGAGAGCGCCGCATTGGCGCGCGCCTGCCCCACCGATTTTTTCGACGCATCGACATGCACCATCTGCGCGCCGGTCGCCGCCATCGCCAGCGTACCGACGCCGGTATAGCCGAACAGGTTCATAACCTGCGCCTCAGGCTTGTCCGCCGTCACTTCCCGCATCCAGTCCCAGACCGGCGCCATGTCGGGGAAAAACCCTAGATGCCGGAAAGGCGTGCAATTCGCCTGAAAGGTCACTTCCTTCCACGCCAGCGGCCAACCCTCGGCCGGCAAGGGGCGCTCATAATACCAGCGGCCGCCGCCATCCTCGTCGGACCCAGGCACGAACTCCGCGTCCGCGCTCCAGTCATCCTGTGCCGGCGCCCACATCGCCTGCGGTTCCGGCCGAATGAAGCGGTAAGGGCCGTAGCGTTCCAGCTTGCGGCCATTGCCCGAATCGATCAGCCCATAATCGGGCCACGGCTCGCCAATGAGGGTCTTGAGTTCCATCTGGGATCAGCCGCGCGGCGTCGCCCGCTCCGCCACATAAGCGGTCACCGCCTCGAACGTGCCGGGCAGCTTGGCATAGGCCTCTTCGCGCGCGAACAGATCGCCCATGCGCGCCGGGAGCGGCGGCCGCGTGCCCGTGGCGCGCTCGACCGCATCGCGGAATTTGGCGGGATGCGCCGTCGCCAGGGTGACGACGGGGATGGAGGGATCGATCGCCATCTCCCGCGCGGCGGCAAGGCCGATCGCGCTGTGCGGATCGATCACTTGGCCTGCGCCCTCATAGGCCCAGCGCATCGCCAGCGTCATGCCATCGGCGTCGACGCGCGCGGATCGGAACAGATGCGCCGCCCCTTCGCGCTGGCTGTTGGTAAGGCGCATCGCGCGGCTGCTCTCGAAACCCTTCATCTGGGCCGCAAGTGCCGTGCCATCACGGCCGCCCGCGTCGAACAGCAAGCGCTCGAAATTGGAGCTGACCTGAATGTCCATGCTCGGCGTCGCGGTCGGCATCACCTTGCCCTGGCTATAATCGCCTTCGCTGAGCGCCCGGTGCAGGATGTCATTGACGTTGGTCGCAACCATCAGCTGCGCGACGGGGAGCCCCATGCGCGCCGCGACATAGCCGGCGAACACATCGCCGAAATTGCCGGTCGGCACGGAGAAGGCGATCGGCCGGTCAGGCGCGCCGAGGCGCACGGCAGCGTAGAAATAATAGACGATCTGCGCCATCAACCTGGCCCAGTTGATGCTGTTGACCGCCGACAGGTTGAAGCGACCCGAGAAGTCCGGATCGTTGAACATCGCCTTCACCAGCGCCTGCGCGTCGTCGAAGCTGCCCTCGATGGCGATGTTGTAGACGTTGGGCGCAAGTACGGTCGTCATCTGCCGGCGCTGTACGTCCGACACGCGGCCATCGGGGTGCAGCATGAAGATGTCGATCTTCTCGCGTCCCGCCACCGCGTCAATCGCCGCAGAACCGGTATCGCCCGAGGTCGCGCCAACGATCGTCAGATGGTCGTCCCGCCGCGACAGGAAGCGCTCGAACAGCTGGCCGAGCAGCTGGAGCGCCACATCCTTGAACGCGAGCGTGGGGCCATGGAAAAGTTCGAGCAGCCAATGCTGGTGATCGAGCTGGACCAGGGGCGTCACCGCATTATGGCTGAAGCGCCCATAGGCGGCTTTGCACAGATCGCGCAGTTCGTCTTCCGCCAGGCTTCCCGCGACGAAGGGCGCCATGACACGCACGGCCGTTTCGACATAGGAGAGGCCTTGCAACGCCCGCATGTCTTCGGTGGAGAAAGTCGGCCAGCTTTCGGGCAGATAGAGGCCGCCATCCGATGCGAGCCCGGCAAGGGTCACATCTTCGAAACCGAGCGTCGGTGCGCTCCCACGGGTGCTGACATAGTGCATAATCGGTCGCGGTAACGCGCGAGACTGCGCAGGGCAAGGCATTTGGAGGCCGGAGAAGCGGCCCCGACCATTCAGGGCTTTGGCGCGCCGTGCTTGCGCAGGGCAAGCAGATAGATCGCGACGGCAACCACCGCGAAGAAGAACCACTGCACCGCATAAGCGAGATGATTATTGGGTACGTCAGCCGCGCTCGGCGGTGCCGACGGTTTGAAGCCCTCGGGCGCGGCTTGCGCAATCAGCATGGGCCGCAGCGGCATGGGCCGGCCACCGAGGCGCGCGATCAGCGGGCGATGGTCAGGCTCTTCGGTGACCCAGCCAGACACCTGCCCCCCATTCCAGGATGGCTTGACATCGGGACGCTTTGCCACCCCGATCGCCACCAGCGCGCCCGGCCCCTCGGCCCCCGTCGCGCATTCGGCAATGAAGCGGTAGCCGGTGCTCCCGTCCGCGGCCCGGCCAGCCTCCGTGCGCCACCCGACGACGCGCAGGCAATGCAGCGAAGACGGACGGAACAGGATATCCGGATCGACCGGCGCCATCTGCGGGAACGATATGGGCGCAAGGCCCGGATTGGCCGCGGCACGCGCCAGCATCGCCTCCTTCTGCCCCCGCCGATCGAGCTGCCAGACGCCAAGCCCGATCATCACCAGCACTGCTGCCGCCACGATCAGCGTGGGCAGAAGCGGAAAGCGCGTCTTCGGGCGGGGTGCGCGGTCAGTCGACATGGTCATGATCCTGTCTGCCATAGCGGAGCATAGCGCATAAGAAAACGGCCGGAATGACCCGGCCGTTTCCTGATTTGACGGAGGTAAAGAAGCTTAGCCGCCGTGGACCGGTGCGCCCCAGCCGCCCCAGATGTAGATGGCGACAAAGAGGAACAGCCACACGACGTCAACGAAGTGCCAGTACCAGGCAGCCGCTTCGAAACCGAAATGCTGGCGCGGGGTGAAGTGGCCCTTATACGCGCGGATCAGGTTGACGATCAGGAAGATCGTGCCGACCAGAACGTGGAACCCGTGGAAGCCGGTCGCCATGTAGAAGGCCGAGCTATAGGGGTTGCCGCCGAAGCCGAAGGGCGCGTGCATATATTCATAGGCCTGCACCGCCGAGAAGACGACGCCCAGGATGACGGTCAGCCAAAGGCCCTTGATCATGCCATCGCGGTCGCCATGGACCAGGCTGTGATGCGCCCAGGTGATCGTCGTGCCCGAGCAGAGCAGGATCAGCGTGTTGAGGAGCGGCAGTTCGAATGCAGGCATCACCTCGACGCCCTTCGACGGGAACAGCCCGTCGATCGGCGGCAACTGGCTCGGGAAGAGCGAGAAGTCGAAGAAGGCCCAGAACCAGCCGACGAAGAACATCACTTCGGACGCGATGAACAGGATCATCCCGTAGCGCAGGTGAAGCTGGACCACCGGCGTATGATCGCCTGCATGGGCTTCATCAATGACGTTGGCCCACCAGCTGTAGAAGGTGAAGAGCACGCCAGCGACGCCGATCAGGAAGACCCAGCCGCCGCCGGGACCCATCGCTTCGGGGTGCATCCACATGATGGCGCCCGCAGCCATGATCAGAACCGCCAGTGAACCGAACATCGGCCAGATGCTCGGTGGAAGGATATGATAATCGTGATTCTTGGCGCCGGCCATAGCGGTTTTCCCTGTTCGCGTTCGCGTTATCTGTGGATTGCCTTAGCTTGGCTTCCCGCCCTGCTCAACAGGGTAGAAGGTGTAGCTGAGCGTAATTTCCTGCGTATCCTTGTTGTTCGGATCGGCAAGGATCTTGGGGTCGATATAATAGATGACCGGCATGCGCATTTCCTGGCCCGGCCGCAGCGTCTGCTCGGTAAAACAGAAACACTGGATCTTGGCGAAGTGAATGCCCGCCTGCGTCGGCGTGACGTTGAAGCTGGCGGTGCCGGTAACCGGCTTGTCCGACATATTCTTGGCGACGAAGATCGCCATCTTCCGCTCACCGATGGTGATTTGCTGCGTCGGATGCTCGGGTCGGAACGACCACGGCATGCCCGGTTGAACGTTCGAATCGAAGCGGACCGACATCATGTGCCCGGTCGCCACATCAACCTTTACATTGGCGTCGGCGCGCATCGTCGTGCCGCCGAAACCGGTCGTTTCGCAAAAGATGCGATAGAGCGGCACCGACGCGAAGCCGAGACCGAGCATGGCGAGCCCAACCACCGCCATCGTCACCAGCGTGCGCCGGTTGCGACGATCCCGGTCGAAGGGTGAAGGGGGAAGCATAGCCGTCATATTGCGTCGCTCACGCCGATCTTCGCCATGGTGATGGCAAAGAAGAGGATGACGAGGAGAGCAAGTATGAGCCCCGTCACAAGAGAGCGCGACTTTTGCCGCGCGCGGATCTGCTGCTCTTCCTCAGGTGTCATGCCAACACCCAGCGATCGACCACGACAGCGCCGAACAGGAGGAAGAGGTAGAGGATCGAATATTTGAACAAGCGCCGTTCCGGGCCCATGCGCGACTGATCGCTCTCCCGATGCCGATAAACCTGAAAGGCAAAGAGGACGAACAAGGCCGTGCCAAGCAGCGCGGTCAAGCCATAGATGAGGCCCGTCAACTGCAGCAGCACCGGCGCCATCGCCGCCACCGCCATGATCGCGGTGTAAAGCCAGATTTGACGGCGCGTCGTCACTTCGCCGGACACGACGGGGAGCATCGGGATACCTGCAGCCGCATAATCGGTCTTCACGAACAGTGCGAGCGACCAGAAATGCGGCGGCGTCCAGAAGAATGTCAGCATGAACAGGGCGACCGGCAGCGCGCCGATGTCTCCCGTCACCGCTGCCCAGCCGATCACGGGCGGGAAAGCGCCAGCTGCGCCGCCGATGACGATATTCTGCGCCGTCCTGGGCTTGAGCCAGATCGTGTAGACGATGACATAGAAAAGGATCGATGCCGCGAGCACGGCTGCAGCGAGCCAGTTGGTCGCAACGCCAAGCAGAACGACCGAGAAGAAGGACAGGCCAACGCCGAAATGAAGCGCCGATTGCCGGTCCATGCGACCAGCGGGCAACGGACGGTTGGCGGTCCGCTTCATCTTGGCGTCGATATCCGCCTCATACCATTGGTTGAGCGCGGCGGCCGCCCCGGCGCCAATTGCGATGCACAGGATCGTCGTGAAGGCGAGAACAGGGTGGATGCCACCCGGAGCCGCAAGCAGCCCGCACAGGCCTGTAAAGACGACCAGCGTCATGACGCGCGGCTTCGTAAGAGCGATGAAGTCCCGCCAATCGGCCGGCATGCGATAGCTATCGAAGGTTGCAGTCGTCATAATCTGTCCCACCTCCTGGCAGAGGCTTTTGAAACGGATGCGGGGGCGGGCATGATGCCCGCCCCCGGCGTTTGGTTCAGTCCGCCCGTCGATCAGTGACGCGCGGCATCGTCGATCACGGGAAGCGTTTCGAACTGGTGGAAAGGCGGCGGGCTGGACAGCGTCCATTCCAGCGTCGTGGCACCCTCACCCCACGGATTGGCTTCCGCCTTGCGGCCAGCGAACAGCGACCAGAAGACGTTGATGAAGAAGATCAGCACACCGACAGCCATGATTTCATAGCCGCGCGTCGCGATCTCGTTCCAGTAGCTGAAGGCTTCCGGATAGTCGGGGTAACGACGCGGCATGCCCGACAGGCCCAGGAAGTGCATCGGGAAGAACAACAGGTTCACGCCCACGAAGAACACCCAGAAGTGCAGGTGGCCGAGGAACTCATTGTACATCCGGCCCGACATCTTCGGGAACCAGTAATAGAAGCCTGCGAACAGGCCGAACACCGCGCCCAGCGAGAGCACATAGTGGAAGTGAGCGACGACATAATAGGTGTCGTGAAGCACGTCGTCCACGCCGCCATTGGCCAGCACGACGCCGGTCACGCCGCCAACGGTGAAGAGGAAGATGAAGCCCAGCGCCCAGACCATCGGGGTCTTGAAACTGATCGAACCACCCCAGATCGTCGCGATCCACGAGAAGATCTTGATGCCCGTGGGCACGGCGATCACCATCGTCGCGGCGGTGAAGTACATTTTGACGTTAACCGACATGCCGGTCGTGAACATGTGGTGGGCCCACACGACGAAGCCGACGACGCCGATCGCGACCATGGCATAGGCCATGCCGAGATATCCGAAGACAGGCTTGCGGCTGAAGGTCGACACGATCTGGCTGATGATGCCGAAGCCCGGCAAGATCATGATGTACACTTCGGGATGGCCGAAGAACCAGAAGAGATGCTGATAGAGGACGGGGTCGCCGCCGCCGGCCGCATCGTAGAAGGTGGTGCCGAAGTTACGGTCGGTCAGGAGCATCGTGATCGCAGCCGCCAGAACCGGAAGCGCGAGCAGCAGAAGGAAGGCGGTAACCAGCACCGACCAGACGAACAGCGGCATCTTGTGCAGGGTCATACCCGGCGCGCGCATGTTGAGAATGGTGGTGATGAAGTTGATCGCACCCAGGATGGAGCTTGCGCCCGCGATATGGAGCGAAAGGATCGCCATGTCGACCGCAGGCCCTGCCGAGCCGCTGGTGGATAATGGCGCGTAGACCGTCCACCCCGTCCCTGCACCATAGCCGGTACCGCCAGGCACGAAAGCCGAGCCCAGGAGCAGCAACATGGCGGGAATGAGCAGCCAGAAGCTGACATTGTTCATGCGCGGGAAAGCCATGTCCGGCGCACCGATCATGATCGGCACGAACCAGTTGCCAAAGCCGCCGATGATCGCGGGCATCACCATGAAGAAGACCATGATGAGACCGTGAGCGGTGATGAGCGCGTTCCACAGGTGATAGGCCTGGTCGAGCGTCGCAGGCTCAACGCCCAGCAGCGAATGCTGCATGTTCGCCCAGACTTGCAGATACTGAATGCCCGGCTCACGCAGTTCTACGCGCATGAGGCCCGAGATCGCACCGCCGACAACGCCGGCGAAGATCGCGAAAATCAGATAGAGGGTACCGATATCCTTGTGGTTGGTCGACATGAACCAACGCTGGAAGAAAGCCGGCTTGTGATCGGCATCGTGATGGTCGGCCCCGTGATCATGGGCGCCGCCGTGATGGTCTGCGGTGATGGTGGTCATGGCGTCCTGCCCTTGTCTCAAAGCGTCTTGGTGCCGGCGTCAGACGGCGGCGGCCCCGGCAATACCGAACCCGGCTGCGGCCCCATGTCGCCAGCCGGCGCTGCGGTCGCGCCGTTAAGCTTGCCGCCCTGCGACAGCACCCACTGGTCGAACTGCGCCGGCGGCAGCGCCTCGATCGCGATCGGCATGAACGCGTGACGCGCGCCACACAATTCCGAACACTGGCCGTAATAGACGCCCGGCTTGTCGATGGTGAAACTCTTTTCGTTCAGGCGGCCCGGAACGGCATCCATCTTCACCCAGAGCGAAGGAACGGCGAAGGCATGGATGACGTCAGCTGCGGTGATGATCAGCTTGATCGGACGCCCGGCCGGGAGAACCAGACGGTTGTCGGCGGCCAGCAGATAGGGTTCGCCACCGGCCTTGGCCTTGTCTTCGGGCAGCATGTTGGAAACGATCTCGGGGATGCCGGCATCGGGATATTCATAACCCCAATACCACTGATATCCCGTGACCTTGACCGTCAGCGCATCCTTGGGCGCCGGCTTGAACTGATCAGCGAGCAGGCCGATCGAGGGAACCGCGATCACCAGCAGGATGATCACCGGCACCACGGTCCAGATCACCTCGATAAAGGTGTTGTGTGACGTCTTGGACGGCACGGGATTGGCGGAGCGGCGATAGCGCACCATGACATAGAGCATCAGCACCAGCACGAGGAGCGACGTGAGGGTGATGACAGGCATCAACAGCACGTCATGCATCCAGCGCGCAGTCTTGCCCGTGGAGGTGAACTGTTCCTGGAGCGTAATTTCGCGGGGCATGGGCATGCCGATACCTGGCGTGGGCGCCATGCGCGCAGGCGCTGCAACGGCACCTTCAGCCGGTGCCGAGGCATTCGCGTTCGCGACATTGGCATCAGCCGAATCAGCCGGCGCACCGGAATCTGAGGAACGGGGATCAGCATCCACCGGGCTGGTGGGCACGCTGGTGCCGGTTGTATCCTGCGCCAGCGCATGGCCGCCCATAGCGGGCGCTAGGGCCAGCATACCGGCAAACAGGAGCGATTTCACCATTTTCATAATCGTCTACTTACCCCGTATCCCCTTTTGACCGCGGCATCGGGGCGCGCCATTACGCATGCTCCCCACCGGGCCGGTCTGCCGCGGCTTATAGGCACGGTTTTCCGATGCCTCAAGCTTCCCCAAGCAGATTTTCTTCTCTGTTGCAACGCACTGGCCGCCCGCCTATTCCGCATTGCGCGCGCGAACGCGCGCCGCATACGGACAATGGCCGCGCCTAGACGCGGCGAGCCCGCCATATCGGGACCGCGCAGGGGCGGCCCTTTATAGTGGCGGGCGGGGAAGCAGGGTTTCAATGACGGACGAAGAAGTATTGGCGGAATTCCGGGCGGCAGCAGCGCTGCTCGAGGGGCATTTCATTCTCTCGTCGGGGCATCATAGTGCCAATTATCTGCAGTGTGCGCGTGTTCTGATGAACCCGGAGCGGGCCGCGCGGCTCGCCATAGCGACGGTTCAGAAGCTGCCGCGTGAACTGCGGGCCGAAATCGACCTCGTCGTGTCGCCCGCCATGGGCGGCATCATTATCGGCCATGAAGTCGGCCGCGCTCTGGGCAAGGACGCGTTATTCCTCGAACGGCCCGAGGGCACTTTCGAACTGCGTCGGGGTTTTGCGATCACGCCGGGACAGAAGGTCCTGATGGTAGAGGACGTCGTGACCACGGGCCTCTCCTCGCGTCAGGCGATGGAAGCGGTGCATGCGGCAGGCGGCATCGTCGTCGCCGAGGTAGCGCTCGTCGACCGTTCGGCCGGAGAGGTCGACCTTGGCGTACCTTTCTATCCGCTCGTCTCGATCAACTTCCCCGTCTATGAAGCGGAACAGCTGCCGCCGGAACTGGCGGCGATCCCGGCGGCCAAGCCGGGTAGCCGGAAGGTCTGAGCATCATGGGTCTGCCGCTGCGCCTGGGGGTCAATATCGACCATGTCGCAACCATCCGCAACGCGCGCGGCGGCGGCCACCCTGATCCGGTCAAAGCGGCACTCATCGCGGTACAGGCGGGCGCGGATGGCATCACGGCGCATCTGCGCG
>Ga0233380_1000358_pt1 | contig 24747 bp, 32 predicted proteins | sample ElkDunMinimDraft_9_FD_191541 | JGI IMG/M metagenome (GOLD analysis project Ga0233380, IMG submission 191541) | Fecal eukaryotic communites from dung pellets of Tule Elk in California, USA - Elk Dung F36 | ecosystem: Host-associated > Mammals > Digestive system > Large intestine > Fecal | place... | reverse complement strand
CGGCGCGTGCCTTCGCCAGCGATGCCGTCAACGCCTATATCGGCATAGTCAGCACCGCGGCGATTGAGGGCATTGAGTGCTCGCTGCAGGAAGCGTGAGGCCGTCGCTGGCCCCATGTTGACGCCGGTATCGACCAACTCCGCAGCGATGGCCGGAGAGATTGCACCGATCTTGTCAAAGCCGGGCTGCACCACATAACGAAGATGGTAGATCTGCTTTGCGGTGGCGCGCGGCAGATCGCGCATGGCCCCGGTGTAGCTGTTGGCCCGCGCCGTTGCCTTGGTGATCCCGTGCATCGTTTCACCGCCTGTATCATTCGGGTCGTTGACGTAGCCACCCTCTGCTTTGAGGACGCTTTCGATGATGTCGTCGATGTTCATGAGGCGTGACCTTTCCGCCGCAGCCAAGCCGCGGACTTATGGCGCTTCACTTCGCGCAAAATGTTAGGGTTTCGGGTGGGCCGCCTGATCGCGAACCTGTTTCACGCGACTGCGTAGGAGCCGGAGATGTTGTAAACCCCGCCGGTGACGCCGGGATATGTTCCGTCGAAGTTTAGCACGGAGATGCTGCTGCTACTCCCGTCGATGTAGCCCCGAAGCGCCTTGCCCCCGATTGCTCGTTCTACCCCGATGTGCGTGCTGCCCTCTCCACTCGCGGCCGCGATGGGCATGGAGACAACGAGAAAGCCGCTGGCACTCCCGTTGTTGGTAATGTTCCAGTTAATCTGGAAAAACACTGACTTACCAATCTTGCGATACTTACCCGATCGACCGGCCGTCACTAGACCTGCTCCGGCTGAGCTGGTGACAGTGGGTGTGAATGCGATCCACGGGGCGTTAAAGGTTGACTCCGCATCGGTGGCTGATGCCGCCGCCGCCGCCGCGCTGGCCGATGCCTCCCCGGCCTTGGTCGTTGCAGTACCCGCCTGCGTGGTAGCGATCCCAGCCTGCGTTGTCGCCGTGGTTGCCCCGGTGGTGGCAATCCCCGCCTGTGTTGATGCTGTTCCTGCGCTGGTGGATGCTTCACTAGCTTTGGTCGTGGCCGTGGTCGCGCTGCCTAATGCACTGGTTGCGCTGCCAGCAGCCCCCGAGGCGCTTGCAGCGGCCGCCGCTACGCCAACAGTGAGAGCGGAAGCGGACGGGTAGCGGTTAATCTCGACAGCCACCCCGGAATCATTCTGGTAAAGGATCGCGTAGTCTTCGTCGGTGTCGGGGATCGAAAAGTATCTGCCATCTTCCGTGTCCGCGATACCCGCCGACGTGCTGGGGTACATCGAGGAATACATGCCGGCCTGTTGTGCGGCGAAATCGGCAAGTGCGGCACTCTCGCTTGCAGAGGTGGCCTGCGCGGTGGCCGCAGCGGCGGAATCAACTGCTGCAGCAGCCTCGTTAGCTGCGATGACGGCCTGTCCGCCAGCATTCGTCGCCTGTGCCGCTGCAGCATCCACAAACGCCTGCAGATCAGCTTCGAGCGGATCGGTGACGTTGACTGTGTAAGGGTCTGCCTCAGACAGAACAGTTCCTAATTCGTCCGTCAGCACAACCCGGTAAACCAGCGTGTTGTCGAGGTTGATCGTGGGCCACTTGCCGGCGGCGTTCGCCATAACTGGGTGTAGCAGCGGGACCGTCAGCGCTTCGTCAGCAAAGACAGCCTGAGGGGTGGAAGTTCCACTGACATAGAACCACAGCTTCGCACCGGAGACGGTCAGACCGTTAGGGTCGATGGCGGGACGGAAGGGAAGAAGGAACGTTTCTGCGGGCATATTGGCACCCCATAAAAGAAGCCGCTCGAAAGCGGGTGTTGTGTGCTATTGCGACTGGATGAAGGTTTGGCAGGCCGCCTACTTGCTTGCGGCGATCGTCTTTTTTGTGCGTTCTCAGCCCATCAAAAGACCGATGATTTTTCTACTGCTGTTTTTCACGCTCACTGGCTGCAGCTGAGCGCCCAACATTGTCGTTGGCCGCCTTCAGTAGGCTGTCGCGAAGGATGTCGATCTCGCCGGCCAAAGCTGGCTCCAGTTTGGCCACATCGCCCAGGCGCTTGAAGTGCGTGTTGATCGCCTTCGGGTCCGCCGTCCGCGGCGCCTGCTTCAGCCACTTCGTAATATTGGGCGACATAAGCGCGCGGGCCGACATCATATCCCGCCCTGCCTTAGCGCCCAGTGTCACTGCGGTTCCGATGCCGGCGGTTGTCAAACCATCAGCGATGAACCCGCCGCCACCACCAAGAACCGCATTGACGATCCATGAGCGATAATCCTCACCGACCGACGATTTTGAGGTGCGGCTGTTCATAGCCGAGGTGACGCGATTCACCTCTTTGCCAAGCGTGCGCAGGTTGGCGATCGACTGCGCACCTTCGCTGCCAAAGATCGTACGGATTGCGTTATCGGACATTTTCTCCGACTGGCTCAGGAAGTGGGCAATCGAGAAGTCACCTTTGGTATTCTTGCCCAGCTGCTCAGCAAAGGTCGCGGCAACGTCGCCGCGCTCATCGGGAGACAAAGAGGAATAAAAGCGACGGAGGCCGCCGGCATCCTTACCCTTCGCCATGCTCTGAAGCGTGGCAAACGCGCGCTCTGGGGGGAGGTTGGAGTTCCGCTTGCCCATGATTTTCTGCAGGGTGCCGCTGATGTATTCCATGCGGGCGCGGTAGGCTTTGTCCGCGGTGTCAAAGGCTTTCGCGGCGGGTCCCTTGCCTTGGGCGGTCAGGCCATTGCGGATGTCATCCGCTGCCCCGTCCATGATCGCCAGCACACGTGCTTCATCTTCCCCGAAGGTTAGGCCGCCATTGTTGATGCGCTTGCGCAGGGCCGTCCGCTGCCGGCGCAGAGCCCCAACGGACAGGTCCGTGCTGAAGTCCGATTTCAAGCCTTGGAGAAACTGGATCTCAGCCTGATTGGTCTTTGGCGTCTCACCGAGGACGGTCAGCATTTCATCGATCCGGCTAAGGCTCTCACGCGGCGTTACCTTAGCATCGCCTGCGAGGCGCTCCGCCCTGTCGTATTTTACCTTTGCGGACTTGCCGGTCTTCTCAATGAAGCGTTCGCCTGCACGCAAAGCGGTGTCGCCTGCCGCAAGATCATCTAGCGCCTGCCCGCCACGGCCGAGGTTCTGGACACGACCTTCAATCTGTCCCTCAATCTCGCGCATTCCACGCTGGACCGATCCGCCGGCCACAAGGCTGGAATCAACACCCGTCACGCGGTTTGCGAGGGAAGGGTCGGCCATCGCACGATTGACCGTTACGCCCTCCGCCTGTCCCGCACGCGCCACGTCCGCGACATCCGCGCTGGAAGCCGCGCGTGCCGCTCGGTTCGACGCCAAGCCAGCCAGGGCGTTTCCGGCCATTTGCGCGCCCGCGCCAACACCGCCGCCTATCACGGCGCCACCAAGGGCATTAATCGCGCTTCCGGCAGCGCCTTCACCGTAACCGAATCCGCCGAGCCCGCCCGCGGTCGCGCCAGTACGGGCCGCACCAAGGAGGGAATTGGCGCCGGCGATGGCCTTGCCCGGCAACGCTGCGCCGCCGAGCAGTTCAGCCGCGGCGCCCGTGTATGGATTCGCCTCCCGAGCGCGCTGGACGGTCAGGCGGGCGGCGTCACGATTATCACGGTAGGATTGGCCGATGTTGTCGAAGTCGCCGCGCAGGCCCGAGGCGATTGCACCACCAACGCCCGCAGCCTCGTCTGATAGACCGAGTGTCAAACCCTGCTTTGCCAACGTGCCCAGACCAGAAAGGCCAGCCTGTGCACCATCGAGGCTCGACAGGCGCTGTACGTCCTCGCGCGGGGCGTCAGGACGGTCATCTGTGACGCCGCCAACTAGTCCTAGTGGCTCGCCCTGGGCATCGTAAGCCATGCCGGTGAATGACGAATCGATCGGCTTGCCGCCCTCGTCAAAATGGCCGGGCAAAGGCGTGGGAGGTGGCGGATTCTGCCCAGCCCGAGCGCCAGCCGCGCCCATAGCCTGTTGGTTCGCGTTATCATCGCCGCCGACGCTCGCGTCCACGTCGCCCATGGCATCAAGTGCAGCGATGGCCTGTTCAATGTTGGGCGCTGCCTTGCCTGCGGCGGTCTGGGCATTTACAATCAGAGAGCGCAAAGCCGCGCGCTTGGATGCGACCGCATCAGGACTGTCGCCCAGCTGTGGGAAGTACGATGTCCTATACCCCTCTAGCTGTTCCTTAGTGTAGGCGGCGCCAGTTCCGAGGGTTAGCGCGGCGTCAAGTATGTCGAGTTGCGCCGCATGAACCACCTGCCGCTGGGATCCGGTGTTGAAATTTGCTGCTGTGTTCCCAGCGACGCCGCGGACAAGCTCTGTCCCCAATCCGGGGGCCTCTGCGGACCGATCCTTTGCAACGGCTGACGAAACTCGCCCTACTGCATCCACCAACCGACCAGCGAGAAACCCTGCTTTGCGCTCGGATTCACTGCCTTCCGCGTCTTTCAACACAGCCCGCTCCGCCGCAGCTGCCGCGCGCTCGTCAGCTGCTGCCTTCCGCGCATCCGCAGCCGCAGCACGCGCGTTCGCCTGCTCCTGCAATTCCTGATCGCGGGCGCGGTATGGATCGGCCTGCCGGATAATCGGATCGCCGCCTGCTGGAGCCTGCGGAGCCGTCTGGCTGGGCAGAAGGTCGCCGAATATATTCTGTGCCATTAGGGCTTCATCCCCCAGTCTTGGAGCCGTCTAAATACATCGTCAGCGTTGGCGCCGTTCCGCACAGCTTCATGAGCCTGCGTCCAGATTTGATCATCTGTGAGGCCCTCAGGGCGCGGCGGGTTTACAGCTGGGCGGGAAGAGGTGGGCGCCGCGCCCTCAAGGTTGAGGGCCGAGCGTCGGCGTGTATTGCCGGATGCATCGACATATTCCGAGGCATACTTGTTCGAGATAACCGAGCGCAGCGCCGTCTGCCCCTTAGGGGTTGCCAGATCATAACCGGCATCCACCAGTTCACGCGCGATTCCGCTGATCTTCTCGCCGCCGTCATCGTTGAACGCGCGCACGACAAGACGCTGCTGATCGACCCATGCCGGGTCATACTGCTGCGGGACCGTGGAAACGTCTATTCCGGCCTGCTGCGCCGCTGCCAGTGACTGCGCGTAGGTCTGTGGGTCTTTGGCATGGTCAAGCAGGCGGCCCATCATGACCATTTGCTCTTGCTGCTGCTTACGTTGGCTGACCTGCTGCTCCTGCATCCGGCCGCGTTCACGCATCGCAAACTCCGGTGCATTCTGCGCCAGTCCTCCAAACGTCTGCTCGTTCGGATTCGCCGTATATGCCGCCAATGCATTGCGAGTGCGGTCCTCGCGTCCTTGCGCTTCACCGCGTTCGAACATTGCCAGAGCGTTGGTGCCCACATCGGGCATCACGCCCAAACGCCAGTCGATCGCCATGTCAGAAGCCCCTCAGATTCATGGGAACGCCTGTGCCCATCGCTGTGCCGTTGCGTCCTGCGAGATAAGTTGCGCTACTGGCCAGGCCGCTCAGAGCGTTGCCCCAGTTCTGACCGTTGACCAGGGCGGCATTGCCCTGCGCGTCAGCCCGGTTCGCGTTGATCTGGCTCATGCTGTTGGTGTAGTTCTGCCCCACACCAGCCTGCGCGGAGGCCGCTGAAAGGCCAACGCCTTGCTGGTTTCCAAGCGCGCCGAGGTAGTCATAGAATGAGCTGTCGGAGATATTCTTGCCGCGCTGCTGCAGGGCTTGGAGCGCCGCACCGGATTGCAGGGTGCCCGCGCCTGAGAAGCCGCCGCGCACTGCACCCATCGCTTCATCGAGGCCGAACTTGTAGCCAGTGTTGTCACGGAACGTCTGAAACGCGGCCTCTGCAGACGCCTGCGTGGTCGGTGGGGGCGAAGCTGGCGCCGCGCTCTCAGCCATAACCGGGGCAGGCAAGTTGCGGCCTTCGAATTGCCCGAAGCGGTTATAGTGGTACTGACCATATGCAGCTGCGTCGTTGCCGTATTTTCCGGCCACCTTCTGGAAGTCGCGCGCGAGATCCGGGTTGCTGCGGACATATGCTGCGTAATCAGGAGCGCTGGCGGTTGATGCTGCTGCGGGTGCTGTGGATACGCTGCCAAGCCCTAGCAACGCATTGATGTGCTGTGTCGCGGGAACGCCTGCGTTGACGTAGGGCGCAAGGGCGTTGGCGTTTTGCCCGTATATCTCACGCTGCAGTGCCGCGCTTTCTGCAGCGCTGCGTTCTGCTGCGTTCGACGCCTTCTTGGACGCGCTCGCTCCCATTGCAGCACTCGCGCCAGACGCAAGCGCAGTCACGCCCAGCGCAACCGCTGCGGTGGTTCCAATAGCCAAGGCTGGCCTCCTACAATGTCTTGATGAAAGAGTGTTCGGACGCGCGATAACCGCGGCGTTCGTAAAGGCGGCCCATCCGGTCGCCGTTTAGCTTGTCGATCGACTTCATTTGCCATGACGCGCACCCACGCGCCCGGCCTTCGTTCTCAAGCGCTTCCAGCAAGCGGATGCCGGTCATCTGTGGCGCATCGCCCGACACCCACCAGAACAGTTCCTCGCCGCTCATGTGCGACAGGTTGAAATAGACTGGCGCGACAACCCCGGCGGTCATGCCCACAATGCGCCCTTCGTCGGCAACAAGGCAGATGAATGCATCGCTGGCCATGAACTGGGCTAATGATGCGGCGCAGTCGTCAACCGAGTAGGGGAAAATATCGCCCCATCCTGCCGCCGCGTGAAATTCCTTGCCCAGCCTCGCGATTTCCTGAATGTCGCTGACTTGGGCGGGGCGGATCACTCGTCAGGACCTTCCGGCACATTTCCAGCCCATGCGAGATAATGCGGGTGTTCAAGGCGAACCCAGCGGTTGACGCCTTCGGGCAACGTCAGGGCGCCACTCTCGATGGTTTCTGAAATGCCACCAGAAATCCGGGCGATAGTTCCAGCTGGAATCTCCGAGATTCGACCATCCTCTATCGTTATGGGGAAGGGGTGCCGTTCAACAACCGCGCCGCTGTCATAATAGACACTGTTGGGGTCCGTGCCGTCTGGCACATCGGCGATGTATTCCGTGCCGGGTGGCGGCCCCATCGTTCCGCTACCTATGGCAATAACCCGGCCGTCCAGCGCGAAGTAAGCAATCATCGCTTACCTCCAAATACCGTATAGGTGATGTCGGTCACGTACATGTCGGCGTTCTGTGCTGATGGCATGAATACACCCGGTTGGCAGGTGGCTCGGACGCGAACCTGCGTGGCGGGCACGCGGTATCGAAACACGCCTGGCATGACCCACCAGCTATCGCCGTTGTCCGTCGTGACTCCCAGCACGCGCTCCCGAACCAACGTCCATCCACTGCCGGTGTCGACGTAGAATCTCAGCTTCGCCGAGCCGTCGTGGTTGCTTACAGAGTTTACCGTGAAGTCTAGCGAAAGAAGCCCTTGCCCGGCTCCGCCCTCGCCAACTTGGGTAAACGGCGTTTCAATAAATGTCGTCGCCGTGCCTGCCGGACAGTACACATCACCCGGGGTGAGGATGCCGCCCACAGTCACCGCAAAGGGTTCGATGGATTCCGTCACAACCTTGTTTGTCTTGATCGTCCCGTCGGGGTTGATCGCACTGTCAGCCAAGGCCAACGCGCCATCGGCCTTGACCTCGATAAACCCCAGTTCAACGAATATGTCGGTCAGATTGTCGAGAACCCCGTTAAGAGTGCTTATCGCGCCCTCAATCGCAACGGCAACGGACTGCCACCATTGCTGAAACTTCTGCGCAGGCCAGCCATCCTTGCCGACAATGGCCACGGCGCGGGGGAGGCGAGGGATGCGCAGCGCCATTATCGGCCGCCGCCGGGTTCATTGATCATCACGTCTGAGACCCGAAAGTCCACTGGATCGGTCACGCGCCACTCAGCGACAAAGCCGGGCTGCGATGCCATGCCCTGCGGTCCCCAGCGCAGCTTTTTGCGGAACTCGCCCTGCCGCCCAAGGCTGCGCGCCTTCCACGGGGTAAACGTCTTGCCTGTGTCCCGGCTGACGCGCATTTCAACCCGTGGGTCAGCATACGGGCCTGTCAGGAACGGCGTGCGTCCCGGATTGGCGCGCAACACAACGTTGTTTACGGTCACCCCGCCAGAATTGATCGGGAATCCGCCCCGGAACCGGCGCTCCAGTACGCCGCCAAGATCAAGATGATCGCTACCCCATGCCAGGGTGCGCCCGTCTATGGCCGAACCGAACACGCCTGATGCATGGCATCGCGGAATCCAGTTATCGTGCCCTTGTGATGCGAACTCGCTCCACAACCCTGACTTGCCGCCAAACACGTGCGTCTCATCATCAAGGCGCAGCGCCAGAAACTCAATGCTGTCGATCGCAAAGGTGAACAGGCTGCATTCCGCGCTGGCCGCAATCTGTGCGTTGAGGCCAGGATTGCTGATCATCGTTGGCGCCTCGCCGTTGGCATAAACGGCGTTATCGTTTCCGACCCATACGAATGAGGAGTCAAAAACCGCTGCGCATCCCGTTGCCCGGATGCCCTTCTCAAAAGTGCGCTGCTCGATAGGCTGGAACGGCAGGGTTTGGTCCGACGTGTTCGCCCAAAACTCCACCGTCTCGGCACCGAACAATACTAGCGTATCGTCAATAAACAGCGCATCGAGAAGGTTATCGGGCTGCCCTTCTGCCGTGGCGAAGTCGAGAGCGTCGAAGCCTGCGGTTAGCGGGTCTGTCCAATAGAATGTGCCTGTGTCCTCCCGGATCGCTACAGCTCGTGATGCAGCTACGAGAACCTTTATGACGTACGCATCATCTGGGAAGTCCACTGTGGCGAAGGTGGTCCCATCGTATGTGTACAATGGACCGCCCGCATTTACGAACAGCATATCCGCATAGCCATCCAGCGATGCGTGACCAAGGATGGCTATTGCCCAGACGCCGGTGCCATCATTCCATAACCCTTCCTCTGTAATGCCGAACAGATCACCGCCGAGAACATTGTTCTTCCGAAAGAGCGCGTGAACTGGCCCAGCACCCATAGTCGCGCCACGGTCGGCCAGTCCCGGTCGTGACTGCAGAATGACGCCAGTTTCTTCAGTTGGCGCTTCCTCGGCATACATGTTTATGACCGGCAATGCGGGCAGGTCGCCGCGCGCTCGCTGGTACGAGGAAAGGCCGATCTGGATGCGGGGCATCAGTAGAACTCGCCCCCAACGACGTCGCGCTCGCTGCCCATCTTGAGGGCAATGGCTGTTGTAAAGTTGCGGGCCTGCAGCATCGCTGCGGAACTGATGTTGGCGCCGAACTCTTCCGACCAGCGCACGGCCAGGACAGCAGCAAGGCCATTAGCCCCGCGCCAGCCTAGAGGGGCATCCGTGCCGGGTTCCAGATCATCGATCCGTACCCATGCGATGCGGTCCCATATCCATGCCTTGTGGCCGGTTGCGTCGTGCGCTTCGATCGCGACCAGATCGCGCGGCTTGCGCTCGTCAATGGTCGCAGGAAGAGTGACAGTGCCGCTATCCGAGAAGATGCGCTGGCCTTCGCCTGCCTCGTAGTCACCCGTCTCGTAAACGTCCTTGAGGCGGCCGAACATGCCTGTCGTCAGCCATTCCATGTAGAGCGACTGCAGCACGAACAAGCCATCGCTCATTTCCTCTGCGGCCGGATCCTCATCGCGCGAGATTACCGACGCCATGCGCAGCGCCCGCGTCACGATGTCCCTGCATGTTTTGGCCATCGTTCACCTCGGCTGAAATGTTGGCGGGAGGCACTAAGCCCCCCGCGAATGTCATGCCTTTTCGGCAGTCTCGGGCTTGTCGTCGCCCTTGGGTTGGGGCTTGTCGTCAGACTTGCCGCGCGTGTCGAAGTGCGAATTGCCCTCGAACTTGCCTTCAAGGCTGGCAGGAACCTTGACCCACTTACCGCGCTCAAACGTCAGCCCGAAAGCCTCCTGTTCGTCGGGCAGGTGTTTGGCCTCGCCGGGGTTCATCGGATCACCGATAAAGCGTGCGTCCATTGTATTTCTCCAGTGAAAAGGGCGGCCCCGCTAAGGACCGCCCCGTTCAATCAGACAGCAGCGACGAAGGGATAAGCCGCGCCCTGGTCTTCGACGACGTACATCACGACAAGGTTCAACACGCCTGCCGTGCCCGTGCCCGTTGCAACGCCAGTCACGGCAGCGGGAGTTGCGCCCACATTCTTGCCGATCAGGGTCGAAACGGTCGCGCGCAGCATTGTGTTTGCTACCGTGGTCACGCCATCGAAAAGGCCGTCTGTGTCGCCCGTGATACCCACATCACCCACGAACGTGCCGGCGCCGGAATGAAGGATCGCTTCAACCGGTACCGCATACTTCGGCAGGAACCCGAACTCGATCGTGTCGTTTGCCGCAGTTGCAGGCAAAGTCACCTGAAACCGCGCAACCTTCACGTCCCCGCCCATGCCGTGGGAGGCAATGGGCGTATCGTTCTGGACCTGAAAGCTTTTAACATTTGCCATTGGTTTTACCTTTCAAACCAGAGTGATCAGGTGTCCGCCGATGCGCTGACGTAGCCAGTCACAACCGAACGCTGAACGCCGCTCTCATGGATCTTCTTGACGCCAAGCAGCTCTTCGATGCCGACGCCCTTGCGGAAGTCGTAATCAACGAGACGCGACTTGCTCTGCGGCATCTGGCCCCATGCAACAGCAATCGCGCCCGCGCCTGCGAGATACGAAGGCTGCACGTCAGAACCCGAAGCCCCGACGCCCGCATAGACGGGGATTTCCGGCTCTTCACGGATGATGACGCCGCGCACCAGCAAATCACCGCCCTGAAACAGCGGGTTCTTGCCGATGCCACGCTCGCGAGTGGACTTGTCGATGTCGATGATCGTCGGATCGGCTTCCAGATCGCGGAACGCCCGTGAACCAACGAAGAGCACGAACCACTCCTGCCCGGCCGCCTGGTCGGACTGATACGGCGTGATCTTCGCGTCTTTGGCGATGCGCTTCATCTTCAGCACCCAGGCATAATTTGCCTTGTCAGCAGTGGTGTCGATGTTGGCCAGCGATGCCGAGTGATCGGTTCCGCTGGTGTTGGAAAGCGCCGCGCCGAACATGATGCGATCGGTATTCAGACCCAGCCACGTATCCTTCTGACCTTCCGTCGCCGTGGCGTAGGGGATCGTGGAGAACGCTTGATCATTGACCGTGATCGCGCCGAATTCCCGGATAATGTCAGCGCGGAGAAGTTCGGCTTCCCAGCGCTTCAGTTCGGGCTTTGCAGCATCAAGCAGGTCGATGTCGGTCTTGTACTGCTCCGACTTCGGCACCAGCACCGCATTACGGCGCCAATCAACGGACACAGGCATGTTGCCCGAGCCCAGATCCTCTTCGTTGCCTTCGAGAACCTGCGAACCCGACACACCGGAGCCAGTCAGGCGGCCGATGAAGGGAACGATGATCGTCTTGCCCGCTTCAGTCTGAAGTTCGTGCATCGTGACGATGATGTTTTCATTGCCCCGGCCCATGTAGGGCTTGAAGCGGCTTTCGCGGGTGTATTCACGAAAGTAGTTCTTGCGCCAGCGGCTGATGGTCAGCCCGGCGTTGAGGATGGTTTCAGCCATGATTTAGACTTTCTTGAACGTCTCCGCGAAAATCTCATCATCCGTTTGTTCGGCTTCACTAAGGATGCCGCCAGCCGATGGCGCACTTGCCAAGCTGCGGGGAGGAGTGTTTCGGGGAGCAATGGGGTTTGCCGGGGATGCCGGCGCCGGTGCGTTGATCTGGGCCTGAGCCTGCTTCCACGCCTTGAACTCTGCGAAGTCGTCAGGAGTGACCTGCGATGCGATCTGCTCGCGCTTCCATTCGGAAACCACGAAGCCGATCGGATCGTTTGAAGCGCGCACCTTGGCGTTGAAATAGGGATCGGCATTGCACCGCTCTAAGCCCCAATTCGTCGCCTGCTGTGTCGCTTCTTCGCCATGCTGAATCGCCGCAATGCGCTGCGACCACTGAAGATTGCTCTGGTAGAGTGCCGCCTGAACACTCTGCTCCTGATGCACCCTGAACCCTTCCGGGTCTTCGAACATATCAGGTGCCGACGCTGGTTGCTGTTGCTGTTGCTGCGCGCGGATTTGCGCCAGTTCAGTTTCGGCAGCCTTTCGCTTGTCCCGTTCGTCCAGCATCGCCGTGAGGGGCACATGCTGTGGTTCAGGACGCACTTCCTGTCGGGCCGGTTCCACTACGGGTTCGGCCACCGGTTCAATTGCCGGTTCAGGGGCTTCCTGTTGCTCGACAACCACGGGTTCAACCGTCTCGTCTGCTTCAGGCGCGTCAATGTTGTCCGCTTCGATAGCGGCCAGAAAATCATCATCTTCCATGGTTGGTCAGTCCTCGCCCGTGTCGTGGGCATACGAATTCGCCCGATCCGCGGCGGCCGGTTCCATTGTCCGTCAATGGGTACGAAAACGCCCGGTTAAGCCCCGGCGGCGGGCACTCCTGCTCCAAACTGATAGCCAGCCTGAAGTGCGGAAATCTGTGTGCTAACGGTGGTCTGTTCAGTCTTCGCCGTGTCGAGAGCGGTCTTGGCGCGTTTGCTCTCCAGGTCAGCAGCAAACGCCGTCTCGGCCATCTGCTGCTGTGGTCCAGCGCCCTGCTCGGCCTGTTCGGCGCGCGTCTGGCGCTTCTCGATAAGCTGGCGCTTCTTGGGCAAGCTCGATGCCTCAAGCAGATCTTCGAACGGCACTTCCTGCGGCCCGTAGATGCCGGCCAGCCTGACAAGTTCGGCAAACTGCTCCTGCTGGATATTCGCCGTGTCGGGAACGCCCTCGATGATAATATCCATGTCCATTTCGGCCGCTCGGTTGTTCACGCCGACCTGCATCTGCTGCATTCCGACCATGGGGTGACCGTCTGGCCCCATGACGATGGCCGGAACCGTCTCAATGATCGGCTCATTGATCGTCAGGAACTGCGGCGCGCCGATATCGTCAGTCACGCGGATGACCTTCGGCTCGTCCCAGAACTGCTTGATGCGCGCCCACATCTGCCGATAAACGCGCAATTCCAGATCCTCGATGCCGCCAAGCGCTGGCGTCAGTTCGGTAAGCCCGGCCTGTTGCCGCACAAGCTGGGCACGGCCTGACGCGTCGGAACTGCCCTGACCAAGCACGGCAGGGTTTGGACCCATGCGCTCAATCTCAGCTTTGCTCTCCTGCAGCAGAAGGATTTGACCCTGCTGCATGTCGCCTGTGTTCGCTGGCTCAACGCCCTCAGGCAGTACGCCATCGGGCCGGGATGCCTCGGCGCGCACAACTTCCACGTCGACATTCAGGCCGTTCGGGTCCGTGATGCGAACTTGGCGGCTGTTGGCAAGATGCAGCAGGCGCGAGCGGCGCATGTTGATCTCGTCCTGAATCGGAACCATCGCGTCAACAATGCCGTAACGGGCGTTGTCGCGGTCCACGAAACACGATTGCGCCACGATAGGATTGCAAGGCCGCCCAGCTTCGTCGTTATACGGGCTTGTTCCCTCATCCAGAATACCGCCGCCCCAGAACACGACGCGCTTCCAACCGCGCTCATTGATATACAGTTCGCACACCATCACCCGGTTGCGGCGGGTGTCGGTCCAGCCTTCTAAGGGCTTGTCCTCGTCGTCCCATTGCAATCCCTCAGGGGCCAGCGCAGCGGGGTCGATATCAGCCTCGGGATACAAGTCCTTGACCAGATCGGTGTACATCCACTTCGCGATGCCAAGATAGCGGGCGTCTTCGAAGTCGGGATCGCGGCTGTGCGGATCGTATAGGAATTCGCCGTGCCGGATAATGCGCGGCCATGGATCACGATTATCATCGACCTCGACTATAACCGCGCCAATTCCGCCGATCAGATACGTCTTGGCGGCGCTGAGTTTGGTTCGGCCCCAGCGGCAATTGTCCGATGCATAGCGCAGGGCGTCGGTTGCGACTTCAGCCGTGCCGATGTCGTCATTGTTGCGGGGGAATGCGCGCGGATCGCTCTCGCCGGCCTCCAGAACGCCCAGGATGCCATTCACGGCAGGGGCGATGCGGTTTATCCATATCTCGGGCTGCTTGCGCTTGCGCAGTGCCTTTAGCTGTTCCGGCGTCCACTGCTTGTTATCGTAGTAGTCCTGCGCCAGATCCGCCTTGTCGCGCGCGGCCTTGGTGGTGTCTCGCGCTTCCCGGTACAGTTTCTTGAGGCGGTCAAGTTCCATCAGACCCAGCCCCTTTGACTTGCTATGCCGCTGTCGATCACGAAGCGCGCCATGGCACGGCGGAGCGCGCGGCGTTCAGCTTCGGAAGGAACCGGCGTGTCGCCTGTGTCGGCCTGTCCCTCGAAGAACGCGGCGGCATTGTTGATGATGGTGCGACCCGCAAGGCTCAAGCGTTCAAACTCGTCCCATGTCGGCATGGGTTCGTGGTCGCGGCGGTAGCTGCTGGTCATGCCTACGCTACCTTCCAGTCGTTCGTTGCCGTTTTCGTCGGCGCCCATATGTCGCGCGGGCCTTTGGGAAGCTTCCCGCCGGGTTTGAAGCCAGTGCGGCGAAGTTCTTCCAGGGCGTACCTGAGGGCATCGATAGTGTGGTTGTTCTTGTCGTCCAGAAGCGGAATTACCGTCTCGGTAATCTTGTCCACCTTGTAGCTGTAGAGCATCAGTTCCCGGATAACCTTCTCGCATCGCGGGTGAACCACGATGTCAAAGCTGCGTAGAAACTCTACCCCGTCCTCGATCGATCCCGTGCCCTTGATGGCCGACTTGATGTTAAAGCCCTGCCTGCGCATGTAGCTGACAGTTTCAGGCCTCGCGCTATCCGCCCGGATAGGCCACTTCCTTGCCCCTGCAACCGTGTCAAACAAGGCAGGCGTCTTGTCGATCTCGCAGCCAATCTGCCACGCCTCGTAATCGACAAACAGGGTGCGGCCATCGACATGGCAGCGAACCAGCACCGTGGGGTCTACAGCAAAACCCCAGTCAGCCCCGAACCGATGAACCGCGTCGGCGGCAGCCTCAAATTCCTCAACCTTCCAGTTCTTGAATACCTGGGCTTCGCTGTTCGTCCTGAATCCACCGCCCCAAACGTGTTCATAGTCGTCCGACCTATGACGAAGGTCTTCTAACCTCTCCGCCTCAAGCACCGCCGGGAACCACGGATTGTCAGTGTGGTTCAGTTCCACGATCCTGGCGCCGGCAGGTGGGCTGACCCTGAAGCGCATATGTGTGGCGCTATCGTCGCGTTCCGGGTTCCATGTTACCCATATCTCCGACCCATCCTCGCGGACTGTCGGGATCAACTTCCGCCACGCACCTTCACTGACCGCCTCGCCTTCATCGACCCAGCAACCAAGAATACGCGCCTTGGACTTAAGGCTTTCGATGTTACGATTGAGGCCGGCAAACTTGTAGGCGATCCGCCCATCTCGCGTTCGGATGTACTTCTCGCCGATCTCGAAAAACGCATCGAGCCATGGCACAGATTGAATGGCCGCCTTCAGTTCTTCCATTGATGAATCGTCAAGGCTGTTCATGAACTCGCGGGCGCAAAGGAAGATGCCTTCACGTCCTTCGCTTGCCCATTGGTATATTTTGACCGCGCTCATCATGGCGAAGGATCGCGTTTTTGCGCTACCTCGTCCGCCGTATGCCCCCCGATAACGCGCCTCACCGGTGAATACCGGGATCAATTTCGGCGGAAGCTCAATTCTCGCCGTCGCCACCCGGTGCCACCAGTTCAATGCGGCTGATCTTCGTCTCGACCGGGCCGCCGTCCTTGCCCGTCAGCTCAGTGCCCTTCACCTCGCGCCAATCATGCGGGAAGCGTGCAGCCATTGAACGCGACCAGATGGATGCCTGGAACTCCTGGCCGGACTTCTCCATGCCAACACGCCCTTTGCGTTCCCACCAGACCTGCGAACATTGCCTTGCATATGCAAAGGCTTCCATAAATTCCGGGTGGGCTGCGGGCCAAAGTGTCTCAAGCGTATTGCGATGCACGCCTATTTCACAGGCCATTTCGACCACGGATGCGCCTGTTTTGCCAAGCTCAATCACGCGGTCACAAAATGCCGGATCGTAACCTGTGGGACGCCCGCCTGTCATAAGGTTGGCTCCTGCTTTATTAACCCCGCCGCGCGATCTAAACCGCGCCTAGGTTGCTCAGGTGGTGTGCCGGTTGTCGGCGGCGGGTCGGCCGGGCGGGGAGGGAAGCACCCGCGGGCCAAAGGTTGAACGCAAAAAAGGCCCACCGGATGGGTGAGCCTTCTTAAGTGGGAATTCACCACTCTGTTGTGAACAATGAATTGCGGCGCGGCGCAAGTCAAGCCACCCTGATATAGGATACCGGAATAAGCCGCTCATTCATGGCGATGATGTCCGCCACCATGCAGACGACTGTATGTGCGCGGTCCTGCGCCGAACGCGACCCGAACCCGAGACGCGAGCCTGCCACGCCGGCGGGTTCATCAAACCGGCACACGTTCTCGAATACCTGCCACCACGCCTTAGGGACATATTCCTGAATGCGGTAAAGGTCTTCGCGCGCTTCGATCTTGGTCGTGGCCATGCGGTCTTCGTGGTCGAGGCTCGATGCGATGCGTTCGCCATAGCTGGCTGTCGTCCGCCTCTCTGTTCCGACCAACGCCCAAAGACGATAACAGGTCTGGATGGCGAGAGCCTGGGTGTCGCTGATCTTGTCGGCAGCGATCCAGCGCATGATGGGTGTGCCGCCTGCGTTTACGATACGACGTTCACCGACATAGGTGCCCTTGGCGCGCTGTTCCGGCGTGATGACGTCCAGATTGCTTTGTTCAGCCCTTGCTTGATCAGCGTCGACGGCGCGCTGAAGCGGGCCGCGCGTGTCACGTTTAGGCTTACGTCCAGCCTTAGCCACTCAGCTTCTCCCTGTTTTGATTGCGTGGGCATCGTCTCGCCATGGAGCAGTGAGCCAGTCGATGAGGCGCTGGATGATCGAGCGGCGAGGAAGCACATCCAGTTGAATTCCCATGGCCATCACTTCCCCTCCCGCATAATCTCAAGCACCTTGCCCAGCGTGTGCTCGCCGCATCCACGGCCAACCTTTCCGGTGTCTTCTGGGTTCGTGAACTCCCGCCAATGCACCCACCCTTGCGGGCAGGCGAAACCCCATTCCCGCACTACAGGCCCAGTCAGGAACAGCGTGATTGCCTTCTGACCCGGAATCACCTCGAGGCGGTGCAGGGCGTCGGCAGGGCGGTCGATGACATCACCAGCCTTGCGAACCACGGTGCCGCTTGGCGTGTGCTCAATGTACCCACCTCGTAGAACCAGCGTCCGGTTGTCCCATGGGTGATCGTGGAAGGCGCGGTCATCGTCGCTATTGTTGATCTCGTGGAGGTAGACGTTGCACAGCGGATTGCGGGGAATGACCCACCAGCGGCGCAGATAGCTATCCCCGATGATGAAGTCGGGATCGCGGGTCATGACGCCATCAGCCCACATCACCATGCCATCGAGATCGGTGGTCGGCTGATTGCGCAACGTCGCCTTGTCCCGCATCCCAGCAGTAATGCGCGACATATCGGCTTCGGGGTTCAGCATGGGGTGGGAAGTCATGCGCAATGCCTCCCAACCCTATGGGGGACACTCTCCGGAAGTGTCCCCTTATAGGGGGGTCTGACTTCCGTGACAGTTCCGTAGACTTCCGTGCGCATTTCCGCGGGTTTCAGTGAACGACTTCCGTAGACTTCCGTAGACTTCCGTAGTGCGAAAATGGCGGAATTCTGCCGTTTATGGTTCTTACGGAACTCGACTTCCGTAGACTTCCGTAAGGTCATTTTGTTACTCCCGGCATGATTGTATTGATGACGCGAAGCCCTTTGACCTTGCTGTCGGTGTCGTACATTTCGATCGAGAGGCAGTCGTTTTCGAGCCACGAGGTGAGGTAGTCCGACACCAGCCTCTCACTGCATTCCAGCACCTTGGAGAGGACGCTGGGGGCGTAACGACCCTGCTTGCGGACTTGCGGCGCCGATGAGAGCGGCTTGCCCGCATTCCATGCCTCGGCCAGCACAGAGAACGCTTTGGCGACCTGCTCATTGCTCATCGTTTCGTGTTCGGTCGGCCGATCAGCGGTAAGGAAGGGGACAAGCGTGGACTGCCATTCGTCCTCGCCAATGGTCCAGGACACCTTCTTCATCCGCATGTGGATGGGGGCAGATTCCTCCGCATCCTTTTGCTTCTCGGTCTTTAGTGTGACCAGCTCGCCATCCTTGCTGACGCGAATAACGCCGTCACACGCTCCCAGCAGGACAGTGCTGCCGCGCATGCCCTTTTCCTTGTCCTTGCCGCTGTGGTGCACGCCCATGGCAGCGCCGCCGATGTGTTGGCGGATGACATCGCAGGCCGCGACGAATGCACCCATTTCGTCGGCACCGTTCTCACCGGCGCCAGCAAGGGATCGGCTGATGGTGTCTATAACAACGAGGCCGATGGGGAATCCGGCGCGGCGCATTGCCTCGTCTATGGTGCGGAGAAGCTTGGCGCGCTGTTCGGGGTCCAGAAGTGCCACCGGGACAGGCAGCAGCATAAAGGGGGCAGATGCACCTTGTTGGCCGTGTTCGCGCCGCCAACCCTTGACGCGCTTGCCAAGGCCGCGTGCTCCTTCACCAGCGATATAGAGAACCCCGACCTGCTTGGTTTCTGTCCCGTGCCAATCCATGCCGAGCGCAATGCGAAGGGACATGTCGAGAGCGATGAACGACTTGCCTGCGCCTGGATCGCCAAAGATGACTGTCAGACCGTCATCAACGATCAGTTCCTTGACGAGCCAGTCAGGTGCAGGGAGGCTTTCCAGTTCATCCATATCCAGAAGCTGGAAGGTGTCGCTTGCATCCGGCTCATCGGCGCCTGCTTTTGCGGCCATGTCCTCGAAGTCCGGCGCGTCATTGCTCGACGCTGCCCACTCCGGCATTTCGTCATAGGAAGGCGCTTCACTCATCCAATCGGGCGGGGTGTGGTCAAACCGGCCGTAGATCACATTTGGATCGCTGGCCCGCTTCTCAGCGCCAAGGGTGCGATACGCGGACTTGTGATCCCCACCGTGCTTGAAGTGCACATACAGGTCATAGGCATCACCAAAGCAACCAGACTGACACGCCGTCCCGACCCCTGCCGCCGCATCGCTGGCAGACAGGCTGATCCACTTTGAACCGATCACCCGCGTGGCGTAGGTGTCGCCGGTCTGTAGCGTTGAGCGCCAGTCATCCGCATTGCGCGGACTCTGGGTGTAGCCGCAAATCTCCAACATGGTCGCAACGCTGTTTGCCGCGTTGAAATCCTCGATGATGGATGCGCCGTCGCCGCGGGGCTTGTTTGCGCGCCGCGCCTCTGCTTCCCGGCGCACAGCGTCACGGATACGCTCATCTTCCAGCCTCTGCCGGCGAATGGCTGCGATCCCGGATCCGATCTGGCCGGTTTCAATAACGATGCCTGGCGCATTAACCCCTGTCGACTCCGAGACGTAGTAGAGCGGCGCGCCATCCTCACCGCGAAGGGGCGTGCCTGACTTGGCGTGCACCTGCGGGACATTGGGCAGGAATACCGGCTGTGCCGCACGAGCAAGCGCATGGTCCATGGCGAGGCCGCGTGCCTCCATGAACGCAAAGAACGCGCACTGTGCGTCATGCCATGTCGCGAAGGGCTGCGGCGCATCCAGCGGCAGTATAATGCGCCAACGCTTGTCGCCCGGCCGCGAGTGGGGGCTGGAATAGATGAGCCATGCGGCATCACCAACGAGTTCTGCAACAGCCGCCTTGACCGCATCCAGTTCGTGGTCGCCGGAGTCTATGTCGCCGCACAATGCCACGAAACTACCGCGCTCCCGCTGGGCAGAGTGTTCGCGTGCATCGAAATCATGGTGCGTCGAAGGGATGAAAGCTGGGCCATCGCCTTTAGCCTTGCCCCACGGATCCATGCGGAAGAACGTGGACAAGGGCTTTGTGTCGTAATCCTCGCCCGTGTCGATCTTGCTGTCGAACAGGCCAAGGAATATCGGCACTGCGCGGCTGTTCCAATCGGGCGCGGGTTCCGTGATAGGGCGCGAGCTCATGCTATCTCCAGGCCTTGCAGGACGATCCATTCCTCGGCTTCTTCAGCAGTGAGGTGGCCGTGTTGGTATGCGATCATGATGCGCGCCTTGCGCTCTGCGGGATCGGATTCCGCGTCGATGAGGCGCAGGACAATCGCCCGCAGGTGACTGCTGATCGATATGACGTTGCCCATGTTGTTCACGCCGCGATTCTCCCGCGGATCGGTGCGCCCAGATTGGCCATCCAGTCGAAGGCGCTCTTGCCCGAGAAGAAGCAGGCAACCTTGTGCCCGCGCTCGTGCATGGCATTGCCCCACTCAATCTGCGCCTGTGACAGCTTACCGGCGCGACCGTTCTTGTCGTACCCTTTGAATTCCAACCAGCAGACCGACACATCGCAATCAGGCAAAGTGCTGGCGTCGATGCCCCACGCGCACGTCATATCGAATACGCCGGCGCGGAGCCCTTCCTTGCGGGCCTGTGCTTGCGCTTTGTAGCCGCGCTTGGCCGCGTTCGGGTTGGCGTAGGCCATGACTGTCGGCGCGAGGTTGGAGATGTACTTGCGGAACATGACCTGCCGATCCAGTTCGCTCAGATCCTTGCGTCCGTCCGGTGCCTCCACAAAGAACAGCGGCTGCAGATCAAGCGGGGTTTCAAGATCGTCCCACACCTTCATGCGCGCGTTTCTCGTGCGCGGCGGTCTGCAATCTGTTGAGACAGAGAGGCAAATAACCTTGCGAAATCTGGGCTACCCCGGCGGGCATGGCTCGCCGCAATGCTTTCCAGCATTGCCGGGGTAAGCGTGGCAAGCGGTGCCGTCGCCACTTTCATGAACGCAGCCGTGTGGTTTTCGCGGCGCGTGATCGCCTGCGGGCGCTGGAAGGCCGGGCGCGTCACGCCGCCACCTGCACAAATTGACCAACCAGCCCTGCATCCACAGGCTCGGGTCCATTCTGCCCGGCTGCGACCAATTCACGACATAGATCTCGGAACCCGGAATCTCTCTCCATCATGTCATCGGCGCGCTTCAGCGCATGGGCCACTGTCGTGTGATCAGTCAGGCCGACAGCAGCCGCGATCACCGGAGTGCTTAGCCCGCGAGACCGCATGGCGTGGATGGCAGCGAACCGCGCGTGAACGATCGGCTTGATGCGTTTGCGTGAAACAATATCGGCCGGGGATAGGCCAGTCAGTTCCGATGCGCGGGCGATGATGCGCTGACGGGCGCTGAGGTGCCGTGAGACAGGGGAGGCTGTGTTGATCCTGCCAGCCTGCTCCACAGACCTCTGGCGTTCGGCTTCCATACTCTCGCGCCACCGGGCCTGCGCTTGGGCCTTGCGCTTAGCCTGTTCGCGCAGCCGGTCTTGTGCCGCCTTCTGGCGGGCGCGGCAGGCTTCGCGGTTGCCGATGTAATATGTGTTGGTGTCACTACGCTCATGGCCGCAGTCGAAGTTGTCGGACGTGCAATAGCGTCGCATCGGCGTTGCACGGCGTTCTGCCTCCTCGCGGTATTCTTGGCGGTCTTTAATCGCTTCGGCACGTAGACTGGCGCATTGCTCCTTCGACGGAGCGTGGCCCCACTGATCCAACGTGCGGGCGCGAATGGTCGATGGATCACTGATGTAGCGGGCCAGACGCGCGGCATAAGCGAACGGCGTTTCCTCGGTGTCTGCCGATGTGGAGCGGCTCATGCTGCCGTCCTTTCCACCACGCGCTGCCTCAGCAGCATGCGCTCCATGGCTCGTGCGGTGTCGCGGGAAAGGCGCTGGCCGAATACACTGATGGTCGCAGCGAACGGGTCTGCGTTCAGCGCTCGAACAATCTCCCGCAGCAAGTTGTGGTCGGACGCGCTCATGCTGCCATACTCGGCACCAGCGCCAGCTTCGCGTTCAATGTTTCATTTTCGCAATCAGCAATGTCACGGCCTGCAGGCGATTCCGGATGGTGCGCATGGCGCTTGGCCGCGAGGTAATCACCCATCGCATCGGCGATCTGGTCGTGATCGATGCCCTCGGGAACGCGGACAATGGCGTGGCCATCTGGCATAAGCAGCGAGAGCAGATCGAGCGGCAACGCGTCGAACAGGCGGAAAAGCGCCGCCACCGACATAACCGCCGGTTCCTTGGCGCCGTCAGCGGGGAAGTAAGACAGGACGGTTGATGAGTTGTCCCAGCCACCGTCGAGCTGCACGGCTTTCATGGCGATGCCACGGCGGTCAATCTCGCGTCGGATGGCCTTCTGGCGCTCTCTCACGATTTTGTCAGCGTCACGCAGGATCATGTTGTTCGACCTCTGTATTGAGCGTGGAATGGAAATCGGGGTTCAAAAATGTGACGACGGCGCTGGGGGAACGGGGAGCGCCGTCGTCATGCCGGGGGGCAGGCATTGGTTAGTCCTCGCCGAGCCGCTTCATCAGTTCGTCCCGGTGGGCCTCGAACTGGCGGTCAGCGCGACCAGCGGCGACGAAGATCGGCAAGGTAATGGCGAGGGTGAGCAGGTAGACCCCTGCGATGAGGAGGAAGGTCGTCATGCTGCGGCCTTGGGGATCAGGCGTTCCATCTCATCCAGCAGCGCCAAAGCGCGTTGGTAGGTGGTCAAGGTGAGCGATCCGCCCGCCTTGATTTCGTCGATCCTCTTTCCGTTGCCGAACAGTTTCCGCGAAAGCGTGGACGGGCTGGTGCCGGTTCGGGTTGCGAGCGCTTCGACGCGCTTTACCAAAAGGTGAGTGTCTGACATGGGCGCAGAATGTCTTTTTATACACGACGGGTCAAGTCTAATTAGACATTCACCCCAAGCCATCAGTGTATGTCAAAATATACACGTGATTGACCATGACGACATCAGGCGCCGGATTAAGGGCCGCTTCGACGACCTCGGGCTTCCCCCGACAGGGAAGTGGCTGAAAGACCATGGAATCGGTCAGACGACGATCCGCAACTTTCTCGACGGGCTAAGTGCTTCATTGACCGTAGAGACGGTCGGCAAGCTGGCGGGGCCACTTAAGACAACTGAACGTTGGCTGTTGTTTGGCACCAGCACTGATGATCTTAGTGAGGACGTGCTTCGCGCCATGGCAGAGGACGCAGTTTCTGAGATCCAGCCAGGAATGAAGATCGGGCAGATACGGAGTGCCGTCGCGTCATCTCTTCATGAGCAGCTAAAGCTCCGTCAAGTTGTTGCCGGAGTTCAGAGCAAAGCGGCCGATGAGAGCGTTCACAACAAAGGCGTTCAATCTCGCGCTCCCACCACGCAATCCGATCAGGCAACACTGCACAATACATGAAGCAAGTACTGCATCCCACGTCGCACTGAGGTTCCGTTAACGTAATCGGCATTCGTTGCGACCCTATGTTCTTGATTCGTTCCAGCATAGGGAAGTTGGGGTTGTAGGAAAGGGGGGCGTAATGAATAACTTACTTAAGGCAGGCTTTGTGGCGGCGTTGGCGATGTTGGCGACGTCCGCGAGCGCTCAAGGCAGCTCATCGCAATGCACCTGGGTAGGCAATACCTGGACTTGTAATTCGCAGCGGGACGCTGGCGTGGATTGGAGAATGGGTGTCATCAAATCCCCTGATTTCATGGGGGCGTTTGAGGCAGGCGAAGAGGCCCGGCGCCGAGAGGTTGAAAGAAGGGCAGCTATCACTCCGCCTGTGATGCCTCGTCCCGGCGCAGCGGTTTCCGGATCAGCGATCCCTGCCGACTACCTCGACAGATGGTATGTCGCCGCGCGTCCCCGCATGGGTCTGTATCCAGACTTCGAAACGAAGGTTTACAGCGCGAAGGTGGATATATCGCCGGCAGTCGTGTGGCTTATGTCTACCAGTCCGTATGCCGCCGATATTGCTTATTATCTGGCAACCCATAAGGCAGAGGCAGCGGCAATATCCAGCATGCCATTGGCCAATGCGGGTCGCGCTATTGACCAGATCGCAGCTGAATTTGCTAAGGGTCAACCCCCTTCGCCATGACGCTCTAGCATCGTGACGTCACCGATTGGACCTCGCAGACGAAGCCCGCTCTAACCGGCGGGCTTTTTTGTGCCCGCTGACCGAAAGTGTATAAAAAGACATTTAACTGTTGACGTGTATAAAAAGACACGGCAAACATACTCCATCAGCCGGACACAACCCGGCTCTTGGAGGACACGATGGCAGAGCCCGCATTCCGAAACGCCAAATACTGCACCACCGGTGAAACCAAGCAGTGGCTGGGTGTCACCCTCCACCGCATCCGCGCTGTTGCCGATATTGCCGCCTTGGGCATTACGGCGGGCACGCTTGGCGGGTGGATCGAGGGCGAAAAGAACCTGCAGGTCTGCGGCAATGCGTGGGTCTCCGGCGATGCGCGGGTCTACGGCGATGCGCGGGTCTCCGGCGATGCGCGGGTCTACGGCAATGCGCGGGTTTCCGGCGATGTGTGGGTCTACGGCAATGCGTGGGTCTCCGGCAATGCGCGGGTCTACGGCGATGCGCAGGTCTACGGCAATGCGTGGGTCTCCGGCAATGCGCGGGTCTACGGCGATGCGCAGGTCTGCGGCGATGCGCGGGTCTACGGTCGCAACCACCTTGGCTGGTTCTCATGTGTCGGCAGTGAAAACGGAACGCTCTGCTGGTTCCTCACCAAGGAACGCACGGTCCATGTTTCGCGCGGCTGTTTCTCTGGATCGCTGGCTGAGTTCAGCGCGGCAGTAGAAGCGCGGCACGGCGATAAC
>Ga0233380_1000357_pt1 | contig 24767 bp, 25 predicted proteins | sample ElkDunMinimDraft_9_FD_191541 | JGI IMG/M metagenome (GOLD analysis project Ga0233380, IMG submission 191541) | Fecal eukaryotic communites from dung pellets of Tule Elk in California, USA - Elk Dung F36 | ecosystem: Host-associated > Mammals > Digestive system > Large intestine > Fecal | place... | reverse complement strand
CGGACCGACGGTGATTGTCGTATCGGCAGTGATCGCCTTACCGGTCCCGTCAGTGGCAGTGAACGTGAAGGGACAGGCCGCCACCTTATCGCTCCCATATGCACCAGATCGCGCTGGGGAGCGTTAGCCGCCGCATGTGACAGCTTGGCTGAAAATACATGACGACAGGCGCGGTTGGACGAGCTCACCAAAAATACGCCCACTTGCCCGGGCCTTGTAGCATGATAGTTGTTCAGCCGAACGAGGCCGACAAGCCGCTGCCAAAGGAAAATCGCGAATGGTCAACATCCTCGCCGCTATCATCAGCGGATTGTTCATCGGCATTCTTGCGCGGTGGTTCTATCCCGGCACCGTGGAGATGGGTGGGCTGGCAACGATCCTGCTGGGCATCGGCGGCGCGCTGGTGGCGGGGCTGATCGCGTCATGGCGCAGCGGCGATACGGTAGGGGATGGCTTCAACCGCGCGGGCTGCCTTGCGTCGCTGCTGGGCGCCATGGTGCTGATCTTCATTGGCCGGCAGTTGGGCTGGGGATAGATTAAGCTATGCGCCCCCCTTCCCTGAAGGGGTTGAAACAAGCGAGATTCAGGGCACCAGTACGGTGTCGCCGGTTTCCGGCACGATCTGCGGGAAATCCAGCGTGAAGTGCAGGCCTCTGCTCTCCTTGCGCTTGAGAGCAGAGCGTACGATCAGATCGGCGGTTTGCAAAAGGTTCCGCAGTTCGATCAAGTCTGTCGTTACGCGGAACTGCCCGTAATATTCCTCTACCTCGCCGGTCAGCATGGCAATGCGGTGGGCTGCGCGTTCCAGCCGTTTGGTGCTGCGCACGATACCGACATAGTTCCACATGAAACGCCGGATCTCGGTCCAGTTCTGTTTGATCACCACTTCCTCATCGGAATCGGTGACGCGGCTTTCGTCCCAGCCACAAACTGGCGGAGGTGCCTCAAAGCCCTCCCAATTTTCCAAAATGTCGGCAGCTGCGGCCTCTCCAAACACGAAGCATTCCAGCAGGCTGTTGGAAGCAAGCCGGTTCGCGCCGTGCAGGCCGCTCTCTGAGCATTCGCCAGCCGCATAGAGGCCCGGCAGATCGGTCCGCCCTTTCAGATCCGTGACGATGCCCCCGCAGGTGTAGTGCTGCGCCGGAACGACCGGGATTGGCTCCTTCGTCATGTCGATGCCCAGCGTCAGCAGCTTTTCATGGATGTTCGGGAAATGCTCCCGCACGAACTCCGGCGGTTGATGGCTGATATCCAGATGCACGTAGTCCAGCCCCCCGCGCTTGATCTCTGCATCGATTGCCCGGGCAACGATATCGCGCGGTGCCAGCTCAGCGCGCTCGTCATAATCAAGCATGAAGCGCTTGCCCGTCCGCGGATTGACCAGATGGCCGCCTTCGCCCCGGACCGCTTCTGTGATGAGGAAATTCTTGGCTTCAAGATGGTAGAGGCAGGTCGGATGAAACTGCATCATCTCCATGTTGGAGACACGCGCGCCGGCCCGCCACGCCATGGCTATGCCATCTCCCGTGGCGCCGCGCGGCGCGGTTGAAAACTGGTACACACGCCCGGCGCCACCGGTCGCCAGCACGGTGGCACGGGCGGTATGTGCCTCAACCTCACCCGTGGCTTCGTCCAGTGCATAACCCCCCCAGACCCGTCCGGAGCCTGAGTAACGCGCCTCATGACGCCCGGTAATCAGATCAATGCAGGTCCGACCCGGCAGTAGCGTGATGTTGGGATGGTCCTCTGCCGCCTTCAATAGCGCAGACTGCACAGCCCAGCCGGTCGCATCGTTCACATGCACGATGCGACGGTGCGAATGTCCGCCTTCGCGCGTCAGGTGCAGGGAATTACCGTCCGTGTTGAACGGAACCCCCAACTCGACCAGCCGACTGATGGCATGGGGTGCCCGCTCAATAACGAACTCGACTGTCTCGACGCGGTTCAGCCCAGCCCCCGCCACCATCGTGTCGTCGATGTGCTGCTCGAAAGTGTCGCCTGCGTCCAGTACTGCGGCGATCCCGCCCTGAGCCCAAGCCGTGGAACCGCCGATCAATGACCCCTTCGCAAGGACCAGTACCTTAAGATGTTCAGCCAGCCCCAGCGCCGCGGTCAATCCCGCTGCGCCCGATCCGACGATAATTACATCGCTGTTGATGCCAGGCTGTCCGGGGTGCCTTTCCATGCCGCGCTCATGCCCATCCCGGTCGCATAGCGCAAGCGCGAGCTGACACGGCGGGGCTTTGGGGCGGTCGGCATTTCGTGAATCACCGCTTCACAAGTCACATTTTACATAACCACGGGGGGCAGGAGAAAACCAATGCGTCCGATCATCCCTCTTTGCCTGTTCAACCGGCACCAACCCATTCGACCCGATGTGAGGCGGGACGGCGGGGGCTATGTGGGCAAATGCAGCTTCTGCGGAAGGGACATCCGCCGCAAATCTCGCGGCAAGTGGCTTCGCGACCATGCGCCAGAACGAAAGCGTGTCTGCCTTTGATCAGACCGCGTTAGCGGCGGTGGTCAACCGGACAAAGACGTCTTCAAGGTCTGCCTCACGCGTGGTGACGTCAATGATCGCAAACCCCTGCGCCTGCACCAGCGCCAGCACTTCGCCAGCATTCACCCGATCCTTGTCATAGGTAATCTCTATCGTACGTTCACTCACGGTCACGCATTTGAGAAATGCCGGGTGCACGGGAAGCACACCAACATCGCGATCAAGGGTCAGCATAACGATCTTCTCGCGCGCCATTTCGACCAGTTCACGGGTCGGTTTATTGGCGATCATCTGGCCATGGTTGATGATCGCAATGCGATCGCACAGCTCTTCCGCTTCTTCGAGATAGTGGGTGGTAAGAACCACCGTCACGCCTTCGGCGTTCATTTCCTTCACCAATTCCCAAAGCTGGCGGCGCAATTCCACGTCCACACCCGCGGTTGGCTCGTCCAGCACCAGCACCGGCGGGGAATGGACCAGAGCCTTGGCGATAAGCAGGCGCCGCTTCATCCCGCCCGACAAGGTGCGGGAATAGGCATTGGCCTTATCGGAAAGATGAACCGCCTCCAGCAGTTCCATGCTGCGGCGCAGCGGCTTGGCAATACCGTAAAGGCCGGCAGTCTGGTCCAGCACTTCGATTGGCGTGAAGAAGGGGTCGAAAACGATTTCCTGCGGCACAATGCCGATCGACCGCTTTGCGTTGCGCTGATCCTGGTCAATATCGAAACCCCAGATCGAAACGCTTCCCGATGTCTTCCTGACAAGGCCCGCAAGCGTGTTGATAAGCGTCGATTTGCCCGCACCATTGGGGCCAAGCAGGCCGAAAATACCGCCTTGGGGCACATCAAAGGTGACGCCGCCAAGTGCCAGCTTGCCCTCTTCACCCCCGACTGAAGCATAACGCTTCACCAGGTCGCGGATGCTGATGGCTGGCGGGGCAGATGTGTCGTTCATCGTGCCCGTCCTTGCGGCAGGATCACCGTGGCGTAAAGCCCGCTGAACCTGCGAGCGTTAATGCGAACCACAAATTTATATTAACCATAGGCTGCGAGGGACCGTTCATGCCCTGCCGCTATCAACGCCCAAATGCTCTGGGGGGAAATTTCATTGGCCGGTCTGGCTCACCGCCGCGTGCATATGCTTTGCGCAGCGGCACTGCCTGCATTCGCGCTTGCCGCACCCAGTGCTGTGTATGCCGCGCCGGAAGACACAGGAGCCTCTGCTGGCGAAGCAGAAGTGGTCATCGTCAGGCCGCTGCAGCTTACCAAGGCCCGCGATCTTGATTTCGGCAAGATTGCGTCAAGACCAACGGCAGGGACGGTTACGGTTAACGCGGCGACCGGAATTTGCACGAAAACTGGCACGATCCTGCACATCGGCGGCTGCACCTCTGCAGAGTTCGTTGGCATGGGTGAACGAAACCAGTTGATTCGCGTGCAAGTCCAGAACGTCACGCATCTGACCGGGCCGGGCGCGCCCATGACCTTTGGCAACCTGCAGATCGACGCCGGGACGGATTTGGGCTTCTCGTTTTTTCAAATAATCGGATGGAACGCTTATCGCATCAATCCGACAAACGGGATTTTCGACTTCCGCGTTGGTGGCACGCTAAACGTCAATGCCAACCAGGCGCCAGGCAGCTATCAAGGCAGCTTCAACGTCCGAATAGAGTATTACTGATCCTCAGCGGGCTTTGAAATGCGGCAGCGTGACGCTATTGACGAAATCATGACTCAGGTTTCCGAAACAGCCCTTACCGATTCCAGCCGCGTTTTCTGCGACGGCGCTACTGATATCAGAGGTGGCGCGGCGCTGGGCCATCCACGTGTCTGGCTGGAAATCGACGAAAAGGGGTTCGTCGATTGCGGATATTGCGACCGACGCTTTGTGCTGAAGGGCGGTCCTGCCGACCATGGAACCCTGCCCGGCTGACTCTGCAGACCTGATCGGATGGCTCTGAACCCGCTAGTACTGCGCGGGAAAGAGCCTATATCGTCCCAATGACGTTAACTGCCGACCCCCGCTCGCTCCTTTACCATCCCGGTCAGCTTTCCCCAGACGAGGCACAGGCCCTCGCCCGCGAGACGCTGAAGGCATGTGATGATGGTGAGTTGTATCTGCAGTTCATTGCCTCGGAAAGCTTCGGCTTTGACGATGGCAGGTTGAAGACCGCGGATTATTCCCGGGATGCCGGCTTTGGCCTTCGCGGCGTTTCCGGCGAGATGACCGGCTTTGCCCATGCCAACGAAATTTCCGCTGCCGCCATCCGCCGCGCAGGGGAAACATTGGCTCTGTTGGATCCGGCCAAAGGCCGTCCAGCGCCGCCGCCCCAGCTTAGCAATCGGCATCTCTATACAGACGCCTCCCCGCTTGACGCTGTTCCGTTCGCCGAAAAGGTAAAGCTTCTCCAGACGATCGACGCCGCCGCCCGCGCCCGCGATCCGCGCGTAGCGCAGGTCAGTGCCAGCCTTTCAGGTAGCTGGTCAGTGGTGGAGATCGTGCGCGCCGATGGCTATATCGCTACTGACGTCCGTCCACTGGTACGGCTGAACGTCAGCATCGTCGCTGAATCCAATGGACGGCGGGAGACCGGCAGCTTCGGCATGGGCGGCAGACGGCTCTATGATGATCTGTTCGATCCTGCGAACTGGAACCGCGCCATCGATTCCGCGCTCGCACAGGCGCTTATCAATCTTGAAAGCGTTGCCGCGCCCGCAGGGGAAATGACGGTCCTTGTCGGTCCCGGCTGGCCGGGAGTATTGCTGCACGAGGCAGTGGGTCACGGTCTTGAGGGCGATTTTAACCGCAAGGGCACCAGCGCCTTCTCGGGCCGCATCGGAGAACGGGTGGGCGCGCCTGGCGTGACCGTGATCGACGACGGCAGCATGCCTGGCCGCCGCGGTTCACTCTCTATCGACGACGAAGGCACGCCAACGCAGGAAACTGTGCTGATCGAAGACGGCATCCTCAAAGGCTATCTCCAGGATCGCCTCAATGCCCGCCTGATGGGTGTGGCCGCGACGGGTAATGGGCGGCGCGAAAGCTATGCCCATGCTCCGATGCCGCGGATGACCAACACCTTCATGCGCGCCGGCAACGACGATCCCGCAGAGCTGCTCTCGCGCATGAAGAAGGGAATTTACGCCAAGAACTTTGGCGGCGGACAGGTCGACATCGTATCGGGGAAGTTCGTCTTCTCCTGCACCGAGGCCTATATGGTTGAAAACGGCAAGCTTGGCGCCCCGATCAAGGGCGCAACGCTGATTGGCGACGGGCCAAGCGTGCTCACCCGCGTCACCGGAATCGGCAATGACCTGTCGCTGGACGAAGGCGTCGGCGTGTGCGGCAAGGGTGGCCAAAGCGTGCCCGCCGGCGTGGGCCAGCCGACTCTGCTGGTCGAAGGGCTGACAGTGGGCGGCACCGCCTGATCCTAGGTCATCGCCGGTTCAGGACCTTCGTGGTATTATCCGGTTTTACCGTGTGGAGGCCGGCATGCGTATAGCTCCCCTTCTACTGGTTGCCAGCGCATCGCTGCTGGTTAATTCACCCGCGCTGTCAGCTGAAAAGCTGACCGGCGAGGCACGGCTCGCGAAGATGCTCGAAGGACGCATCCCAGGCAAACCGGTCAGTTGCATCCCGCTGCACAGCACGCGAGACCAGACCGTCATCGATAAGACGGCAATCGTTTATGACGCTGGCGGCACGATCTATGTGAACCGGACGAGCGACCCGGCATCACTGGATTCCGACGACGTCATGGTCACGAAACTTCATATCGGCCAATTGTGCCGGCTGGACACGATCGAAATGCGCGACCGTTCCGGGTTCTGGTTCACCGGATTCGTTGGCTTGGACGACTTCATTCCGTATCGCCGGGCAACCAAAACGAACTGACCCTGCGCTGCCCCAATACCCGGTGCAGCGGCCTTTAACGGCACCAGCGCCGAAGCTGTTTTCCGCCGCCAAGGCTGTTGCATTTGCGCAACCCAAGGTGCCAAACTTTCCACCACCGGCGCCATCACATTGACAGATATAGGGCTTCTCCCCTAGCGAGCGCGCCAACAAGGCAAATGGTTTGCCACGCCCTGTGCATAAATGACCGCGTTCAAAACGGAGCGCCGGGCGAAAAAATCACCAAAGGGAGAAGTTGATGCCTACGCTTTCCGGTAGTTTCAAGTTGCGCGCACTAAGCGGCAGCGCACTTGCCTGTGCGGCAATCCTTGCGCCTGCAGTTGCCTCCGCACAGGAAGCCGCCGCACAAGCCACGCAAGGCGGCCTGAGCGAAATCGTCGTCACCGCGCAGCGCCGTGCCGAGAACCTGCAGGATGTGCCCATCGCGGTCAGCGCCATGACCTCTGCGACGCTCGCAGACACCGGCATCGACGCCACCCGCGATCTGCCGCAGGTCATGCCAAGCGTCCAGTTCACCCGCTCCGGCCCCAGCGGCCTGTTCTTCGTGCGCGGCGTGGGCACCACCAATGCTGCCGCTGGTGAAGAAGGCGCAAACGCAGTCTATGTAGACGGCGTGTACATGGCTGACCTTGGCCAGACCATTAACTACTTCAACAACCTTGAGCGTATTGAAGTGCTGAAGGGCCCACAGGGCACGCTTTTCGGCCGTAACGCTACGGGCGGCCTGGTCCACATCATCACCCGCGAGCCCGGTGACGAATACACGCTGGACGGCGAATTCGGCTTTGCCAACTACAAGACGGTCCATGCCCGCGCCTATGTCGCTGGCCCGATCGCCGAAGGCATCAGTGCTGACCTTGCGGTTACCCGCTACCATCAGAACGATGGCTGGGGCCGCAATCTTACGCGCGGCGACAAGAACTTCATCCAGAGCTACGGCGGCGCACGCTCGAAGATCGTGGCGCGCCCCACGGACGGCATCAAGCTGACGCTGGCCGGGGACTACTTCAAGAACCGCGACAATCCCGTCGGCTGGCGCATTGCAGACCGCACGATCGGCAGGGGCGGCTTTTACGGCCCTGACGTGCCTAACACCCCAGCCGGGGCGATCGTGGCCAACGATCACGACACTACGGCCAACGATCTGGCGCTCACCACGCAGGAAATCTGGGGCACTAGCCTGACGGGCGAGTTCGACCTTGGCTTTGCCTCCCTGACCAGCATCTCCGCATATCGCGAAACAACCACCAACAGCGATTTCGACGTTGATGGTGGACCAAGGCCGTTCGTCCGCATTCAGTATGAGTCGGGCGTAAAATCGATTCAGCAGGAACTGCGTCTGGCATCGAACGACACCGACCCCTTCGCTTGGCAAGTCGGCGCGTTCTACCTGAACACTGAAGCAACTAATGACTCATTCTTCTCCGGCTCAGATTTCGGGAGCTTGCAGGGCCAGCAGGTCAACGCCAATCTAAAGACCGATTCTTACGCAGTCTTTGGTGAGGCGACCTATGCGATCACGCCCACGACCAAGGTAACCGGCGGCATCCGGTACACAGAGGACCGTCGCAAATTTGATGGCGGCCAATTTTTGGTGACTGCAGCGGGCGACGTTATGTCCCCCCGCGAACAAGTATCGAAGCTGAAGTACAACGAAGTGACGTGGCGCTTGGCGCTCCGCCAAGAACTCGCGGATGACATCAGCGTCTATGCCTCAGCAAACAAGGGCTTCAAGGCGGGCTCTTACAGCCTGCAGAGCCCACTGAACGCTCCCTATCTCCCGCAGACCATCATGGCCTATGAGCTTGGGTTCAAGTCAGAACTGTTTGATCGTCGCCTCCGCCTGAATCTCTCTGGCTTCCACTACAAGATCGACGATTACCAGGTTCGCTCCGCAGCGACCGAGACCCCCGGCGCATCGCTGGTGCTCAATGCGGCAACCGTGAAAGTCGACGGTGTTGAACTGGAATTTGAGGCTGCGCCCATCGACAGCCTACGTCTGTTCGGCGGCCTCACGTGGCTGGATTCGCGCTACAGCCGCTTCGGCGGTCCGGGCCAAGCTTACCAAGCTCCAATCATCTATCCGGTGATCGCGGGGCAGACATTGGCAAGCACATGCCCCGCCAGTCAGGTAGGGTCCCGGAACCCTGGCGTGGTTGCACCCGGTTCGTGGGTCGGCGGCTGGTTTACCTGCTTCGGCGACGTATCGGGCAACAAGGTCTCGAACGCACCTGAATGGGCAGCGTCATTCGGCGCGACCTACACCGTGCCCGTGTCGGAAACCGGCGAAGTTCGCTTCACTGGCCTCTATGCCTATAACGACGGCTTTTACTTCGAGCCGGACAACCTCATGGCGCAGAAGAGCTTCCACCTGCTCAACGCGTCGATCGAGTATCGTCACACGGAAAACCTCGGCGTCGAGATTTGGGGCCGGAACCTGACCAACACGGACTACGCAGCACAGAAGATCTCTACCGGCACGGGTACAACCCAGACGAACGGTGCACCGCGTACATACGGCGTGAACCTGAAGTTCAACTTCTGATCTTCGCCGCCGCCCGGCCATGTCGGGCGGCGGATCCCCTGCTTGTAATACAAAGACACCCAGACCTTGCCGGTCTGGGTGTCTTTGTATGCGGCCCAACACTTCCACTGCGTTCAGATGGCCCCAATCCCAAATACAAAAAAGCCCGCATTAACGCGGGCTTTTTCATGCATTGGCATATGGGGCGTCTGGCGCTCTTTTATCTGGACCAGATCTTAAATCATTCCCACTCAATCATCGGTTGCCAGACCTATCTAACTGAAAAACAAAGCGAAAATGTTTTTTTGAGAAGCAGCATACCGCCACCCGTACCGTCGAAAGGCTACCGCTTAGGAAAACATTGGCTTTTTTCAGCCAATCAGCCTGAAGAAAACTTCGCCATCTATCGCCGGCGACGACGACCACACCATTTGAGGGTCTCGTGCGGCGAAAGTGCTCGCAACAACCAGATTGTACCGTCTCACCGTCCGATTTGCTATCCTTATCGGACGATTCCATTCTGTAGTGCTTGCCAGCCTTTGCCTTCGTCCAAGCGCGGAGACAATACCTTTAACAGCCGTTCCCGTAGCGGCTGAGCCACGTCCACCTCTTTGCTCAAGCCTTACGCTCGACTAGGCGACATGCGAGCGCCTGATCTCCCCAAGAGGTGGCGAAGGTGTCGGACACAACTTTCCACTTTCCTGCCGGGCTATGCATGCCATGGTGCTCCCCCATACAGGAGCACTGACATTCATCGCCAGTCGCGTTCCAACAGGCGGGCGCGCACTTCTCCTGCTCTCGATACGGCTGGATTATATAAACTTTGCCGTACTTCTCGAGGCATTGCGCGACGAGAGCATTAAACCAAGCTTGCGGAATTTCCCAAAACCGCCGCTGCTGATCCCACTCTGGGTTAGATCGTCGTTCACGGCGTATCCAGGCTCTGTTCGCAGGATCAAACGGCAACCGCATACGAAGTCGGTGGCCCGCTCCCCGCCTCAGCAGGACCGGGATTTCCTTCTGATTCCAGATTCGCCTCAGCCGTTCGGGTGTACCTTCATCCACGCTGAGCCCTTCTTATTATCCTATGCCTTGACCAACCTAATGTCCGTGCCGCGATTTTCCGGGCCACGACGGATCACACCATCAACAAGACGAAACAAAACACTTTCGAGTTCATGCGTTGGCAGATGCAGTGCCGCCGCAATATGGTCACGCGTGATGCGCTCGTTCCACAGAGCGCCCAGCACCTGAGGCCAGACGACAGAGCACTCTGGATTCAGACCTTCAGGCTCTTGCGAGCGATATCCTCGCCGAGAAATCTCGATATTGAACGTCCGATTTTGCCATTCGCTGACGACGCCCATCTTGTTCAGTCGATAGGTCAGAGCAGCTACCGAAACGCCCCATCGTTTTTTTGCTCGTATGAGTTCCTCCAACCCCGTGACGTAGCGAATTCGGCTTGCGACGTCGTCTTGGGGCATGAGAAAGTGTGACGCGAATTGGTCCGCCTCGTTCTCTGCCTGCCTGCTGTCTTGCTGCTCACCGTGTCGGTGCATGACCAAATGTCCAAGCTCATGGGCAGCGTCGAACCGACTTCGCTCGGTTGATTTGAAGGTGTTAAGGAAAACGAAAGGCTGCGAATTCCTCCAGCATGAAAAAGCATCGACGGTCTTGGTGTCCTCGCAAAGCGAAAAGACGCGCACACCCTTGGCCTCCAGTAGTTTCACCATGCTGGAAATAGGTTGCTGACCTAAGCTCCAATATTCGCGGACAGCCTGTGCCGCCGCCTCCGGCGTAGCGTCGGCGCGAAGATCGGGCACGTCGGGTGTAGGGAGATTGAAACGCTCCTCGATCCAGTCGCTAAAGAGGAACGCTATGGTACCGGCAGACAGCGCCGCATCGCGCTCCCGCGCGGTCATCGACGTCAGGCTGCGAAAGCTCGCCGACTGGACCGGCAGGTCATCAAAATCGCCCGCGGAAAAGAACTCACGCGGAAAATCCAGTACCCGTGAAAGCGCACTGAGGGTTTCTTCCTCAGGTTCATTCACGCCGTTCTCAAGCCGCGAAATCGTGATCGGCGAGACACCCACCGCATTGGCGAGCGAACGCGCGGTCATCTTTCGCCGCTTCCGGCCGAGTATGAGTCTACGATGATTGAACATGACAACGGTCAAATCTTACGCGAGACATTCACCTCAAAATCAACTGGCGGAGCGTCATCCGCGAGCGGGTCAGGGCTATCCCATTCTCCTCGCTGCACAAGCAGAATACGCTCATGAAATTGGTCGAACTGCTCGTCGTTGATTGCCACCGGGCAGGAAAGTTCAGCCCGAACGTCCGGACCAACGGCGTAGACGAACAGGTACCATGTGGCAGCCGTGATCTCTGCAACTTCCAGTTCGCGCACTTCTGGAAACAGCTCGTACTGGCCGAGCTCGATAGCGCGCGCTGCGCCAGCGCCCTTTTTTGAAACCGCGATCGGGTCGGAAATGGGATCCCCCGCTCGCTCAGCATTCTGATAGACGATCTTGATGCCGATCTCCTTATGGAAAATCGACTCGATGTTGTCGCGACGACATATCTCCCAGCCCTGCGGCACATATACTCGCCGGAGATGCTCCGTGCCTGCAAGGTAGGCGAGCAGTCCGCCCGCGCTCAAAGGGTGAAAGGGCGTGGCGTTCCGACGGGCACCGACCGCAGCGCGAATCACCTGGAGGAGTTCGGCCTTAGTCGCGCCCAACTGCTCAAGGCGAGGTGCAACTTCAAATTCTTCCGCGAGGACCGCCATGAATACCTACCGTGTTAACTTTTCGACCCTCATTTGAGCATAAAAAAGTTAGCACGTCAATTGCGCCTCAGTGCGATTTGGAGCGATCAACCTATTCCGCCGCCCCCGCTACCAAATCCACCACCTTCCACCCCTGGGCTTGAGCAGGCTCTATCAGCATCATTGCTTCGGATTTGCGTAGCGCGACCCCAAGCAATTCACGCGGCCTAGTGATACCGACGAATACGTTTGTTGCGGCGGTGAGTCCGATCCCTGTAAATGGCTGGTCGGTAACGCCGAATGCACGGGGAAGCACCGTGGTCAGGTCGATGCAGTGCTCGTCTGCGCCACTGCCTTTCCATACCTCACTCTCAACGACGAGAATTCCGTCTACGCTCTTGCCCTTGACCGAGTGGATCGATCCCAGCCGCAAGGTGAGATCGTCGAATTGCATCTGCTTAGTGGAACGGCGCTCGGGATCGGCGAGATCGGTCTTTTGATCCGCGACAAAGTTGCAAAAATCCGCGATTTCGGCCTCACCACCGTGGTGATGCGGACTGAAAAGTGGCAACAACTGTGCCATGAACGCAAACCATGCCGCCTGCTCCCATACCGCATCACCGGTAAGCACATGGTCCCGGAGCAGTCGGCGTACAGCGCGCGGCAACGCGAGGTCGCGATGCGACAGAGTCGCCCATACATTATGCGCTGTAATCGGACGATCATTGGCCGCTATCCAACCATGAGCGCGCGCCAAGCCGGAAATGCCGACGGCGAGCATCTCACTAACCTCTGCTGGAGGTCGCACCGCAGCGTGGTGGACAGCAGCCTTCTGAAGCTGCCGGCAAAGGAGGTTGGCCTTCGATCGAGACCCGCCCTCGCTTCGATATGCGGGATGATAGTCGACAAGGCTCTTCGGCTGCCACGCCCCTTTCTTGCCGACCAGATTGTGACGTGACGCGACCGCCCAAACGTCGCGCGTGCCGCATTCGCCGCCCCACAGCGCGCGTGCCTCTTCGGCAAAGGCTCGGAGAACACCACCGATCGTAGCTTCATCGAACAGGAACATCACCCGCGATGCTGGCCGAGCGCCTAGACCGACAATGGTCTGGGCCTTGCGCGCGGTTAGCTGGCTTGCAAAACCGGCGATTTCCTCGCCGAACCTGCGGCTCGTATCGAGAGGGATGCTACCAGGGCCTGGCGTCCAATAGGCCGGCGCTGCTCCATCGTCGTCATAGAGCGTTTGATTGCTGTCCCCCAGGCGCTGGAACGCCGCCCCATCTTGCTTGAAGACGTGCTCCAGCAGGAGCAGTTGATCGCCATGAGTATCCTGCGCCTCATCAAGAATGACGAGCGGAAAGCGGTCGCGAAGCCGCTCGGCGAGAGCGGGATGTTCGCGGAGTGCGCGCCAAGCGAGCGCGGTCATGTCGGCGTACCGATAGAGGCCGCTCTTGACCATCGAGGCTTTGAGGGATTCGAGCGCTTTGCCGCAATCGGTGTGGGCACCCCATTGCCCTTTTCGGCAGCGTACCGCCAGCGCGCCTGGCTCTGCATTGGTGTCCGTGAAAGTTGACTCCAGATCGAGGAATGCAATCCACTCCTCGAGCCGACGCTTCAGCTTGAGCTTCTTGCTCTTGGCAAGGTAGTCGAGGACGCCCCAACCCGAATAACGCCGCAACGCCTCAGCCGCGAAGACATCGTCGTCAATCTGGCGCACGTGCCAGCCAAGGCCTCGAAGATAGGGCAACGCGAGATACTGGTTGATGAACGCTGTGACCGTGCCGGTGAAATGTGGATAGGCCATCAGCCGCGCAGCGGTTGGGTGGCGAGCAATCAAATCTTCGACCTCCGTCCGCGCCGCGTTGGTGTGCGAAATGACGCAGACGCCCCGCCTGCGGGTAGTCCAATTGCGCGAAAGCAGCGCGAGCTTGGCCGCGAGGAGTGTCGTCTTGCCATTGCCTGGCGCCGCCTGAACGTCACATGGGGTGGCCCTCGCCAGGAAGTCGGTCTGGCTCGGATCGGTGAAATCGCAACCGCCCAGCTCATCGCCAAGTTCGGCAAGCAGTTCGGGTGTGAGCGGCAGGATCTCGAACATGGTGCTACACCGCCGCCGCGCCTTCCATTCCGGCGAGCCCGATCTCTTCGTCTTCGCCTTCCGGCTCGGGGGCGATCGCCGGTGCCCCTGGGACATAGCCACCCGTCACGTAGTCGATCGCACGCACTAGATAGGGTGGGAGCCGATCACGCATCTGCTCCGGCGTATCGGTACGCTTGCGCAGTATGGCGGCGAGTTGCTCGGCGACCTCGGCCTTGGATGCCTCCTTGTTATGGACGGGCTGGTAGATCCTGACGGCGATCTCGATCGCAGAGAGCCCAGCATCCTTCCAGCCTGCATAGGTTTCGCTGGCCTTTTTCACGATCTTCGCAAGCCGCTCAGGCTTGCGACTGCTGGTCTTGGCGAGCTGAACCGCCTGATGAACGCTCTCGGCGAGCTCGGGCCGAAGGGCCAGATCGAACTCAAGTGTCCAGCTATCGGCGATGAACGCGTCGACGGGATCCCCCACGTCGCGCCGCAGCGTCTTCAGCCGCGCGGCGATTTCGTCCTGCGTTAACTCGTCCTCAGTCTTGCGGTCGCCGACGAAATCTTTCGCTTCAGGAGGCGGAATGTCCCTGTCAGGGATCAGCGCCACGGGCACCGCGATCGCATCCCCAGCTTTACGTTGTAGAATCCGGCTGTAGCGAAACAGACCGCGGTGGCCAACATTGACGATCGATACACCATGGCGGCTAAGCGGACGGTCGAGCTTCTCGGCGATCGCGGGCAGCAACAGGTGCTCGCCGTCGCCCTCGACGACAATAAGCGCGCGGGCGAAGAACAGATTGGCCTTGGTCGCATCGAGGAAGCGACGAAGGAACTCATAGTCGTCGGCTTCGAGCCGGGTATGGGCCGCCCCCAATGGAAAAGCACGATGACCGACGATCATCGTCATGGTCTCAAGCTCGGCGCCAGCGGCGAGCTGCGGACTATGGGTGGTCAGTAGAACCTGGACTTGCTGATGGGTCTCCCCCTTATCGGGGTTCGGTTTGGTGGCGCGGGCCGCAAGCACTTCCATGAAGAGCGTCTGGTGCTGAGGATGCAGATGCGCTTCCGGCTCCTCGATTAGCAGAAACGGCACTTGATCGGGATGCGACTGAAGCAACAACAGCTCGGCCGCCATGAACAGGAGGTTGTTGTAGCCCAATCCGCGCTGTACGCGCTCGGTGCCTGCCTTGGCATTGAGATAGAGCTCGAACCGTTCGAGGATCTGATCGAACGACCCGCCGGCACCGAGGTCCAGCGTCGCGACAAGGCGATCATCCACGAACGACAGCTTGTCGAGAAAATCGGTATTCACACTGCTAGCGACACCCTCGACGGCAGCGTTGTCTCGGATCGCCACGTCAGCAGCGGCAAGCGTATCGTGTAGCGTATCGTCTGCACCGGGCGCGGATGGCTTGCCCTGAGGCCCCATCGTGGGCATCGCGCCGAGAATACGCGACAGACGCGACCGGCGTCCTGCTCGCATCTCGCGCTCGGCGTCCCGCAGAGGCTTGAGATAAGTGGCTTTCAGATACTCGCGCAATTCCCCGTCGAGCGGCAGACCTTCGCCTTCGGCACCAGCGCGGTGTTGGCTGGAGACGATGTTGCCACCGCCGGGCGAAATCCGCCGAACGCCCCGCATGCAGACATGCAAACGAAGCTTGCCCTTCTCGTTGGTGCACCATTCGAGAAAGCGGGCTTCCTCATCCGCACTGAGATCGTCGAAGGTGCATCGCACAACAAAGTCGCATCCCCGCACGCCGCCAGCATCGACATGGAAATCATGTTCGTCTGGCCGGATATAATCATCGCCGCGTGTCCAGAGAGCATATCGGGCGGCGTCGATAATCGCGCTCTTACCGGCATCGTTCGGTCCCACCAAAATATTGAGTCCAGGCGAAAGTTTTAGTTGCAGAGGAGCGGCCGGTTCAAAGCACCGGAAGCCGCTCGCATAGATTTCGGAAATGTGCACTGTCGCCTCCCCAGCCCATTTTTTATGCTGCCGCGCTGTTGGCTCGCACGGCTATATCTTCACAGCTCGCCATAAGCGCTTCGAACGGCTCGGCATCATCGAAGAGCAGCCCATCCTCGACCATGCGGGCATAGTCTTCCTCTAGCGCCTTCGCACCATCGCCGACCGGAACGAGCTGCAACTCGCCATTGACGGCCGCCCCATAATCGATCGGCGTGCGGTCAGCGGCCTTTTCGGCGAAGAACATCGACTTGTGGCGAGCAACCGCGTTCGCCAGTTCGCGATCTGCGAAGGCAGCTTCCGCAAGGCCGGCTTCATCAAGCCGGGCGACATCATGCCAGTGCCGGGCGAAGCGGTCCCCACGCAGCCGCTCCTGGTGGCAGAAGACATGGATGGCGGTCGCCTTCTCCCAGAATGTCCGCTCGGCATGCATGACGCGCGGGCGCGCTATCGGAAATATCAGGCCATCGATCAGGCCGGAGGCATCGCAAACCACTTCGCGCAGACTGGCCGGCTCGCCCGTCGACCGCGCCCCGAATTCCAGCATGACGCTGGGGGCGACATAGCCCGATCCGGTTGTCGTCGGTTCATAGTCGATAAAGAGCCGATCGCCTTCGACGCGGATCGTCGCCGCCAGACCTTCCGTGGCCAGTGCGTCGGCGATCACCGGCTGCACGACAGCGCCGACCCATTCCGGTAGTCGGCGACGAACCTCGCTGGACCAGCGCTTTTCCTCGCTTCGTGTTTTCGGCAAGGCCTCGCCGTTCTCGCCGACCAGATCGGGCGCGATCGCCCGAATGTCGTAGGTCAGATCGACATCTTCGGAAAACCGATGGATGACCTGATAGGCTTTCGACAGCGATGTGCCGCCCTTAAACACTAGATGCTCACCAAGCGGCGCCGCGTAGAGCGTGCTCAGCGCCCACACCACCCAGACATCCTTTTCGAGCAAATGCGCGGGCCGCCCCGAACGATCGGCAGCAACGCCAAGGGCGTCGCGGCGATCCTGGGCCGAGAGGAGAAGGAAGGTTTCAGCCATATGCCGCCTTCCCGACGCTCTGCGCCAGCCATGTCGGAAGCTGGGGCGCGGCCGCCACCAGTTCGCCAAAGGCGCTGGGCGGCAGCTTCCGCTTCAATGTCCTGAGCGCGGTTTCTGCTTTCTCCGGGCCGAGCCAGGCCAAGGCCCGAACGGCATCCCCCGCTGGCCGGTTGGCCAGAGCCAGTTGCCATCGCGGGGCGTGGCGCAATTCCACGACCTGCTTGCCGAGATTCATCTTCCGGCTGCGCCCGGAGGTCAGATAGACCGAACGAACCGGCACCTGCGTCGTCAAGCCAAGCGCGTTTGCGGCCGCTGCGCCGTTCGAGACAATGGTCTCGCCACGCTGGCTGGCAAGGGCCTCCACAGCCTGTTCGACCGATGGCGTTCGCGTTCCGAACCGACTGGCGACGGGGCGAAGATAGACACCGCGACCAGCCCGGATGAGTTGCCCGCGTTCGGTCAGACGCGACAAGGCCTGATCCACAGCGGCGCGATTGCCGAGATGGAGCAGCCCTTTAGCGGACACAGATGCGCCCTCGGGCAGGCCCGTCATATGCGCCAGAATCTGTTCGGTCAGTCGTGTCATCGTCTTTCTCCTGTTAGAAACATACGCGGTTTTCTGACAGTTTTCAAGGAACCACATCTGGGGCTGGAAAGCCGGACAAGGGGGAAAGCCTTCCCCTGCGGTCGAGACCTGGTCTCGCCCTACCCCTTCTGCGGGGAGATCCCCGCAACGCCCCCAATAGAGTGAGAGTGCGGACCGGTTTCCCGTGACGGGTTGAGGACTGGGAGAGAGGCTTCCGGTGCCCGTCGCGGAGACATTCCGATGGCCAGACAGGACAGCGCGCGCGCCGGCGGCGCTCGCAGCAATCTCTACGACGACATCACCAACAAGATCATCGGCGAGCTGGAGGACGGGCGGTTGCCCTGGGTCCAGTCCTGGGGGACGGCGGCGACGAAAGCGCCGCTCGCCATGCCGAGAAATGCCGCAACCTCGCGGCAGTATTCCGGGATCAACGTCCTGATTCTCTGGGGGGCCGTGGTCCAATACGGTTATCCGACCCAGCATTGGCTCACTTTCCGGCAAGCCCTGTCGCTCGGCGGCAATGTCCGCAAGGGCGAGCGTGGCACTACCGTGGTCTACGCCGACCGTTTCACCCCTGAGGACGAGAAACGCCGCGCTCGGGAAACAGGCGGAGAAGCAGGCAGCATTCCCTTCCTGAAGCGCTTCACCGTGTTCAACGCGGCGCAATGCGAGGGTCTGCCCGAGGACATTGCCGTCGAGGCGCCGCCCCCGCCGCCCGGCATGATCGAGCCGAAGGTCGAGGCGCTGATCCGCGCGACCGGCATCGACGTCCGCATCGGCGACGATCGTGCCTTCTATGTCCCGTCGCTCGACTACGTACAGGTGCCGCCGCCGGCCGCCTATTTCGAGCCGATCAATTGGCACAGGACGGCCCTGCACGAGATGGGGCACGCCACAGGACATGCTTCGCGGCTGGCGCGGGATTTCTCGGGCAGCTTCGGCACAAAGAAATACGCCTTCGAGGAACTGGTGGCCGAGATGAACGCAGCCTTTTGCTGCGCCTCGCTTGGAATCGTGCCGACCGTGCGCCATGCCGATTATATCGGTTCCTGGCTCGAAGTGCTGCGCGAGGACAATCGCGCCATCGTCCGAGCCGCCTCCCAGGCCAGCAAGGCGGCGGATTGGCTGCTCGCACATCTGCCCGACGAGGAGCGTGCCGAACCGCACGATAATCTCATCGAGCGGAGGGCTGCGGCATGATCCTCCTGACCCGAACACAACGCGCGCAGCTCCTCGCCAATGGCCGGCAGAGCGAAATGGATCACATCCCCGCCGTCAAATTCTACAACCCCCTTGGCGCAGGTGTCTGGCTCGCGACCGAGCTGGATGAGGACGGCGACATCATGTTCGGTCTCGCCGACATTGGCTATCCCGAACTTGGCAGCTGGTGCTTTGGTGAACTGGAGGCAATGCGGCTCCCCTTCGGCATGGGGATCGAGCGGGACGTGCTTTTTACCGGCCTGTTCCCAATCTCGGTCTGGGCCGAAACGGCGCGTATGGCTGGCAGCATTCGCGCTGCCAAGCAAATCCTGGCCGCCCAGTTCCGTAGTGATGCTGTATGGGCCTTAAATCCCGCCGATACAGAAAACCGGAAAACCTGAAATCCGGCTTTCTGGCTTTGCGCTTCTGCGCCGCTCTCTTCGAGGTAGAGGGCGGCGCCTCTCGTCGTGACGTGGTGAAAGTTCCGACGCCGGGCCGGCTGCCCGTCGGGAACCACGAGCATGACGCGACACATGAGTAAACTCGCCATCAATCCGCAGCCTTGCCAGTTTTCAGCGCAGGAGCAGGCCGTTGTCTACGAGGCGCGCCAGATCCTGCTGCGCCATCTCAACCAGAATCCGGTTCTGTCCACATGGCAGGCGGTGCTGGACTATTGTGCGCTGACCATCCGCGGTGATGTCGAGCGCTTCCATGTCCTCTATCTCGACCGAAAGAACCGGCTCATCTCGGACGAATGCCTTGCCATAGGCACGGTTGATCATGCCCCGGTCTATCCCCGGGAAGTGCTGCGGCGGGGCCTGGCCCTCAACGCCAGCGCGCTGATCATCGTCCACAACCATCCTTCCGGCGATCCCGAGCCTTCGGCCGCTGATCTGGCGATGACCAGGGAAATCCAGAAAGGCTGCAAGGTCCTGGGCGTGACGCTGCATGACCATATCATCGTGGGTGGCGGCCGGGAGGTCAGCCTCCGCGCCCGCGGCGATATCTGATGGACAGGGGGGTGACGAGCGGCGGCCAGGAGAGGAAAAGGAGGGATGGGATTTTCGTGACGGGCTGATAGCCGGAGAGAGAGGCTCCCCGGCGTCCGTCATGGAGCAACTGACATGGCCACTGCCGTTCAGAAGATCACCCTGTCGTCCTCGCGCGACATTCCTTTCAACAAGCTGGTGCTGAGCCAGTCCAACGTCCGGCGCGTCAGGGCCGGTGTCTCGGTGGAGGAACTGGCCGAGTCCATTGCCCGTCGCGGACTGATCCAGTCCCTGCATGTCCGTCCGGTGCTGGATGGCGATGGCGCGGAGACCGGCATGTTCGAGGTGCCCGCCGGTGGTCGCCGCTTTCGCGCGCTGGAACTGCTGGTCAAGCAAAAGCGCCTCGCCAAGATCGCCCCGGTGCCCTGCGTGGTGTCGGAGGCCAGCGCCGATGTGCTGATCGACGAGGTGTCACTTGCCGAAAACATCGAGCGCGCACCGCTGCATCCGCTCGACCAGTTCCGCGCATTCCAGACCATGCGCGAGAAGGGCATGACCGAGGAAGCTATCGCTGCGGCCTTCTTCGTTGACGCCAAGGTGGTGAAACAGCGCCTGCGCCTCGCATCCGTTTCGCCCGCGTTGCTCGACACCTATGCCGAGGACGGCATGACGCTGGAGCAGCTCATGGCCTTTACCGTCACCTCCGACCATGCCCGCCAGGAACAGGTCTGGGAGGCAATCAAGGACAGCTGGCAGAAAGAACCCTATACCATCCGCCGCCTGCTGACCGAAACCACGGTGCGCGCCGCCGACAAGCGGGCGGTGTTTGTCGGCATCGACGCCTATGAGGCAGCCGGTGGCTGCGTGCTGCGCGATCTCTTCCAGCAGGACGATGGCGGTTGGCTCCAGGACCCGGTGCTGCTCGACCGGCTGGTGGGCGAAAAGCTGAAGGCCGAGGCGGAAACCATCGCCGCCGAGGGCTGGAAGTGGGTCGAGGTCGCCATGACATTCCCCTACGGCCACGATCAAGGACTTCGCCAACTCGTCGGCACCACGGGCGATCTGACCGAGGACGAGCGCGCCACCCGCGAAGTCTTGCGCGACGAATATGAGCGGCTCGAAGCCGAATATGCCGAGGCCGATGAACTGCCGGACGAGGTCGATACCCGTCTGGGTGAGATCGAGCAGGCGCTGGAGGTTTTCGAGCGCCGTCCGATGACCTTCGATCCGGATCAGATCGGTAAGGCAGGCGTCTTAGTCAGCATTGATGCCGATGGCACCTTGCTGGTCGAGCGCGGCTATATTCGCCCCGAGGATGAAGCGCCGGTGGAATCGGAGGCAGATGTCGTCGATCCCGAGACCGGGGAAGTCCTCCAGCGGGCCGAACCGCAAGCCAGCCACCAGCGCGCGGTCATCACGCTCGGCGGCCAATCCCCCGAGCCGGAAGAGGAAGATGAGACCGATGCCATCAAGCCGCTGCCCGACCGGCTGGTCAGCGAACTGACCGCGCATCGCACGCTGGCGCTGCGCGATGCCGTCGCATCGAGCCCGCATGTCGCCATGACCGCTCTCCTGCACCGGTTGGTCACGGATTGCTTCCTGCCGCATTCCACCAAGGGCTGCCTGGAGGCGCAGGTCCGCGAGGTGCATTTCCCGGCGCAGGCCGAGGATCTGCGCGACAGCGCCTCGGCCAAGGCAATCCAGGACCGGCATGAGCGCTGGGGCGATCATATCCCCGCTGATGATGCGGCGCTCTGGGATTGGCTGGTCGATCTGGACGACGGATCCCGCATGGACCTGCTCGCGCATTGCGTGAGCTTCGGCGTCAATGCGCTCCATGAGAAACCGAACCCCTATAGCGGCATGGGTGTCAGCCAGCACGGGCTGGAGATCCGCCTGTCGCAGGCCGACCGGCTCGCTCGTTCGACCGGCCTCGATATGGTCGCGGTGGGCTGGCAGCCGACGGTCGGCAATTATCTCGGCCGCGTGACCAAGCCGCGCATCCTTGAGGCCGTCCGCGAGGGCGCTGGAGACCGTGCCGCCGAACTGATTGGGCATCTGAAAAAGGGCGACATGGCGAAAGAAGCCGAGCGCCTGCTGACCGATACCGGCTGGCTGCCCGAGCCGCTACGCATGGTTGATGACGGCGCTGAGGTCGATCTGGCCTCCACCGAGGGGGATGCCGACGATCTGCCCGATTTCCTCGCGGGCGATGGTGAGGAGGACGATCCGGCTGACGACGAAGAAGAGCAGCATATGGTCGCCGCTGAATAACCCTCAAGCGGGGCGGCTCCGGTCGCCCCGTCTATTCCGTTTGGTTTCTGCAACTCGCCCGGTCCTTGTGATCGGGCTTTTTTCTTTGGAGTCTCCCATGACTGCCATCATCGACATCGATCAGATATTTCGGGAGGATCACGACAACCCGCCTTCGGAACGGACGTTGCCCTGGGAAGAAACCCGCGACGGCATCACCGTCATCGTGGAACCGAAACCCCATTGGGCCGAAGACATGCGGGTGTTCCGTCTCGATACCCGCGAACATTGCCGATATGCGGAATGGACCGCACATGGCGGCCGTGCTCGGTTCTACGGCCATATCAACACATCAGGCGATGATCTGATGATGAAGGCGCGCGCCATGATCGCCCGCGAAATCGCCGATGGGCTTTGGGGCTGAAGGCCCGGTCGTTCTTGTCCTGAACCATCACCATGGGATGGTATCGCCCGAACGTGTTCCATCTCCAGCTTCACCATGAAGTGTGTCGTCTTCATACCCGGGCAAGCGGCTGCCGATCCCAACCTGAAGGGAACACGATCCTGTTGACAGCGTAGTGGCAAGGCTGGCGCGGCAGAGCATCTGCGACGGGTATCCGGCACCTGTCAGATGCGATGAACCACCCCCGCTTCCATTCGCAAACCTTGGTCCGATCCGTCTCTTCATCAATCAACCCGTAAAGGGTCGGCTTACGCGCACGTGCCGCCCTCGGGGATTCGGAAAAGAGTCCGAACGCCCGAGGGTGATTGCAGATCCGGTCAGACACTTCGGGCGCCTGTCGCGCGGGGGATGGTCCCCCGCCTCCCAAAGACAGGAGCCGGAACCCATGTCCTATGCAGATGCCACCGCCTTTGCCGCCAGCCTCGCCTCCACGCTGTTGGTCTCGATCGTCGTGTTCCAGGCCGGAGATGGCACCCACGCCGCTTGCCCCGCCGCCGAATTCGACGGCGACGACGACATGGTGAAGCTCGAGCTGGACCCGTGGGCATAAGGCGCGAAAGCGCCTCATCCCCGACGGCCCGGTCAGAGAGGAAGAGTGCGGGCCGTTCGGCCGTGACGGGTTGAGGGCTGGAGAGAGAGGCTTTCCGGCGCCCGTCATGGAGTGATCCCGATGATCTTGTCTCGCCATGATACCTTCCGCCCGATCGGCCAGATACTGGCGACCGAAGTGCTGCCTGCGCTCTACCGGGCGCAAAAGCTGCCCTTGCGCATCTCCTGCCTCGGCGTGGCCAGTTCCGGTGCCAATTCCGGTCCAGAGGATGATGCCGACAGTTTCGACCGCATGATCCCGCTCGGGGAATGCCCATCACCGGAAGAAGCCATGCGGTTCGCGGCCCTGCGCCTGGCGCGGGGCGACATTTGCACCGGGCCGGACAGCTTCCCCCATTTTCACCCGCGCATCATGCTCCTTCAGGACCGCGATCACGGATTGGTCCTCGCCGGCGAAATCCGCGGGGGCATCATTCTCTGGCAACAGCCTGTCACCTCGGACGCCGAGGCCCGCCGGATTGTCACCGAGGCCAGCCGGTTGCGCGGCCTTGCCTTCAGGACGTCCGCGCCTGCGGAGGCTCGTGAGCTTCGCTACCGGGCCGCAGCGCTGGAAACCCGGCTGGTCGACCCCTTCTGGCGCGAAGCCGCGGCTGATCTGCTCCGCCTGCCGCAGGCCGCCTGACCTTCACCTGTTCCATCCATCCGGCCTGGTCGCGCATCGGGCCTTGTCATGTCCGGAGACCGTCATGGCCGACTATTACACCCATTTCTCCTGCCTGCTCGATGTGAGCACCCCCGAAAACGCCGCTCGTGCGCTCGACCTCTACAACGCGCTGGCGGGTGAAAATGCCGCCGAAGATCCGCCATCGGACGGATTCCTGCTCTCGATCCAACCCGAACATGGTGGCACGCAGCTCTGGATGCGCGATGACGTTACCGGCGATCCCGAGCACGTCATCCAGTTCGTCAAACGCTGCGCGAAAGCGTTCGGCCTGACCGGCTTATGGGGGATGCAATATGCCAATAGCTGCTCGAAGCCCCACATCGACGGGTTCGGCGGCGGCGCACATGTCCTCGACCTCGCCACCGGCGAGACGGTGGACTGGATCTATACCGATGGCTGGCTTTCCACCGTACTGGAGGGAGGCGATCCCCATGCCTGAGGTCATCGAAACCACCGTCTATCGCCTGGGCGAACTATCCGATGCGGCGAAGGATAAGGCGCGCGCCTGGTATCGCGAAGGCGGCTTCGACTACGACTGGTACGATGCCGTTTATGAGGATTTCCAGCGCATTGCGGAAATCCTTGGCCTGGATCTCAAGACCCGATCCGTCCGGCTCATAGGCGGCAGCACCCGGCAGGAACCCTGCATCTGGTTCCGGGGTTTCTGGAGCCAAGGGGATGGCGCGTGCTTTGAGACCTTCTATTCCCACAGGAAAGGCGCCCCGCACCGGATCAGGGAATATGCGCCGCAGGATATCGATTTGCACCGGATCGCTGATGCCTTGCAGGCGATCCAGCGGCGCAACTTCTACCAGCTCCGCGCCGATGCCAGCCATCGCGGTCACTATTATCACGAATATTGCATGGCGATCTCGGTCGAGCGCGACAGTCCGACATATCAGGACATGACCGCCGATGCCGAGGAGACGGTCATCGAGGCGCTGCGCGATCTGGCGCGCTGGCTCTACCGCCAGCTTGAACGCGAATACGACCATCTGTCCTCGGACGCGGCGGTCGATGAGACCATCGCCGCCAATGAATACACCTTCACCGAGGCCGGTCGCCGCTTCGGGTGATGATAGCAAGCGCCCCACCATCCGGTTGGGGCGCTTTTCTCATGTTACCGTTCGAGAGCCAGAGGTGGGCCGGAAGGGGTTAAGTCCGGGCGGTTGAGAGAGAGAGCGCTGTCCGGGCTTTCCCGCTCCC